>Ga0070681_10006217_pt1 | contig 11604 bp, 15 predicted proteins | sample KBSC83BmetaG_FD_65650 | JGI IMG/M metagenome (GOLD analysis project Ga0070681, IMG submission 65650) | Corn rhizosphere microbial communities from Kellogg Biological Station, Michigan, USA - KBS C8-3B metaG | ecosystem: Host-associated > Plants > Roots > Rhizosphere | place: USA: Michigan...
CAATCAAAACAACCAGTGAACATCAGTCGACAACTATCAGAAACTGTCGATGCGGTGGGCGCATTTCCGGTGCCCATGATCCCTGCAGGGTCCAGCCGAAGAAAAATGCCCGTCTCGAAAAATTATCCGAAAGATACAGCTCGTGACGTATCGAATGTGTTCAGATCTGTTTTCAAATCTGTGTCATCTAAACGAAGTGGTGGTTAAATACATCTACTGAAAAATCAACTCGGCAAGCGGCTCGCAGCGCACGATGGGCTGCCCGCTTGCGGGGTTGAGGTTCACCTGGGGCAGCGTTTCGTTCGCAAACGAGATCGGCTCGTCGACCTGCCGGATGTGGGTTCCTGACAAATCAAAGAGAGCTGTTTCATAGAGATTCAAGCTGTGCGCAGGCACAGCTTTGAACAGCGCGCTGTAGAAACACAGCACGCCGTGCGGGTTGAGCTCGTAGCTCGGGTACTTGAGAGCTTGTGCCCGGAGAGCCCAAATATCGGGAGCTTGGAAGGCTTCGTTCAAGCGGGACAAGACGTTGGGCTGGGAGAGCCAGTTGCGGGCACGGAGAGGGACGACGATTTCTTTGGGGAGACAGGGTTCGAGGGCTCGAGCGAGAGAAGCACTATAGCCGAGAGGTTGGTCGTTGCGAATGAGGGTGGTCCGTTGTTCTCTGTGCCGTTCTAGAATCAGCGTCTTGATGGCCTCAAGGGTGTTGTCGTGGGAACCGTCGTCGATGACGATGAGCCGGTAATGGTCGTAGTCTTGCTCGAACAAAGACTTCAAAGCCCGTTCACACCACGCAGCATCGTTGTGTGCGTAGAGGACGACGGTGAACGGCTTGAATTCGGCAACGGGTGGGTGTTTGTCCAGAGAAGCAATGACGGCAGGCCCGGGGTCTTTGCGAAGCAAGTCGCTGCCGATGCCAAAGCCGATGAATGCGCAGCATGCCACAGCAATGCCGAAAAAGACTTTGGCCATCATGGGGTTTTCTCCAAATGTGCTAAAGGCCGATACGGGGTTTTCGATCGGATGATTTGTTCGGCACGAGCTGTTTTTTCTGTGTTTCCCGATGTGACGTACAAGACGTCGGGCACAAAAGTCGAATGCCCTTCGCTCATCTCGAGCATCGGGAACATATACGCAAATTCGTCATCGAAATACGTTCCTTGATCGACGAGGTCGCTCGGATGAATTTGCTTGAAGAGCGAAGCATAAAACGTCGTCAGGTGAAATGCTTCGTGCTCTGTGTCCCGCACGTTTCCGTCCACGAGCTTGGTTTTCCCCATCTGGTAGCCCGGATACTGCCGGTACTGGCCGTAGGTGAGCCACAAGTCTGAGTGTGCATAATACTGGTTCAAACGACTCAACACCCACTCGTGGGCCAACCAACCGTTCTCCTCGAGAAGCACCACGATTTCTGAGTCTTGGCATTCCTGCACGGCCCGGAAAATATTTCCCAAAACACCGAGGGGTTTTTCATTCTTTGCGAGGACAAACTTGCCGCTATCGCCGTGTTCCCGCACAAAGTCTTGCACGATGTCAAAACTTCCGTCGTCTGAGGCATCGTCGATATAGACCACCCGGTATTGGTCGTATCGTTGGGAAATAATAGATCTCAGAGTTTTTTCTACCTGAGCACCGTGGTTGCGGCCCGTGAGGACGAGGACAAACGAGCGATTCATCAGCGGATACGGCGAGGGGCGGAAAGCACCTTGTTCGAGGACAGCAAGACGAGCGGAATGAGTTTGGACAGAATTATAGTGTTTGCCCGCGTAAAAGCAGAGGGCAAACACGAGGCCTAGCAGGAACAAATATTTCATGTGCAATTGGGATTGTGCTCAATTGCACATATCTTTCAAGTGCCTTTACGTCCGAACCCGGTCCACTGAAGCACTTTCAGCGACACGACGAGCTTGAACAGGTCCCCGAGCAAGAACGGCACAACCCCGAGCAGCACAGCTTTTTGGGCACCGACGAAGGTTGAGAGCCACGCAGCTCCGCAAGCGAACAACACCACGTTGCCCACAGCCATCGATTTAAATGCATTGAGCAATGTCTTGGGTCGGGACTCAACCAGTTTACCGACCACGTAAGCCACCACCAGGTAGCCAAACAAGTATCCACCCGTCGGTCCTGCCAGCCATGCTAAGCCGGTGTGTCCGCCAGCAAATACCGGTAAACCACAAGCTCCCTGCATTAAAAATGCACCCACAGCCAATGGGGCTCGTTTGCTGCCCAACAACACACCCAACAACAACACAATCGAGGGTTGCGTAGCGATCGGCACGGGGGTGAACGGCAGCGGGATGGCCACGTTGGCAAATAAACCCAGGACTAAACTAGAACCGATGACGAGCATCAGGTTTTTGACCCAGACGGGCAACTTCTGGAGCGTTAAGCTTAACTGTTCCATAGAGAACTCCTTGTTTGCATGACAGCTTCCCAGTCAATGCACGGGGAAGCAAATTCGATTTCGGCATGGGTAGACCAGCCGGGCATCGGGGAAACGAGTGTAGTTCCCCGTTGTGTGAGATGAGAAAACTTTTCGTGGTCTTGGCTGATGGTCCGACCTTGGGAATACTTTCGGTGGACGGGCAGGTGTTTTTGCAATGTGCCCCAGCGGGTGGCAAAGGTGTGTGTGGTGGAGGGAACGGTTCTCCAATGGCACGTGGGGCTGACGAAAATTTTCGAGGTGAGGTTTTTGTACATGGGCAAGAAGTATTTGTCTTTGTGGTCGTAGAGCGTCACATAGTCGACACCGGGGAGTTGCAGCCCTTCCACGAGCACATCAAGCCACCCCTCTCGGTGAATGTAATCGTCTTCGAGAAAGTAGAGAATGGTTTCGGGGTTTAAGTGCAATGACTCAACATAGTCGAGCAATCGTAAAAACGACCCGGCCTCTGTCCCTTCGGAAATTTTGTGAACGGAAGATTGTGCTTCCACAAAATGTTTACCGTTGGCCCGAGCCGTGTCTAAGAAGAAGGTCACGTTGGCACGAGACTTGTCAATGGTGGCCAGCAAGTTTTCATGGCATTTTTCCCGGGAAAACGAGGGCCATCTCTTCTTGTGCTGGCTGATGGGGGAGAAAAAGCAATGTCTCACAAACACCTCGATCATAAAACCGGAAAACACCTTAAATGGAAGCCAGAATTTTGGCAACCTGTTCGACAATGGCTTTTGCTTCCGGGTGGGTGACGTGATGCAAGGCCTCAGAGAATTTCACCCACTTGGCATCCTGCACCTCATGGGCTTGGAGGGTGAGTTTGCCGGTCACTTCGGCGGGGAAATAGAAGACTTTTTTCTGGATGAGCTGGTGCTTGTGGGTGAAGGTGTACTCTTCGAGCAGAGGTTCGTGGGAAAGGTATTTCACGACGGTGAGGTTGGTCTCTTCCTTGAGCTCGCGCTCGGCGCTTAGCTTGGGGGTCTCTCCGGGTTCAGCATGGCCTTTGGGGAAGCCCCAGTATTTGGCATGGGCGTGTTGGATCAGCAGGGTGTGCCACTGGCCCTCTTTTCGCACGAGCGGGATGATGCCAAACGATTGCTCTTGGTTCATGGCCGGTAGGGCCCAAAGACGAGGGTCGAGTTGTGCCCTCCAAAACCAAATGAATTCGACAGGGCAACATCGATGTCGTGATCTTTTGCCTGGTGCGGCACTAAGTCCAGCCCCTCGGTCGCCGGTTCCGCATGGTCGAGGTTGATCGTCGGGTGGACTTTCTTCGCAAGCATTTGCTTGATGACAGCCACCGCTTCCAAGCCACCTGCAGCGCCCAGGCAGTGCCCAATCATCGATTTGGTCGCATTGATCTTGATCTTGGCCGCATGAGGGCCAAACACGGTGCGCACGGCGTTGATCTCGCACAAATCCCCCGCTAAAGTCGAGGTGGCATGTGCGTTGATGTAGTTCACCCGTTCCTTCACCACACCCGCATCGTGCAGCGCATCGACCATGCACTGAGCCACCACAGAACCGTCTTCCCGTGGACTTGTCATGTGATACGCATCGCAGTTGATTGCACCACCCAGGTACTCGGCTAAAATCGGTGCACCACGCTGCAGCGCATGCTCGAGACTTTCGAGAACCAGCACGCCAGCTCCCTCGCCCATCACAAAGCCGTCGCGTGCGATGTCCCAAGGGCGGGAGCCTTTTTCTGGGGCGTCGTTGCGTGTCGAAAGGGCTTTCAGCGCCACAAAGCCAGCTAGCCCAATCGGGTTGATCGACGCCTCGGCACCGCCCGTGATCATCAAGTCTGCCGCTCCCCGGCGAATTTCTTCAGCCGCTGCGTGAATCGAGTTGTTCGCTGTGGCACACGCTGTGGAAATCGAGTAGTTGGGTCCTTGGAATCCGAGATCGATGGCGAGAGAAGCTCCGCCCATGTTGGTGATGATGTAGGGGACAAAAAACGGCGTCAAACGGCGATAGCCTTTTGTCAAAATGGTCTCGACGCCCTCGTAAAACACGGTCATTCCGCCCATGCCGGAACCGATCACGATGCCACAACGGCTTTTGTTCAGCTGGGAAACATCGGCTCGAGACATCTCGAGAGCCTTTTTCCCGGCCACCATCGCATACCGGATGAACGGATCTACGCGGCGAGCTTGTTTTTTGTCCATGTACTCGCCCGGATCGAATTCGGAAATCCAGCCGGCAAACTGCGTCGGGTAATCAGCGACTGGAAACGAGGTGATCGGCCGGATACCGCTCTTGCCTTGCAAGAGCTGCTCGAAGTATTGCTCGACGTCGTTCCCAAAACAAGAAACCACGCCCATGCCCGTAATGACAATCCGTTTTTTCTTCATAAAATTGATCTTATACTATCAATTTGCAACTTCAATTTCAAGGTCGATGATCTGACTTTCCTTCCACAACTTTTCGAGAGCATATTTTTCCCGGAGGCCTGGCATGAACAGGTGCACCATGACCTCGACGTAGTCGAGCACGATCCAGTCCCCAGACTGCAGCCCTTCCACCCGGAGCGGTTTTTCATCCACAGCATCCATGATCGCGCGGGCGATGGCCACGGTGTGTCGGTCAACGTTCCCCTCGGCAATCACAATGCAATCGGTGATCGAGGAAAGGCCGGTGACATCGAGGGCTAAGATGTTGATGCCCTTTTTGTCATAAATTGCCTGAGCAATCAGATTTAATAGATTTTTGTTCATTGGTGGTTCAAGTATAGTTGATGTTTATGTATATAGTCGAGAGCTTTGTGCGGAATGAGGTGCCCGCAGTATAGTTTCTGTTTGAGACGCTCTCGGATGTGGGTGCTTTGGATGTCGAAGAGAGGGGTCGGGACGAGGGCAGGTAATAATTGGTTTTTGAGCGGAGAAGCACTCAGCAATTGCCCCCCCGAACGGGTGCCGATGAGGGGTGGGGCTAACCGGAGAATTTCGTGAGGTTCTTTCCAGAGGTGGATATGAGCTGCCGTCTCCTCCGAAAGGAGGAGACGGCAGCTCATCCCCTCCGTGCGCGATAGCGCACGGAGGGTATCTACTGTATACGACGGGCCTTTCCGCTCAATTTCGATGGGGCTAACCCGACAGCGAGGAACGTCGGCTAGCATCAAATGAAGCATCTCAAGCCGATGCTCGGGGCTTGCCACGGGGGGCTGGGCAAGCTTGAACGGAGAGCAGTACACCGGGCAAAAAAGCACCTCATCTAAACCACACCGTTCCATCAGCTCGAGGGCCAAATTCAAGTGCCCGAAGTGCACCGGGTCGAAACTACCGCCGTACACACCCACTGTTTTCACTTCAGCCTCCGGTCAAGCAATGTCGAGCACACAGTCTCTTGTGCTTCAAGACCTAAATCTTGCACTTGTTGCCACACATGCTCTATTTCTTTGCTCAACTTCTTTTGTTTTCGAAGCTGATTGATTTTCCGTTTCCGTTCCTTCATCCGTCGTGCAATTTGTTTGTGTACCTCCACCTCAAACTCTTCTTCCGACCAAATGCCATCGAGGGCCGGAACCCAGTGTCGAACGGTTGTTTTCGGAACCCGAATATTCACCTTTTTCAGGGCTTGGAGAAACGAGAGTTTTTTTTCGTGAACCAGATCTTCGATCTCGTCGAGGAGAAGCTCGAGGCTCTCCGAGATGATGGCCAGCAAGAGGGTTCGGGAAAAAGGGGTGTTGTCGTGGAAAACGGTGGTGTTTTTGAGTTTGGGTGGGGTGAAAAACAGATGTTTGTGACGACGGAGAGCGAAACGAATGGCCGATGCGACGGCCCGTCGGGCAGTCGCATCGGCGAGAGTAAAGACCAAACGGCCGGGTTTCTCGGTCCACTGAGCAGGTGCAGTAGCTTTACAAACGTTGAGCAGCCGCTGCAGCGCTTGCTTAACCCTCGAGCTCAGCAATCTTTTGCTCAATTTCCTCAATCCCTGCGTTGGCTTTTTCGAGAAGCTCTTTTTCCTGCTCCATGAGTTCTCGATACTGCATGGCCTTTTCAAAGTCCAAGTTCGAGCTGCCGAGCGCTTTGCGATGCAATTCGAGCTGTGCCTTGAGTTCTTGGCGCCGCTCTTTTTTCTGCACGAGCACTTCCTTCAGCGTCTGGAGCGTTTCTCGGTCTCCAGCGAGGAGTGTGCTTTCTTTCCGTTCCGCAATCAGGTCTTTCAAGCGGCGGAAAAGCCGATCAAAGTTTTGCAGTTCGGTGCGAGGAAGATCGAGCTCTTTGGCTGCAAGTCTGCATGCTTCAAACTCCGACTCGATGTCTCCTGTTTGCTGCAAAAGCTCGGTGAGTTTGTCTTTGAGAGACTGGATTTTTTCCCGTTTGACACGGAGTTTTTCCCGCTCGACTTCTTCAAGTGCTTTCGCCTTGGCTTCCTGCTCTGCCGCATGAGGAGCTCGGAGTTTGTCCATGGCATCATGCAGTGCCCGCGCATCGAATTTCGACAGGTCTCGAGCCTTTCGCATCTCTGCCACGATCGCATCGATCTCTTTGTCGAGGGCATTGAGCGTCATGGTGGCTGACCGAGTGGCGAGTTCATCGATCTTGGCTTGCAGAGGTGCTCGTATCTCAGAAATCACTTCTTTTTGCTGCTTGTGCTCTTTTTCCAGCTGCCGCACTTTGTCCCAGCATTCGCTGAGCTTCAGCCGGGTCCGGTTGAACACGCCGCTCGACAACGTGAAGACTTTGGCCATCGCTTGCAGCGCTTTGATTTCTTCGCGGAGTGCAAAGTAGGGTGCGCCTACGATGGCATTACCGGAGAAATGCTTCGTCACAAAACCGTCGACATCGCGCTCAAAGGTTTCCGACACTTGGTCGATGAGTGTTTTTCTCTTGGGGAAAATCGCATCACCCAGAGCCGACAGCCGCTTGAAAAACTTGGTGCGAAAGCGAATGCGCATTTCGGTGTGAGCCACTTCTTTGCGCAAGGAATTCAACTGGCTGGCCAGCGGATTCAATGCATTGAGCTCTTGCTGCTGCGCTGCGTAAGCTGCTTGGTTCGCCGCAATGGTCTGCGAGGCGGTTTCGAGCTTGGCATCGGCGGATGGCGCAATCGCGGCCACCTCTTTTTCCAATGCATTCAGCGCCAGCTCAATTTGCTCCATCGCAAACGAACTTTGCTCTTCGAGGATCTCTTTCACTTTGCGCGCTTCGACCGTCAGATCAACGCACTCATCCCACAGCTTCGACCGAATCGCCGGATGGATGCTCTCCTTGAACAGAGGCAGTACCGCCTGGCGGGCCTCCCAAAACTCCCGGAACCGGGGCTTTCCCTCCTGGGAAATCGACGCCCGCATGAACGCAAGGCCGTGAGTCACTTTCTCCTCCGGCGTTGTCAGTTCATTGAATTTAGAAAGAAAGCCCACGAGCTCTTTGCTCTGGGGTGCTGAAGAAGTATCCGAAGAAATATCCATGCCTAAAGCCTTGTAATTAATGAAAATTCGCAACAAAAAAATACAACAAATCGTGATTTCGCACAAGCTGGTTTCTGCGAAGTGGTGGTTGTTTGTTGTATGTAGTTGTGGATATGTACGTTATGAATCTGTTGTGCACAAACGGGGAAACAGGGTAAAATCTTAGCTTCAACAAAGAGGAAAAGAGGCTCTATGTCAGCAATCGGTTCAACCACAGACCCTAAAGTGACTATACTTCCAAACGGAGAACCGGCAATCACCATCACTCCGATCATTGCCGATGCACCCTCGTCTTCCGACTCAGATCACAGTGGCCAAAATTCCCCTCTCTCTGCCCTAAAACCAATCATTCTTCCCTCGAGTTTCAATGCGGAGCAAAGCCGCATGGACATGTCGAACACCTGTGGCTTGATCATCGAAATTCTCCTGACACAAATCATCTTGAAGAACTTTAACAGGCCTGCACTTCCCCATGATACAAAAGATCCCCAGATCGAATGCTTGCGCTTGTTGCAAGAAGAACTTAACGGCTTAAGTACTGAACAACCCGGTTTCGCTCAGTCTATCCGGCAGCATGCCATTGGCTTTATTCGGAAAGGGTGGCTGCATGACGACGGTTCTCTAAAAACCAAATCAGAACTCGAAGAGATTTTCCCCGCACCCGAGCAACGCACTGAAGGTGCGCATGTTTCTTCTCGGCGAACACCTTCCCTGATTCAGAAAATGGAACCTCCCCCCACTGCCGCAGACATGGTTTCTAACATTCGACAAGAGACGACAGATTTCCAACGACAAAAGTTTGAGGAAACCATCCGTTTTCGCCACGTGGTGGCTCGTGTCATTCTGGTTGTTTCTGTGATTTTGGGCTTTGCGCTGCATCCAGCTTTTTTTGCACTCTCATGGCTTTCTTTAGAATACGGCAATGCGGCGATGTATGCCGAAAAAAACACCGAGTTCACCCGGCATTCGTTGTTCGGCTTGACTTCCCCTCTTTTCCACATCGTGAATTCGACTCGGCTTCGTCAGCATTTTACGTTCACTCCGGATGCAACAACTCAAGATACCACTGCGGAAGATACAGACAAAAATCAACTCCGTTTGAGCAATGAGCAAGCATTAGAAAGCGCAAGAACTCAAATATACGTCCCTGCACCGAATGCCGAAGAGTATGAAATTGCAGAATGCTTTGTGTTCGAGGGAGAAGAATCGGAAGGTGCTGAAAACACATTCGCTGAGCTTGAAAGGTTGGTCACTGAATACACTCACCAAAACAAACAAGTCTGTTTGTCAAAAATCACCACTGTTTCCAACACAGATGACCTGCACAACGAAATTGCCACAATCAACAGATCCGAACGTCCCACTCCCTCCAGACGATCGCCTCCTCAAACCCACATCACCATTTGGGTGAAAAAAACGTCTACTCCCCTTGTTCAAAATCCTGAAGAATCAGTTCCTGAATCCGTTCCAACGGTAATTCTTCCAGGTTCAACCACCGAAACAGGGGCTCCTTCCTAAACCACGTGAACTGCCTCTTGGCAAAGTGCCTTGAGGCCTTTTTAAACTCCGTCACAAATTTCTCGTAATCCCCACTTGTCTGCCCACTGTCCAAATATTCCAATGCTTGTCGATACCCAATCGCCTGCGCAGCACTCGTGTTCAACCGCAGCCCTTCCCCATCCAACCGCTTCACTTCCTCTAAAAAACCCAGCCGCAACATCTCATCACATCGTGCATCAATCCGCGCATACAATGTCTCTTTGGGATAATAAATAAACCAGCACCGGAAGTCCCACTCTTGCTCTAACGCACGGTCGGGTTTAGGGAAATCGCTCACCTTCCGTTCGGTGATCGCCATGATCTCGAGGGCTCGGATGATTTTGTGCCGGTCGTTTTCGGAAATCGTCGCTGCATAGTCGGGATCGAGCATCTGCAGCCTCTCGTAGAGCACGGCCGGGCCCATCTCGCGCATTTGCCGCTCGAGCGCATCGCGCACGTCGGGGACGGACGGAGGGCCTGCTGGAGGGCCATAGAGCAGCGTGTGGATGTAAAAGCCGGAACCCCCGACGACGATGGGGACATTTTCCCGGCGGGTAATGTCTTTCAAAGCGGTTTGGCACAAATCGTAAAATTCGGCCACGTTGAATGGCTCTTCGATGGCTCGGATGTCGATGAGGTGGTGGGCAATGAGGGTTTGGTCGGCGTCCGATGCTTTGGCTGTCCCCACGTCCATGCCCTGGTAGACCTGCATCGAATCAGCCGAGACAATCTCGCCGCCCAAAGATTGAGCCAGTGACAATGACAGTGATGTTTTTCCGGAAGCTGTCGGTCCCGAGAGGACAATCACCCGCTTTTTACGAACTCCTGTTGCAGTCCGCTGTTTCTGAGGTAAAACCTTCACAACTTCAGCTGCAGAGCTTCTTTTTCCGAAGAGCAAAGGTGCAAGATCTTGTCGAATCCAGCGAGCCGGACGATCTCTGCAACCTCTTCGGTCAACGCAAAGAGCACCAAATGCCCTTTATGCGCTTTGAGTTTTTTCGTCGTCGACAAAAGGACGCGCATCCCGGCCGAGCTCATGTACTCCACCTGGGTGAAATCGAGCAGCACGTGATGGTGTTTTCCTTCGAGCAAGTGGTTGAGCTTCCGTTCGAGCAGAGGCGCCGTGGCGGCATCGATTCTCCCCTCGAGACGAACGACGATTTTCTTGTCGATTTCATCGACGTTCATTGTGAGACCTACAGCCATGAAAAACCCCTACTGTGGTTGGATGATTTCTAACTGAATGCGGCGGCCCAATCGAGCACCAATCGTTCCCGCAAGCGTGCGCAGCGACCGAATGACATTCCCTTTGCGGCCCACCACTTTGCCCACATCTTCGGGGGCCACTCGAATCTCAATGAACAAACTGCCTTGAGCCTCTTCCTTGCATCGCACGTCGACCTGATTCGGGTCGTCGACCATGTTCTTCACTAAATACGCAACAAATTCTTCCATGTGAATAAACCTTGTTTTGTCCCTGAGCATACGGAATCAACCGAATGAGTTCAAGACGGAAAAAAATAAAAAAACCACAGAGCACACCGGTTCGCTGTCGCTCACCTGCTCTGCACTGCGAAGGTCCACTGGACCTTCTCGTGTCATCGCAGCCCCGCACCCCACTTGGAAAGACCTTTTCTTACGGGGGTGTGGGGCCTCCCCACCTCTGTGACTCTGTGTGCTCTGTGGTTATTTTTTGTTTCTTTTTACAGTCCACCATCCTTGGTGTTTTCAACAAAAGCGAGCTGCCCAATGCGGAGGTCCACAATTCGCGGGGCAAACTTGACCCCTTGGGTTTGGGCCATGAGCTGCTTGCGGTAGTCGTCGAGCATGGTTTTCCGCAGCGAGAAAAAATTTTGCAGCTGGGATGCGTAGTCGTGGGGGGCTAAACGGATGATTTTGGGAAAAGAAAACACAACCCCCGTTTTAAACGAGAGTTCTTCCTCGGTGAATAATACAATCTCTCGGCGGCCGAGTGTGGGGGCAAAGGCATTGGAGACATCGATCCGTTTCACAGTGAGTCCCTCTTTCCAGCTCGAGCCCTCGAGCAAACGAAGTACTTCAAACGCTAATTCGAGATGTTTATTTTGCAGGGGAACTTTCCACTGGCCTCCCTGTCTTCCAAAGCTGTCTATCGTGGCCCCAAACGGCGGGAGCCCCAAGTAAATTTCGGGCATTTCCTGCGGGGAAAAAAACGGGGCAATCGGGAATAAAAACC
>Ga0070681_10006224_pt1 | contig 11600 bp, 8 predicted proteins | sample KBSC83BmetaG_FD_65650 | JGI IMG/M metagenome (GOLD analysis project Ga0070681, IMG submission 65650) | Corn rhizosphere microbial communities from Kellogg Biological Station, Michigan, USA - KBS C8-3B metaG | ecosystem: Host-associated > Plants > Roots > Rhizosphere | place: USA: Michigan...
AGACCTTCTGTTTGGACGATCAACCGGCGCTGACTGCACCGACCGTGAACGCAGGGCTGGCGCGGCGGCTGGGCAGTTTGTGTTACGAATCGCTGCTGATTGCCGCGCTTCTCTTTATTAGCGGTGCGGCATTCCTGTTCTTGACCCGCAGCCTCGATCCGGCGTTTGCGCGTCCGCTGTTGCAGCTGTACCTGCTCGCCGTGACGGCCGCCTATTTCGTGTACTGCTGGACGCACGGTGGGCAGACATTGCCGATGCAAACCTGGCGCATCCGCCTGGTCACCCGCAGCGGCAGTGCAATCTCGCCGGCGACGGGGGTCTGCCGCTATCTGTTCGCTTTGCTCGGTCTCGGCCTGTGCGGACTCGGGCTGGTGTGGGCATTATTCGATCGCGAGCGCCAGTTCCTGCACGATCGCTTAGCCGGAACGCGTATCGTGTCGTGTTAGTTTCAGAATTCGGGATCAACGACCCTTAACCGTGCGACTTGAAACTATCTTCTTTCGCCCCACCACATCATTGCCGTCGCCAGACCCAGGAACAATAGCGTCGGCAAAATCGCGCTCCAAAACGGGGGCCAGTCGCGCAGCAGGCCAAGATAGGTGAATAGCCGTCCGAGCGTGACGAAACCGATGCCAAGCATAATGCCCGCGAACACCTTGGCGCCGATTCCGCCCACGCGTTGCTGGTAATACGCGAAAGGCAGCGCCAGCACCATCATCACCAGCACCGCAAACGGATAGATCAGCTTGTTCCAGAAGGCGATTTCGTGGCGCGACGTCTGTTGGTTGTTTTCGCGCAAGTGCTGAACATAAGAATAAAGATTCCATGCCGACATCTGCTCCGGCACGACCAGCAGCACGCTCAGCAGGTTTGGATCGAGCACCGAGCGCCAGTCAGCCTCGGCAATGTGGCTTACCTGTGTCCTGGTTCCCTCGAAACTCGTCTGCACTATATCGCGAAGCCGCCAGAAATTGTTGCGCAGATACTCGCCGCGCTGCGCCTGACTGATTTTGCGCAGCCGGTGGTCGGCGTCAAATTCATAGATCTGCACTCCCACTAGCACTGAGTCCGGCAGCACCTGCGAGACATTAACAAAATTACGATCGTCCTTGACCCACAGACCGGAACGGAATTCCTGCGCTATCACGCCGGTGATTGCTTTGGCGCGAAGCTGTTGTGCGAGCTGCTCCGCGGGCGGTGCGGCGAATTCTCCGATTGCGAAAGTGAGCACCGAAAACAGCAGACCGACCCTGACCAGCATTAGCGCCATGCGTGGCACCGATACGCCCGATACCCGCATCACCGTGTACTCGGAGCTGGCCACCAGCTGCGCCAATGCGAACAGCGTGCCGATCAGAGCGGCAATCGGAAACAATTCGTAGACATGGCCGGGCACGCTCAACAGTACATACGCGATCATATGCGGCAGCCGGTACGCCCCCTTGCCAAGCTCGCCCAGCTCATGAATCAGGTCGATAAATGCAAACAACATGAGCAACGCCGCAAACACGAGCGACGTTGAAGTCGTAATTTCAGCCGCCACATAGCGCTTGATGATTTTCATTTGATGTAGCGGAAAATCGAGAACAGAGTCAGGCGCCGGAAAAAAAGAAGAGCCAATATCAGCAACATGATGACATGCACGCCCCACAGGCCGGCCGCGAGGCCGATGCGCTCCTGGCCAACCCATGCCTGCGCTATGCTAAGAACGTTGTTGTATATCATGTACACGAGAATCGCCAGTGCCAGATTCAACGAGCGGCCCGCACGCGGATTGACAAATGACAATGGGATTGCCAGCAACGCCAGCACCAGCGCCGACAGTGGTAGACCGATGCGCCAGGTCAGTTCGCCCAGATAGATCGGACTGGGATTTCGCAACAGGTCCAATGTCGGCAGCGATTTCGCCGAAGGCATCCCTGACTTGATATCGCGAGTTTCTATGCGCATCGCGTAGCGCTCGAATTCGCTGATCTTGTACTCGATCGTGCCGGGCACGCCCTCGTAACGCCTGCCGTTGAGCAGCACCAGAAAGCGATCGCCGTTCTCGACAGTTTGCAAAAAACCGCGCTTTGCCACCATGATCCCGGTTTTCTGGTGCTGAGTTGAGCTGACGAATACGTTGGCGACCATGTTTTCGCCTTCGTTCACGTTTTCGACGAAAAATACGCGCTCGTTCTGCTTGGACTCACGGAATACCCCGGGTGTCACCTGCGACACATCGTCGCGATTGTCCATGTAGCTTTTGAAGTCCTCGCTCTTGGAAATCGCCCACGGCGACAGCATCAGGCTCAGCACCGCGATCAGGATCACAACCGGCACGGCGAACCATAGCACCGGCCGGATCCAGGCGGTCAGGCTCATGCCGGAGCTGAACCATACGATCATTTCCGAGTCGCGATAACTGCGCGTCAACGTCATTAGCACCGCTATGAACAGCGTCAGCGACAGCAGTACCGGGAGATAGTTGAACGAGCTCAGCGCCAGCAGCGCAAATACGCCGGTAAACGTGACGGATCCGCCCGCGGCAAGACCGAGAAAACGTACGAGTTGGGTCGCGAGCGTGATGCCGAGCAGCACGATGAACGTCGCTACCGCAGTGCCGGCGCATTCGCGCACTAACGAATGACGGAAGATTTTCAACCGGATGCGCTTTGATTTTTGACGGGATTACGAAGATAATCAGAGGCTAATAACGTCATTTTACCTCTTGGAGTCTGCGGTGGAATTTAACATACAAAGCGGCGATCCGGAGCGCATCCACGCCGGCTGCATTGTGGTCGGCGTGTTCGATCCGCGCAAGCTCACCGTTGCGGGCGCGGCGCTCGATCGTGTTACGCGCGGTCATCTATCCGCAATTCTCAAGCGCGGCGACATGGAAGGCAAAGCCGGCACAACGCTCATGCTGCACCAGGTGCCGCACGTCGCCGCCGAGCGCGTGCTGTTGGTCGGGCTTGGCCCCGAGCGCGATTTCGACGATCGCGGCTTCCGCAATGCGGTCAGTCAAGCGGTTAATGCGATCAATCAAAGCGGCGCCGACGACGCCGTGCTCTGTCTGTCCGCCGTCGTCAAGGGACGCGATATCGCGTGGCGCGTCTGTCAGGCGGCGATTGTTGCGGGCGACATGACCTATCGTTTCAACCGTATGAAAAGCAAGCGCGAACCGGTGCACGTTTTGCGCCGGTTGATTCTGCTTGTCACGCCGCGCGCCGAGTTGAGCGCCGGCGCAGCAGCACTCAAACGCGGCGCGGCCGTCGCACGCGGCATGAGCTTTGCCAGAGACTTGGGCAACCTTCCCGCCAACGTCTGCACTCCGACTTATCTCGCCAGCGCCGCGCGCGCGCTCGCGAAACGGCACAAGATGGCCGTGCAGGTGCTGGAGCGCAAAGATATGAAAAGGCTCGGTATGGGTTCACTGCTGTCGGTCGCGCGCGGCAGCGTCGAGCCTCCAAAACTGATCGTGCTTCAATATCACGGCGCCAAGCGCGGACAAAAACCGGTTGCGCTGGTCGGCAAAGGCGTGACCTTCGACACCGGCGGAATATCACTAAAGCCCGCTCCCGAAATGGACGAAATGAAGTTCGACATGTGCGGCGCTGCGAGCGTGCTCGGCACGTTGCAGGCGGTCGCCGAGATGAAGCTTCAATTGAACGTCGTGGGCATCATTCCAACGACCGAGAACATGCCGAGCGGCAGCGCCACCAAGCCCGGAGATATTGTTACCAGCATGTCAGGGCAGACCGTCGAAATTCTGAATACGGACGCCGAGGGCCGGCTGATCCTATGCGATGCTCTCACCTACGCGGAGCGCTTCGGGCCGCAAGCGGTGGTCGACATCGCGACGCTCACTGGTGCCTGCGTGATCGCGCTGGGCCATGTCGCGAGCGGTCTGTTTGCTAATGATGACGCGCTTGCGGCTGAATTACTGGCGGCGGGACAGTACGTGCATGACCGCGCTTGGCATCTGCCGTTATGGGACGATTATCAGGAACAGCTCAAGAGCAATTTCGCCGACTTCGCCAACATCGGCGGCCGTCCAGCCGGCAGCGTGACGGCGGCGTGCTTTCTAGAGCGCTTCACCAAGAAGTTCAAGTGGGCGCATCTCGACATCGCCGGGACGGCGTGGAAGTCAGGCAAGGAAAAAGGCTCAACCGGCCGACCGGTGCCTCTACTCACGCAGTTCCTGATTGGCAGAGCGAAAAAATCTTGAGCCGCCGGACGCGATCTAAGGACGGACCCGTTTCATGCATTCCGCGGTGATGGTCCATTGCGCGCCTTGTGGGGCTTAGAGGATGGCTCTTGACCCAGATTGATTTCTATTTTCACGTCGAGAACAAGCTGCGGACTGCGTGCGCATTGAGCGCCAAGGCGTCGGCGCGCGGGCTGCGGGTCTGGGCTTTTTGTGCCGATGCCGATGCATCGCAGAAATTCAGCCGCATGCTGTGGACCGCGCCCGCGTTGAGCTTCATTCCGAACTGCAAACCGGACGACCGGCTCGCTGCAGTCACGCCGGTCATCGTCGACCACGAAGGAACCCGTCTGCTGCATGATCAGGTACTGCTCAACTTGCGCGCCGAATGGCCTCCATTTTTCAGCCGCTTTCAGCGTCTGATAGAGATCGTCAGCCTCGATGAGGAAGACCGGCGCTGCGCGCGCGAGCGCTACAAGTTTTACCGTGATCGCGGCTATGAAATTCAAAATCACGATCTGAGCGAAAGCGCGCAATAAAGCGCACAGCGATCGATGTCCACTGAAGGCAACGGAAACCAGCCGCACGACGAAGACGTGCTCGGGCGTGCTGACGCACTTCTGAAGAAGCACCGTGCCGCAACCGCAACGCCGCACGCAACCGATCCGGCGATTCCGACGCTCATCGAAGCGGTCGATAGCAGTCTCGAAGGTGCGGACATTCCAACGCTGACCGATATCGTCGACGCGACCGACGATGCGCGAGCGAACGCGATCGCAGGCGCTGATTCTCCCGCAACTGCGCGCTGCCTCGAGGAGCGCGCAGGCTCGGCGCCGGGGGATGCCGGACGTGCACTGACCACGACGCCGGTGCAAGATGTCGAAGTCATCTCGAGGGTCCAGACGCAAAATCTCGAACACGCCGTCTACCACAAGCTCAAGCGCGACCTTGACGCACAGATTGCAGAGGTAGTGCAGACGCGCTTTATGCCTGACATCACCGGCGCGCTCGATCAGGCGCTGCGCAAGATCAGCGATGACCTGAAAGCCAACATCAATGCGACAGTGCGCGCGTCGATCGAAGACACGCTGCAAGCGCAGCTCAAATTGCTGCGATCTGACGCCGATTCGCGGCCGGAAAATCGCGCGGATCACGCAGAACCGTCCGCTATAATGCCGGGCTTTTCAGAAGGCGCAGCGCCGCCCGCAGCAAAAATGGAACTCGCCAAGAGCTTCGAACCCCAAGCGATCGAATCGCGGTGGTATCCGCAATGGGAAGAAGCCGGGTATTTCAAAGCCGGCTACGAACCCGGTAAACCCGCCTATTCGATCATGCTGCCGCCGCCGAATATAACCGGCACGCTGCATATGGGTCACGCGTTCAACCAAACCATCATGGACACGCTCATTCGTTATCACCGCATGCGCGGCTATAACACGCTGTGGCAACCCGGAACTGATCACGCAGGTATCGCCACTGAAATGGTCGTGACCCGCCAGCTCGAGATGCAAGGTACTTCGCGTCACGCACTTGGGCGCGAGCGCTTCATCGAAAAAGTGTGGGAGTGGAAAGCGCAGTCCGGCTCGACGATCCTAAATCAGATGCGGCGCCTGGGCGCTTCGTGCGACTGGTCACGCGAACGCTTCACGATGGATGAGCCGCTCGCTAGGCTCGTCACGCATACGTTTGTCACGCTCTATCGCGACGGTCTCATATACCGCGGCCTGCGTCTGTCGAACTGGGATCCGGTGCTCAAGACGGTGATTTCCGACCTCGAAGTCCAGGAAAGAGAGGAGAACGGCTACATTTGGCAGATCCGCTATCCCCTCGCTGACGGATCAGGCCACCTGACGGTCGCGACCACGCGCCCGGAAACGATGCTCGGCGACGTGGCCGTCATGGTCAACCCCGACGATTGGCGCTATCAGCATCTGATCGGCAAACACGTGGTACTGCCGCTGACCGGCCGCACCATCCCGGTGATCGCCGACGCCTATGTCGAGCGCGAATTCGGCACCGGTTGCGTCAAGGTTACGCCGGCGCACGACTTCAACGACTACGCGGTCGGTCAGCGCCATGGATTGCCTCAGATCAATATCTTCACGCTCGACGCGAGGATCAACGACAACGCGCCCGCGCCGTATCGCGGTCTCGACCGGTTCGAAGCACGCGAGCGCATCGTTGCCGATCTCGCGCAACGAGGTTTGCTCGAGTCAGTGAAACCGTATTTGCTCAAGCTTCCGGTCGGCGACCGTACCGGCACTATCATCGAGCCGATGCTGACCGACCAGTGGTTCGTGCGCATGGAAATGCTCGCCAAGCTCGGCTTGGACGCGGTAGCCAGCGGCGAGGTGCGGCTGGTGCCCGAACAATGGATCAACACCTACAACCACTGGCTCAACCATATCCAGGACTGGTGCATCTCGCGCCAACTGTGGTGGGGGCACCGCATTCCCACCTGGTACGCCGCGTCGGACAACGATAGCCGTTTCTGGGTTGCCCACGATGAAGCTGAAGCACGCATGCTCGCCGCTCGCGACGGTTATAGCGGCGAGTTGAGGCAGGACGAAGATGTGCTCGACACGTGGTTTTCCTCTCAACTGTGGTGTTTCTCGACACTCGATTGGACGCCCGACTATCCGGCCAAATCAAACCCGGCGCTCGACCTTTATCTGCCCTCCTCGGTGCTCGTAACGGGCTTCGACATTATTTTCTTCTGGGTCGCGCGCATGGTGATGATCACCCGCTACATGACCGGCAAGGTGCCGTTCCGCGACGTTTACGTGCACGGTCTGGTGCGCGACGCCGAGGGCCAGAAGATGTCCAAGTCGAAGGGCAATACGCTCGACCCGATCGATCTGATCGACGGTATCGACCTCGACAGCCTGATTTCCAAACGCACCACCGGGCTCATGAATCCCCAGCAGGCTGAATCAATCGCGCAACGCACGCGCAAAGAATTTCCTGACGGCATTCCAGCCTACGGAACCGATGCGTTGCGCTTCACGTTCGCCTCGCTCGCCGCGCTGGGCCGCGATATAAAATTCGATCAGAAACGGTGCGACGGTTATCGAAATTTCTGTAACAAGCTGTGGAATGCAACGCGCTTCGTGCTGATGAATTGCGATGGCAAGGACGTCGGATTAGATGAATCGCTGCCGCTCGAATTTTCCGAAATCGATCAATGGATCGTGAGCCGGCTGCAGCGCACCGAGGCCGAACTTGAGCAAAGTTACGCCGAATACCGTTTCGACAATGCCGCGCGCGCGCTCTACGAGTTCGTGTGGGACGAGTATTGTGATTGGTACGTCGAATTCGCGAAAGTACGGCTTGCCACAGGCGCTGAGGCTCAGCAGCGCGCCACGCGGCAAACTCTGGTTCGTGTGCTCGAAGCGTCATTGCGTCTCGCGCATCCGATCATCCCTTTTATCACGGAAGAGCTGTGGCAAAAAGTCGCTCTGCTCGCAGGCAAAAGCGGCCCCAGCATCATGCTGCAATCCTATCCAAAATCCGATCTCAGCCGCTGCGACGAGCATGCCGAGCAGCGTATCGCGCTGCTCAAACAGATCACCAACGCATGCCGCACTTTGCGCAGCGAAATGGGCCTCGGACCGCAGCAGAAGGTGCCCCTGCTCGCGCGTGGAGATCGCGCAACGCTCAACGCATTCACGCCTTATCTGATGCCGCTCGCGCGCCTATCGGAGATCGTAATCGTCGATGGCGAGCTGCCTTCGGCCCAAGCGCCGGTATCCATCGTCGGCGATTACCAATTGATGCTCAAAGTCGAAATCGACATCACGGCTGAGAAAATACGGCTCGGCAAGGAAGCCATTACTCTTGAAGAACAGATAGCGAAAGCCGGCGCCAAGCTTGCCAATCCGAACTTCGTCGACCGCGCGCCCGCTGCTGTAGTCGAACAGGAGCGCCGGCGGCTCGCCCAATTTCAGGCTACGCTCGAAAATCTGCGCACGCAGCTCGCCAAACTCGGGTGACCGCGCGGTGATACACGCGCTGCGTGCTTTTCGACACCGCAACTTCCGGCTGTTTTTCTACGGTCAATCGCTTTCACTGATCGGCACCTGGACGCAGCAGATCGCAATGAGCTGGCTCGTCTACCGTATGACGGGTTCCGCGTTCCTGCTCGGCCTCACCGCGTTCGCGGGACAAATTCCAATTCTGCTGCTGGCCCCGATCGGCGGCATTTGGGCCGACCGCTTCGACCGCCGCAGGATGCTGCTGCTGACGCAAGTGCTGGCAATGGTGCAGGCGTTCGCGCTTGCGCTGCTCGCCTATGCCGGATTGATCCAGGTCTGGCACATCATCCTGATGGCAGCCGCACTCGGCGTAGTCATGGCGCTCGACACACCCCTGCGCCAGAGCTTCGTGCCTTCGATCGTGGATTCAAAAGAGGACCTGCCTGCCGCGATCGCCTTCAACGGCCTGATGCAGAACGCCGGGCGCATGATCGGACCCACGATCGCCGGGATACTGCTGGTTTACTTCAGCGAGACGTTCTGTTTTCTGGCCAATGGGCTCAGCAAGATCGCCGCCGTCATCGCGGTCATGCTGACGAATATCGCGCCGAACGTGCGCGCATCCGGTCGGCCGTCGCTGCTGCGGGGACTTAACGAGGGCATCCGCTACGCATGGGATCTTGTTCCGCTGCGCCTGATGCTGCCGATGATAGCGCTGCTCAGCTTTATGGCAACGCCTTATCAAACGCTGCTGCCGATCTTCGCTAAGGAAATTTTCGGCGGCGACGCCGACACGCTCGGGTTTCTGATGGGTGCCGCCGGATTCGGCGGCCTGCTTGCGCCGATCTACCTTGCATCGCGCCGGGAAGTAAGAGGACTCACGCGGCTCCTGCTGGGCGGGATGATGCTGACCGCGGTGACATTGATGACATTCGCCTATTCCCATCTGCTGTGGTTATCGATGCTCATGATCGCGCTCACGGGACTCGGCATCATCCTCGCCGCGCAGGCGGTCAGCACGATCCTTCAAACCATCGTAGAGGATAGCAAGCGTGGGCGCGTCATGAGCTTTTTCACCGTGGCCTTCCTGGGCGTAGCGCCGCTCGGGAGTTTCGCCGCGGGTTCACTTGCGCAGATAATCGGCGCAGAGCACACCTTGTTCATTGGAGGAGCGTGCTGCCTGACCGGAGCTATCGTGTTGTGGCGACAAATGCCGAAGCTGCGCGCCAATATGCGCCTGATTTATATCGAGCTCGGCATCATTCAGGAGTAATAACCTGACTGTGGCTTCGGCGTGGCAGGCCGATAACGCGGCCAGCATCGATTAAGCTTGCGAATCTTTGAACCGCTGATCGGGGAATGCGGCGGAACCTTTCTTCTGGCGCAGTCCATGTGCAGCGGATGCGGTAAGCTAGCCGCGACAACTTTACTCGTGCTGCAGTCGCCCGATGGATATGATCGCATTGATGACGATGGCTGCCGGGCTCGGCTGGGCAAGCGGGCTGCGGCTATATGCCGTCCTGTTTTTTCTCGGCGCGCTCCAACAATTCGGATTTATCGTGCTTCCGCCCGGCCTCCAGATACTCGCTCATCCGCTGGTGATGACCGCTTCCGGCGGGATGTTCCTGATCGAGTTCGGCGCCGACAAGATTCCGGGATTCGACACCGTATGGGATGCATTTCAGACCTTCATTCGCATCCCGGGTGGCGCGCTCCTGGCTGCTGGAGCGCTGGCCGACCACGGGCCTGCGCTTGCGCTCGCTGCCGCAATCGTCGGCGGCACGCTCGCTGCAGGCGCGCATTTCACCAAGGCCGGCGGCCGCGTGCTGATTAACGCCTCACCCGAACCGTTTACTAACTGGACCGCGTCGCTCACCGAGGACACGCTGGTTGCGGGCGTCGTGTGGTTCGCGTTCAAGCATCCGCTGGCGTTACTCGCGATACTGATTTTGCTGGTCGCGTTAATGGTCTGGCTGCTGCCGAAATTATGGCGCGGTGTGCGGCGAGTCATTGCGGCGATCCGGCAGTTGCTGGGCGTGCGGACTCGAGTTTAAGGCGTCGCGCCTGGCGTTGCAGCGGTCTGAGCCGCACGGCTCAGGCGCGGCTCGGCGCCACAATCGGCTGCTTGACCGCGAGCCGGATCACCGCCACAAAATCGTCGGGCCTGAGAGACGGCATATCGACGCTGCGCCGTTTGAAGAACGCCCGGACATTGTTTTCGAGGCGCTCGACCGAAGTATCGGACAACGCCGCCTCGAGATCGGCAAGCGCGCGGCGCGGCGTCACCGCTATGTCGCCGCTGAAGCAGATCTGCTTGATGCGATGCCTGGGCCGGTCGTAAATCAAACTCACGTCCAGCGTGCCGCCGGAATATCGATGCGCCGCTTCATAAATCGGCGTGTCCGCTGCGGCCCTTTTGACAAGTTGGACCCAATCCGCCGTCTCGATTTCGCCAAGCGCGGTGCGATAACGCGCATGCTCGGTCAACGTCAGATCGTCCTCCTCGAACTCGATGTCGAACTCGCTCTCGAACGCCTGCGTCAAATAGCGCTTGATAAGTGCAGGCTCCACGCGGTAGCCGAGCAGATCCTGCAGGCTCGCGACGCGTTCGCGTACTGATTTGGCCGCCTCGTCTGACTCCTTCCTGACCGGGACGCGCAGCACGCGCAGCATCACGTCCACGTCGGTGTCGATCAGCAACGCACTCTGATACAGCAGCGCGTTGGCGTCAAACACTCCGCAGCTCGCCGAAATTCTTTTGCCGTCCACCTCGATATCGTGACGTGGCCTGAACCGCGCATCGACGCCAAGCGCGCTGATCGCGCTCGCAGCAGCGTGGCAAATGCGTTTTGCGATTGCCTGCATGTCCCAGGTACCGACGTCGCGCTGGTGCAGATAGAGCTCCCAGTCGAGTTGAGTATCATCGGTATACATTGCGATGCCGCCGGTAATGCGACGCTGAATCGCGATATTGTGTGCTTTGCAGTAATCGAGGTTGAGCTCCTGCTCGGCGCTCTGGTGATAGCCGAGCAGTGCGCTGGGGACGAATCGCAGAAACCGCAACGTGCTCGGAATCTCGTTGGCTTGCCGTGCCTCGAGCAGCGCGCGATTGAGCGCGATATTCTGCGCTGCGGGCCGCAGGCCGGTATCAATGACTCGCCACATTTCGCTCATGATCTGTGCGCGGCGTCAACATCGGAAATCCGTCCCGTGCGCTTTGGCTGGCCGGACTTCACTTTTTTTTCATAAAAAAGATGAACTCGTTATTGGCGTTTTCGGATGCCAGCAATTCGTTGCCAGTCTGTCTGGAAAATGCCTGAAAATCCTTGACCGAACCCGGATCGGTCGCCATCACCTTGAGTACCTGGCCTGATCTCAGGTCGGTCAGCGATTTCTTGGTCCGTAAAATCGGCAGTGGACAATTCAAACCACGCGTA
>Ga0070681_10006227_pt1 | contig 11599 bp, 13 predicted proteins | sample KBSC83BmetaG_FD_65650 | JGI IMG/M metagenome (GOLD analysis project Ga0070681, IMG submission 65650) | Corn rhizosphere microbial communities from Kellogg Biological Station, Michigan, USA - KBS C8-3B metaG | ecosystem: Host-associated > Plants > Roots > Rhizosphere | place: USA: Michigan...
CAGCGCGGCATCGGTGGTGTACATGCGCCGCCAGCACGTGATCAATGTTTTCTCGTGGCCGGTACCAGGCGGAACTGATGCGACTACGACGTCGACGTCGAACGGGTATCACCTGATTCGCACGCGAAAGGGCGGAGTCGAAACGTGGTTCGTGTCAGACGTCAACATTTCCGAGCTTCAGGACTTCGTCGCGCGCTTCGAACGCGCAATTAGATAGTGGCGTGCGTTACTCACGTCTAGCGACCATGGGTGGAGTGGGCCACTCATCCCACAATCGATACCGCAATTCGCACGTCGAGCAATAACGTTTTTTTTGCAGAGGGCGTCTAATATGACGCACTAGCACCGAATTGCTACTTCACCGCTAACAGCGCCACGCTTAACACTAATAATGCCACCCCTAACGCTCCCAACACTGTAAGGTACCCGGCTCCTGCGCTCCGCCAAGGGCTGAACTCCTGCTTGGCAACGTCGCTAATTGCCGCCATCGGAATTGCAATTCTGATATGTGCATCGCCGACCGAAGTGCCTATCAGCGTGTCCTGAACAATTTTGGGCGACTGAACCAATACTACGGACGAATCGATTCTCGTGACTCTGACTGTCCCGGACCCGGCGTGAGTAACTGCTTCTTCCGGTGTACCCATATGCGCCCACGTCTGGCAAGCCAATGTTCCCGCAAAAGCTAACGCGAAGCCAATATGACGGTTCATGTCTAGTCCCTCGGTAATCAGAAGTCGCTTGCTTCTGTCTATGCCCTGGTCAGGCTGCAAGAACTGAGCGTAAGCTCGTCCAGTGCGGCCGTCCGAAAGAAGTCAGTGGTCACGCGATACAGAGTGGCGAGACTCCGATGAAGACGCACTTTATGAAAGGCCGGACCTGCACGAACTCCTGTGAGTAGCATAACTACAAAATAGATAGGCGATCTCTAGTTAAGACGGCCATCCAGCGGCATTCAACTCTGGTGCGACGGCCGTAAGTTTTCAGCCTGATGACTCCTCGGTAGAGTGCTTGGGCAGTTCGGCGCGACAAGCATAAAACCGGCTAAAGCGATTACAAACCGGAGCTCTAATACGGAGTCTTCTTCTGCGTGACGAGCTACGCCCCGTTCGCAGCTTCGCCGCATCACGGTTACCAGTCGCAAGACATTTCGGCTGGCTCAATCTTTGATGCTTTGAATACGCCGAATCAGTGGGATCTGCACCGTGGTCATAGCTGGGCTGTTGCCTGCGCTGTCCGCCGACCGGTTAGCGCACCTCATTCCGAGACATGAGCTGAGGCTCACGGGCTCTTGGAAGGAATTGGCGTCTCTTATTGACGATGGTGTTGAAGTTGGTGTGTTTGATCCGACCGTGAACGGGTGCTCTAGCCTTGCGGAAGTTGAAAAGTTTCTGATCAAACACTCGCCGGCCCGTCTGCTGGCGTATGTTACACCGACTCCGCAAAACCTCAGAGCTGTATTCCGGCTGTCCAAATTCGGCCTGAAGGACGTTTTCGTTCACCGACGTGTGCCCTCTGAAATGGCGCTTGTGAATGCTATTGAAAGCGCTCGGGCAGCCAGCATAGCCTTCGATTTGTTGACAACCATAGACGATAAACTGGCGAACCTGCCACTGAAACTCTCCGAAGTCCTTGTGGATCTGTTCGCGCGGCCTGGTCGCTATGAAACCGCAGTGGATCTCGCTCGCGAAGGCGAGATTTCCGTGAAGGAACTTTACCTAGAGTTCTCAAATGCGGGGCTAAGAACACCCAAACAGTTTGTTGTGGTCGCGAAAGCAATCCATGCATATGGCTATTTGCAATTGGCCAAACTTCCCGAACGACTGGTATGTAAAAAACTCGGATATTCAGATCCGAAAGTTTTGCTACGTCACATTCGATCAATATTTGGACGGTGTCCCATGGAATTGTGTAAGGATCCCCGTTCTGATGGCGAACTAGTTGCCCTCATTGAATGGATGTACAAGCCCACATGCCTGACCTTGATGCACCATAAGAACCAACAACTTGGAAAGTGCAGCGAAGAGGAAGGTGACTACTACGGATCATCAAAACAAAAAGCGGCGTCGCCGACCGTCACGAAGACGAGCCCATTAGCACTAGCTGCTGGAGACGCAAACAACGGGTCGGAAGTGTGCGGCTGAGCCGCAGTCAAAACCTGCCTCCCGTCCTGTCGATCGAGGATATGAACCTCTCCTCCCGTGGGGAATATGACGTGACGATCTGTGAGAAGTAGGTCGCGCGTGGTTTGGGCGCCGAACATTCCTCTCCAGAGACTGGATCCATCGGAGGCTCGCAAAGCGTAGATCTGCCCGTCGCCTCCGTCCACGTAGACGACGTCACCCGAAACTTCAGGACCTGCTATCGTTGAGAGAGTAGCATTAGGCGCTGAATGCTCCCACACAATTTGCTCGGTGCTACGATCGACTGCGTAGGTCCTACCCGACAGCGTATGAATGATCACCAAGTTCTGATACAAAGCCGGCGCCGCCTCAATCAGTACTCCGGATCCTTGAAACGGCATTCGAACTCTCCAAAATTCGCTCCCACTGTTTCTGTCCAGTGCGACGAGCCATGCCTCTGAAGTGCCGCCCGACTTGGTGGTAAAATGCCAGAGCGTGCCAAAAAGGGTATCGCCGCTTACCCGCACACCCATCGATCCTGATCTAAAGACGCCGGATGCTGCGGTGTCACCTGCGATGATTCCTGGCCGCCAAACCCATCGAACCAGACCTGTACGCAAGTCGATCCCACTGATCGTAGCGCCCCAGGCAGGGATATAGGCCATGTCGGCGTCTGCGTCGATCCGTGAATCGATCAAGCTGCCAGGATTTCCACCGTTTTGGGACGCACCCACAGTATCTTTCGGTGAATCGTAGCGCCACAGTAAGCGACCAGTTTGGACATCAAGCCCCACCGAATGAAACACTGATACGGCGACTACGACATTTGCCCGAACTATTAGGTTGGCGCCCTGGATGGCTTCCTGACTAACCTTAGAAGCCCAAAGTAATGATCCAGAATTGATGTCACGAGCAATGATTTCGCCATCGCCCGTCCCAAAGTAGACCATAGATCCGTTAATCGCGGGCCGGGATCGGGCAGACCCCGGTTGGGCTTTATACCAATGTTCTCGGAGCCGACCGCCACTTGGGCCAGTCGACGAACCACTACAAGATCCAAGGATAGCTACAATAAGAGGAACCAATCGAGCGGCCGCATGTTTGTTTTGCTCAATGCGATTGAAGAATTCCAAACTGATAGAACTCAAGTAAAGACCTGCTCGGAGGTTTTGATCGACGGGAGTAGACATATGCGGAAGCGCACACCATTTGTAGGCATTGTCGCTGAACGTGTCGGGATGTCCGTCGTTGCTAGCAGCTACCGCTTACAGGACGAGCGCTAAACGTGCTACTGACTCCAGAATTGCCGTTAGCGTCGGTAGCAGTCGCGGTGAGGTATAACCGTGGACCCGTTGGTGTGTACTCGAGTTCACTGCTCCCATACGTCTGATATGGTGCGCCGTTCACCGTCCATTGGTACGTGTAAGGTGCCACGCCCCCAGTCGCCTCGGCAAACCAGACATCAGGACACCCGATCGTTGGGCTCGTTGATCCCGAGATTGCGACTGATATGGTCGGCGGTGGGGGCGGCCCCTGAATTGGCTCCATTCCCACGCGTAGCATCCCATTTGCGGCTTGGTCCAGGCCAGTTCTGGTTTTGTAGACGTTGATGTGGTTGGTCATTGGAGCGACCCCTTGGTACGCCAGTCCCGTTGTCGTGGGATAAACCGAGCGTTCATTTGGGACGATACCATCAAAGGGGATGTACCTAACATGGCCGTACCCATCCGGGCCGTTTATATAGAGTGCCCAGCGTTCATCCAATCTGCCTAGTGTCTTTCGCGCGTAGGCACAACGACGGCCAGACGTCCAATTGATAACGGTGACATAACCCGCCCACTTGCAGGTTGAGAAAAATTCCTGAGCGAGGTTTCGAAGGGTGACCATGTGGTCAAAACCGGCGTCGTCATCGGACATCGATTGCAAAAGTCGAAGAGCCGCGTTCCGAGATGGAATCGTCCCGTATATGTTGGCCCGGGGGATTGAGCTGTCATCGAATCTCGTGTTGAGATGATTGATAACGGGGGAAGTTGGCGAGAGATCCGCCAAAGCCGGAGCTCCGCCAAACTGATCTATATTGTTTAGATCAATCGAAACACTATTGACGGCGTAGAGAATGACACCGAAGAGAGACGGCCCGAAACCAGCAATATGCTTGGGGGCAAACGCCACAAAAATTATGTCGTATATGATCGAAGCAACGTTGAACCCGGAGACGGCGTCGGAGATGCGCCGTTGCATATCCCTGAGATAATTTCTGAGAGTGCCGAAATTGTCTGCAATCGGGACGCCTTGGTGTGGAGGCGTGAGCGCGACGATAGCAGCTACGTCTGGCCGAATGCGAGTGCTGTCGATGTATGCTCCTCTAGCAACCAGAGAACCCAGACTGTGTGCCAAGAGTACGTGCGTGCCTCCCTGGCCTAAATACGCAACCACATGACCAACCTGACCAGGATATCGTAATGAGACAGGAACATCTGGGTACCCAAGAGTTTTTAGTACGACGCTCTGACCGAGGTACTGCGAAGGAGTCGTTTGAAGATCGGCGTAAGACCTCAGCCAAATCGTCGAATCGCTCCCGTACCCATTCAAGAAACTGGTGTGATCATAGCCTAATTGCGCTTGTAATTTCGCTGTCTGAAACGCACACAGAAACAAAATGGCTGCAAATAATCGAGAACAAGCTCGAAGACCTAGTTGGTGAAGAAGCGGCGTTGGATTATTGCTCTCTGTAGACAAGAAATTCCGCGTTGAAAGATCTCGTTTGGCCTTCTGCGAGCGGAGCATGGGTTTCTCGGTGTATAGTGAAGAAAGCCTATTTCTTCTAGTGCGAGGGTATTGGAAGACTCAGAGGAGGATACGCAGGATCCATGATTCGTACATTGTTGGTTCGTACACTGCCAAAAGTCGTCACCGGCTTCCCATTTATCGTCTCAGTGCTGACATAGTCTGAGCGGTCCATGACATAGCCTCCTGTTACTTTCGTCCACTTGTGTGTCACGACCATGTTCTCACTCGGAGAAATTATTTGATCGACCATCAGCAGCTGAGTCACGGGGTCTATGCTTCGCAGAGTGGTTACGCCATTCTTTACAGTTTGAAAGCGACGATATCCCTGGAGGGAGGGAGTTATTTCGTCCGCTGTGTTCACTAGAGCACGCACTCCCTTGCGTGAAAGGCCGTGTCTAGTAAAAAGGGTGTCCTGAACCGCTGCGTTGGAGCGCCCTCCGGACGGACGCAAAGCCACAATATCCCCGGCTGGCAGCGCAGCTTGGGCTCTCAGCATGACGGGACAAGGTGGTTGCAGACACGTGCTCGGATCGTGTGAGCTTACCCCGTAGTACGGATCATCATACGACGCTTGTCGAGTTGGGTCGTCCGCAACAACAAAATCGAACAATGTTCCGACGTTCGTCGGATCCGCGGCCACAGCTCCACTCTGCGTATATCCTGTAACGTAGCCGCTCTGGTATGCTACCGTTTGAACGGTGTCAGCGAAGCCCAACACATTATCTGAGCTACCAGCTCCAGAGACTTGGTAATCGTAATCTGACCCTGTCCATGACTCACAAACATTGACTGTGTCCGAACTAGTGCCTATGCCGTAGGGAGTCATTAGACTGTCCGTCTCGTCCGTGATCACGGTAAAACTCGCCCCGCAGGACGTCATAGCTTGCAATCGGCCGCTTCCGGAAGGTACGGGCGGATTGGGAGATAGACTGTTACGGGCATCGGAGCATGCGGCGAGGACAGATACACCCACAAGTACAATTGCTCGGGCGAGTGCACCAGAATGCAAAATCATATCTAGTCTCAGGTTGCGCGTTACCGCCCACGTGCAGCAATTGCATGGCCCGATGGTTTGGATCTTAGACCGAGTAGTATTGTTTTATGGCCATTTCTTTCCCAAGAAGGGGCATTTCTATTTCAAGCTTTGATTGATCAGATATTGATTGGCCTCATTTGTGTGTTAACCGGCACACGAAACCGTCGGTCGCTGACTGTTGATACATGAATCATAAACGCCCGCAATCGGCCAATACTCGCGGAGAGCCTGAGCCCAAGGTTCCAGCGTACGCACCAACTGACCGAAGCGTTGTGAAACATGCCCACAGGCGAAGGGGTTTGTTTTGCCTCCAAAGCGTTTGGTTGCGCGATTGACGCAGCCAACCGTCGACTAAGCGTCGTGAATGGCAGTTGACCGGGCGGTTTCGTAGCGAGCGAATCTAAGGCAGTCTGCCGCGGCGCTACCTGTAATGTCCGTGTCGCAGCAAGTCGAATCCCCGCGCCTTTGTGAATGCTATTCTGTTCGGCGCCTCAAGTGCTCTACGGGCGATTATTCTGGCGGAGACGTCTGAACTGGCCTCGTTGGGCCGACCGCGGAAGCGCGTAAACCGATTTCGCTCAGAAGGGATTGTTCCCTTGCCTGGGCATACTGGTTTCGAACGAACGTCCGGCACGTTGCTCCCGAACGTACCGTTAGTAGCGGATGCGCCCACAATGAATTTGAGCGTCTGTTTGGAACGCTTTGCAGATCAACACCGACAGAGTTCGCGGGGCAATTAAGCTGTTATAGCTATTGGAATTTGGCATGTCGACACGAAGTGGGGATATGCTTCCTGCGTAATTTCCTCGTTTGGAATGCTTTCCTGCGAACGGGGCAGATCACGAACTTTCACTTCAGATTAAGTCTGTTAATCTGTCATGACTGACCCAGATAGCGCTCTCAGTGTTGAGAAGGGTAATGCTGACATCTGGTTCGTACGTAGTCAGAGTATCGTGACGCCCTCGCGAGCTGGCGCACCACTCAAAGCGAGGGGAATTCGAATCTTGGATGGTCGCATCAAAGCAATGTTCACCGCTAAGACTTTGCAGCGACGTCTGACACTCCGAAGACTTTGCCTACCACCCAACCGCTTCGCCCAACTCGCCGGCCGGTAGTTCTCAGTACTAGTTCATTCCCCAGAAGTGGGCCGAGGGCCAGCCTCTTGCGACATCGGCCGCGAATTCCCCCGATGGCAGGTGAAGCAGTTCACGACGGGCGGCCCCGACCGATCGTTCGGCAGCTTCGACATGTAATCGCGATTGATTGTCTGCACCATCGCGAACATGAGGCGCGCCGTGTTCTTCTCTTCCTTGTCGTCGAGATCCCACTTCCCGGGCACGTGGCAGAATCCGCAACTCACGCCGAGCGAGCGGCCGAAGCCGAGGTTCATGATGTTGACGAGTCTGCCCGCCGGGACTCCCTTCAAGATCTTGATGTTCTTGAAGACGCTCTCGGCGGGCTCGTTCTCGCGGCCGGCGATCGAGCGCAGGATCATCGCGGCGGCGCTGTCGCGTCGAGCGGAGTTGACGCTGTCGCGAACGCGGCGCGCGGAATCGGTGAGCGGCACCCGCGGACCCCGTCCTCCGGGTCCGCCCTGAGCCGAAGCGACCGGCTGGGGCGAAGGATTCTGCGTTGTCGTCGTCGGCGCGGTGGCGCACGCGTACGCAAGTATCACGATCGAAGATGCAACAGCTATCGCAGCGGGAACGCGGTCGCTCATGGATCCTCCGGTGGGTGAACATATGCTATGCGATGCGCGCGCAGCGGGGAAGATCCGCTCGCAATCATTTGAACAGCCTCATCCGAAGCGAGTGGTGGGACCTCGCTTCGATGTGACTGGTGGCACCTCACCTGCACGTGAATAATCGATCTTCAATTCCCCGCCTTTTGTTTACACACAGAGATACGAGTGCCATACATAAACTTCAAAGCGCCCGACGGAAAAAAATGGGAAGTGTGGCGCGTCACTCCGACGGTTACAGGGCGACAACGAACCGTGGTTGGCGCCGGCTTCGAGAGAGGGTGGTTGTGTTTCGAGAGCGAGGACGGCGAGAAGCGGAGGTTGAGTCCTGTGCCGGACGACTGGGAAGGAGCGGCGATGGATAAACTTTGGCTCTGGTGTCGCGCGGCGAAGGAAGTTGCGAAGTGCGATCCCCGCGAGCGCCCGTCCGAAGCAAAACCTTAGAGCTCGCGCTCCCCAGGAAAAACCCTAAGACAGTTTCTGATCTCCGCCTTCCCGGCGGACGGTGCCGGAAGGCCGGCGCACCACGGGCTTGGCGACGCAGCACCACTGCTCGATAGTATCATCGTCGGCGCTGTCCCAGCGCTCGGGAACGGGAGCGAGCCTGCGCTTTTCGCCCTGGGTCTCGAAGCAGAGCCACCCATAGGTGAACTCCGGCGCGATGAGCGCGCGCGAAAGCCTCTCCTCTCTCCGGTCGACACCACTTCGCCTCTCGGCGGAATCGGTTCGATCTTCGTCGTTGACGCGCCGCTGGGAGAACCGCCGCTCAGCGGCGGCGGGATGAACCTGCCAGACGTCCCAGGTCTTGCCCTGCTTGTCGGTGAATCTTCTGTGGGTCAAACGGGTTCTTGCGGTGTGGGAATTTCCACGCTCGCTGCGAAAATCTTGCCAGCGCGGTCAACTGCGTACGGCGCCGCTGGCAAAAAAGAACGAACTGAGTAACTGCATGCGGCTCAAATGGCATCAAGAACGGAGGTTCGACCGGATGATGCGGATTGGGCGAATTGGGCGGATCAGTCCATGAAAGCGCTAACGCTCTTTGTTGTGGTCCCGGAGGTTTTTGGGAAGTGCCGATGGGATGAAAAAAGCCGCGCGCACAGCTGTATGTGCAAATAAGAAAAAAGATCACGACCCGGCGTTACGCGGTTTCGCGCCAAGAGGAGCGATCCGCCCAATCCACTACATCCGCATCATCCGGACGAACCTCGTTCTTGATGCCAGTCGCAGCGTACTCTGTTACCCGTTCCGTTCGTTTTGCCCGCTCGGGAGGATATTATTGGTGACGCCGAGCCGACCCGCTCCTATTCGACGAAAATCCTCAGGAGAGCCTATGTCCAAGGTCACGCAATCGCTCGAAGTGAACTGTTCGCCGGAGAGTCTGATGGACTTCATCGTCGACGTGACGAACCATCCGGGGTTCATCGGGCCCCTCAAGGCGGTGGAGAACGTCAAGGGTGACGTTCGAAAGCCCGGCACGAGCTGGGATTGGGTTTATAACATCGCCGGGGTCGAGCTCTCCGGAAAAGCGGAGACCGTCCGCTTCGTGCCCGCCAAGGAATTCGTCTACAAGACGACGACCGGCGCGGTGAGCACATTCACCTATCGCGCCGATCCCGCCGGCAAGAAGACCAAACTCAGCCTCAACGTCGACTACGAGGTTCCCACCAATGCACTCGGCAAAATGCAGGCGTCGGTGTTCGAGAAGCTCAACGACGCGGAAGGGAAGCGGGTCGTCGAGAATCTGAAGGCGCTGTTCGAAGAGTAGGAGTGTCGGCTGCGCCATGGGTAGCCGGCTACGCAACGGCGCTTCTCCTATGGCTGATCGTGCTCGCCGCGAGTAAGCAGCCAACGCTATGGAAGGGTCGTGCTCTCGTCTATCTCAACGGAGCATTCATCGCTGTCCTCATCGTGGTGGTGCTCGCACGACAGCAACTCCCGGGATTCGGCCTTTACGTCCTTGGTGCATTGCTGCTCGCTTCAGCCGCTGCCGCAAGAAATGCCTGGCTGCTCTTGCACATCGATCGGCCGGAGATCGATACGGTTCTCGAGAGATGCTTCGCCCAGACGCGAACACAGTTCGACAAGACAGATCGCGGTTACACTGCGCGCGCAGGTGGTGAGATGCAAGTGACAGTGGCTCCACTGCTCACCCTGCACACAATTCGCTTCACCGGAACAAGCAACTCAAGAAAAGCCCAACTCATCCGCGCCTTGATCGCAAAACAATTTCGCCCATCGTTTCCCGCACTGCGAATCCGCACTTGAGCGCACATCTCCCGCTTCCCGCCTCCCCGCCTCCCCGCCTTCCCGCCTCTACGTAATCCGACGTATCCCCGATGCCTGTCCCGACGCTTAACCTCAGATCCATGAACTCAACCGCTGGAATAGAGGAAGTAGCGACCTACCTGCCCTCGGAATCGGCGAGTCTGGAAGAGCTGCGCGAGCGCGGATTGCTGAATGGATCGGTAGATACCCTGCGGTCATTCGGCTTCGACCGCGTGCACCTCGCCGGTGAGGAGTCCAATGCGGATATGGCCATTCGGGCGGCGCAGAAACTTCTCTCCGAGGCCGACGTCGAGCCGGACCAGATTGGCCTGATTCTCTACGCCACCGCCCTCAGCTCGAGCGCGACGATGTCGGATGTCGGCGAGTCCAGAGCGATCGGAGGCGCAGTTCTCCGGCTGAACGACGTTGCGGATCTCTTCAAGTATCCCGCATCGCTGGTGCAGAGCGAGCTCGATCTTCCAAAGGCGTCGGTGATGGGCGTGAACCAGGTGGGATGCGCGTCGATCTTTGCCGCGCTCCGAATGGCGCGCGCGATGATCGCCTCGGAGAGCGAGCTCGACTCCGTGCTGTGCGTGAGCGCCGACAAATTTCCCATCGGCCAGCCGCGCGATCTCGTCTATAATGTAGTCTCCGACGGCGCCTCGGCCGCGCTGGTGCGTCGCGATGCGTCGCGGAACAGGATCGTCGAGTGCGCGCAGGTGACGAAAGGCGCGCTCTGGGACGGCGGCTCCCTGGAAAACGAAATTGTGGCGGCGTACTTCCCGACGGCAAAAAGCCTGATCGAGCGCACCCTGGCTAAAGCGGGTCTCACGATCGACGACATCGCGCTGGTGATTCCGCACAACGTTTCGGCTCGCAGCTGGGAGATACTGGGAAAGCTGATCGGTTGTCCGCGCGATCGCATCTTTATGGACAACATCAGATGCGCCGGACACACCATCGCGTCTGATAATCTCCTCAACCTTGAGCGCGCGACGGATGAGGCAAGGATCGAGAAGGGCGACAAGCTGCTGCTCTTCACCTTCGGCTACGGCCTCAACTGGGCCTGCATGATTCTGGAGCATTGATGCGGCGGACGATATTCATGACCGGCGCAACCGGCACTGTCGGCAGCGAGCTCCTTCGCCGGCTGATGACGCGGGATGACACGACAATCAACATCCTCGTCAGGCGCGCCGGCTACGATCGGCGTCCGCAGATCGAGTACGGGCTGCGTGGCATCGACGCCAGGGCGACGCTCAACGTGCTCGAGGGCGATCTCTGCTCCGGCGCGTCGCTCGGACTCTGCGACGACACTCTCACGTCGCTCGCTCGCGTTACGACGCACGTCATCCACTGCGGCGGATCGACTTCGTTCGTTCGTCCGCTTGACGAATCGCGCGCGGTCAACGTCGACGGAACCCGAGGCGTTCTGGAATTCGCGCGCCGTTGCGACCAGCTCGAGTCCGCTGCGTTCTTCAGCACCGTCTACGTGAGCGGGATGAGATCCGGCGCGTTCAGCGAGAGCGATCAGGGTGACGCCGGCCACGGATTCGTGAATCCGTACGAGCAATCGAAGGCGGAGATGGAGGACGTCGTCCGGGAAACGATGCGCGACCTGCCGATTCTCCTCTTCCGTCTGAG
>Ga0070681_10006228_pt1 | contig 11599 bp, 6 predicted proteins | sample KBSC83BmetaG_FD_65650 | JGI IMG/M metagenome (GOLD analysis project Ga0070681, IMG submission 65650) | Corn rhizosphere microbial communities from Kellogg Biological Station, Michigan, USA - KBS C8-3B metaG | ecosystem: Host-associated > Plants > Roots > Rhizosphere | place: USA: Michigan...
GCCGACGCCGGTGTCCGCCTACCTGCATTCGGCGACGATGGTGAAGGCTGGCGTGTTCCTGCTGGTGCGCTTCTGGCCGGTGCTGGCCGGCACCGAAGCGTGGTTCTGGCTGGTCGGCGGCGCCGGCCTGGTGACGCTGGTGCTGGGCGCCTATGCGGCGATGTTCCAGCAGGATCTGAAAGGCCTGCTGGCATATTCCACCATCAGCCATCTGGGCCTGATCACGATGCTCGTGGGCTTGGGCAGCGCGCTCGGGGTGGTCGCCGCGATCTTCCACATCGTCAACCACGCCACGTTCAAGGCCTCGCTGTTCATGGCGGCGGGCGCGGTCGATCACGAGACCGGCACGCGCGACATGCGCCGGCTGGGCGGTCTGTACCGGTTCATGCCGGTCACCGCGACGCTGGCGCTGATTGCGGGTGCGGCGATGGCAGGCGTGCCGCTGCTCAATGGCTTCTTGTCCAAGGAAATGTTTTTCGCCGAAACGCTGGCCGCGCAACGTGGACCGTTGCCGGACGTGGTGCCGGTGCTGCTGGCGATCGCGGCCAGCGCGTTTGGCGTGGCTTACTCGTTGCGTTTCGTGCACGGCGTGTTTTTTGGTCGCGTGCGTGGTCCGTTGCCACGCGAACCGCATGAACCGCCGCACTGGATGCGCGTCCCGATCGGGTTGCTGGCGCTGGCCTGTCTACTGGTGGGCATTTTTCCGGAGCAGGTCATCGGACCTGCCTTGCACGTGGCTGCGGGCGCGGTGCTCGGCGCGCAACTGCCCACGTACAGTCTGGTCATCTGGCATGGCTTCACCACCCCGTTGGTGATGAGCGTGATCGCGTTTGGCGTGGGGTGTCTGCTTTACGTGGGCTTGCGCGACTATTTCCTGCGCCGTGACAACGAGCCGTTGACCGGTCGCATCGACGGCATGCGATTGTTCGAGCGCGCGCTGCTGGCGGGCACCGTCGAGCTGCCACGTCGACTGTTGCGCTGGTTCCCCAGCCGGCGCCTGCAGCCGCAGTTGTTGTTGATTGTGCTCAGTGCCCTGCTGGCCGGCGTAGTGGCGGCTGCCAGCGCGTCGTTTGCGGTGGCGCCGGATTGGTCCGGCGTCGATCCGGCCTTTGCCCTGCTGTGGCTGCTGGGCGCGATCTGTGCGCTGGGAGCGGCGGCTCAAGCCAAGTTCCACCGGCTGGCGGCGCTGGTGCTGACCGGTGGCGCCGGGCTGGTGTCGTGCGTCAGTTTCGTGTGGTTGTCGGCACCGGATCTGGCAGCCACGCAATTGCTGGTGGAAGTGGTCACCACCATCCTGATCCTGCTGGGCCTGCGCTGGTTGCCAAAGCGCGTGGAGGGGTTGTCGCCGGATGGCCGGTGGACGCGTCTGAAACGCTATCGCGACATGTTGATTGCCATCGTCGCCGGCGCCGGCGTGGCCAGCCTCGCCTATGCCGCGATGATGCACCCGGTGCTCGATTCCATCTCGCGCTTTTTCCTCCAGCGCGCCTATGTCCAAGGCGGGGGCCGGAACGTGGTGAACGTGATCCTGGTCGACTTTCGCGGCTTCGACACGCTGGGCGAGATTACCGTGCTGGCGGTGGTGGCGTTGTCGGTGTTCGCCTTGTTGCGCCGGTTTCGACCGGCCGCCGAGAGCGTCAATGCGCCACAGCGCCATCGCCGGTCCGTGCTGGATGCGGCTGGCGCACGGCGCGCCGTGGATCAGTCGCTGACGGACTATCTGTTGATCCCCGGCTTGATCGTCCAGTTGCTGTTTCCGGTGATCTTGCTGTTCAGCGTGTACCTCTTCCTGCGTGGGCACGATCTGCCCGGCGGCGGTTTCGCGGCGGGCATCACCGCGTCGGTAGCGTTGATCCTGCTGTACATGGCGCGCGGCGCGCGTTGGGTGGAGTCCCGTCTGCGCGTGTTGCCGGTACGCTGGATCGGCGTGGGCCTGCTGCTGGCGGCAGGCACCGGGCTGGGCTCGATGGGGTTTGGTTACCCATTTCTGACCTCGCATTTCAGTTATGTCGACATCCCGGTACTGGGACGCTTGCCGCTCGCCTCGGCCGTGTTGTTCGATCTGGGCGTGTTTTGCCTGGTGGTCGGTGCCACCACGCTGCTGTTGATTGCACTGGCGCATCAGTCGCTGCGCCAACCGCGGTCCGACCCGACCAAGGCTGCGGCGGAGGGCAAGCCCTGATGGAACTGGTGCTGGCCATTGCCATCGGGGTGCTGATTGCCTGCGGCGTATGGCTGCTGCTGCGACCGCGTACTTTCCAGGTGATCATTGGCCTGACGCTGATCTCCTACGCGGTGAACCTGTTCATCTTTGCCACCGGTGGGCTGCGCACCGGCGCCGACCCGGTGCTGCGCGAAGCGGCCGCCCGGCTGGATGCCTATGCCGACCCGCTGCCGCAAGCGCTGGTGCTGACCGCGATCGTCATCGGCTTTGCCACCACCGCCTTGTTTCTGGTGGTGCTGCTGACCTCGCGCGGGCTGGCCGGGAACGACCATGTGGATGGCAAGGACGGTACGCCGTGAGCCCGCAGTGGATCATCGCGCCGGTTGTGCTGCCGCTGCTGGTGGCCGCGCTGCAATTGCTGCTGGGTGAACGGCGCCGGGGCCTGGTCGTGGCGTTGAGCCTCCTCTCGTGCGTGGCGCTGGTGGTGATTGCCGCACTGTTGTTGCTGGCCGCAAGTGCCCAGGGCACCGATGGCGCGATGACGGCGGTCTATCGCATCGGTGATTGGCCGGCACGGTTCGGCATCGTGCTGGTGCTCGATCGTCTGTCGGCATTGATGGTGTTGCTTACCGCGGTGATTGCGCTGGCGGCGTTGCCGGCGGCGCTGGGCCACTGGCAACACCGCGGCAGTTATTTCCAGCCGCTGTTCCAGTTCCTGCTGATGGGTTTGAACGGCGCCTTCCTGACCGGCGACCTGTTCAATCTGTTCGTCTTTTTCGAGGTGCTGCTGGCCGCGTCCTACGGCCTGGCACTGCATGGTTCGGGGGTGCGGCGCGTGAGTGCCGGGTTGCATTACATCGCCATCAACCTGACCGCCTCGATGCTGTTTCTGCTTGGCGTCAGCCTCATCTTCGGCGTCACCGGCACGCTGAACATGGCGGTGCTGGCCGAAATCATGCCGACCCTGCCCGGCCATACGCGCGCACTGCTGCATGCCGGCGCAGCGATCCTGGGGGTGGCGTTGTTGATCAAGACCGCGATGTGGCCACTCGGTTTCTGGCTGCCACGGACGTATGCCGCGGCAACGCCGGCAGTGGCGGCGATGTTTGCGTTGATGACGAAAGTGGGTATCTATGTCCTGCTGCGCTTGAGTCTGCTGTTGTTCGGGGCCAGTGCAGGCGGGGCTTCCAGCCACTTTGGCAGCCAATGGCTAATGTGGGGCGGCGTGGCCACCATGCTTGCCGGCACGGTCGGCATGTTGGGTGCGCGTGATCTGGGCAAGCTGGCCGGCTACAACGTGGTCATCTCGTCCGGCACGCTGCTGGGCGCCATCGGTTTGCAGCACCCGGGCGTGACGGCCGGCGCGCTGGCTTATCTGGTGATGTCCACGCTGGGGGTCGCGGCGTTCTTTCTGGTGGTGGGCATGCTCACGACGGATGCCGAGGAAGAGCTGGAGGATGCGCTGCCGCTGGAGCCGTACGAAGCCGACGGTGGTGAATTGCGGGGCGGCGAACTGTTTGCCGAGGAAGACGAGAGCCGGGTGGTGATCACCGCGCCGATTGCCATGCTCGGCGTCTGCTTCCTGGCCTGCGCCGTGCTGCTGGCCGGGCTGCCGCCGCTGGCCGGTTTTCTCGCCAAGTTCGCGCTGCTCGCGCCGGTGCTCGAAATGACGCCGCGACTGGCCACGCTGGTGCTGTTCACGGTGATCATTGCTGCCGGCTTCTGCACGCTGATCGCCATGTGTCGCGCCGGCATCCAGATCTTCTGGGCCGAACCGGAGCGGCACTTTCCGCGGGTCGGCGTGGCCGAGATCGGCGCAACCGTGTTTCTGCTCGGGCTTGGTCTGCTGCTGAGCGTGGCCACGCGCGCGCCCATGGAGTATCTGGCCGCCACTGCAAGTCAACTGCATGCGCCCGTCAGTTATATCCACGAAGTATTGCCGCCGTCGCAGGCCCGGCCATGATCCGGCGTTGGCTTCCTTATCCGCTGTTGTCAGTCTTGCTGGCGCTGGTCTGGCTGGTGCTCAACCAGAGCCTGGCGCCTGGCACGATCCTGCTGGGCGGCGTGCTGGGTGTGGTGCTGGCACGCGTATTCGGCTTGTTGGGTGCGCCCGCGGCGCACATCCGCAACTACCCGCTGGCGGGCCGACTGTTGTTGCGCGTGATCGGCGACATCGTGCGCTCCAACCTCGCCGTGGCCAAACTCATCCTGGGGCGTGGCAATCACCAGCGTTCCGGTTTTGTCGCCATCCCGTTGACCCTGACTGACCAGTACGGTCTGGCCGTGCTGGCGTGCATCATCACCTCCACCCCGGGCACGATCTGGGTCAGCTACGACTCCGGCATGAATATCCTGCTGATCCATGTGCTGGATCTGGTCGACGAACAGAGCTGGATCGACTCGATCAAACAGCGCTACGAACGCCCGTTGCTGGAGATTTTCCAATGAGTCATACCCTGCTCGGCGCGGCAATCATCCTGTCCCAGCTGTTGTTGCTGGTTGGCATGGGCTGCTCGCTGGTGCGCATGGTACGCGGCCCACGTGCGCAGGATCGGGTGCTGGCGCTCGATGCGTTCTACGTCAGTGCCATGATCCTGCTGCTCACCATCGGTATCCGCACCGGCAGTTTGCTGTACGTCGAAGCCGGCATGATCATCGCGTTGCTTGGCTTCGCCGGCACTTTCGCCCTGGCAAAATTCCTGATGCGCGGAGAGGTGATCGAATGAATCACCTCGATGCACTGCCGCCGTGGGCGGCCATCGTTGTTGCCGTGCTGATGCTGGCCGGCGCAGCGTTCGCCTGCATCGGCTCGATCGGCCTGCTGCGACTGAAGAATTTCTACCAGCGCGTGCACGCCCCCACCTTGGGTACCACGCTGGGCACGTTCTGCATGCTGGCCGCATCGATCACCTGTTTCACGGTGGCGCACGGCCGGCCGATTTTCAACGAAATCCTGATCGGGGTATTCCTTACCCTGACCACGCCCATCACCTTGATGTTGCTGGTGCGCACGGCGCGGCACCGCGATGTCCAGGAAGGTCCGCCGGATATGCCGCAGGCGACGCGGCGCGAGTGAACGGCGGCGGTTGACCTGGTATCCGACCCGTTCGATGCGTGCTCGTCGGGGCGAATGCGCCTGCGCCTCGGGCCGCGTCAGCCGTGAGCATTTTGCAGGCTAGCCGACGCATCGCGATCAAGCTGATGCCCACCCGGCCATCAAGCAAGCGTTCCGAGCCGGACCGGCTGGATGGAAGCCCGCCGGGTTTTCACGAAGGCGGTTGAAACCATCGGTCAGCGGCACAAGCCTCCAGCCGGCCAGCCGCTCTCCACGTCAAAGGCACGACCCGGGGGATCTGCTGCGAATCGGCGAAAAGCGGCGGAGGCTGCCTGCATCGGCGGGGGCAGTCAGCCACGCCGGTGGAAATCCCCGCGGCAACCCATGGCCGGCAGCGTTTCGCCGCTGCCGGCCACTTTACTTACGGCGGCAACGTTTTCTGCACGCCAAACAGGATGCTTTGATTGTCGCGGCTCGTGCTGTCCAGCTGGTTCTGGTACTCCGCGCGCAACGTCCAGCCTTTCAGCGTCTGCAGCGTGATGCCTGCGCCCAGCAAGGTGTGGTTGCGGGCCTGGCGCGCCAGCGTGGCCCGGTACAGCGGACCGGACAGCAGATCCGCGTAATGCATCGTCGCGATGCTGGAACCTTGCATGTCGTGACCGAACTCCGCGCGCAGCTGCGGCGCCCACGCCCCGTGATCGCTCTTGACCGTCCATTGCGCCAGCAGGCCCAAGGTGCCCGTGCCGGTCTTGACGGTCTGGCCTCGGTAGTTCAGCGCGAACACGGCATCGCCGGTCTCGGCGTAACCGTCGAGCGTCGCGCGGGTGGCGTCCAGCCTGCCATAAGGCGTGAGCAGCAGATTGTCCGCCCGGTACAGGTAGCCCACGGCGAGCGAGGCGAACCATTGCTTGCCGTCGCGGCTGCCGCGCACCGTGTTGCCGTTGTCGGTGACGAAGCGGCGTGCGTCGAACTGCAGCCACTGGTAACCGGCCAGCGCATCCACATAGGCCGCATCGCCGAACCGATAGCTGCCGTAGGCAGCGACGTTGTAGCTATCTACGGTGCTGCGGCTGTGCCGGCCGACGTCGGAGGCGTCGTGGCCGTAGCCGACGCCCAGGCCCAGGGCGAGGTCGTCGGTCACCTGCTGGTCCGCGCCCAGGCTCAGGCCCGAGGTGGTGAAGTCGATGCCGTTGCCGCTCGTGCCGGGCTGCAGTTTGCCGAAGTTCACTGCGCCGCCGGTCCAGAAGGCCAAGTCGTTGCCAGACGCGGCATGGTCGCCGGCAATGGCGTGGTCGGTCATCGTGGCATCGGTGGGCGCCAGGAAGGGCTCGCTGCCACCACCCATGCCTTGGCGCATGCCGAATGGCGTGTCGATACGCCGCTGGCTGCTGACCGAGTTCATGGTGATGCCATTGGTGAAGCCGGCGTGGTTGCCACCGCCATGCAGGCTTTCCAGGCGGCGCTGGAAGTTGCCGATCTGACCCATTGCCATGCGACGGGTGGCCTCGGCCTGCGCTTCCAGCACACCCAGTACCTCGGCGTCCTTCGACGGATCACTGCGCAGCTGCACGGTGACGTCGATCGTGCCCGGCGCGGAAGTGGTGAACGCGTTGCTCAGGGTGTAAGTGATCTGCGCGACGCCATCAAAGGTGGGGGCGGCGGTGAACGCCAGTGTGTAGTGGCCGGGGTCGGTAGACGTGATGGTGGCCGTACCCGCATTCGCCGGTGCAACGGACACCACCTTGGCCGCAGTGAATGGACCGCCGTGCGCCGCCGTCGTCAGGTCGACCTGCACCGTGGTGCCGGCCGTTGCCGTCGCCGTCAGTGTCGCCGCCACCGGACGCGGGTTGACCGTCAGCGTGACGTGCGCCGGTGCCGAGGTGCCGAAGGCGTTGCTCAGCGTGTAGTCGAAACCAAACGTGCCAGCGGCATCAGGGTCGGCGGTGTAGACGATGTCGGTGTCTTGCACCGCCACGGTGCCTGAATCCGGCGCGTCCACCACGGTAGCGGCGGTGAATGGGCCGTTGGCTCCCTGGGCTGCCGCGTGGATGGTGACGGACTGGCCGGCCAGCACCGTGGCGCTCTGCGCGGCGGCTACCGGAGTTGCGCCGGCAACGATCGTGATGCTGACGGTCGCCGCTGCCGAGGTTCCCCCAGGGCCAGTGGTGGTGTACTTGAATGTGTCGCTGCCGAAGTAATCGCGGGCTGGCGTATAGACGATGTTCAGCCCGTTGACTGCCGCCGTGCCGTGTGTCGGTTGCTGGGTGACGGCGATGCTGGTGATCGGGCCGCTGTCGTTGCCGGTCACGGGGATCGTCGCCGCGGCATTGGCGTTCACGCTTGCGCTGTCATCGACCGCGACCGGGGCTGGTTCGCCGACGACGATGGTGTAGTTCCGCGTCCCGGGAAAGCCGTGCTGGTCGGTGGTGGTTACGGTCGCGTTGAAGCTGCCCGCCATGGTCGGCGTGCCGGAGAGTGCGCCCGCCGGGTTCAGCGTGAGGCCGGTTGGCAGTGCGCCCGCGGTGATGGCGAAGGTGTACGGCGCCGTGCCGCCGCCCGCGGTCAAGTTTTGTGCATAAGCCTGGCCGACCGTGCCACCCGGCAGGCTCGCCGGCGTCACCGTGATGGCCGGCGCGTTGACGACCAGCTGATAGCTCCGGTCAGCGGTCTGGGTGGCCGCATCGGTGACGCGCAGCGTGAAGTTGAAAGTGCCGCCCACCAGGGGCGTACCCGCCAGCACACCCGAGGGACTGAACGTCATGCCGGTAGGCAGGGCGCCGCTGACCAGGGCGAAGGCGTACGGCGTGGCGCCGCCGGCAGCGGTGATGGTTTGGCTGTAGGCCACGCCACCAGTTGCCTCCGGCAGAGGCGAGCCGGTAGCGAACGCGACCGCACCGCCGGGCACCACGATGGCAAACGCTTGCGTCACCGTCGGTGCGGCCATCCAGGTACCGTCGCCGGCCTGGCTCGCATCAATGCTGCACGTGCCGGGCGACACGGTGGTCAAGACGCCCGTGGCAGTCACCGTGCAGACGGCCGCCGTGGAGGAGGTGAACGTCACCACGAGGCTGGAGCTGGCGGTGGCGGCCAGCGTTGGCGAGGTACCGAAGTTCGTCGCGCCGGGGTTGTTGAAGGTGATCGTCTGCGCCCCCTTGGGGGTCACGCTGTTGGAGGCTGCCGATGCCACACCGGTGCCCGCGCTGTTGGTCGCGGTGACGGTGAAGGTGTAGGCGGTGCCGTTGGTCAGGCCGGTCACGGTGATCGGGCTGGCCGCGCCGCTGCCGGTGAAGCCGCCGGGGCTGGAGGTCACCGTGTAGCTGGTGATCGCGGCGCCGCCGTTGCTTGCCGGCGGGGTGAACGACACGGTGGCGCTGGCGTCGCCCGCGTTGGCGGTGCCGATGGTCGGTGCGCTCGGCACGACCGCGGCGACAGCGAAGCTCTGCATCACGGTCGGTGCGGCCAGGTAAGCGCCGTTACCCGCCTGATCGGCGTCGATCGTGCAGGTACCCGCCGAGATGAAGGTCAGGGCGCCGCCGCTGGTGATCGTGCACACGGCTGGCGTGGACGAAGTAAACGTCGGCGTGAGGCCGGAGCTGGCCATGGCAGTCAGGTTCGGCGCGGTACCGAAGTTCTGCGTGCCCGGGGTGTTGAAGGTGATCGTCTGCGCCCCCTTGGGGGTTACGCTGTTCGATGCCGTCGATGCCGCACCGGTGCCTGCGCTATTGGTCGCGGTGACGGTGAAGGTGTAGACAGTGCCGTTGGTCAGGCCGGTCACGGTGAGCGGGCTGGCCGCGCCGGTGGCGGTGAGGCCGCCGGGACTGGAGGTCACCGTGTAGCCGGTGATCGGGTCACCGCCATTGCTGGCCGGCGGGGCGAACGATACGGTGGCACTGGTGTCGCCCGCCGTGGCGGTGCCGATGGTCGGCGCACCCGGTGCAACGGCCGTCACGTGGGCCGCGTAGGCTCGGGCGCCCGTAAAGCCATCTTTGTCGGTCGCGACTATCGTGAAGTTGAAGTCTCCCGCGGTCGTCGGCGTGCCGGACAGCGTGCCGCTGCTGCTGACGCCGAGGCCAGGTGGAACGGTGCCCGTAGTGGAGAAGGTGTAGGGCGCCGTGCCGCCCGATGCCGAAGCCGTCTGGGTATAGGCCGTGCCCACGGTTGCGCTGGGCAGGGTGCCTGGTGCCAGGATGATGGTTGGGCCGGCAATGGTCAGCATATACGCCCGTGAGCCACCGTAGGGTGCAGCCGGCCCAGTAGTGGAGTCGGTCGCGGTGATGGTGATAGGGAACGAACCTGCCTGCGTCGGCGTGCCGCTCAACGCGCCGCTGCTCGACAGCGTGAGGCCCGTGGGCAACGGGCCTGCGGTCACGGCGAAGGTGTACGGTGCCGTGCCGCCCGTGGCGGTAATCGTCCGCGTGTACGCCGTGTTGGCGGTGCCACTCGGCAACGTGGTCGGCGCCACGGCGATGACTGGCGGGTCGACCGTCAGTGTGATGTTGGCCGGGGTCGAACTGAACGGACCGGTGCCGCTCGAGCTGTCCGTCGCCACGACCTCGAACGCGAACGTGCCGACGGCGGTGGCCGTACCACTGATGGTGCCACCGCTGGACAAGGTCAGGCCTGCCGGCAACGCACCGGTGGACAGCGCATAGGTATAAGGCGCGGTGCCGCCGCTGGCATTGGCGATGGAGTGGTTATAGGCCCTGCCCGCGACGGGGTGCAGTGGCGCAGCCGGCGTGTACAGGATCGTCGGCGGCGACACCGTGATGGTTACGGTGGCCGGACCCGAGGTGCCCGCACCGTTGGTGGCGGTGTAGGTAAAACTGTCCGGTCCGGCATAGCCAGTCGTCGGCGTGTAGGTGATCGAGGTGCCGCTGGCCGTGGCGGTGCCGTGCGCTGCAGCCGTAGCGACGGCGACGGAGGTCGCCGGAGCGCCGGTCATGTTCAGCGTGATCGGGTTGTTGGTGCTGTTGTAGGCCACCGTCGCGCTGACCGAGCCGGCCGTCGGCGGCACGTTCTGCACCGCCAGGCTGAGGCTGACGACCTTGAAGTACGGTCCCGGCGAGATTCCACCCAGGTTGGGGCTGCTGTCGGTGACGACGACGTCGAAATTGTAGGTGCCCGCCGAAGTTGGCGTGCCGCTCAGGGTGCCGTTGCTGGCCAGCGACACGCCCGGTGGCAAGGTGCCGCTGTTGAGCGAGAAGGTGTAGGGCGCCAGCGCGCCCGATGCGGACAGGGTGTGGCTGTATGCAGTGTTGAGGAAAGCGGCGGGTGGCGCCGCGACGGTGATTCCGGGCGAAGGGTTGGGGACGGTGAGCGTATAGGACTTGGTGCCCGTCGTGCCGACGTTGTCGGTCACGGTGAACGTGGCGGTGTAGCTGCCAGCCTGGTTGGGCGTGCCGCTGATGGTGGCGCCGCCCAGGCTCAGGCCCGGCGGCAAGGCGCCGCTAGTCAGTGCATACCCGTACGGCGCGGTGCCCCCGCTGGCGCTCAGCGTCTGGCTGTAGGAGACACCGACCTGTGGCGTGGGCAGCGCAGCAGGCGAGACCGTGATCGAGCTGGTGGTCGCACTGATCGCGACATTGACGGTGAAGGGCACGTCGCTCGCGTCGGTCACGACGAAGCTGTCGCTGGTCGCGCCATCACCGATGTTGGTGTAGGTGATGGTCCCGGCGGCCGCATTGACGCTCAAGTTGCCGTGCGAAGGTGCCGATGAAAGATTGGGCGGCACCGTATCCGGATAAGGATTCAGGCCGAAGCCATCGCATCTCGAGGCGTCGATGGTGATCGAACCGCCGGACGCCATCGGCGAAGTCGATGGCGTCGTGTAGGCGTCGGGCACGTTCATCGTGCCGCACGCGGCGCTGGCAGCACCTGGCAGCAGCGCCAACAGGGCGATCACCAACAGCCAGGCACGTGGCCGACGGATGAACGACAAAAGGCACGCCGCGGTGCGCTGCATCGACGAGCGATAAGACATGCTCCCCTGACTCCCCGTTCTGTGTTCGATCGGCAGCAGTGCCGCACGATGCGCCCACCCTACGAATTGTTGCGGCCTTTATTCGGCCGCCCTTGTGTGCCGGCAATCGGCGCGAAGGTATCCAGCAGCATCGGAATCACGTCTGCGCACTTGGCAGAGGTGCTGGCGCATTGTCGCCCGCGGCGCGGATGGCTTGTCAAGCTTTCTGCATCTGATTGGCAGCAGGGAGATGCCGGGCGCCGGGAGAGGTACCTATCCACGCTGGGGAATCGATGTCGGATCCCTACATCGAGATGGCCCGCGAAAGTGGTCCAGCAGGGGAAAGCGCATGACTTTCCCCTGATTGCCGAGCCTGCCTAAAGGCCGGTCGGGCGTTCCCGGGAGGCACCAACAAAAAGCC
>Ga0070681_10006229_pt1 | contig 11598 bp, 12 predicted proteins | sample KBSC83BmetaG_FD_65650 | JGI IMG/M metagenome (GOLD analysis project Ga0070681, IMG submission 65650) | Corn rhizosphere microbial communities from Kellogg Biological Station, Michigan, USA - KBS C8-3B metaG | ecosystem: Host-associated > Plants > Roots > Rhizosphere | place: USA: Michigan...
GTGATCATCGCGAACAACGCGGTCAGCGGCTTTGTAGATTGGGGTCGCGCCGGCATTGCAGACCGCTATCAGGACTTAGCTCTGTGCGCGCGAAGCATTGCAGGCAACTTAGGGCCGGAATGGGCACCGGCATTTTTTAGGCACTACGGCCTCACCGTGATCAATGATGAAAAGCTGAGTTTTTATGAACTGCTCGATGAGTTCTTCTAGGGCTGAGTTGACGCGCAGACGCACCCACCAATTACAACGTTTACAGCTCACGATACATTTTAATCGGCCCCCAGGATTTTGCGGCCAATATGAGTCTGATCAAGGGCATGAGAATTACCGCGCGAAGCGCCCCGCCGTCTCGCGCCGAGGCTTTCAACGTGTTCAACAACGTGAACTTCTACAATCCAGGCCATGTGCAGACCGACCGGCAATTCGGGCAGATTACGGCTGCTAGAGACCCGCGCGCATTCTCCAGCTTGCGTTGAAGTTTTTGTTCTAGCGGCGGGGCTGAAGCGGGCGTGAAATGGGCGGATTTGAGAGGCGCCCATGCTACACTGAATCCGCCGAGACACCTCGCGCTTCAGCCGCTGCTAAATCCGCCCGGCGCGCTGCTAAGTTTTTCATTTCCATCCCGATGACGTAACCGCCTCTGGTACACGTGCGGTGACACGTGTGTCCTGGCGAAAGGATCGCTCGAATCATGCAGTCGAAACATGTTGACGTTCACACACCATGGAGATGTTGGTCCGAGGAGCAGCCGCTCCATGTGGCAGTTGCGTACAGCAACCCCGTGCGGTGGACCCAACGGCGCGTGCTGATGAATGACTTCAAAGAGCATATGGGAGCGAGCGCCAATGTTGTGCTGCACGTAGGCGAGCTCGCTTATGGCGACCGGCCCTTCGAAGTCACCGGTGACGATCCCAACGACGTGCAGCTTCGGACTTCCCACGAGCTGTGGCATAAGGAGAATATCCTGAATCTCGCCGTCCAGCGGTTTCCACCGAATTGGCGCTACGGAGCCGTCATCGATGGAGACTTCCACATGACCAGGCGGGATTGGGCGCTCGAAGCCATCCATCAGCTCCAGCACTATGATTTTGTACAGCTTTTCTCCAGCTACTCCGATCTTTCCTCGCAACACCGCCCTTTTCGTGTCATGGCGAGTTTTGCGTCCAACTACGTAAACGGCGGCGCCAATGCCAGCTACCGGGCAATGCTCCGCAAGGCTGCAGCTGCGCCCTATGGGTATTACGGCGGTCAACCCGCGGCAGCAGGCGCGAAGGCCGTGCCCTGGGCGATTGGAGCGACGGGCGGCGCGTGGGCTTTCCGCCGTTCCGCTTTCGACGCAGTGGGTGGTCTGCTCGACAACTGTATTCTCGGTTCGGCGGATTGGCACATGGCCTTCGGCCTGGTGGGCGCGATCGATGGCGCCGCGGAGTTGCAGTGGTGCAGCAAACCATATGTAGAGAGCGTCCTCCGATGGCAGCACCGTGCCGCCGTGTTGAAACAAAACATCGGATACATCGATAATCACGCCGTCCACTATTTTCATGGGTCCAAGGTATCAAGAGCCTATGGAAGCCGGTGGCGCATTCTCCTCGATAACAACTTTGATCCCCGTACCGACATTTCTCGTGATTGGCAGGGTGTTTATCAATTGACGGGAAACAAACCGCGGTTGCGGGACCAGATCCGGGCCTATTTCCGCGATCGTAATGAGGACTCTCCCGAGCTATCGGCGCAGGAAAGGCATATCGTCTGACCTTACTTGTTACGGGCCATGGCGGTGAGGCGGTCGATGTCGAACTCTTTGTAAAGGTCGAGGCAAAACAAATCCGGGGCGGCTTCGTAAGTGACGGGTGCATTCAGGAGTTTGGCCAGCGTCGGCATTCCATCACGGATTTGGATCGTTGAAAACAGTGCAGGTTCTAGAGCCGCGGCGGTCAGCGCGGCGACCTGGCTGCGTGGGCCGGTACTCTCGACCCGGATCTGGCGGGCACCGGTGCGCTCTTCGAGCCACCGCGCGATTGCGATTAACTGTGCCGCCTGGATGCCCAAAGGCCGGTCTCCCATGGCAGACAGCATCTGTGCAAAGTCTGGCACCCCGGGCTTGTCGGGCGAGACATCGGCGTGAAAAAGCAGATCGAGCGCCAGGACGTGCTCGCCGCGGTTCACACGTTCTGAAACTTCATTTGCCGCTGATTTCCTGCCGCTGTCATTCAAGATAATGGTCGCGGCTGCTTTGTCGGGCGTGCTGATGGCAGATATTAGAACACCTACCGCGGGCAGATCATTGTTTAGCTGAAACTGGAACGAAAGTGTCGATATGCCTTTGGCTTTGGTGTTCGCAACCGCCCATGCATGTTTGACAGCGACGGGCTTGTAACGGACCAGTGCCGTCAGTTTCGCTCTCTCCGACGCCGCGTCAGCTGGCGGCCGGCGGTCGATCATGCCGGCGCGCTGTTTTGCCAGCCCAAGAATCGTCAGATTGTCCTTTGGCAACCCAACCACCAACTCGTCGTAAGTGTTGATTTCAAAATCGACCGGAATTTCGTGTTCAGGCGCAGCGACATTGAAATACTTCCCAAAGAAACGGTAGGACTGCTGGCGGTTATCGAGCTGGTAATTGTGCGTGCCGGGGTCCGCGTTTTCATGCCACCAAAACGCATCTTCTTTCCCGTATAGCTTGAAAAAGCGCCGGATATCATCGAAGACGTATGGCTTCACCAGAGGCGCGCGGAAGCAGCAATCGTCTTCGGCGTTATAGATCAACAAAGTAGGACGAGGCGCGCGCATCGCCACCAGGTGCGTGTAATCCTGACCGTCGCGAAAATCGGTCGCATTCTGTTCGAGATCGTTGCCGACGTATTCGGGGTGTTCAATGGCGGTCACAAGACCGGAAAAACCCGCAACGGGAACGGCCGCAACGACTCGTTCATCGAGCGAACTCAGAGTAATGGTCTGCCACCCGCCGCCGGACAAGCCTGTTACACCCAGCCGGGCGCGGTCGACGTTGGGATGTTCGTAAAGAAAGTCCAGGCCGCGCCGCATGGCCAGATAAAAGAGGCCGACTCCGTTCATTCCGACCAGGTCCAGGTGCGCCGCATAGGCGTGGTCGTTCTCCGGACGGTCGAGCTCGCCGAACGCCATCCATTCCAAACTGAGTGCCAGGATGCCGCGTTTGGCGTAGTTGATGCACCGCTTCTGCTTATATTCGATGGCTTTCCCCTGCGGTCCCACATGGCCGTTGACATTGAGGATCGCGGGAATTTTGCCGGAGACATGATCGGGCTCGTAGAGCAGCGCGGCCGACTGGAAACCAGGAACGATTTCATATCGAAATTTGCGAATCCGGTAGCCGTGGCCCTCAATAACGCCCGCTTCTTCAAATTTCGGCGGCGCGCTGACCCACTCTGCCGGCCAGCCGTGGAAAATGACGTCGTCCAGTAAATGCCTGCGGATACGTTTGGCCTCCGCACTCCACTGCTGTGCATCGCTCGACACGGGTAGCGCAGGGACCCGCCGCATCATGTACTGGCGCAGCTGGTAAGCGGTTACGTCAGCGCTTTGCAACGGCTGTGCCAGCAGGGGTGTCAATAGCTCGGCATCACTCTGCGGGTAAGCTACACCGGCTGCTAAAAACGCGCTGCACGCAAGTAAGCGCACAAATTTCATTGCTGAAAAGTCTCCTCGAATCCTCAATGGTACCAGTGCGCGCCGGCCGTTCGATTGCTCACAACACAGCCGCTTCCCGGCGTCTGAAAGCCAGTCGACGGCTGTCGAATTGCATCTGGCATCGATATGCCGGCAACTGTGTGGAAAGGGCATTTGAGCTTTGGCCTGGTTTCCATTCCTGTGAGACTTCACAAAGCCGCTCGTGCGGAAAAGATCAAATTTCGGCAGTTGCACAAGCGTGCGCCGGCCATCGAGCCGCCCGAACCGCAATTATCCCTGCCCGGTCCGGTGTCCATTCGTTCGCGGAGACAGGAAGACGCAGCGCCGGTTCCCACATTCCCGGATGAATTACCCGAGGCGTGGCGCGAGAGCGTGGTGCAACCTGTCCGGCACGCGGCGACCACGGACGATGATATGCGGCCCATTCCTCAGGCTGAAATCGTAAAGGGCTATGAGTACGAACCCGACCGGTACGTCCTGGTAGATGAGGATGAATTGAAGAGCATCACGCCCAAGACGTCCAGAGACATTCAGATTTTGGAGTTTGTGCAGTTCGGCGAAATTGACCCCGTGTACCTGGAAACGTCTTATTACATGGCCCCCGAGCCGGAAGGCGAAAAGCCGTACGCGCTGCTCTATGAGGCGCTACGGCGAACCGGCTACAGCGCGCTTGCGCAGATTGCCATGCACAGGCGAGAGCACGTGGCCATCATTCGCGCGGGAATGCGTGGCATTGTGATGCACACCATGTTCTACACGAAAGAGGTCCGGCGTGACCAGGAGTTCCTGGCAGATCCCGAGCTGGTGGTGCCGAAAGAGCTGGAGCTGGCCATCAAACTAGTCGAGGCATTGGCGGATAAATTCCAGCCGGAAAAATATGCAGACCGGTTCCAGGAACATGTGCAGGCTCTCATTGCGGCCAAGATACAGGGCAGGGAAGTCCTTTCTGGAGAAGCACACCCGGCTGAGGCCACGCCAGTAATCGATATCATGGACGCTCTCAAAAAAAGTTTGGAAGCAGCGCGCAAGCCGGTGGCGAAAGCGGAAGAATCCGTGCCGCAGGCGAAAAATGCACGCAAGCAGGCCACACAAAAAAGGATGCACGGAAAAGGGCGATGACCGCCAATCCCATGCCAATCGCGATAGACGGTTCAGTTGGGTGGCGCGTGGATCAGCACATCTCGGAGAGAAAATCAGTTCCATCTCTGTGTGGAATTCCAGTCGTACGTCGCGTCCGCGATGCATGAGGAACATCAGGGTACCAGTCGTGAGCCCAATGTAGCGAGCCGCGGTGGCCGCGGATCCTCGGTTGCTTTGAGGCTTCAACATGCTTCTCCGTCTCCATGCGAAAAACTGCTTTTACCGGTACGCGGACATTCCTGGCAACTCCACTTCGACGGAGCCTAAGATCACGGCAGGCGCCTCACCAAGCTTTCCGGCAGCCAGTTTCACCCAACCGAGCGGAGAGAGTTTCCCAGATCGCTTTTCGATATGGTCCACGACAACGCGTACACTCGACCCCTTAGGAAGAACCTGGAAGCCTCGAGAAGCTTCGAACAGCCGACCGGGGATTCCGGCGCGAAGGTGTTTTAGTTATGCAGCTTCTTCAGCAGCCAGGCCGCGAGAACATTCCGAATCGCACGCTCTATTACCATCAACTCCGAAAACCTGTCGCAGCTCCCGGGCATCGAGTCCGTGAGCTACTCCGGCCCCTAATCCCATACGAGTTCAAGGAGCCGGTTTCAGTCACTTCTTCACGTGATGCGCCGGTTCAGGCTATTACAGACTACGTCGGCACCGGATTCTTCCAAATGATTGGTATGCGCCTGCTTGCCGGCCGGGAATTCGACTGGCGAGATAACGAGAATGCGCCGCGGTGTTCCATCATCAGTCTCTCTCGCCGGCTGTTCCCCTCCGGAGATCCGATCGGAACAAAGATCGTTGGTGGCTCGCAACTGGATCACAAAACGATGGAGATTGTCGGCGTAGTGAATAGCGCGAGCGGGCGATCCCGCAGCGCTCGCCCCCAGTGTCCGCCGGTCCCTAGAATCCTTTGGTTATCACATTACGGCCGAAGATCCTGTCTCGATCATATTTTCGGCCGCGCTTCTCGCGGGTGTGGCAATTTGTTCCGGTTATCTGCCAGCGAGACGTGCCGCGCACCTGGAACCGATGACGCGCTTCGTACTGAATAGAACCGACAGTGCAGTCCAGCGCTTCCGGCCACCAGAGGGGGCACTTCGGAATAGATTTCCAGATTGCGGTTAGTTTGCGGAAATCCGATCGCCCACGGCCATGCAGGCGGAGCTAAAACGCGCTTTGTGATGAACGCCCGTTATCGCTCCGCGAGATCCGAATGCTGGCGCTCGTAGGGCTGCTTCAGGTACTTGGCCGCTTCGTCCTGTGCTCCCTGGGTATTGTCACGGGTGCGCTGCGCGAGCTGGTATTCGTTCACCGCGCGCTCGCGTTGGCCGGTGATGTCGAAGATCTTGCCGAGATTGATGTGCGCCCAGACCTCCGTCCATTTCGGCTCGATATCGCCGTTGAGCGATTCGCGGAATTCATTCGCGGCAGATTGATAATTGTTCTGCAGGAAGAAGACCGCACCAATCCGGTAGTGGGCGAGCGAGCTGTTTTTGTTGGTTTCGAGCGCCTTCTGGTATTCCTTGAGCGCCTCGCCGAACTCGCTGATTTCCGCGAACTGCTCACCGCGGCGGATGGCCACCGCCACGCGCATCGCAGCCGAATAGCGCAGCAGACGGCTGTTCGGATCGATGTTTACGGTCTTCGGCTTCCCGAAGGTATCGACGGAGAACTCAGATGACGTGCCAACTACTTCGACGCGCTTTTCCTCCGGGTTGCCTTCGGTTTCGATTTTCAGCTCAACCGGCATGCGGAAGGTGTCGAGGTCTTGCGCGACTTTGCCCATTACCCGGAAACCTTTTTGCGTACGAAAAATGGTGTACTCCAGCTTGAATTCTGGCGCCCCGCTCGATTCGATCCACTCGATGAAAAAATAGCCCAGGTTCTGTTGGGACACGGCTTCGGCGGACTTGCGGAAATTCTCCGTCGTGACGGATTTCGAAGCATACGTCTTCACATACTCCTTCAGCGTCTCGAAGAACTTCGCGTCACCGAGCAGGAATCGGAGCATGTTCAACACGGCGGCGCCCTTCGAACCTGTCAGCGCCCAAAGCTCGGGCGAGTAGTCCTCCAAACGGGCCGCCTGAATCACCGGCACGTTATCGACGGTAAGCGCCTCCACGGCGACGTCGCGAAACTGCGTCTCGAGCGCCCCCGGACCCGTATTGTGCTCCGCATACAGAAGCTCCGAATAGGCCGCGAACCCGTTTGTGAGCCACAGATGATTGCGCGTCGCGGGTGACATCAGAACATGCCACCACTGCCGCGAAATCTGGTTGGACATCAGCCTGATCGCAACATCCCGCCCGATGCCGCGAGGATTCAGAAAAATAATCCCCGGCGCCGAAAAACCATTGGGCGCGCCGTTCTCTGTTTCTACGAGCGTGAGGTTGGCATATTGCGGCAATCCGAAAATCGCCGTGAAGTAGCTCATGATCTTGCCGGATTCCTGCCCGTACACGTTCGCCATGGACTGCTCGCCGCCGCGGAAATACACGGTGGTAACGACCCCGGACGAATTAACCTTGGCCGGCTCACCGCGCACCACAGCGATGCTGCCCGGAAACGACTGCTGGTCGAATTTAAATGAATGCGTCGTCTTGTCGCCTGCGCTGCGCGAGGTTTCGAGCCCGCTTGCCACCACTTTGTTGCCGGACGGGACCGTAATATTCAGGTCTGCCGAATACCGGTCGGTCGTATAGCCGCTAATCGGAAACCAGCGCGCCGGATACATCAGGTACGCGTAGTCGTTATGAATTGCGGCGAAGTTGATGCCGTAAACCGGCGAATCTTCCGTGCCGGTGAGCCGGCCGTCGTAATCGAACGTAACAGTGACGGGCTTGCCCTTTAAGAGAGGCTGGTCGAAGCTCAAACGGACGGTGAAGTCCGGTTGCGAGCGCGAAGCGGGAATTTGCTTCCCACTCTCGTCGACCACGCGTGAGACGTTCAGCGCATTGTTCAGCTCGAAGGTGGCTGTGGTGACATTGTCTTCGAGAGGAATGAATCGCACCGCAGCCTTGGCCGCTAGTGTCTGGGTGTTCTCGTTGATTTCGGCGTTGATGACGTAGTGCTCGACATCAATTCGCGAGCGGCGCTCTTGCGCCGGAGCAATTGCCGCTGTGGCAGCCAGCGCCACCGCGATCCAGGCATTACGAAACATGTGCAGCTTGTCCTTCCATTAATTGTTCCACCAGCGCCGCCGCCCTTTCCATGGCGGGTCGATCACCTGAAAGCCGTCGGGTCACCTCTGTGAGATCGGCGCGCATTTGTTGGCGTGCGCTACTGTCGCGCAACAGCCATAGTGCGTTGGCGGCCAGCCGCTCGCCCGTCATTTGCGATTGCATGAGCTCCGGTACAATCGGCCGCTCCGCCACCAGGTTGACCATGGAATAAAAAGGCACCCGAACCATAAGACGTCCCAGAAACCAGCTTACTGGGTTCACTTTGTAAAACGTGACCATGGGCACCCCTGCCAAGGCCGCCTCAATCGTGACCGTACCGCTGGCTGCGAGCGCCAGATCGGCGTGCGCGATCGCGTCCCAGGTTTCGCCTTCAATCACTTGGATGGGTGCGCGCCCGATGCGTTCCTTAAAAAAGGCCGCCCCCGTCGTCTCTGAAGCCGGCAGCAGAAAATGCGTGGCCTGTTGCCGGTAAATCCGCTCCACCGCGTCGATTAGCGGTCCCATGTGGCGCGCAGCCTCGCCCTTCCGGCTCCCTGGCAGTACCGTAACTAATTGACGGTTCAAAGCTAACCTGTGTTTCCGAAAAAACTCGCCTTTTTGCAGGGTTGGCTGGACCAGGCCAGCCAATGGGTGCCCGATATACTCGGCCGGGACGCCGTGTTTGCGAAAGAACGCTTCTTCGAAGGGGAAAATGCAGAGCAGCCGGTCGATTGTGCGTTTCATGCCAGGAATCCGGCCCTTGCGCCATGCCCACGCCTGTGGCGCCACCAGATAAACGACAGGGATGCCTAGTTTTTTCAATTGCCTCGCCAACCGAAGATGAAAATCGGGGGAATCGGTCAAAATCGCGAGTTCCGGGCGGGCTTCCTGGGAGGCGTTCAATAACTTGTGGTATTGGCCATAGATGCGCGGCAAATGTGAGATCACTTCGACCAACCCGACCACTGCTAGGCTCTCGGCCTCAATCACCGCCTCAACCCCGGACCGCCTCATTCTTGGCCCGGCGCACCCAAAAAACCTGGCATCCGGCCATATGTGTCGTAACTCTTCGACCAGCATGGCGGCGTATCGATCGCCCGAGGCCTCTCCGGCCGATACCAGCACTTGGCGAGGCATGTACTTGCAGTCTAACAGGGTGGGCGTTTATGTCTTCGGCGCCGCCTGCGCTAACATGGTCAGGTTAGGTGACCAGTTATGAAAAAGCGCATCCTCACGGTAGGCGCGACTGAGTTTAAGGCCAAGTGTTTGGAACTGATCGAAGAAATCCACGATAATAAACGAAAAGCGGTCGTTATAACCAAACGCGGTAAGCCGTACGTGAGACTGGTTCCCATCGAGCAGCCTATTGGACCGTTTCGCGGCTGCATGAAGGGCAGCGTCACAATTCTTGGCGATCTGACGGAGCCTATCGACGTCGAGTGGGATGCTCTAAAGGACTAATGATTCTTCTCGACACATGTGCGCTGATCTGGCTCGCTGAAGATGCACCTCTCTCGCCCGACGCACAGCGGCGTATGGACCGATCGGCAGCACATCGCGAAATGTATATCTCCGCTGTGTCCGCATGGGAGATCGGTACGCTCGTTCGGCGCAATAGATTACAACTGACTGAACCCGCTGAGTCCTGGCTGAAGCGCGTTTTCAGCCGTCCGGATGCACAGGTCGCGCCCTTGACACCCGAGATTGCTATTCGTGCCTGCTTCCTGCCCGGCACATTTCACGCCGATCCCGCGGATCGTTTCATTGTCGCCACAGCGATCGAGATGGGGTTGAAGCTGATCACGCGCGACCTGCACATTTTGAGCTACGGCCGGGAGGGTTACGTGCCCGTGATGTCCTGCTGAGCGCAATGAAGTCCGCCGCGACCCTTTTGTTACAATCATGCATAGCAATGCCCATCACGGAAACCGACCGTTCCAAACTCACGGTTGAAGATCTGGCTAATCGCTTTCGCGGGGAGATGGTGCCGCTCGGCGGCAAATTCTCCTATTTCACGGGAATGCCCGTAGCGGAAGAGGATCTGAAACAATATCTCAACGATCCCATCGCGGCCCTGCCCCCCGCCATTTGTCAAAGCCTGACGCAGATCGGCGTCATTCTCGTTCCGTATCTTGAAAAAGGCAACGGCAAGGAAGGTGACCTTGCCAGTTACGAGAAGCCGCAAGACAACCGCGTCATGGTCGCTTCACGCTACGTGTCGGATCACAACGCGACCCTGGTATTCGCTATAAAAGACGAAGAAGTCTCCGACTATCACTACTGTTTCTACAACGCCATCGCCTCGCTGGTGGTGCGGAATTGGCCGGCTGAAGTACAAGAGAGCTTTTTCGCGTGCTGCGTGAAGAGTTGAGCAGTGAAGTTCACGGCGAAGTAGATGAGAAGAGCTGGCATTTGAAACAGGCCCTGTTTCGCCGGCAAACGAATATCCGGCGTGAAACAAAACTGTTTCGCGAGTATGCGGCGCAATCGTTCGAGGATACCTTGACGCTATATCTGCACGGAATCTGCTGCGATATTGACGTGGAAACCGGACCGCGCCAGATGCCCAGCCGCTACCTGCGGAAACGTCTGGAGCTGCTGCACTCGCTTTACCCGCCGCCGGAAGGCTACGCGGTTTTTCCAGAAGAATTGAAACGACGGTAAGGACGCGGCTTCTCAGCCGGCGCTATTTCTTGGAAATTTCGTACACGTAGATCGTGCGCGGTCTGCCCTCGGTTTCGACCTTTTCCACGGTCGAAGGCCGCCAGCCACGGATCTCGAAGTCGTGCGACACCACACGGGCGCCCGGTTTGAGATCGCGCTCCAGATTCGGCTTGAGCAGCTCATTGGAACCAGTGAGGAGATAGATCGTGACAACGTCGGCCGGCCGGAGATCCACCTTCAATAGGTTTCCGTGAATGATTCTGATCTGGTCCTCAAGCCCCAGCGATTTGATGCGTGCCGTCGCCAGTCTGCACAGTTGCGATTCCAATTCGACGCCGACGGCCCTGGCATGAAACTTTCGAGCGGCTGTAATGACGATGCGTCCATCGCCGCTGCCCAGATCGTAGAGCATCTCGCCGGCTTTCAGATGGGCGGCCTCGAGCATCTTCTCGACAACCGCTTGCGGACTGGGAAAATCGGGCGCGAGTACGTCCGGATTGCCGAACCGCTGGGCGTGCATGGCAGGCGCGCAGAGCAGAAGAGCAAAAGGAATCATTGAGTTAGGGAAAGCCCGCATAGAAATGGTGGAAAACGCTACTCATTCTACTATACGGCTCCGGGGTCAAAGAGAGTACCGCGATGTTGAGGAAAAATATAGGGGAGGGCGAGTTACTGCGAGCCCGCCGGGGCCGGTTTTCCGAGCCGTAACTTTACGATCCTGGACATGATCTCGGTCCAGGCGTACCAGACATCGCGCGGCCGCGAGATCGTGTATTCATAGCCCTTTAAATGCTTCACGGCGCTACCGATGGCATCGCGCCAGGGGTTCATCTGAGGATTCAAATTGAAATTCATGTAGAAGACGGGATAGTCCACCGTTGCCAGTTGGTTCAGCGAATCCTGAGGCACGCTCTCGTCTAGCATTACTTTTGGGCCGGCAAAGATCACCGCGTCGGGATGTTCT
>Ga0070681_10006230_pt1 | contig 11598 bp, 4 predicted proteins | sample KBSC83BmetaG_FD_65650 | JGI IMG/M metagenome (GOLD analysis project Ga0070681, IMG submission 65650) | Corn rhizosphere microbial communities from Kellogg Biological Station, Michigan, USA - KBS C8-3B metaG | ecosystem: Host-associated > Plants > Roots > Rhizosphere | place: USA: Michigan...
CCGAACGCTTCTCCGGACTTCGGTCCCAACCCGCAGGTCCAACTCAGCGGCACCCGCGATCCGTTTTCCGGGCAGACGCCGAACGCGCCGGGTTTCGGGGGCGGCGGAGGTTTCGGTGGCCGTGGCGGAGGCGGGGGCGCGGGTGGGCGCACGCGCGGCCCTCAGCGGCGCGGCAACGGCGCTCAACAGGGCCGGCAGTTCGGAAACCGGCGGCAAGCGAATGGCATTCACGGCATGGTGTTTTTCAATCTGAACAACTCCGCGCTCAACGCGAAGCCATTTTCGATTTCGGGCCAGGAGATCGCCCAGCCAGCATATGCGCAGAGCCGCTTCGGAGTTGTGGCCGGAGGACCGCTGGTTATTCCTAAACTCGTCAAAGACCCCTCGACTAACTTTTTTATCAGCTATTTCGGCACGCGCGCCAAGAACGCCGCGCCGGTGGTCACCACAGTGCCGACCGAACTCGAGCGGCAGGGAAACTTTTCGCAAACGATTTTGCCGGGAGTACCGATCCAGCTCTACGATCCGGCTACCCATCAGCCGTTCGCTCAAAACATCATTCCAGCGGGCCGTCTCGATCCCGTCGCGCAGAAGCTGCTAGGTTATTTTCCGTTACCGAATCAGGTAGGGCTGGTAAATAACTACGAAGCTTTCTACGCGGTGCCGCAGAACACCGACAATGCGAGCCTCCGGATTCAGCGCAATCTGACGAAAGCGGACCGGCTATCATTTCGCATTAACGGTCAGCGGCGGGATGGCCGCCCGTCGCCGCAGCCGTTCGGATTTCTGGATTCGACCAGCGGTTACGGTTTGAATACGAATTTGGGATGGACGCGCAATATCTCGCCACGGGTAATAAGCAACGCGCAGGTTACGTTCAACCGTAACCGCAGCGAGATCACACCGTTTTTCGCCAACGGAGCGGACGTTGCCGCCGAACTCGGCATCGCGGGAACATCTTCCAATCCGTTGAACTACGGGCCGCCCAATCTGAACTTCACCAACTTCGGCGCGCTGAGTGACGCCAACCCGATTCTGACGCGCAACCAGAGCCAGAGCGGCAGCGAGAATGTGATCTGGTCACATGGCGTGCATACGTTCACGTGGGGCATGCAGTTCACCCGCAGCGACCTCAATACGCAAACCGATCAGAATGGGCGCGGCACGTTTAACTTCACGGGTGTCGCGACGAGTGCTCTCGATGCCCGGGGTTTACCGATCGTGGGGACCGGTTTCGACTTCGCGGATTTCCTGATCGGACTCCCGCAATCCAGTTCGATCCGTTATGGCGACTCCAGCACGTACTTCAGGCAAAACATCTGGACCGGATACTTTCAGGATGACTGGAAAATCCGGCCGAGCCTCACCCTAAACCTTGGGATCCGTTACGAATACTTTTCGCCGCTCAGCGAAAAATACGGACATATTGCGAATCTGGATATCGCACCGGGCTATACGTCTGTAGCGGTGGTAACGCCTGGAGCGACCGGCCCCTACTCCGGCACGTTCCCCGCCGGCCTGATTAATCCCGACTACAACAATTTCTCACCGCGGCTTGGCCTCGCCTGGAAAGTACCGAAGATCAAGCGATCAACGATCGTGCGCGCCGGCTATGGAATTTATTACAACGGGCAGACGTACATCCCGTTTGGTCTGAGGCTGGCGGGACAGCCGCCGTTTGCGGTCTCGAATAACGTGAACACCACTCCGCAAGACGTCTTGACACTCGCTACCGGCTTTCTCTCGACAGTCCCTGGGGACGTGACGAATACCTATGCCGTCGATCGCAACTATCGCACGCCATACGCTCAGACCTGGAGTCTCTCGATTCAGCACGAGCTGCCCAAAGGTTTTTTTATCGAGCTTGGCTATCTCGGCACCAAGGGTACGCGCCTGGACGTTCAGACACTTCCCAACGAAGGGCCGGCTGAGCTGCGGCAGCGAAATCAGCTCGGCCAGGCAGTGGGATTCACTTTTGATTCTTCCGTCGGCAATTCCATTTACCATGCACTGCAGGTGCGCGCCACGCAGCGTTTTCGCCGCGGCATTTCGATGAGCGCGTTTTACGCTTACTCAAAATCCATCGATGATTCGTCCAGCTTCGGCGGTGCGGGTAATACCGTCGCGCAGAACTGGCTGAATCTGTCGGCGGAGCGCGGTCTTTCCAGCTTCGATCGCCGCCACTCGTTCGACATGAATTGGGTGCTTACGTCGCCGGCTGGAAACCCAGGCTCCCGCATTGATGCCAAAACAATGGCCGGACGGCTGCTGCGAGACTGGACGCTCAGCGGCTCGGTTGTCGCGCAAACCGGCACGCCGTTGACAGCGCGAGTGCTGGGAAACTCAGCTCGCCTCGCGCAAACAGGGGGGATTGGTAGTGGAAGGGCGAATGCTACCGGTCTCGATCTGTCGTCGTCTGCGGGCTTCTTCAACCTGGCGGCCTTTACCGCGCCGCCGTCGGGTGAGTTTGGAGACGCGGGGCGCAACACTATCCCCGGCCCAGGATTGTTTTCCATCAATGCGGCCTTCGGACGCTCGTTCCAGTTTGGCGAATCCCGGCGCAGACTGGAATTACGTGTGGAAGCCAATAATTTGCTCAATCACGTGAACTACACCAACATCAACACGGTGGTGAACGCGAGCACCTATGGCCTTCCGATCGCCGCGGCATCCATGCGATCTTTCAGCGCGGTTTTGAGGTTCCGGTTTTGAGAGTCCTGGCTCTCTTGATAGCGTTTTCGCTTCTTGCGCAGACGCCGCCACAGAAATCCGCCACTTTTTCGACCACCACGAATGTGGTGGTGGTGGATGCTACGGTGCTCGATCGCAACGGCAATCCGATCGACAATCTCACGAAAGACGATTTTCTGCTTTACGAAGACGGCAAGCAGCAGACCCTCCTGAGCGCCGAGGTGCAACGGCTTGAGACCGTGGCGCGGCCGGCGCCCGAACTGAAAACCCGGACTGTCGAGCCTGCTCCACCGGAACGGCCGTCGGCTACTCTCGGGAACGCACAAAACAAGTTTCAAGATCGCCGTCTGATGGTCATGCTGTTCGATTTTTCGTCCATGCAACCGCCGGAGCAGCTACGCGCGGTTGATGCCGCCATCAAATTTCTCGGGACGCAGATGACGGCCAGCGACATGGTCTCCATCATGGTTTTCGGAACCGCGCTAAAGACCATTCAAGATTTCACCGCCGATCGCGATCTACTGGTTGCCGCCATCAAGGGATTTCACATCGGCGAATCGAGCGAGCTGGCGTCCATGGCCGACACGGGCGCCGATTCGGAAGATCAAAGCGGGCAATTCGTGGCAGACGAAACCGAGTTCAATATTTTTAATACGGACCGGAAGCTGGCGGCGCTCGAGGACACGGCCCGCCGTCTGTCGCAATATCCGGAAAAAAAGGCGCTGGTTTACTTTTCGGCCGGAGTGGAGAAGACCGGAGTGGACAACCAGTCGCAGCTTCGCGCCACGGTTAACGCAGCGGTGCGGGCCAACGTGGCGTTCTATCCAATAGATGCGCGCGGCCTCACCGCTTCGGCTCCGGGCGGCGATGCAACAAAGGGTGGAGCGGTCGGATCGAAACTCTATAGCGGCGCCGGGCAGCGAGCGTTGCGCGATAGTTTCCACAATCAGCAGGAGACGCTGTTCACGCTCGCATCTGACACCGGCGGGAAGGCGCTGCTCGACTCGAACGATCTGACGCTGGGGATCAAGCAAGTACAGAAAGATATCAACAGCTATTACATCCTGACGTACTCGAGCACCAATACAGCCGAGGATGGCCGCTACCGGCGCATCCAATTGAAGCTCGCGGCGCGCGTGGCTGCCTTGAAGCCCAAGCTGGATTACCGGAAAGGATACTTCGCTCCCACGACCTTTGCCAGAATGCGCGAGAGCGATAAGGAGGGTCAGCTCCAGCGCGCCTTTGAAAGCGAGAACCCGGTTACGGATTTGCCGATTGCTGTTGAAATCGATTACTTCCGCCTGGATAAGACGAAGTATTTCGTGCCGGTATCCGTCGAGATTCCAGGCTCGGCCCTTTCATTTCGCAATAAAGGATCGAAGGCGGCAACCGAGCTCGATTTTATTGCGGAAGTGCGCGATCCGCGCGGCCGCGTTGCTTCGACAGTACGCGACACCATACCGCTCAAGCTGGACGAAGCTACCGTCGGACAAGTCGTGCGCAGAAACATTCAATACGATACAGGCCTCACACTGGCTCCTGGAAAATACACGCTTCGCTTTGTCGCCAGAGAAAACGGCGAGGGCAAAGTGGGCACATTCGAGACACCCTTCACAATTCCCGATCTTGCATCGGGCAGCGCCCTTCGCCTTAGCTCGCTCGTTTTTAGTAATCAGCGCGGCCAGCAAGCCGCCGGTGTCAAAAATAACAAGAAGCTTTTGGAGCAAGATCCACTGATCGACAGTGCGGGGCAAAAGACGGTCCCAAATGTCTTGCGCATTTTCCGGCCCGGCCAGGATCTCTTCGTTTACCTCGAGGTTTACGATCCTACGATCCCCGACGCGCTCCCGCAGAATGTTCGCGTCACTAGCGTGGCTGCCGCCCTCGCGCTGTACGACGGCGATCGAAAGGTCATGGAGACGCAGCCCGTGCGAGTGAACCGCCTGGATCCCAAGCGGCAAAATGTGCTGGCTCTGCGGTTGCAAGCGGAGCTTAAAGACTTGAAGCCGGGCAAGTATGTGTGTCAGGTGAATGTGATCGACGAACTCGGAAAGCGCTTCGCGTTCCCAAGGACGCAGGTCGTTTTGCTGCCTGCGACTCCTCTCCGCGCCGCTCAGTAGCATGCCGAAATCCAATAAAATGTAGCGCAGGGCCACGCGCCTTTTGCGGGGACCTGTGGCGTTTTGCTGGGCCTCACCACAAACCCGCAGGTCCCCGCAAAAGGCGCGTGGCCCTGCGCTACAGACTACAGACTTCTCACGATACTTGCCACAACAACCCAGGAAACCGTACACTTTTCGATACGTCGAAGCTGTGGAGGACCATGGCGCAGAGGGATACCAGACCGCCGGCAGGAAATCTTAGCGGGCAGGCAATCATTAACGAACTGATCCGAAACATGGAGCTCGGGCAGTTCGAGATGGGTTACAGCGTTCTGCTGCCGTGCGTCTTCAGCTTGTATCTTCATCCCGACGACTACACGCGTCTCGCGGGCGTCTTCGATCTGATTGCGGAGGACGCCAAGCGCGCCCTGTGTGCCCGTGTTGCGCAATTGAACAGCGCGCCCTCGATTTTTGGAATGAAACGTCCCGGGCGCAAACAGAAGGAGTTCAAAATCGCGTCGCGGGATTGGGTGATGGATTTTGTTCCGGACACGGAAGGCAGCGTCCCGCTGGGAGACGTGGAGATTCACTCCGAGCTGAACGAGACCGCGCAGCCCGGGTTTCGCGGCACGAAAACCACACTACTGGATCGGGATCCAACGGTCACAACCGCGCGCACCGCGGCGGTGACGCGCCGGGCGTCCGATATGGTCTACGCCGAGATCCGTTATGAAGACGACTCCGGACCTCAGCTGTATCTGGTATCGCAAAACGACGTACGGGTCGGACGCGGCGGAGACGATCTGCCCATGGACCTCGCCCTTTACAGTAACGACGAAGTTTCGCGGGAACATCTGGGCCTGCGGCGCGATCCCGCGACGGGGCGCTTCCATATCGTGGACAAGAGCGTCAACGGAACCTGGCTCGATGGGAAACGGCTTAAAAAAGGCGTAGAAGAAGTCGTGCCCGACCGGGCGGTGATCGGAGTCGCGGAAGTGTTGACGCTTTCGTTTGAAATCAGAAAATGAAGCTCTTTTTCAGCCCGCATATCCCGTTTGTGTTGCTCTTTTTTCTATTTGCGTGCGTTTTCGTTTCCGCACACCGGGGCGGCAGGGGTGATCGAAAATGAAAGTGACGACCGCCTGGCGCTCCGGCGTCGCCAGCGACCCGGGTGTGGTACGCAACAATAACGAAGATCGCGTATACGCAGATGATGCGGCCGGCATCTTCCTGGTGGTGGATGGCATGGGAGGGAGGGCAGCCGGCGAGCTGGCGGCTCAAACCGCCGCTGAGGTAATCCCGAAACAGCTGGAGAGCCCTGACGGCGATGTTTCTGAGCGGGTGCGCCAGGCGATTACGACGGCCAACAACGAAATCTTCCGGTTAGCCGAGGATCGCGCTGAATGCCGCGGAATGGCTTGCGTGCTCACACTCGCCGTCGCGCATGACGACCAGATTACCCTCGGCCATGTGGGCGATTCGCGGCTATATCTGGTGTGGAACGGGACCATGCGGAAGCTGACCTCCGATCACTCACCCGTGGGCGAGCTCGAGGACCGGGGGGAATTGAGTGAAGCCGCGGCGATGGAACATCCCCGGCGAAACGAAGTCTTCCGCGATGTGGGATCGAAGATCCGCGATGCGCACGAAGAAGAATTCATTCAGATCAAGTCCTTTCCTTTCAGACCCAGTGCGGCGATTTTGCTGTGCACCGACGGATTGAGCGATATGCTGACGTCCGCTGAAATCAGTTCCGTCGTAGAGCGTTATTCCGGCGATCCGGAGATTGTCGCGCGAGAACTGGTGGCGGCTGCTAACGAGGTCGGTGGTAAGGATAACGTTAGTGTTATCTTCGTCGCCGGTCCTGAATTCGTCGGAACCGATTCCGAAATCATGGCCGAAGCTACCGCCAGAAACTCCATCACGCAAGTGCGAGAGGTGAAAAGCTGGTGGCGAAGATTGCTGAACCGCCTAGGGTAATGGCGCGCATTAAACCTGCTCAATAATCATTTTCGACCGAAACCCGCGCGGAACTGTCACGTCATTAATTCGCATCGGTTAGAATATTTCGATCACCCTGGCCACGGGGTAAAACGGAATCGCGCCAACCTTCTCGCGTGACCGACAGCCGTAAACCCATGGCGCAGGTAAGGTTAGGGCCCGGACGAGCGTGTTGCACTTCAAGCAATTCGGCCGTTATGAGATTGTCTCCAAGCTCGGCAGGGGGATGACGGATGTCTATCTTGCCCTGGATACGTCAGACAATCGCCACACCGTGCTCAAAATTGTGGAGCAATCCGGGGATCCCTGGACCCAGGTTGTGCTCGAAGCGGAGCGCCGTGGGACCCTCATCCAAAAACAACTTCACGATGTAGACCCTCGTTTCCTCGAAATTTACGATTCCGGCGAAATGAACGGCTGCTACTACGTGGCCATGCAGTATGTCGAGGGAAAGACCGTCGCGGAAACCCTGCAGGCGGAGAAGCGGATGGACCCGATGCGGGCCGCCCGGTACGCGGTCGAGGTCTGCGGCCAACTGGAAAAGCTGCATTCCTTTCAAATCGAGATCGACGGACGGAAACGTGCCGTGGTGCATGGCGATATTAAACCTTCGAATATTCAGATTTGTTCAAACGGCGAGGTTTGCCTTCTCGACTTCGGCATTTCGAAAGCCATCACCTTCACGCATTACCTTACTCATCACAATCTTGGCAGTCCCAGCTACTGCTCCCCTGAAAGACTTCGCCGGTCTCAGGTAGATCCTCATTCCGATCTCTGGTCGTTAGGCGCGACTCTGTACGAAATGGTGGCGGGCTTCCCGCCCTACCAGGCGCTGAACACGCAAAAACTCGAAGAGCTGATCCGGTCGAAGCGGCCGCCGCGCGCGCTGCCGGAACGTTGCCCGGCGGCGCTGAAGGCAATCATCCGCAAGGCGCTTGCGGGCGAGATGGAGAATCGTTACGCCTCGGCAGCGGCGTTTCAGGCCGATCTGCAGAATTTCCTGGTCCACCGTCCCACGCAGGCCCAAACCGAAAAACAGCACGCCTGGGAGGCCAACCCGACAGTCGAACGACCGCGTGACACGGCTAAGCCGGCGATGAAAGTACCGGTACAAATCCGGGAGTGGATTGGCCGGGCGTGGATCCCGATTGGCGCAATAGTGATCGGAGCGGTGGTGGGTGCTCTGTGCTACATAGAAACCGCTTATGCCTTCCGGTTTTGGATGGAGAGCAAGCCGCTGCGAGGATATCGCGACTACACTCACCGGGGCGTTGCCGATATTAATGCCGATTGGGCGCTGTTCAAGACGTTGGAGCAACGAAACGTCCCCGCCAAATTCCTGGGTATCTTTTCGCCCGTAACGTGGTTGAGCCAGCCGCTCCGGACCAGTTACGTGTCGGCGGCAGACGACGTAATCGAGCGTTACCGCAATAAATCCAATCCACTGCTTAATGATACGGAGTGGCATAAAGCGCAGACTGCGCTGCAGCACGCGGCCGAATTAGATGGATCGGATCCTGCGATAAAGGGCAAGCTGGCGCTTACGAACGGTTACCTCGCCTTGCTGAAGAATCCACAAACCGAGCAGACGGCTTTACAGGCCAAGGCAAGCTTTGAAGAGGCGCTTTCGTATTTGCCGCGATCTCCCGACCCACACTTGGCTCTGGCGCGCCTTTATATTTACAATTTCCGAAATATCGGCCGTGCCCTGGCGGAATTTTCCAATGCCGAGAGGTTCGGCTTCAGGGCAGGCCCGCGGGAATTTGAGCAGCAGGGCGACGGATACCTCCTCCGCGCCGAGCAGGAAATCCGGCAAGCGCAGCGTGCCGGCGCGTCGCGGGCCGATTCGGCGAAATCGCTTTCGCTGGCCCAAAATGACCTGGAAAGAGCGCGCAATTTATACGAGCCCCTTGATGGCTTTTCGAATATAACTGCCAACCTGAACCGGCTCTATAACGACCGCACAAACTTGCAGGTCCTTCAGGAGAAGTTCAAACAAGCGACCGCTCCAAAAAGGTACTCGCGGAGGCCGCGTTGGCGGTAACGAAGAGTTGGGAGCAGCGCGTCATTGTCAAGTTCGGACCCTGGCAGCAGGCCGCGCCACCGGAACGCCGTCACGAATTGCCTTGGCTGATGGCGGCCTCGCTGATGGTTTGCACGGGCCTCGTGCTGGTGCTTTTGGCCAAGACCGCGAACTTTTCCGAGCTTTCCGCGCGAATAGAGCGTGGAGATCTGCTGAACCTCAATGCCGTTACCGCGCCTGAGCAGCTATGGCCATTTCTGCAGCTATTCCCCGAAGCTCCCGAGCGCGAGTTGGCCGCTGAAAAAGTCTTCGCTTACGTGCAAACGCACAGACCGCTGCCGAATGTCGGGGCGCTTGCGCGGCTGCGCATCAGCCGGCAGGAGATTGAGAACGACCCCCGCTGGCACACGCTTCGCGATCTGCTCGCCCAGCAGGTGGCCATTCAACAAGGCAAGCCGCGGAAAGGTCAAGTTCGTGTTCCGTTGTTACCCCTTGCCAAGCTGAAACCGCTTCTCGCTGTTCGCACTCCTCGTGCATTTCTACTGCAGTTTGCGGCCTGGTGCGCCCTTTATCTGGCGAGCTTCTACCTGGTCCATATCGTGTGGAGGCGGAAATCCTTTCGCGGGGATCCGGCCATCCTGCCGGCTTTGCAGTTGCTGACGGGAATCGGATTGATCCTGGCCGTGAGCTTGCGTGATCCACTGCGCGACACGCTCGAATTCAGCAAATTTGCTTGGGGCGCTGCGCTCGGCTGCGCGTTGTTGCTGCTGCCTCTGAGCCGGCGATTTCAGTACAGCCGCTTTTCGCGATGGGTCTACACGCCACTGCTATCGAGTTTTCTGCTGTTCGTTCTGCTGTTGACATTCGGATCGGGCCCAACCGGGAGCGATTCAAAAGTGAACCTGGGACCCTTCCAACCGGTGGAAGTAATCAAGCTGCTGCTGGTCTTGTTCATGGCGGGATACTTTACGGCGAACTGGGAGCGGCTCCGGGAATTACGTGAAAAGCGCCTCACGCCGCGCCTGCGCTGGCTCAATCTTCCGCGTTTCTCGCACACCCTGCCAGTGATGTGCGGCGTGGGGACCGCGCTGCTTATGTTCTTCCTGTTGAAAGATCTGGGGCCGGCGCTGGTGACGGGATTTTTGTTTATGGTGATGTTCGCGGTGGCGCGCGGACGGCCGGGTCTTGCATTAGCCGGTGTGTCGTTGCTGATCATCGCCGTCACCATCGGATATCAAATGGGGCAGCCGGCCACGGTGGTCGCGCGCGTCTCCATGTGGCTGTCACCCTGGGACAACAACGTCTCCGGCGGCGACCAGCTGGCGCATTCTTTCTGGGCGCTCTCGACCGGCGGGCTGTGGGGTTCGGGGCCAGGCCGGGGGGATCCAGCGCTAATTCCTGCCGGCCATACGGACCTCGTGTTGCCGGCGATCGGAGAAGAGTGGGGTTTCATGGGAGTAGCGGCGATTGCTTTCCTCTTTGCCTTTCTCGTGCGCCGGTCCTTCCGCATTGCACGCGCGGCCGCGGATGAATATGCTTTTTTCCTGGCGGTGGGGTTGGCCAGTCTGTTCGCCTTGGAGATGCTGCTGATTTCGGCTGGAGTCCTGGGCGCGATTCCATTATCGGGCGTTGTGTCGCCCTTCCTAAGCTCCGGCAACACAGCCATGCTGGCGAACTTTTTCCTTTTTGCGCTGATCTTGTCTGTATCCAACCAGGCCGAGCGTCCCGAAATTGGGCAGCCGTTTACGCGGCCGATGCGGTATCTTGCAGCAGTTCTCGGCGCCTGCGCGCTCGTATTGGTGGGGCGGGCTGCGTACTTTCAGGTCGTGCACGATCAGGAATTTCTGGCTCGCGACGTGAAGATTTTTGAGAATGACGGCGTCAAGCGAGCCCAGCACAACCCACGCCTCACGTCACTCGCGCGAGAGATTCCACGCGGCAATATCTACGATCGCAACGGTGTGCTGCTGGCGACCAGCGACTGGAACGAGCTTGAGCGCCACCGCGAAGAAATCCAAAAGTTGGGCATTTCGATTGACCAGGTCTGCTCGCGGCTGGAGAGCCGCCACTACCCTTTCAACGAGCTGACAGCCCATTTTCTGGGAGACCGGCGAACCGGCGAGAATTTCCACGCGACCAACGCTTCTTTGGTGGAGCACGATTCGAACGAAAAACTGCAAGGGTATCAGGATTATCGTGAGCTCGCCCCTCTCATCAGGTACCGGCACCAGCCAGGGAATGCCGCCATCCAGCAGCTTGAGAATCGCGACCGGAACGTACACACTTCGATCGATGTCCGGCTGCAGGTTCGCGCGACCGAGATTCTCGAGCGGCGCCTGCGTGCGGCGAAACGGGAAAAAGCCGCGGTAGTGGTGATGGATGCGGAGTCCGGCGACGTGCTCGCTTTAGTCAGCCTCCCGGCACCGGCAAAAGGCGCACCCGGCACGCCTGATGAACTTCTGGATCGCGCCCGCTATGGTCAGTATCCGCCGGGGTCGACGTTTAAGGTGGTGACGGCCATAGCTGCGCTGCGCCTGAACCCGCACCTCACCGGCAAGACATTTCAATGCCGGTCTTTCGGCGGGCGGGGCGGGGCGCTGATTCCTGGGTGGCGGCGCATCATTCGCGACGATATCGGAGACCCGGCCCACGGCACTCTGGCGATGCGGCAAGCGATTACGGTCTCATGCAACGCTTATTTTGCGCAGCTCGGGGTTTTCGAGGTCGGACCGAAGGCACTGCGGGATACCTTGCATTTGTTGGAATTGCCAGACGCCGATC
>Ga0070681_10006231_pt1 | contig 11597 bp, 9 predicted proteins | sample KBSC83BmetaG_FD_65650 | JGI IMG/M metagenome (GOLD analysis project Ga0070681, IMG submission 65650) | Corn rhizosphere microbial communities from Kellogg Biological Station, Michigan, USA - KBS C8-3B metaG | ecosystem: Host-associated > Plants > Roots > Rhizosphere | place: USA: Michigan...
GAGAACGGGGCCGGCAAGTCGACCCTGATGAACATCCTCTACGGGCTCTACACGCCCGACACGGGCGAGATCATGCTCGACGGCAAGCACATCGACCTCGGCTCGACGAAGGCGGCGATCGAGCACGGGATCGGCATGGTGCACCAGCACTTCATGTTGATCCCGGTCATGACGGTGGCCGAGAACATCGTCCTCGCCACCGAACCGCGGCGGATGGGCGTGCTGCTCGACTACGACGCGGCGCGCAAACGCGTGCGCGAGCTCTCGGAGCGCTACGGGCTCGCCGTCGATCCCGATGCGCGCATCGATCGCATCACCGTCGGCCAGCAACAGCGCGTCGAGATCCTGAAGGCGCTCTACCGCGGGGCCGAGATTCTCATCCTCGACGAGCCCACCGCCGTGCTGACCCCGCAAGAGGCGCAGGAGCTCTTCGAGATCATCCGGTCGCTCAAGTCGCAGGGGAAGTCGATCATCTTCATCTCGCACAAGCTGAACGAGGTGCTCGACATCGCCGATCGGATCACCACCCTGCGCCGCGGCGTCGTGGTGGACACCGTTCCGGCAGCGGGCGCGACGGAGGAAGGCCTAGCGCGCATGATGGTCGGGCGCGAGGTTCTGCTGCGCGTCGACAAGCATCCAGCGCACCCGGGCGAGCCACTGCTTCAGGTGGAGAACCTCTCCGTCTTCGACGACCGCGGCCTCGAGGCGGTCCGCGACGTCAGCCTCCAGGTGCGGGGCGGGGAGATCGTCGGTCTCGCTGGCGTCGATGCGAACGGGCAGTCCGAGCTGATCGACGCGATCGCCGGCCTGCGCCGCCCGGCATCGGGACGCATCGTCGTCGACGGGCACGACCTCACGCACGCGAACGCCAAGGAGGCGATCGAGGCCGGCGTCGGGCACATTCCCGAGGACCGCCATCGCCGCGGCCTCGTGCTGCCGTTCTCGCTGACCGAGAACATCGCGCTGCACGGCTACCGGACGCCGCCCAACTCGCGGCACGGCTTCCTCAACCTCGGCGCGATGCTGAGCCGCGCGCGCCGGCTGTTGAAGGAGTTCGACGTCCGCGGCGGGCAGCCGTCGACACTGGCCGGCGCGTTGTCCGGCGGCAACCAGCAGAAGGTCGTGCTCGCGCGCGAGATCGACGGCGACCCGAAGGTGCTGATCGCGGCGCAGCCGACCCGCGGTCTCGACGTCGGCGCGATCGAGTTCGTCCACCGCCGGCTGGTCGAGCAGCGTGACGCAGGCCGCGCGGTGTTCCTCGTGTCGCTGGAACTCGAGGAGATCCTCTCGCTCTCCGATCGCATCCTCGTGATCTACGAAGGCCGCCTCGTCGGCGAGTTCCCGCCGACGGCGACCGAAGAGGAGCTCGGGTTCGCGATGACCGGCGGCGGCCGCGGTGACGAGGAGGCTGCATGAGCGACCTCGAGCCGATCGAGGACGCCGAGCCGCCGACGCCTCCCGGCCAGGTGCCCGCGCCGCAGCAGCGCTTCGCGTCGCGCTTCGGCGGGATCACGGGGGCCTGGGCGCCGATCGCGACCACGATCATCGCGTTCCTGATGGGCGGCCTCGTCGTGCTCTTCACCGGCAAGAACCCGCTCAAGGTCTACCACGCCGTCTGGAACGGCACCGGCATCAACTGGTTCTTCCACATCGGCAACCACCACGCGCGGGTCCCGTTCTCCACCCACAAGATGTGGTTCCCGTGGGACACCGCATCGGTCGCCGCGGGGAACCTGCAGCAGACGCTTCTGCTGACGACGCCGATCATCCTCACGGCACTCGCGCTCGCATTCGCGTTCCGCTGCGGTCTCTTCAACATCGGCGGCCAGGGTCAGTACACCGCCGGCACGATCTTCGCCGTCTGGCTCGGGACGTCGTTCGTGAATCTGAACCCGTTCCTGCACGTGATGCTCTGCCTCATCGCCGGGACGCTCGCAGGCGCCGCCTGGGCGGGCATCGCCGGCATCCTCAAGGCGACCGTCGGAGCGCACGAGGTCGTCTCGACGATCATGCTGAACTGGATCGCCTACTGGGTCGGCTCGTACCTGTTCGGCGAAGGCGGGCCGCTGCAGGGCACGCAGGCCTCGATCCCGATCTCGAACGACATCGCCGAGGGCGCGAAGCTCCCGGTGTTCTGGGGGATCGCGCTGCTGCAGGGCCTCTCGATCGGGATCTTCATCGCGATCGGGATCCTGGTCGTGTACTGGCTCCTCATCAATCGCACGACGCTCGGCTTCGAGGTTCGAGCGGTGGGCTTCAACCCGGAGGCCGCGCGCTACGGCGGTGTGTCGGTCGCCCGCAACTACTTCCTCGCGATGGCGATCTCGGGTGCGTTCGCCGGCCTTGCCGGCGCGCTCGACATCACCGGCTGGGAGTACCGGATCGGTGAGAACGACATCCAGGCAAGCACGATCGGCTTCACCGGGCTCGCCGCCGCCCTGCTGGGGCGCAACACCGCGCTCGGCGTTGGGGTCGCGTCATTGCTCTTCGGCGCGCTGATCAACGGCACGTCGGGCAGGCAGCTCGACCCGTCGATCTTCCGCCCCGACCTCGCCGGCAACTTGACGACGATCATCCAGGGGCTCGTGATCCTCTTCGTCGGCCTGAACCTCGGCGGCATCGGCCTGTGGTTGAAGAAGCGGAGGCGGCCGGCATGACGGCGATCACGGCCCGCGTTGGCGGGATTCGCTGGACGGACCCGAAGACGGTCGGCATCGCCGGGATCGCGCTCGGCGCGCTCGCGTTCTGGCTCGCGCTGCCGCCGCTCGCCTCGCGCACGCAGCTCCTGCCGATCCTGCTCGGGCTCCTCGCGATCGCGGCCGGGATCTGGACATGGTCGCGTGAGCAGCACCGCATCGGCGGCGGCGCGGTCGCGGCGGGCGTGCTCGGAATCCTCTTCGGCGTCCTCGCGACGCGATCGTCAGAGGCGCATCTCGACACGGTCGTCGTCTGGAGCGCGCTCCTCGCCGCGACACTCCGCTACGCGACGCCGCTCACGTTCGCTGCGATCGGCGGGCTCTTCTGCGAGCGGAGCGGCGTGATCAACGTCGCGCTCGAGGGGATGCTGCTCACGGGCGCGTTCTTCGGCATCTGGGGGGCGATCTGGGCGCACGGCTGGGCGCCGGGCTGGGAGTGGGTGATCGGCCTGATCACCGCGGCACTCGCCGGGATGGCGATGGCGGCGGTGCACGCGTTCTGGGCGATCCATCTCAAGGTGGACCAGATCATCTCGGGCACGGCGATCAACTTCCTCGCGCTCGGGATCACCGGCTACATCTTCATCGACAAGTACGGCGACTCGGGCACGCCGGGCAACGTCGCCGACTACGGCATCCCCGACGTGCACCTTCACTTCTTGAACAACTGGTACTTCATCGGTCCGATCCTCGGCCAGCTCAACCTGATGATCTGGCTCTCGTTCGTCCTGCTGATCGCGACGTACATCTTCGTCTTCCGGACGCCCTACGGCCTGCGCCTGCGGTCGGTCGGCGAGCATCCGCGCGCGGCGGACACGGTCGGCATCTCCGTGTACAAGATCCGCTACATGGCGGTGATCGCGTCGGGCGCGATCGCAGCGATGGGCGGTGCATATCTGTCGCTCGGGTTCGTGCACTCGTTCAACGAGAACATGACGAGCGGCACGGGCTTCATCGGGCTCGCAGCGCTCGTGTTCGGGAAGTGGCGGCCGTTCCCGACGTGGTGCGCAACGCTGCTCTTCGGCTTCTCGAGCGCGCTGTCCGATCGCCTGCCGAACGCCTACGGCAACCAGTGGGGCACACTGTTCAACGCTTTGCCGTATGTGTTGACGATCGTCGCGGTGGCCGGCGTGATCGGCCGCTCGATCGGGCCGGCCGCCGCGGGCCGGCCGTATGAGAAGCAATAGGGCGGCCGCCCGCGCTGCCGTCCTGCTCGGCGCGCTGGCGGTGCTCGCGATCCCGGTCGGTGTCCTTGCTGCGCAGCTCAGCTCGCAGCTCCGTCTGCTCGAGACCCTGTACGTCGTGGTCGCGGCGGCGCTCGTGCTCGGGCTCGCGGCCCTCTACGCGGGTCGTCGTGCCCGCCTGAGTGCGGCGCGGTCGCTCTCGGCGGCCGGCGGGATCGGCTTCGCGCGCATCGTCGCCTGGGCGGGCGCGTACGCCGGCGTCACCGGGGCGCTAGGGCTTGCCGTGTACGGGATCCTGCGCTGGGCGCAGTAGCGGGTCGCACAAAAGGTCGTCTACGCTTCCGAAGCCGTGTTCGAGATCGGGAACAGCCTTCGGGAGGCACGCGAGCGTCGTGGGCTGGACTTCGCGCAGGCGGAGGTGGCGACGAAGATCCGCGGCAAGTACCTCCGGGCGCTCGAAGACGAACAGTTTGCCGTGCTCCCTGCGCAGACGTACGTCAAGGGCTTCCTCCGCACGTACGCCGAGTACCTCGGCCTCGACGGTCAGCTCTACGTCGACGAATTCAACTCGCGCTTCGTCAGCGGGGAGGAATACGAGCCGCGCGTACGGCGCTCAGCGGCGAGACGACCGCAGCGCCGCCACCGCCGGTTGGAGACGAACGTGGTCTTCGTCGCCCTCGCCGTCATCGCGATCCTGACCGTGATCGTGATCTCCGCATGGAAGGCGAGCGGGAGCAACTCGCCGGCGACGCCGCCGACGACCAAGACTCCGGCGGTCGTCCATCGGCCCAAGGTCAAGCCACCGCTCCTCGAGGTGACGGCGAAGAGCGGCCAGACCCATCTGATCGTGCACAAGGGCAGCGCGACCGGGAACGTCGTGTTCGACGGGACGATCAGCAAGGGCGATCCGGCGCGTGCGATCAACGGCACGCGGCTGTGGGTGCAGATCGATACACCGGAGAACCTCACGATCAAGATCGCCGGTCACGTCGTGCGCGTGCCCGGTGCGCAGCCGCGAGTCGGCATCGTCACGAAGACGGGTTGGCACGCGGCGTAAGCGCTGCGATCGTCGCGTCGGGCTCGGAGCTCGTTCGCGGCGATCGGTCGGATCGAAACGGGCCGTACCTCGCGGCCGATCTGCTGCGCCGCGGTGTCGAGCCGGCGCGGATCACGATCGTCGGTGACGACCCGACCGACCTCGAGCCGGCTCTTCGGGCCGGGCTCGAGCACGACCTGCTCGTCGTCTCGGGCGGGCTCGGGCCGACGCACGACGACCGCACGATCGAACTGCTCGCTCAGGCAGCGGGCGTCGGGCTGCACGTCGAGGAGGAGCTCGAGGCGGCGATCGAGCAGCTGTCGCGCTCCGTCGCAGAGCGGCTCCAGCGGCCGTACGCGGACTTCATCCCCGGCGTCCGGAAGCAGGCGACGCTGCCCGACGGTGCGGAGTGGGTGGGGCTCGTCGGCACGGCTCCTGCGGTCGTCCTGGCGCTCGGCGACCGTGTGGCGGTCGCGCTGCCGGGACCGCCCCGCGAGCTGCAGGCACTGTGGCCGCGCGTCTGCGAGACGATGCCGATGCAGGCGCTCCTCGGGCGGGCGGTCGTGCCGCGCCGCCGTGTGCTGCGCATGTTCGGCGTCTCCGAGTCGTCGATCGCAAAGGCCCTCGCCGACGCCGGCGGCGACGGTGACGGCGTCGACGTGACGATCTGCGCGCGCGAGTTCGAGCTCCACATCGACCTGTTCGTCCAGCCCGGCGCAGACGCCCGCGCCGACGAGCTCGAGCGGGCGTTCGAGGAGGCGGCCGGGCAGTACGTCTTCTCGCGCGACGAACGCTCGACGGCGGAGCTCGTCGTCGACCTGCTGCGCGAGCGCGGACTGACGCTCGCGACCGCCGAGTCCTGCACCGGCGGCCTCGTCGCGACGCGCATCACCGACGTACCGGGCTCGAGCGACGTCTTCCTCGGCTCGGTCGTCGCCTATGCCGACTCGGTCAAGCGTGACCGGCTCGGCGTGCCCGAGGAGGTGCTGGCCACGCACGGCGCCGTGTCGGCGGAGACCGCAGCGGCGATGGCCGCGGGCGCTCGAGCGGCACTCGGTGCCGACATCGCTGTGTCTGTCACCGGCGTCGCGGGGCCGGGCGGCGGCACCGAGGAGAAGCCCGTCGGGCTCGTGTACCTGCATGCGGCAGGGCCTGCTGGAGAGCTCGCGCGGCGGCTCGACTTTCCCGGCGACCGCGAGACGATCCGCCTGCGTGCGGCGGTGGCGGCGCTGCACCTTGTGCGCAGACTTGTCACGAAGTCGTGACGGACATACGGGCGGTTCGCCGCTAGCGTGGAGCGTGGTGACCGAATCCGGCTCTTCTGCGCGCTCGACCTGCCCGACGACGCCCGGAGCGAGCTGTGCGCGTGGGCTGCGGGCGCGCTTCAGGCTCGGGGACGCCTCGTGCCGGCCGAGAGCCTGCACGTCACGCTCGCGTTCCTCGGCCATCGTCCCGCCGGCGAGGTGTCCGCCATCCTCGAGGAGCTTCGCGCCGCCTCGGCCGCCGCACGTCCCGCTGAGCTGCGCCCGCTCCGCTACCGCGAGACGAGGAGCGTGGGAATGATCGTCCTGGAGGATCTCGGCGGCGCCGCGACCGCCCTGGCGGACGACCTCCACGGACGACTCGAGCGGCTCGGCATCTCCCGCCGGGAGAACCGGCCATGGCTCCCGCACGTGACAGTTTTGCGCCGTCCGGAACGGGGAGGAGACCGTCCTGAGATAGCGAACACGTGTTCGATTCATGTCGTCCGGTCGGCTCTCTACCGTTCTTCGCTCGCAGCAGGTGGAGCCAGGTACGACGCACTCGAAACGGCAGCCCTAGGAGGTAGGTAGACAGATGGATCGCGAACAGGCACTCGACACGGTGCTCGGGCAGATCGAGCGCCAGTTCGGCAAGGGCGCCGTCATGAAGATGAACGATCAGGCGCAGATTGCGATCGGAGCCGTCTCGACGGGCTCACTGTCGCTCGACGTCGCGCTCGGAGTGGGCGGGCTGCCGCGCGGCCGGGTGGTCGAGGTGTTCGGGCCGGAGTCCTCCGGTAAGACGACCCTCGTCTACCACGTGATCGCGGAGGCGCAGCGCCGCGGCGGCATCTGCGCGTTCATCGACGCCGAGCACGCGATGGATCCGGCGTACGCGAAGAGGATCGGCGTCAACATCGACGAGCTCCTCGTCTCCCAGCCGGACACCGGCGAGCAGGCACTCGAGATCTGTGAGCTCCTCGTCCGCTCCGGCGCGCTCGCCGTGGTCGCAATCGACTCGGTCGCCGCCCTCACGCCGAAGGCGGAGATCGAGGGCGAGATGGGCGACTCGCACGTCGGCCTTCAGGCAAGGCTGATGAGCCAGGCGCTCCGGAAGCTCGCCGGCACGCTGAACAAGACCGACACGATCTGCCTGTTCACGAACCAGTTGCGCGAGAAGATCGGCGTCATGTTCGGCAACCCGGAGACCACCTCCGGCGGCCGTGCGCTCCGCTTCTACGCATCGGTGCGGCTCGACATTCGCCGGATCGAGACGCTGAAGGACGGCGTCGAGGCGATCGGCAACCGTGTCCGCGTCAAGGTGGTGAAGAACAAGGTTGCGCCGCCGTTCAAGCAGGCGGAGTTCGACATCATCTACGGCGACGGCATCTCGTGGGAGGGCACGGTCCTCGACACGGGGATCGAGCGGAAGGTCGTCCAGAAGTCCGGCTCGTACTTCTCGTTCGGCGACGAGCGCCTCGGCCAGGGCCGCCAGAACGCGACGGCGTTCCTCAAAGAGCACCCCGACGTGGTGCAGGGGATCCTGAGGGCGATCCAGGCTCAGGCACCGCCCGAGCAGGTCATCTCGGCGAGGCTCCTCCCGCACGAAGAGGGTGCGACCGACGTGACGCCGGTCCCGGATGAAGAGGAAGCAACCGCAGCCGTCTGACCCGATCGACCTCGCGGCCAAGGCGCTCCGGCATCGCGACCGGTCGCGCAGGCAGATCGAAGAGCGGCTCGCCGACGCCGGCGTGGAGGACGATCGGCGGGCCGATGCGCTCGACACGCTCGAACGCATCGGCTACGTCGACGACGTCCGGTTCGCCCGGCACCGCGCCGAGGTGCTCTCCGACCGCGGCTACGGCGACGAGGCGATCAGGGCGCTCCTCGCGGCCGACGGAGTCGCGCGAGAAGTCTCCGGCGAGGCAGTCGGAGCGCTCCGCCCCGAGGCAGAGCGCGCGGCGGAGATCGTGGCAAGCCTCGGTGCGTCGCCGAAAACGGCTGCACGGCTGGCCCGCAAAGGGTTCGGGGAGGACACGGTCGAGACGGCCGCGGGTGGGTTTGCGACCGACGGGCGGGAGGCGTAGAGTTCCCACTCCTGACTACGCATCACTGAACCCTGAAACCGCTCGTTTTCTCCTGCAAAGCTCCGCTTCTCCGATCGAATCCACTGTTCCTGTGAGCCACGACTTCAGTCACCGAGCCCCGCGTCGACCGAGACGCGTCCGAACCGAGAAACTGACCTGAAATCGCGGGGCGCGGCCTGACGGCGCGCCTGGAATGTCGATCTGCGAACGCGGCGCCCTGCGGGCGAGGCGGGCCTGAGGAGCCGTCAATGCTCGTTGTCGCAGTCGTGGTCGCACTGGCAGTCGGTGGAGGCACGACGCTCGTCTGGCTTCGTGTGATGGCAGGGTCACGGCTCGAGGCGGCTCGCCGCGAGCGCACGCTGCTCCTGGAGGAGGCGCGCCGCGAGGCGGAATCGACGCGCCGAGAGGCCGCGATCGAAGCGCGTGAGCAGGCGATCAAGCTGCGCGCCGATCTCGAGGAGGAGCTCCGCGAGCGGCGCGACTCCGTCATGAAGATCGAGGAGCGCGTCATCGCGAAGGAAGACGACATCGACGACAAGCTCACGGAGCTGACCCGTCGCGAGCAGGGTGTCGCCGACCGCGAGGTCCACCTTCGGCAGCTGCAGGAAGACATGAAGGAATTGAAGCTGAGCCATCGCGCCGAGCTCGAGCGAATCGCCGGCATGACCTCCGGTGAGGCGCAGAAGCGGATCCTTGCGAACTCGGAGGAGGAGGTCCGGCACGAGCTCGCCGGCCGGGTGCGGCAGCTCGAGGAGGAGGCGGCGACCGAGGCAAAGCGGCGGGCGCGGAACCTCGTCGCCGATGCGCTCCAGCGGGTCGCGGCCAGCGCCGCTGCCGAGTCGACGGTCACGATCGTCGAGCTCCCATCCGACGACATGAAGGGCCGCATCATCGGCCGTGAAGGCCGGAACATCCGGACCCTCGAGCACCTGACCGGCGTCGACTTCATCGTCGACGACACCCCGAACGCCGTGGTGCTCTCGTCGTTCGACGGGATCCGCCGCGAGATCGCCCGGATGACTCTGCTGAAGCTGATCGAGGACGGTCGAATCCATCCAACACGGATCGAGGAGATGTACTACCTCTCGAAGTCGGAGCTGGACGAGCACATCCGGCAGGCCGGCGAGCAGGCGGTGTACGAGGCGAACTGCGGCGAGATCCACGAGGAGCTCGTGAAGATCCTCGGCCGGCTCCGGTACCGCACGAGCTACGGCCAGAACGTCCTCAAGCACACACTCGAGGTCGTGCAGCTCTCGGGGATCATGGCCGCGGAGATCGAGGCATCGGTCAAGACGACGAAGCGCGCTGCGCTGCTCCACGACATCGGCAAGGCGATGACGCACGAGGTGGAGGGATCGCACGCGGTGATCTCGACGCAGCTCGCGCGTCGCTACGGCGAAGGGCCGGCCGTGTGTCACGCGATCGAGTCGCACCACTACGAGGTACAGCCACAGACCGTGGAGGCGGTGCTCCTGATCGCAGCCGACGCGATCTCTGCCTCACGGCCCGGTGCGCGCGGCGAGAGCCTCGAGCACTACGTCAAGCGGCTCGAATCGCTCGAGCAGCTCGCGGCCGGGCACCCAGGCGTCGAGAAGGTCTACGCGTTGCAGGCGGGCCGCGAGATCCGGGTGCTCGTCAAGCCGCAGGAGATCGACGACGACGCAGCGGTGCTCCTCTCGCACGAGATCGCACGCGAGATCGAGAACCACCTCGAGTATCCGGGGCAGATCAAGGTGACGGTGATCCGCGAGAGCCGCGCCGTCGACGTCGCCTCGAACAAGCTCGAGCAGCGACGCATGACTCCGATCGAGCGCGTCGACGTCGTGTGACGGGCGTGCCTGGTACGCGCCGTGCCAGGCCGGTCTATCTGAGCTGCGCCGTCGTTGCCGCGCTGGTGATCGCCGGTGCCGCGGCGGCCGGGCCGTTCGTCGGCAAGGCGTCGAAGACGCGAGCACATGTCGGTGACGTCGTACGCGTGCAAGCGGGTGCTGGTGTTCGGTTGTACGCCCTGCTGCCGCTGTACCTCGTCAGGCGGGATCTCGCTCCACCCGCCCAAGCGTGCACCGTCAACGGGCAGGACGGGTTCTGTGCAGCCAAGGAGCCGGGCATCCCGCACGGAGGCATCTACCACCGGATCGGCACGGTCAACGTCCGTCGCTCGAACGTGAACACGATCACGTATCGCGTACCGAAGCTTCGGCCCGGCGTCTACGTGTACGTCATCTACTGCGGGCCGTGTTACGCCGGTGCCGGCGGCAGCGTGATCGCGTTCGACCAGAGCTCGAGCTCGACGCTCACCGTCCTGCGCTGACTCGGTCGAGCCGGAGTGGCGGGGCGTGCGACCGTACGGTCGTGTGGGACGGTCGCTACGCTCCACGCGTGCGTCGCTACCACGTCACGACGTTCGGCTGCCAGATGAACGCGCACGACAGCGAGCGCATCAAAGGCATGCTCGAGGAGCTCGGTCTCGGCGAAGCACCGACCGCCGACGAAGCGGACGTCGTCGTCTTCAACACGTGCACGATCCGCGAGAAGCCCGACACGAAGCTCGCCGCGTACCTCGGCGAGGCGGCGGCGCGGAAGCGCGAAGACCCGGACCGCGTGATCGCGGTCGGCGGCTGCTACGCGGAGGCACAGCGTGAGCGCATCTTCGAGCTGTACCCGGCTGTCGACGTCGCGTTCGGGCCGGGATCGATCACGCACCTCGGCGAGTGGCTCGGTGCGGGCGGCGTCGGTGTCGCGCGCGGCCGTTTCGGTCTCGACGAACGCGGCTTCGCCGCCGAGCTTCCGATGCACCGGGAGCGCTCCTTCCAGGCGTGGGTGCAGGTGTCGATGGGCTGCAACTCGGTCTGCTCGTACTGCATCGTTCCGGCCGTTCGCGGCCGCGAACAGAGCCGCCGTCCTGGGGAGATCATCGCCGAGGTCACGCGGCTCGCCTCGGAAGGCGTCCAGGAGATCACGCTCCTCGGCCAGAACGTCAACTCCTGGGGGCGCGACCTGCTGCCCGACATCGACACCGAGTTCGGCGAGCTGCTCCGAGCGTGTGACGCGGTCGACGGCATCGAGCGCATCCGATTCACGAGCCCGCATCCGAAAGACTTCCGCGATCCGGTGATCGCCGCGATGGCCGAGTGCGACGCAGTGTGCGAGCAGGTGCACCTGCCGTTGCAGTCCGGCTCGTCGCGCGTGCTCAAGGCGATGCGCCGTACGTACACGCGCGAGCGCTATCTCGCGCTCGCCGACAAGATGCGTGCCGCGATCCCCGATCTCGCAATCGGCACCGACATCATCGTCGGCTTCCCCGGCGAGACGGAGGCCGACTTCGAGCAGACGCTCGAGGTCGTGGAGGAGGT
>Ga0070681_10006232_pt1 | contig 11596 bp, 10 predicted proteins | sample KBSC83BmetaG_FD_65650 | JGI IMG/M metagenome (GOLD analysis project Ga0070681, IMG submission 65650) | Corn rhizosphere microbial communities from Kellogg Biological Station, Michigan, USA - KBS C8-3B metaG | ecosystem: Host-associated > Plants > Roots > Rhizosphere | place: USA: Michigan...
GCGAGCGGCGTTCGCGATCAACTCATGTTCCAGTAGCTCGATTGTCACGAGACTCGCCGCGCACGCAACCGGATTTCCTCCGAACGTGGAGGCATGCGCGCCCGGAGGCCAGTTCATCAGCTCCGCCCGCGCGATGGTGGCGCCCAGCGGCAGCCCGCTCGCAATTCCTTTCGCAACAGCCAGGATATCGGGAACGGCATTGAAATGGTCCGCCGCCCACATCTTGCCGGAGCGGCCCATCCCCGATTGCACTTCGTCGAAAATGAGCAGCATACCAAAACGCTTGGCAATACGCGCCAGCTCGTCAATAAATTTCTGCGGTGGCACAATGTAGCCGCCTTCGCCTTGCACCGGTTCGAGGACGATTGCGGCAACCTCGTCGGCGGGAAGAACCGTTTTCACCAACTGGTCTTCAATTACTTTTGCGCACTCGACGCCGCACGTATCCGGCGTCTTGCCATACGCGCAGCGATAACAATAGGCGTAGGGAATATGATGTACGCCCGGCATGAGCGGGCTGAATCCCCGGCGCTGCACGGATTTGCTGGCCGTAAGCGCAAGCGAGCCCATGGTGCGTCCGTGAAAGCCGCCGAGAAACGCGATAAATTTCTCCCGGCCAGTCGTGTAACGCGCCAGCTTGATGGCGGCTTCGATAGCTTCGGTTCCCGAATTGCCGAAGTACACGCGCCGCTCGACTGCGCCCGGCGCAACCGCCGCCAGCTTCTCGGCGAGTTCGACCATGTTCTCGTAATAGAAGTCGGTGCCCGACATGTGAATCAGGCGCGCCGCCTGCCGCTGGATCGCTTCGACAACTTTAGGATGACAATGCCCGGTTGCGACCACCGCGATGCCAGCGTTGAAATCGAGGAACCTGTTTCCGTCGACATCTTCGACCATCGCGCCTTCGCCGCGGCTCACCACCAGCGGATACGGACGCGTATAAGACGGCGAGAGCACTTTATGGTCTCGCTCGATAACCTGCCGCGCACGCGGTCCGGGTAGCGGGCCGTGAATGGCTGGCAGGTCAGGACGAACTGCGTCCAGTGTGCTTTTCATATAACCCTCCAAATTTTTGAATTTTTGCCGGCGAAACGGGCAGGAGGGGCTAATCGGAGCCGAAGAGGCTGGGACGCGCGTTGGAAGGCCGGGTAGCCATGCTTTATTGTAGCGCCGCAACGTCTATAAACGCGACAAAATGCGGGGTGCTAACCTAAGTTAAGCAGCTGCAGGGTCTTTACCCGGCCTGTGGCAACAAAATGATTAACTCGAGCTGCGGATTTGGAAAATCTCCGGGCACATAAGCCGCGAGATTGCGCGCGCGCTGTATCGCTTCCCACGCCAGCCCTGCCTGGCTCAAACTGAAGTACTGAAAGTTCAGTTTCATGGGAATCGAGCTTGGCGGCGTGGCAACATGCGTGAGCGGCACGCCTGGCAATGCCTGCCGGACCAGGTGCTCGATGTGATTCGCCGAGCAGACTTTGACGAGATGCGGAGACTTGTTAATTAACTCGCCCTGATTCATCTCGCTGCTGACTGCCAGATACATTTTGGTGTTGACCAGGTACTTGTCCTGATCGATCGAGGTCGCGTAAATGGAGGGCTGCACCAGCTTGAGCGGCAAGGATATGAAGTTACTCGGTACTACGGTTTCGAGCAGCAGCCGGAGCTTCTCATCGAGATCGGTAAAGCAGGCGCCCAGGTCGTCATGATCGTATAACGGCAAGTCGCGGGGATGGATCTTGAGTGAAAAAGTGGTTAGCGCGCCAGCCAGCGAAAGCATGGCCGAATACAGTTCTTCCGGATGCCCGGAACGCACTTCGAAGAGATGTCGTAATACAGGGAAATAGTTATTGATGGTGTATAACAACCAGAAATTCGCAATATCGGCGGTGGTGAAGTCCGCCAGGCTCTGATTCTTCTGGCGGCGTGTGCCGGACAACATGCTGCTGCGCGCCGAAAGAATCTCGACCAGACGCCGCGCGATCGAAACCAGGTAATCGCTGGCAGTGAAATCCAGCAGCGGTGGAACGAACCGGGGATTCAGTTGAAAGGTGCCGGCAGTGGTCTTCTTGACGCTCGCCACCCGCAATGCAGAACAGCCTTCGCGGCTCTCTCCCTCCACCAGCAGACGAAAATTCTTACGCGCTACCTGCACCGGGCGTTCGGACGCGCCGGTATTCTCATCCTTGAACGTCTCGACCTCGGCCCGGTATCGCGTGTCCGCATCACGGATGGGCGCCGATACGTTCAGCCCGCGCTCGCGATATTGCGGAATCCCCAGATATACCGCGACCTCGTCCTGGTCGGGAGAGAAAAGTTCCAGCAGTGGCTTGGGTGCCGGGGCCGCGTCGGAGTTGGGAATATCGAACAGCAAACCATCCGGAAGGATGCCCGATGCGTTCGATAGCGCGAATGTGCCATTGGCCAGCAATTCCTGGTTGACCTGCAGCTCGCCGAAACCCCACGGCCGGAATGCCAGCGCATCCAGGTGAAACTGCAGCGTGTTTTCGAGGAACCGGTCCTGAAGCTGGAGATGCTGCGGCGTGAGAAAAGTGCCCTTCGACCAAATCACGGGCTCCAAACGCTTCATAGCCATCCAAGTTAGCAGGACGCGACTGCGAACACAAAGTGATTAGAGTAGGCATTCCTGCCTGCGTGCTCTTCAGCTTTTAAAAGCGCACAGGCAAGAATGCCTATTCCACGCTCAGCTATATGGCGGCCGGTCCTACACAGATCGCGACGCCATCGAAAGAGTTCGCACCGGTGAGGGTGACGGTCAGGTTGTGAACGCAAATGCGAACGAGTTGGCGCCACCCCCCCACCCTGGCGCTGTTGACACAAGGAGGCAGTCCGGCCGGTGCGGCCGGAACAGTGAAATTCACTTGGTACAGGCCTACGAAACCCGGAGTCAGTCCGACGAACGCCGGAACCGAAATTGGCGGCGGGTCTCCGCTTGAAGCCTCATAAGCTGGTGACGGCGGCGCGTTCGGTCGATAGTCGAAATTGAGAGTGACCGTTTCAACGGTACGAACAAGAGGTGACGGGCTGGCTGAACCCGTCGGGACTAGAGGAGCGGTCAAGCCAAGCCCAACCGCGTACATGACAAGCTCTTCGCCGGTCTGTCCCGGATGCAAGGCATCAACCGGGGTTCCATCCGAATGCGTCACCGCTCCGCCGAAGGGCACAGTTGTCGCCGATGCGCCATCCAGGATGGTGTCGGTAGAACGGAGTACGTGGATTGCGTCATACTGCTGATTCAATACGACCGCCGCTTTATGACCGGCAACATCCGAAATCTGGAGATATGCGGGCAACGGTGGCGCTTCGGGCGTGGGTATATTCAACTCGAAAGGAATCTGCAGAGTTATAGCCGTTATTGAAGGGCATATTGGCAGTTCAGTATTGACGCACGGATGGAACGGGAAAACTGCCATGATGGGCGCCGGAACGGAGCTTCCGATCTGGATCAATGTTGCAACAATACCGCCGAGTGTAGCCGGCAATGGCACCGAGGCAGCAGAGACTCTCTCCGTAACGTTTCCAATTCCAGTCACAAAAATGGTAGTCACCTGGCCTGGGGCTACCGGAACAAATCTTACACCGGTGTAGTTCGCGCTAATTATTAAGGGGTCACCCTGGGCGAACAAAGCGCCCGCACATAGGCCGAGCACGAAGATGTGTTTCATTTGGACTCCTCTCGATTTATTCCACGCACAACCCGGCGCCGTCGAACGACACACGCCCAATCAGCGTCACGGTGAGATTGCTGCGAACCACGGCAAAAGGATTGAATTCCAATCCTGAGCTTACGTTGCACGGATTTATACCGGGCGGCGGCGCCGGCACGAGGAAATTTATTTGATACAGTCCCACGAACCCCGGTGTCAGCCCAGCAAATAATGGCGCGGGTGGCGGCGGTGGATCCCCCGTGTTGATAATCAGGCCGGGTGACGGCGGCGCGTTCGGAGTGTAATCGAATCTGAGAGAACAGCAGGCTGATACGGGAACGGCCGGCGAGGGACTCGCCGCGCCAGTCTTCACCAGCGTAGTTGTTGCGCCCAGACCGACCGCGTACATGACGAGCTCTTCCCCGGTCCGCGCGGGATTGGATGCATCCACGACCTTTCCATTTCCATGCGTCACGACCGCAGGGCTCGCGCTAACAGGCTGCGCCTGGTCCGCCGCAAGCACCGTATCCTGCTGGTGCATGACATGGATGGCGTCAAGTTGCGGCTGTAAAAGAATAGACGCGCCGGCAATTCGATCACCACTCGGACCGGTGATGCGGAGAGCGGTGATAAGAGTCGGGGCGAGGTTGCCGGGTATGTTGGCACGAAGCTCGAACGGGATCTGCACTGTAATCCCCGTGATGGAAAGACAGGTTTCCATTACGGCGGATAGACAAGGGTTAAACGGGAACACGGAAAGAACAGGCGCAGGGATTGTGGCGGTTCCTTGCTCCAGGGTGGCTGAAAAACCGGCCAAGCTCGCCGGCAAAGGTGGATTGCCGGCTTCTACCTTTTCCGAAACGGCACCCACTGTCGTAAAAAATGTGATGATTTGCCCGGGCGACACCACAACCGGAGCCGGTGGATAATAACCCGCGCCAACGGTGGTGCCTTGTGCGTAGACTATCGGCGCGCAAAGGCAAAACACAATCAGTTGTTTCATGGAACCCTCCGAAGGACGCGGAGTCACTCAAGTATTCAACCATCAGCCAGGCGTGTCAACTCCGTCCGGGAGTACAATAAGGCACTTGAGGAGGCTTCCGCGATGAACACCCGGCGCGAGTTGTTTCGAATGGCGGCAGTACCGCTGGCATGGCATGCATTTCATGCAAAGCTCCAGGCCGCGGCGGCATCCCGTCTGCCGGATGCTAATAACGAAAGCTATTGGCAAATGGTGAAGCGGCAGTTCCCGCTTGCGGATAATCTGATTTATCTGAATGCCGCGAATGTGTGCCCCGCGTCACGCCTCGTGCTCGACCGTCACCTCGAATATCTGCGTGATTTTCACTCCAACCCGTCATTCCAGAATCGCGATAAATACGTGCCCATGCGTGAGTCTCTTCGCGCCAAGGTTGCCCGCATGTTGCGTGTGTCAGCCGATGAGATCGCCATTACGCGCAATACGAGCGAGGGCAGCAACATTATTGTTAAAGGCGTGGATCTGAAGCCGGGCGACGAAGTCCTCATCACGGATCACAACCATCCATCGAACAATGATTCCTGGCGGGTACGCGCACGCCGCGACGGATTTGTGGTGAAGTCACTGCCGGTGGCCATACCGGCGCCCAGCGTGGAGAAACTGGTCTCCGATTTTGAGCGCGCCATCACGCCGCGCACGCGAGTGATCGCCATCACACATGTCACCAGTACCACAGGTATTCAGTATCCGGCCCGCGAAATCGCGGCGCTGGCGCGCAAGCACGACATCTATGTGCATTTGGACGGCGCCCAGACGTTCGGCGCGCTGGATGTAAACCTCGCTGAAATCGGCTGTGACTCTTATTCCGCCAGCGCACACAAGTGGCTCATGGGTCCGCTCGAAGCCGGCATTCTTTGGGTGCGCGGAGAGCGCATCCCGCAGATCTGGCCTTCCATAGTGACCGCCGGATGGACGGACCAACTGACCGGCGCGCGAAAATTTGAGGTCTTCGGCCAGCGTGATGATCCACGGGTCGTGGCTCTCGAGGCCGCGGTCGATTTTATCAACATGATCGGGATGCCCGCCGTGGAAGCGCGTGTCCAGGTTCTCACTTCCAGGGCCAAAGTTCAGCTGAAAGAAATATCTTCTGTAGAGCTCAAAACCAATCTGGAGCCGGAGCTTTCGGGCGGCGTTGTTAAGTTCCGTCTGAAGAATGTGCCGACAAAAACCGCCTACGATCTACTTTGGGAAAAGCACCGGCTGGCCATCGCCCTTACGCCATCGGGCGATGCCGAAGGTCTGCGGTTTTCGCCCCAGATCTACAACTCACTCGAGGAAGTGGATCGCGCAGTTGCCGCCGTCAAAGCGATTGCAGGGTGACGCCCCGGCTTACCACAAGACCAGCGGCATTTCTCCCGGACTCCACGCCACGCCCAGTGAGAATCGCGTTTGATCCCGGCGAAAGAAGGCATAATTGACATCGAGGCGCCGGTAATCCGCCCGGAATGTCGCATGGAAGTTATGATACAGAGTGCGGGTGAAACCAAGGCCCCCGCGTACCCCCTTGTAGGGCCCCATGCTTTGCACCAGGCTCGCATAACGATCGTAGCCGCCATCCAGACCTAAGGTCCAATGCTGAAAACCGCTATATGAGAGCGAACCGCCAACCGTCTCATACTGCGAAGTCAAATACACGCCGTTACCGGGATTCACTGTGCGCGAGTAGTTAAATGCTAACGTTCCGCTGCGAAATTGGCGGGCCAAATGGACCCGGAAGTCCGGAACATAGTTTATTTTGTGCGAGGCCAGGACGCCTAGCGTCTGCCCGGTAATGGCGGCGATAAGAGGGTCGACTGTCACAACTTGTTCAGACTGCGCTTCCAGCCGGGAGCCCCCAATCTGACCACCGACTTCCCACTGTTTCGTGATGCGATAAGCGACTTCAACCCCGACAGTGTGCATGTCGGCGGAACCGAACGCCCTCGCAAAGTTGTATTGAGTAAATCGATAATAAACTCCGGTGGTCAGTCTGCGGTTCCAGCGGTAGGCCGCGTCGCCATGCGCGTCGTACCCATTTACACCCACCAGCGACGGCGATCTCCGCCGCACCGTAAACCCCACTCCTCCGAGATCGAAGCTGAGCCGCGGGCTGGTTTGGATGATCACATCTGCGCGAGTGGACGAGAAATTCGTGCGTGAGTCGAAAATGTCAGTGGCAGGGTTATTCACCAGCATAGGATCGACAAACCCTCCGATTGACGGGCCGTCGAACGCGCGAGCGTATGAACCGAACGACTCCTCAACCCGTACCATCACGTGTTTGGAAAGGTTATGGCGCAGACTCAACGTGAGAAAGTGATCCATGCCGTTATAGAACTTAGTATTCACGTAATCGCGATAATCGCCGCGATAATCCACACTGACCGAACCTTGCTTGTATGCCTTCGAGCCAAGCAGCCCAACCTGCGCTTCGACTCCCGCTGAGCCAGACTGCGGCACGGTGCCCTGCGGCGTGAGGGTCGGCTCAGTAATGGAACTGTCATAAATTCCCGAGACGTCCAGGAAGGGGCGAAGTCTCATGCGCCGCCGGCTGATCGTGTTGTTCATGATCGAGTCCCGGCTGGGCAAAAGCGGTCCGTTAGAATCGGCCTCATTGTATATCGCTACATCTGCGCTATCCGTCTTCTGAGTCTGGGCGGATAGGGGTAGGCCCGCGAAGGTCAAGATTCCGGCGCAAGCCAGAGCGAGGTAGAAGATTTTGGAACGCACTCAAGCAATGGTAGAAGGTGGCGTATCATCCCAACTATGAGATTTCATACAGAACACCTGACGTTTTGTACAAAAAGACACCGCGAATACATCAACATCACACCCGAGCTACAGAGCGCCCTAATAAAGAGCGGCATCGAAGAAGGCCTGATTCTAGTTTCAGCCATGCACATTACCGCGGGAATTTGGGTCAATGACGCTGAGGACGGCTTGATCGCGGATATTGATGAGTGGCTGGAGCATCTGGCGCCATTCCGCGAGGACTACCGGCACCATCGAACCGGCGAAACCAATGGCGATTCCCATCTCAAGAGCCTGTTAGTCCACCACCAGGTGATGGTCCCGGTGACTGCGGGAAAACTCGATTTCGGCCCGTGGCAGCAAGTCTACTACGCCGAGTTCGACGGCCAGCGTCCCAAGCGTGTCGTCATCAAAGTAATGGGAGAGTGAAATCAGCGTTGCGCCAGCTTCGGTGTCAGTATCCACTTGAGAGTGCCGTGCGGTTCTGGCTCAACTGCCTCGATATCGATGCGAACCATCGCGCCCTTCTTCAGATCGAGGCGAAGCGACGGGCATCGCAATAAAAACGCTGCGAGACGGCTCAGCAGAGGCTCGTGACCGGCGATAAGCAACGCATCGGTCGGATGCGCGCGGACCTCGCTCCAAACGCGCTGCGGCGAGCCCGCGGGAGCCAAGACACTGGTTTTGATCAAATCGCGTTTGACGTTTAGAATCGAAGCGGCGAGTTCAGCCGTCTCTAGCGCCCGCTTCAGCGGACTGGTCATAATGAAGCTCGGCCGGACGCCGGCCGCGTGGGCGCACTGGAGCACATAGCGCAGCTTCGTTTTCCCCTCCCCGGTCAATGCGCGATCGGCATCAGAGCCGCCCGGCGCCGCATCCTCTGCAATCCCGTGCCGCAGGATATAGATCTGCATCAACTGTGTTTCCTGGGCCGTTTCGCTCCGTTCGGCCCGTTTACGCGAACCAATCCGTTGAGGCGGGGAACGTTCCGTATCTTTTTGATATCCAGATTCGAAATACTCTGCTGCAAGTCGCGGAAAATAATGTCCGGAGGCCGCGTTGCATCCACTGTGATGAAATTGTACTTTTTCGCCATCACATCGAGAGCATGGATCAGTTTGGTCTGATAGCGGACGAAGCTATCGAACATGGTATTGCCGAAGCGCATGTCCATTCCGCTCTCCCAATAATCGAATGCGCCCCGGCCTAACACCACGCGCGATACCAGGTGCTTCACTTCCGCCCGTAAGTAATATACGGCGTGCGGCACCAATCCAAATCCGGTGACCTGCTCAATCCAACGGCGGTCCTCGCCTCTGGCGATGGCTCGAGCCATGATGGAGAAGATGTACCGGTCCGTTAAGACTACAAATCCCGCCCGGAGCGCCGGAATAATTTCGTTTTCCAGGCGATCGGCGAAATCCGTCGTGTAATACAAGGTCATCGTCAGAGGGCCGAAGGTGTTCCCCTCCTTCGCCTGCTTGATGCCCTTTCCGGCGAGCGCGCCGCGCGCCATGCCGGTATCCAGTACTGCATGCCCCTCCTGCTCCAGCCACTGCCGAAGCTTGGCCACTTGCGTGGTACGCCCTACTGCATCGGGGCCCTCGATAACTAAAAGCTTCCCGTGCAGCTCGGCCGGGTCGACGCCGGGCAGCGGCTCGCTAAAAAACTCTAGCGGCTGTTTCAGTAGCATGTGCGTCTCCGGGAGCGATACGAAGCACTCCATTTTTCAAACTGTCGCCCAGCTCTCGGATTACGATTTCCCGCATCTGCTGCTGCTGCCTTTCGATCGAAAGTGTTGCATCGATGATATGAAAACCAACCTCGGCGGCCATGGCCTCGTATTCGTCCAGGATTCGACCCTGAAAAATGCGGAAGCTTTCTTCCACGTCGCGGCTGAGACCCATATCCATACCGGCTTCGTAGTATTTAATGGCGTCGCGGCCTCCGAGAATACGTCCGATTGCCACGTCCAGTGGAACGCGAAAATAGAAGCTGAGATTGGGCCTGGTCGCAAACCTGTAGAGGTTGCGCACCCAGCGCCGATTGACCCCCCTCGCGACGTCGCGGGCAAATGCGGTGAATGCATAACGGTCAGCGCATACGATTGCGCCCGCCTTCATGAGGGGCACAATGTAGCGTTCCATTCGATCGGCGAAATCCGTCGCATGAATCAAGCTGAACGTCGTAGGCGTGAACATCTCTTTCTTCTTCGCTCGACGGGTGGTCTTGTTGACCAGGGGAGAAGAATTCCATTCGCTAAAGGCGACTGCATATCCTTGTGAACGGAACCAGTGACTTAGAAGCGAAACCTGTGTTGATTTTCCCGACCCATCAATGCCCTCAACGACGATCAGTTTTCCTCTCAGGCGATTCGATGCGAACAGTGACATAGGGGAGGGTGCGCCATTTATTATAGCGGTAGATGCCACGGTACGCCGCAATTGACATCGGCAGCAACTCTTTGCGTATGGAAGCCGCCGAAGTGACTCCAGACTCTCCACCCAAGGTCCTCGCGTCCGAGCGGGAGGTCACCCGGTTAGGCGAGAGTGTTTTCCGAACGGGGAAAGTCAGTCCCGAAGCCATCAGCCTGGTTTGCAGACTGCTGAATGGTATGGCGCAGCGGTACCGCAGGTTGGAAGTGGTGGGAGTGCGCGCGGTCGCCACCAGCGCCATTCGAGACGCCAGTAATCAGGATGAATTTCTCGCGAAGGCATCGGAAGCCGTGGGGACACCCATCGAGATCATTTCCGGTCAGGAGGAGTCGCGGCTGATCCATCTCGGGGTTCAAAGCAGTTGGCCGCATGCCAAACAGCGTTTACTCATCATCGACGTCGGCGGCGGCAGCGTGGAGGTCATTTATAGCGAGTCCGGCCAGATGCGGGAGGCGGTGTCCAAGCCGCTGGGTGCGGTTCGTTTGACCGAAGTGTTCCTGAAGACCGATCCGCCGGCTGCGCGCGAACTGCATCGCATGGAAAATTACATCGAGGAGAAGCTGGCTGCGGCGATGCGCCGCATCGGCCGCCGGCGGTGGGACCGAGTGATCGCGACCTCCGGCACCGCATCGGCGGTGGTCTGCGCCGTCAACCGCGTGTCACCAGCCAAGATTGATAGGGCCGATCGCCTCCGCGCGTCCTCAGCGCAAGTTCGTCAGTTATACCAGGAACTCTGTACACGTCCCCTGGACGAGCGGCGCAAGATCGTTGGCATCGGGCCAAAACGAGCGGAAATCATCGTCGCCGGAGCAGCTGTACTCGCGCGCTTCTTGCAGGATTTGCAATTGCCATCGCTCTACTACTGCGCTGCGGGGCTGCGGGACGGGATCATAGCGGATCTGGAGCATCGCGGCGTAGGCCGTGAGCTCTCGCAATTGGACCGCGACCAGCGGCAGGTCGTCGAAACAATGGCCCGGCGCTATGGCGTTTCCATGGTGCATGCCAGACAAGTCGCGAACCTCGCGAATCAACTGTTCACGTCGCTGCACCCGCTGCATGAACTGCCTCCGCCTATCGGAAAACTGCTCGAGGCGGCTGCGTATCTGCACGATGTTGGACACTATGTCAGCGAATCACGGCATCATAGGCACTCGTATTATCTGGTGGCGAATTCCGATCTGCCCGGATTTACGAATCGGGAGCGCGAGTTCATCGCGAATTTGTGCCGTTTTCACCGGAAGGCCATGCCGGCGTCGGATCATGCGGCTCTTGACAGCTTGAATAATGATGAACGGCGCGCCTTGGTTCTGCTGACTCCGTTGCTTCGTATTGCCGACAACCTGGACCGCAGCCATGAGAAGCGGGTGGAAAACCTGGAATGCTCAGTTCGCGATGGAAACGTCACATTGAAACTCGGATCGAAGGGCGACATCGACCTCGAGCAGTGGGCTGCCGAGCGGTCTGCCGAAACCTTCCGTGAAGTCTATGGCCGCGACATTGTCCTTAGCCGGATGAAATGATGAGAGTGCGGCGATCATGCAGATCGTGAAAGCGACTGCGAGCTATGAGCAATGGCTCAGGAACCAAATCAGGGTGATCGATAGTGACCTCGAGCGGAAACATACGGCCATGGCAGAGGATTTGTTTTCATTTCTGCGTGCGACGTTCTATCGGTGGATCCAAGTCTGGCCGGAAGTTTGCTCCGCGTATGCAAGCGCCCCTGA
>Ga0070681_10006240_pt1 | contig 11593 bp, 5 predicted proteins | sample KBSC83BmetaG_FD_65650 | JGI IMG/M metagenome (GOLD analysis project Ga0070681, IMG submission 65650) | Corn rhizosphere microbial communities from Kellogg Biological Station, Michigan, USA - KBS C8-3B metaG | ecosystem: Host-associated > Plants > Roots > Rhizosphere | place: USA: Michigan...
CCGGCGGCGCCAGCACCACCTCGGCGTAGCTGGTCAGCTCGATCGTGCGGCGCACGCGGCTGCGGTTGCCGATGCGGGTGCGGCGCAACTCGATGTCGTCTTCCGGCGACACCACGATCTCGGTGTGCGCGTCGAACTCGCGCTCGCGCACGCGGAACTCGGCGCGCGCATCGGAGAAGATCGCCTCGAACTGCTCGGTCTTCTTCCGCGTGGGCTGGTACGCGGTGGACCAGCAGTCGCCGCTGGCCACGTCGCGCAGGTAGCAGAACATGCCCCAGTGGTCGCGCGTGATGTCTTCGCGCCAGCGCGTCAGCGCGATCTCGCCGCGCCGGCTGTAGCCGCCGCCGGCGCTGGAGAGCATCACGTGGTAGCGGCCGTTCGACAGCAACTGCACGGCCGGGCGCGGACGGTCCGGGTCGACGAACACGCGCAGCCGCGCCTCGGCCGGCCGTGGCGTGCCGTCCGACTCGGGGAAGCCGGCGGCGTGCAGGTATTCCGCTGCGGTTCTCGGCACCCGTTCCTGCAGCAGCAGCACGGTGGCCTGGAACTGCGGGTCGGATTCGAAGCGCCGCTGCATCGGCCGGCCCAGCAGCGCGTGGCCCAGCGCCAGCAGGCTCATGCCCTGGTGGTGCGCCATGAACTGGCGCACCAGCGCCGAGTCCTGGCCCAGCGGCAGCCGCGCCGGGGTGTAGTCGATCGCCTCGTACAGCCCGTAGCGACCGCGCGCGCCGGCTTCGGCCAGCCGCTGCAGGTTCTTCGTCGCCGCCGCCGGCGCCACCATCAGCGCCAGCGCGCTGGCATACGGCGCCACCACCACGTCGTCGCCCAGTCCGCGCTGCAACCCCAGCCCGGGCACGCCGAACGCGCGGTACTGGTAGGTGAAGTGCGCGTCCAGCGTGTTGTAGCCCGATTCGGAAACGCCCCACGGCACGCCGAGCTGGTTGCCGTATTCGATCTGCCGCGCCACCGCGGCACGGCAGGTCTGGTCGAGCAAGGTGGCCTCGTAGCCGGGCATCACCAGCATCGGCATCAGGTACTCGAACATCGAACCGCTCCACGACAGCAGCACCGGCTCGCCGCCGACGGTGGTGAGCAGGCGGCCCAGCGCGAACCAGTTGTCCTGCGGCAGCTGGCCCTGCGCGATGCCGACGAAACTGGCCAGCCGCGCCTCCGACGCCAGCAGGTCGTAGTAGGCGGTGTCGAGGCGGCGCTGGTCCACGTTGTAGCCGATCGCCAGCAGGTCGCGCGCGCCGTCGTACAGGAAGCGATAGTCCACCAGTGCCAGTTCGCCGGCCTGCTGCGCCAGGTGATCGATCAGGCCGAGGCGAGCGCGGGCGCGTTCGCGCACGCCTTCGGCGTCGGCCTCGGCCGGCCAGGCCAGCGGCTCGATCCGCGCCAGCTGGCGCAGCGTGGGCATGCCGCTGAAGCCGACCGCCTCGTCGTCCGGCGGCGGGTCGAGCTCGAACGCGGCCGCCTCGGCGCACAGCTCGTCGCACTGCGCGAGCAGCGCGTCGAGCCAGAACCGCGCGTCGCTGCCGGGCTCGGTGTCGAGCATCGGCACCAGTGCCCGCGCGTGCCCGCGCAACCGCTGCAGCAGCACTGTGGCCGCGCCGGTGGTCGCCGGTGGCGTGGCCAGCCCGGCCTGCAACTGCTGGCGCAGCGCTTCCAGCGCGCGTGCGGCGTCGGGGTCGAGCGTGTCGTGCAGCAACGCCAGCGTGTCGAGCAGGCCGTGCAGCACGCGCGGCTGGAATACCGGCTGGTCGGGCAGTTCCTCCAGCCCGGGGCGCAGGGTCAGCAGGTGGCCGGCGAGATTGCCGCTGTCCACCGCCGAGACGTACAGCGGCGTCAGCGGCTGCAGGCTCCGCGTGTCGTACCAGTTGTAGAAATGGCCGCGATGGCGCGGCAGCTGCTGCATCGCGGCCAGGCACAGCCGCGTGCGTTCGAGCAGGCGACCGCTGCCGAGGAAACCGAAATCGTGCGCGGCCAGGTTCGCCAGCAGCGCCATGCCGATGTTGGTGGGAGAGGTGCGGTGGGCGATCGTCGGGCCGGGCTGCTCCTGCAGGTTGTCCGGCGGCAGCCAGTGCTCGGTCGCGTCGACGTGGACGTCGAAGAACGCCCAGGTCTGCCGTGCCAGCGTGCGCAGGAAGCGCTGCTGCGCCGCATTCGGCGCAAACGCGTGCGGCGTGCGCGGCTGGCTGATCCACCACGCGATCGCGGGTGAGCCCAGCCACAGCAGCAGCAGCGGCATCGCCAGCCACAGCGCCGACGGCCGCTGCAGCACCAGTGCCACGCCCAGCAGCAGCGCCAGCGCCGGGCCGATCGCCATCAGCCGCCACAGCGCGACCGGCGCGTTGCCGCTGCGCCGTTCGACCTCGCTGGAGGTCTGCCATTGCAGCAGGTGGCGCTGGCTGACCGTCATTCGCCACAGCGTGCGCACGATCGCGTCGAGGTGGTACAGCGCTTCGTGCGGCAGCCACGCCAGCCCCAGCGCCATCCGCGCCAGATGCTGCATGCCGGTCTGGAAGCCGGCCCGCAGGTGCTGGTCGAGCTGCACCTCGCGCGGCTTCTGCACCAGTTCCAGCAACGCCGACAGCAGCGGCGGCAGCAGCACCATCGACAGCACCGCCACGGTCCACGAGAGCACCGGCGCGATCGCCAGCCAGCCGGTCACCAGCAGCGCCAGCACCGCGACCGGCACCAGGCTGCGGCGCAGGTTGTCGAGGATCTTCCAGCGCGACAGCGCGGTCAGCGCGTTGCGGCGCCAGCCGGCGTGCGCGGTCGGCGCCCACGGCAGCAGCCACGGCAGCAGCTGCCAGTCGCCGCGGATCCAGCGATGGCGGCGTTTCACGTCGGCGCCGTAGCGGGCCGGGTAGGTCTCGAACAGCTGCACGTCGCTGAGCAGGCCCGAGCGCGCGTGGCAGCCTTCGACCAGGTCGTGGCTGAGGATGCGGTTCTCGGGAAAGCGGCCGTCCAGGGTGCGCTCGAACGGATCGATCGCGTAGATGCCCTTGCCGATGAACGAGCCTTCGCCGAACACGTCCTGGTAGACGTCCGAGACCATCTGCGTGTACGGGTCGATGCCGGCGTCGCTACCGTACAGCTGTGCGTAGCGCGAGCGAGCGGTGCTGGGCAGGCTGACGCCCACGCGCGGCTGCAGGATCGCGTAGCCGCTGACCACGCGCCGCTGCTCCGGGTCGTACACGGCGCGGTTGAGCGGGTGGTCGATGGTGCCGACGAAGGCCTGCGCGGCGTCGCGCGGCAGCTCGGTGTCGGTGTCCAGGGTGATCACGTACTGCACCGGGCCGAGCGCCGCGATGTCGCCCACGATCAGCATGAAGCGGTCGTGCGCGTTGCCGCGCAGCAGCGCGTTGAGGTCGGCCAGCTTGCCGCGCTTGCGCTCGTGGCCCATCCAGCGTTGCTCGCCCGGATTCCAGCGGCGCGGCCGGTGGAACAGGAAGAAGCGATCGGCGTCGTGGCTGGCGTAGCGTTCGTTGAGCGCCTCGATGCGCCGTTGCGCCAGGCCCAGCAGCGCCTCGTCGCCGGGCAGGGTCTCGCGTTCCGCGTCGGCGAAGTCGGTAAGCAGGGCGAAGTGCAGGTGCTCGTCGCGGTTGCCGAGGAAGCGCACCTCCAGCGACTCGACCAGGTCGTCGAGCTCCTGCGCGCTGGCGAACAGGCTGGGGATCGCCACCAGCGTGCGCGCGCTGGCCGGAATGCCGTGCGAATAATCCATCCGTGGCAGTTGCCGCGGCGCGATCGACAGCGTGGCGATCCAGTTGAGCAGGCTCAGTCCCAGCTGGCTGGCCAGGATGGCGGTGGGAACCGCCAGCGCGACCAACGCCCACGGCGGCCACCGGTCGCGCGCGGCGGCGGCCACCAGCGGCTGCGCGAAGGCGAACGTGAGCAGCGCCAGCAGGCCCAGGTAGATCGGCAGCGGCGCGCGGTCGAAGCCGCGGCGCAGCGTCTCGCGCCACGGCGGCCGGATGCCCAGCTGCTGTTCCAGCCGGCGCCGGCCGCGGTCGACCAGGTAGTAGCCGACGTGCTGCGGCAGCGGCACGGTGCAGTCGGTGGGCCCCTCGGCCTGGCTCAGCGCGATCGCCGCCTCGGCCACCTGCAGCTCGGTCAGCCGATGCCGGCGCGCCATCGCCTCCACCACGTGGCGATAGCGGTCGCGCGTGGCGAAATCCATCGCCGCGTAGACGCCGGCCGGATCCTCGCGCAGGCATTGCTCGACCAGGCTGCAGTGCTCGACGAAGTCGCGCCAGTCGATCGCCGACAGCGTGCGCAGGCTGCCGATGCTGTTGCTGATGGTGACCTGGTTGGCCGCCTGCTGCTGTGCCTCGAGCTGCACCAGGTGCTCGATGCTCTGCCCCGACGCGGCCAGGCGCTGCTCGATCCAGCTCAGCGGCAGCGCCAGCGCCGGGCTCTGGCCCTGCAGTCGGCGCGCCATCTCGGCCACGAACGGGCCGTTCATCGGCGGGTCCGAGCGCGCCATGTCGGCGACCACCAGCACCACCGAGTTCGGCTCGCGCCCGGCGGTGGCGGTCATCGCGTCGGCCCAGCGCGCGGCCTTGCCGCGGTGGCGCCAGTCCGCCATCACCCGGGCGGCGACCCGGCGCAGGTTCTCGATCAGCGCCAGCCGCAGCATGATCGGGATCGCCCACAGCTCGCCCAGCTTCAGCGGCGTCACTTCCTGGTAGGCGTCGATGAAGCGTTGCAGGCTGTGCGTGTCGACCCGGCCGTCGCCGTGCGCGATGGTTTCCAGCGCGATGTCGTAGACCCGTGGCAGGCCGGCCGACGGCCCGCCGGCCAGGCGCGGCAATTCGCGGCTGTAGCCTTTCGGCAGGTGCCGGCGGGCGATCCGGATCTGTTCCTCGACCAGGTAGAAGTTGTCCAGCAGCCACTCGGCAGCCGGGGTGATCCGCCGCCGCTTGCGGGTGGCGTCGGTCAGCCGTTCGCAGGTGTGGGTCAGCACCGCCTCGTTGTCGTCCAGCCGCGCCAGCAGCGAATCCATGCTGATGCGTGCGCTGAGTCGGTGCTGGCCGGCCAGCGCGCGGCCATGCCGTTCCATCTGTTCGGCGCTGAACAGTTCCGCGCGCAGCGCGGGCTCCTGCTCCGGCCGCGTGCGTGCCGCGGCGCGACGCCGGCGGAACGCTTGCAGTCTTCGCAACTTGAGCAGGTCGAAGAGGTTGCCGATGTTCAAAACGTTTTCCTTGGGCCTCGCGGATCGGCCACGAGGCGTCCATGCGGGCGGAGTGCCAGCGGGAACCCATGCGATGGGCTGCGACCGCCGGCTCGGTCCGACCCTACGCGCCGACATGTGAAGACGGCGCACGCTACGATGGGCGCCCGCCTCTACCGGAGCCATGCCGTGTCGTTGCTGATCCGCGCCGCCACTCTCGCCGACGTCCCCGACCTGGCCGCCTGGAATGCGGCGATGGCCTGGGAGACCGAACACAAGCGGCTCGACCCCGCGACGCTGGAACGCGGCGTGCGCGGTGTGTTCGAGCAGCCGCGGCGCGGCTTCTACCTGGTGGCCGAGCGCGACGGCGCGGCGGTCGGCTGCCTGCTGGTGACCTACGAGTGGAGCGACTGGCGCGGTGGCGATTTCTGGTGGATCCAGAGCGTCTACGTGGTTCCCGCCGCGCGCCGCGGCGGCGCGTTCCGTGCGCTGTACGCCGACGTCGCGCAACGCGCCGCGGCAGCCGGCGCGGTCGGCCTGCGCCTGTACGTGGAAACCGAAAACCAGCGCGCGCAGGCGACCTACGAAGGGCTCGGCATGCAGCGCTGCCACTACTTCATGTACGAGGCACTGTTGGTGGAGCCGGTTGCGTAGGAACGGGTGGCGTGCGGCTCAGGCGGGTTCGGCCAGCAGCCTCTGGAACTCCGCCGCCGGCATCGGCGCACCGTACAGGAAACCCTGCAGCTGCGAGCAGCCGGCGTGGCGCAGGAAGGCGCCCTGCTCGTGCGTCTCCACGCCCTCGGCGATCACGTCCTTGCCGAGGCTGCGCGCCATCGCGATGATCGCGCTGGTGATGGTGGCGGTGTCGCGGTCGCTGGTGATGTCGCGCACGAACACGCGGTCGATCTTCAGCGCGTCGATCGGGAAATGCTTCAGGTACGACAGGCTGCAGTAGCCGGTGCCGAAGTCGTCCAGCGACAGCCGCACGCCGCGCCGCTTGATCCGCTGCAGCAATCCGGTGGTGGCGTCGCCGCCGGACATCACCATGCGCTCGGTCAGCTCCAGCTCGAGCAGGCCGGCCTCGAGGCCGCTTTCGTCCAGCACCTCCTCCAGCCAGTTGTAGAACTCGGCGTGCTGGAACTGCAGCGGCGACACGTTCACCGACAGCGGGATCGAGTGGCCGGCGCACAGCCACCGCTGTGCCTGGCGGCAGGCCTGGCGCAGCGCCCAGGCGCCGATCGGCAGGATCAGCCCGGTGTCCTCGGCGACCGGGATGAACTGGTCCGGGACGTACACCTCGCGCCCGTTCGCCTGCCAGCGCAGCAGCGCTTCGGCGCCGACGATGCGGCCGCTGTGCGCGTCCACCTTGGGCTGGTAGTGCAGGTCCAGTTCGTGTCGCGGCAGTGCCTGGCGCAGTGCCGTCTCGATCCGCCGGCGCGCCCGCGCGCGCTCGTTCATCGACGCGGTGAAGAAGCGATAGCCGTGCAAACCCTGCGCCTTCACCGCGACCAGCGCGGTTTCCGCATGCTGCAGCAGGCCGTCCGGCTCGGTCGCATCGTCCGGGTACACGCTGATGCCGATGCTGAGGCGCAGGTCGAGTTCGGGCAGGCCGTCGACACGGGTCTGCTCGCCGTGATTGATCAGGACCTGGCACAGGCTGGCCGCCTCGCCCACGCTTTCCAGGTGCGGCAGCACCACCACGAACTCGTCGCCGCCGTAGCGGTTGAGCAGGTCGTCGCCGGACAGGCAGCCCTGCAGCTGGGCGGCGAACGCGCGCAGCACCCGGTCGCCGGCGGCGTGGCCGTGCAGCTCGTTGACCTGCTTGAAGTTGTCGATGTCGATATAGAGCAGCGCGGCGCGCTGCTGGCGTCGGCTCGCGGTGGCGATGGCCTGGCCGATGTGCTCGTGCAGCTGGCTGCGGTTGGGCAGACCGGTGAGCGTGTCGTGCTGGGTCAGGTGGATCATCTTCAGCGCCAGCGCGCGCGTTTCGCTGACGTCGTGGAACACCAGCACGCCGCCGATCACGTTGCCGGCGTGGTCGTGGATCGGCGCCGAGGAATCCTCCACCGGCGTGTCGAAGCCGTGGCGGTGGCGCAGCAGGGTGCGGCCGGCCAGGTCGACGATGGTGTTGTGCTCGATCGCCGCGCGCAGCGGGTTCGCCACCGGGTGGCCGTGCCGGGTGTCGAACAGCTGGAAGATCTCCTCGATCGGCCGGCCTTGCGCTTCCAGCCCGGTCCAGCCGGTCATCGCCTCGGCGATCGGGTTGAGCGAAGTGACGTACAGCTGCGGGTCGGTGGTGATCACCGCGTCGCCGATCGAGCGCAGGGTCACCTCGGCCAGTTCGCGCTCGCGGTGCAGCGCATCCTCGAAGGCCTTGCGCTGGCTGATGTTCTGCACCTGCGAGACGAAGTACAGCGGCCCGCCCGACGCGTCGCGCACCAGCGACACGCTGAGCTGGATGTGCACCACGCGGCCGTCCTTGTGGAAGTTGCGCTTCTCCAGCTGGTAGGACTCGCGCTCGCCGGCCAGCAGCTGCGCCATCAGTTCCGCGTCGGCCGCCAGGTCGTCCGGGTGGGTGACGCCGGCGATGTCCAGCTGCAGCAGCTCCTCCTCGCGGTAGCCGAGCATCTGGCAGACTGCCGCGTTGACGCGCAGGAAATGGCCGTCCGGGCGGGTCAGCGCCATGCCGATCGCGGCGTGCTGGAACGCGCTGTAGAAACGCTGTTCGCTCTCGTGAAGCTGCAGTTCCAGGGTGCGCCGTTCGGTGATGTCGACCAGCGCGGTGAAGATGCCGCGGACGCGGCCCTCGGCGTCGAAGTCGGGCTGGAAGTTGCCGTGCGCGTAGCGCCGCTCGCTACCGTTGTACAACTCGCCCTCGTAGCTGGTCATGTGCCCGGCATAGGCGCGCGCCAGCGCCGCGCCGGCCAGTTCGTGGTTGCGTCGGCCGACCACGTCGATCAGGCGCCGGCCGATCAGCTGTTGCGGATCGACGCCGAGCCAGCGGCGATGGGTATCGTTGGCGAAGCGGAAACGCTGCTCGAGGTCGAGATAGGCCAGCAGCGCGGGCGCGCCGTGCGCCACCCGCGCGGGCCAGGCGGTTTCATCCGGAAGCGATGGCGATACCTCGGCAGGCTTGAGCGGCCGCATGGTCGTTCCGTCAGCATGGCGCCCCCTGTCGGCGCCCCGCCATCATGCGCCGAGTTTTCGCCGCTGCCCAGCGGTGGCCCGGAAGGGAGCGCGGAGCGGTCAGTGCAGCGCAGTCGCCGGGGCGCCGAGCCGGCCCTCGTCATCCAGCACGATCCGGCCTGATGCGTGCAGTTCGGCGGCGATGCCGAAATGGTCGGCCAGCCGCGCCAGCAGCGGTCCCAGCGCCTGCGGCTGCAGCGGGTAGCCGTGCGCCAGCGCGCGGGCGTGCCCGCCGTCGCCGCGCTGGGCCACGGTGACCACCACCACGCCGAGGCCGGCCGCCTCGTGCGCGAACAACGTCGGCGCGTCGTAGCCGGGATCGGGCGCGGCGAGGGTCTCCAGCAGGTAGCCGTCGGCGGCTTCGGCTTGCCGCGCGGTGTCCGGCTGCAGCTGCAGCGGCAGCTGGTGCGCGTCGAGCAGCGCGGCGTACTGGCGCAGTTCGAACACGATGCCGGCGAAGTCGTGCGCGCGCTGCCGCATGCCGTCGGGGTCGCGCACGCCGCCCTGCGCGGCCAGCCAGTGTGATGGCGACTGCGCCAGTACCTTGCCGTCGGCGTAGCGCAGGGCCAGTCCACGCGCGCTCATCGTCGCTTCCTCGCGGTACGGGGTGAGCAGCGCCGCTTCCAGCAGCGCCCACAGCGGCGCCAGGTTGACGTGCTCGTACTGCACACAGGTCAGCGCCAGCAGGTCGTTGCGGCTGAGGTAACGCACGTGCTCCAGCCGGAGGCCGAGCGTGCGCATCAGCCAGTCGGCGGTCAGCGTGCCGGCCTCGCCGCGGCCGACCAGCTGGATCTCCAACTGCTCGGACAGCTCCTCGGCCAATTCCGCCGGCGCCAGCAGGCTCATCGGCAGCAGCCGCATCGGGCCTTCGGCGTACATCGGCGACGGTTCCAGCGGCTGTGCCGGCATGTGCCCGTCGTGGGTGCCGAAGGCGACCACGTTCTCCAGGTGGCCGCGCGGCACGCGTCGGGCCAGCTCGTCCAGCGTGGCCCACACCGGGAAGCCCGGCCGCAGCAGCTCGACCTGGTCGAACAGCGCGCCGGCCAGCGCCAGCCGGGCGGCGTCGACCTGCGGCACCAGCGTGTGCAGGTCGGCGGCGACCAGGGCGGCCAGCTCGGCGGCCTCGTCGCGGGTGAACGTCAATCGCGCCGGCGGCTCGCCCGCGACCGGTTCCAGGGCCAGCACGACCGGCAGGGCGGGCAGCGTTTTCGTATCCACGAGCGAGAGTCCGCAAGGCATCAAGAGACCGGATTCTACCATTCAGCGTTTTGGGCTTTCGCCGCGCGGCATGGCGGGTTAGCCTTGACGGACTTGAGTGGTGGACTGTTCCGAGCATGGAAAACACGCAGAGGCGCGTCGGGGTGATCGGCGGAGTGCGCATCCCGTTCTGCCGCAACAACACGGCCTACGCCGACGTCGGCAACTTCGGCATGTCGGTGAAGGTGCTCGGCGCGCTGGTCGAGCGTTTCGGGCTGCACGGCGTGGAGCTGGGCGAAGTGGCGATGGGCGCGGTGATCAAGCACGCCTCCGACTGGAACCTCGCGCGCGAGGCGCTGCTAAGCTCCGGGCTGGCGCCGACCACGCCGGGCATCACCACGGCGCGCGCCTGCGGTACCTCGCTGGACAACGCCATCATCATCGCCAACAAGATCGCCGCCGGGCAGATCGAGGCCGGCATCGCCGGCGGTTCGGACACCACCTCGGACGTGCCGATCGTCTACGGCACCCGCCTGCGCAAACGGCTGCTGGCGATGAACCGGGCGAAGACGCCGCTGGACAAGCTGAAGGCGGCATTGCGCGGGTTCTCGCTCGGCGAGCTGAAGCCGTCGTTTCCCGGCGTGGCCGAGCCGCGCACCGGCAAGTCGATGGGCGACCACTGCGAACAGATGGCGAAGGAGTGGCACGTCACCCGCGAAGCGCAGGACCAGCTGGCGCTGGAAAGCCACCACAAGCTGGCCGCCGCCTACGATGCCGGTTTCTTCGACGGGCTGCTGGTGCCGTTCCGCGGCCTGAAGCGCGACGGTTTCCTGCGCCCGGATTCGAGCATGGACAAGCTGGCTTCGCTGAGGCCGGCGTTCGACAAGACCTCCGGCCACGGCACGCTCACTGCCGGCAATTCCACCGGTTTGTCCGATGGCGCCGCCGCGGTGCTGCTGGGCAGCGACGCGTGGGCCGCGCAGCGCGGCCTGAAGGTGCAGGCATACCTGCGTGACGCCGAAGTCGCCGCGGTGGATTTCGTGCACGGCGAGGGCCTGCTGATGGCGCCGACCATTGCGGTGCCGCGCATGCTGGCGCGCCACGGGCTGAGCCTGCAGGACTTCGACTACTACGAGATCCACGAGGCGTTCGCGGCGCAGGTGCTGTGCACGCTGCGCGCGTGGGAGTCGGCCGACTACTGCAAGAACCGGCTCGGCCTGGACGCGCCGTTCGGCTCGATCGACCCGGCCAGGCTCAACGTGCATGGCTCCAGCCTTGCCGTCGGCCATCCGTTTGCCGCCACCGGCGCGCGGATCATCGCCACGCTGGCGAAGATGCTGGAGCAGAAGGGTTCCGGCCGCGGCCTGATCTCGATCTGCACCGCCGGCGGGATGGGCGTCACCGCGATCCTCGAACGGTGACGGGTCGGCGGCTTCAGCCGCGATTCGCCCTGGAGGGTGCATAAAGGCCGCCATGTTTCGCCTGCGCACCACCAGCACCCTCAGCTTGCTCACACTGGCCGTCGGCATTGCCGGCACCGGCTGGCTCAGCACGCTGACCACCGACTGGCCCGGCCCGCCGCCGCGCTATGCCGCCGCGCGGACGGCATCCGCGCCGCATGCCCTGCCCTCGCCGCGGCGCTCGCATGCTCCTGCCCGCGTGGTGCGGACGGCGCGCGTCCCGGCGGATCTCTCCGCCATCGACGCTGGCGATGCGCAGGCCAGCATGCCGCCACCGCCGGAACTGGTACCGCTGGCGATGCCCAGCGATACCTCGCAACCGTGGTACAAGCTGCGCGGCCATCTGGACGGCCGCGTGCTGCTGCGCGTCGACATCGATGGCGCCGGCCTGGTGCGCAGCGCCAGCGTCAGTCAGTCCAGCGGCGACCCGGTGCTCGACGAGCATGCCCTGCGCAGCGTGCGCGGCTGGCGCTTCGCGGTACCGCCGGATCGCTCCGACGGCCTCAGCGGCGAACTGCCGATGCGCTTCTCCTCGCAGGGCGACCGCATCGCGCAGTTGCCGTAGGGCCTT
>Ga0070681_10006243_pt1 | contig 11591 bp, 14 predicted proteins | sample KBSC83BmetaG_FD_65650 | JGI IMG/M metagenome (GOLD analysis project Ga0070681, IMG submission 65650) | Corn rhizosphere microbial communities from Kellogg Biological Station, Michigan, USA - KBS C8-3B metaG | ecosystem: Host-associated > Plants > Roots > Rhizosphere | place: USA: Michigan...
TGCAAGAAAGACGTGGATGGCCGGGTCAAGCCCGGCCATGACGAAAGAGTGTGCGGGACCTCTCAATGCACCGCGGTAAAGAACCGCGCAATGCGGAAGCCGGAGAGCCAGGTCCAGACCGGCTGGCTGCGGATGCCGAGATCCCAGGAGCCGACCACCGCATCGGCGCGGCCGACCAGATTGTCGATCGGCAACAGTCCGACGCCGCCTTCGCGTACCGGCACGCGGCTGTCGGCGGAATTGTCGCGGTTGTCGCCGAGCACGAACAGATGCCCGTCCGGCACGGTGATCTCCGGCGTGTTGTCCAGCCGGCCGTTGTCGCGCATCTTGAAGATCATGTGGCTGACGCCGTTCGGCAGCGTCTCGACATACTTATAGGCGCGCTCGCTGTTGCCGTTGTCGTCCTCGGCCTCGCCTATGCCGTCGGGCTTCAATTCCGCCGGGCGATCGTTGATGAAGAGCTGGCCCTGCCGCATCTGGATGCGGTCATGCGGCAGGCCGACGACGCGCTTGACCCAGGCCTGCGAGCGGTCGCCCGGCCAGCGGAACACGACCACGTCGCCGCGCTTCGGCGTGCCTTCGAACACGCGGCCGGTCTCGGGCAGGCTGATCTGCATCGGCAGCGATGCGGTGCCGTAACCGTATGGGAATTTCGAGGCGAGCAGCGCGTCGCCGATCAGCAGCGTCGGCTCCATCGAGCCGGACGGCACGTAAAACGGCTCCGCGATCGCGCCCTTGGCGATGAATACCGCGAGCACGATGCCGGCGAGCTGCAGGCCCTGCGCCAGCCAGCCGCTCTTGGCGCTTTTGGCGCGGGTCGTCACTTTATCAACGCTCATCGGCCGGTGCCTCCAACAGTAATCCGTTCCATCCGTAGCGTCGGCTGGCCGACGCCGACGGGGACACCCTGGCCGTTCTTGCCGCAGGTGCCGATTCCCGTGTCGAGCGAGAGATCGTTGCCGATCATGGTTATTCGATGGAGATCGGTCGGGCCGTTGCCGATCAGCATGGCGCCCTTGAGCGGCGCGCCCACCTTGCCGTTCTCGATCTTGTAGGCCTCGGTGCACTGGAACACGTATTTGCCCGAGGTGATGTCGACCTGGCCGCCACCGAAATTGGCGGCAAAGACGCCGTTCTTCACCGAGGCGATGATCTCGGCCGGATCGCGCGCGCCTTCCAGCATGTAGGTGTTGGTCATGCGCGGCATCGGCACATGGGCATAGCCCTGGCGGCGGCCGTTGCCGGTCGGCGTCATGTTCATCAGCCGCGCGTTCTGGCGGTCCTGCATGTAGCCGACCAGGATGCCGTCCTCGATCAGCACGGTGCGGCTGGTCGGCGTGCCCTCGTCGTCGATCGACAGCGAACCGCGCCGCGAGGCCATGGTGCCGTCATCGACCACGGTGACGCCTTTGGCTGCGACCTGCTGGCCCATCAGCCCTGCGAAGGCCGACGTCTTCTTGCGGTTGAAATCGCCCTCGAGGCCGTGACCGACGGCTTCATGCAGCATCACGCCGGGCCAGCCGGCGCCGAGCACCACGTCCATCTCGCCGGCCGGCGCCGGCACCGATTCCAGATTGACCAGCGCCTCGCGCAACGCGCCGTCGGCGGCCTCGCGCCAGTTCTTCGATTCGATGAAGCGCGCGTAACCTTCGCGGCCGCCATAACCCTTCGAGCCGCTCTCCTGCCGGTCGCCCTGTCCCGCGACGACGGAAACGTTGACGCGCACCAGCGGTCGGATGTCGCGATAGCTCTCGCCGTCCGGCCGCATGATCTCCACGACCTGCCAGGTCGCGCCGAGACTGACCGTCACCTGTCGCACCCGCGGGTCCTTGTCGCGCAAGTAAGCGTCGATCTCGGCGAGCAGCTTGACCTTGCTCTCGAAACCCGGCGCATCAAGCGGATTGTCATCGCTGTAAAGCTTGACGTTGGTGTGCGCGGGCGGCGCCGCGAACGATCCGGAATAGCCGCCGCGGACGGCGGCGACCGCATCCGCCGCGCGGATCAGCGCCGGCAGCGACACGTCGGAGGAATGCGCATAGCCGACCGCGTCGTCTTTCACCGCGCGCAAGCCGAAGCCCTGCGAGGTGTCGTAGGTCGCCTGCTTCAGGCGCCCGTTGTCGAACATCAAGGCTTCGGTCTGGCTGTATTCGAGGAACAGCTCGCCGTCGTCGGCGCCGGCAAGCCCGCGGCCGACCTCGCGGCGCACGGCGTCGCGGTCGAGATTGGCGCGGTCGAGAAGCGAGGTTGTAGCGGGATTGGTCATGCGGACTCCGACACAAATGCTGCTGTCGTCCCCGCGAAAGCGGAGACCCATAACCACAGGCCGTTGTCATTCAAGCGAAGACTCGCGGCAAACTCGTCGTGCAACATGACGGCTCGTGGTTATGGGTCCCGGCTCGCGCTTCGCTTGGCCGGGACGACTTGGAAGTAAGATAGGCGCTAGAAGAAGAAAAGGGGAGGGACGTGGCTAAGTGTTCATCCAAGCCTACGGCAACTTGTCGAACCCCTCCGCCAGCCCGTTCAGGCTCAGCGGAAATCCGATGCCTTCCTCGGGCGTCTCGAAGATGATGAACGTTGCAGTCTTGGCGCCCTTGAGCTGACCGAGCAGCTTGTCGTCCATCACGACCTCGGCGACGCAGCCGTTGGGCAGGCAGCGCACGAAGCCGGCGCGGCCGACATCCTGGTTGTCGAGTTTCAGCCCAAGCCCGGAGGGCAGCAGCACGCCGAGCGGCGCCACCACCCGCATCAACCGGCTCTTCTGGTCCGCGGTTTTCAGCACGATCACGGTCAGGCCGGCGTTGGAGCGGTCCTCCGCCACCACGCTCTGGATCAGGGCGCATTGCTCGTTCTGCGCGCCGGGCGGGGTGTCGCATCGGATCTGCCAGTCGCCATGAGTCGAACGCACGGCGCCTTGCGCCTGCGCCGGCGCGCTCCAGCCCAACGCGAGTGCCAAGGGAAGCGCGAAGCCGAGCGCCAACCCCATCCATCCGCTGACATGTCTTGCAGGCTTCATCCGGGTCGGTCCCATCTGAATTTCCAGCCATTCCTAAGGCATGATCCGGAAAAGTGTGCAGCGGCTTTCCGAAAAGATCATGCCCAAACAAGAACCTAAAGCGAGATGATGATTCATCCCAATCTCACCGCGGTTTAGGCCGACCGCCGTCTGAACCCGCGATGACGGCGCTGAGAGGGCAGACATCGCGCTGGTCCCGTCGTCCGGGCGGCTTTCGCACATGCATTTTACATCACGAATCAGGCGGCTGTGGAGAGCGCTGTCCGAGGGATCATCGCGGCAGGGGTCCTGTCAAGCGCCGCAGCCGCGCGAAAACGCCGGATTGCCCTGATTTCACGAGAAAATGTGACGCGCGCATGATCGGCGCTTGCGCGCCCAGCACACCCCTACTACTGCATTGCGAGACCCCGGAAATTATGGTTTGAGAGGCTTGATTTCGGCGTCTCACGATCCGGCCTCGCGCGCCTCCTCCGGTGCGCCATCAGGCCGCTGGCAGGGGCGGATCGGACGAGCATCCCCCACGGGCGGCGGATGCTTTTGGGGACGGTTTTAAGGGAGCACGAACGGCATGAAGCTGTCGAAGGGCCGGATGGGCCGCTGGTTGCTGGGCTTGGCGATTGTCTTTGGCGCGGTCGCGATGAGCCAGGTGGCATTCGCCGAACTGGGGCAGCCGGCGCCGTGGGAATACAAGCTGCAGGAATCCGGCTCGCCGGTGATGGACCACATCGAGTGGTTCCATAACTGGCTGCTCGTCATCATCACCGTGATCACCCTGTTCGTGCTGGGGCTTCTGATCACCGTGATGGTCAAGTTCAACGCCAAGGCCAACCCCGTACCGTCGCGGACCACCCACAACACCCTGATTGAGGTGGCCTGGACCCTGATCCCGGTCATGATCCTGGTCGGCATCGCGATCCCCTCGTTCCGCCTGCTGTTCCAGGAGCTCGACATCCCCAAGGCGGACCTCACCGTCAAGGCGACCGGAAAGCAGTGGTACTGGTCCTACGCCTACCCGGATAACGGCAAGTTCGAATACGACTCGCTGCTCGCCTGCGACGAGAACCGCACCAAGTGCCAGCCGCCGCGATTGCTCTCGGTCGACAACGAGCTGGTAGTGCCCGTCAACAAGGTCGTCCGCGTCGAGACGACTGGCGCCGACGTGATCCACTCCTTCGCGGTGCCGGCCTTCGGCATCAAGATCGACGCCATTCCCGGTCGTCTCAATGAGACCTGGTTCCAGGCGACCAAGACCGGCATGTATTACGGCCAGTGCTCGGAACTGTGCGGCAAGGACCACGCCTATATGCCGATTGCGGTGCGCGTCGTGACGGATCAGGAATTCGCGACCTGGATCGAGGCGGCGAAGAAGAAATACGCGAGCTCTCGGACCGACTCGTTTGCGTCGGCGGCGGGCGCGGCGCAATAAGCCTCAGGGCGCGACTGCGCAAGAGAGACAAGGGCGACGGGACCGGAAGGTCCAGAATAGGGACCAGGGTAACAGGATCTGAACATGGCAACTGGCGCAGCAACCCACGACGATCACGCCCACGACGACGCGCATCACACTCCGACCGGCTGGCGTCGCTTCGTCTATTCGACGAACCACAAGGACATCGGCACGATGTACCTGATGTTCGCGATCATCGCGGGCGTCATCGGAGCGGCGATGTCGATCGCGATCCGCGCCGAGCTGATGTATCCCGGCGTCCAGATCTTCCACGAGACCCATACCTACAACGTGTTCGTGACATCGCACGGCCTGATCATGATCTTCTTCATGGTGATGCCGGCGATGATCGGCGGCTTCGGCAACTGGTTCGTGCCGCTGATGATCGGCGCGCCCGACATGGCGTTCCCGCGCATGAACAACATCTCGTTCTGGCTGCTGCCGGCGTCCTTCGCGCTGCTGCTGCTCTCCACCTTCGTGGAAGGCGAGCCGGGCGCCAACGGCGTCGGCGCGGGCTGGACCATCTACGCGCCGCTGTCGACCTCGGGCCATCCGGGACCGGCGGTCGATTTCGCGATCCTGTCGCTGCATCTGGCCGGCGCCTCCTCGATCCTCGGCGCCATCAACTTCATCACCACGATCTTCAACATGCGCGCGCCGGGCATGACCCTGCACAAGATGCCGCTGTTCGTCTGGTCGATCCTGGTGACGGTGTTCCTGCTGCTGCTGTCGCTGCCCGTCCTGGCCGGCGCGATCACCATGCTGCTCACCGACCGCAACTTCCATACCCACTTCTTCGACGCGGCCGGCGGCGGCGACCCGATCATGTACCAGCACCTGTTCTGGTTCTTCGGGCACCCGGAGGTCTACATCCTGATCCTGCCGGGGTTCGGCATGATCAGCCACATCGTGTCGACCTTCTCGCGTAAGCCGGTCTTCGGCTACCTCGCCATGGCCTACGCCATGGTGGCGATCGGGGTGATCGGCTTCGTCGTGTGGGCCCACCACATGTACACGGTCGGCATGCCCATCAACCTGCGGGCCTATTTCGTGGCCGCGACCATGGTCATCGCGGTGCCCACCGGCATCAAGGTGTTCAGCTGGATCGCGACGATGTGGGGCGGCTCGATCGACTTCAAGACGCCCATGCTGTGGGCGATCGGCTTCATCTTCCTGTTCACCCTCGGCGGCGTCACCGGCGTCGTGCTGGCCAACGCGGGCGTCGACTACAGCCTGCACGACACCTACTACGTGGTGGCCCACTTCCACTACGTGCTGAGCCTAGGCGCCGTGTTCGCGATCTTCGCGGGCTTCTACTACTGGTTCGAGAAGATGTGGGGCGTGAAGTACCGCGAGTGGCTGGGCGCGCTGCACTTCTGGATCACCTTCATCGGCGTGAACCTGATCTTCTTCCCGCAGCACTTCCTGGGCCTGCAGGGGATGCCGCGCCGCTACGTCGACTACCCGGACGGCTTCGCCTACTGGAACAAGGTGTCTTCCATCGGCTACGCGATCACCCTGGTGGGCGTGGGCGTGTTCCTGGTGGTGCTGCTCGACGCGATGGTGTTCCGCCGCAAGGCCGAGGCCAACCCGTGGGGCGAAGGCGCCACGACGCTGGAGTGGACGCTGTCCTCGCCGCCGCCGTTCCACCAGTTCAACGAGCTCCCGGTGGTCAAGGCCGACGTCCACTAAGGGCCAGGCTTTCCATCCAACAAAATCCGAAGGGCGCGGATCGTAGGGTTCGCGCCCTTCGACCATTTAAGAGTAGTGTGCGATGGCCATGTCTCCGGCCCTTTCAACCGCCGCCAAGTCCGCTCCCGCCCGCTGGCAAGATTTCGTCCAGCTCCTGAAGCCACGGGTGATGTCGCTGGTGGTGTTCACCGGCCTCACCGGCCTGGTCTGCGCCGGCCATGCGGTGAACCCGATCCTGGGCGCGGTCGCGATCCTCTGCATCGCCGTGGGAGCGGGCGCCTCGGCCTCGCTGAACATGTGGTACGACGCCGACATCGACGCGCGCATGCGCCGCACCCGCGGCCGGCCCGTGCCGGCGGGCCGCGTCCAGGGCGCGGACGCCCTGGCGCTCGGCATCGTGCTGTCGATCTTTTCCGTCATGCTGATGGGCATGGCGCTGAACTGGCTGGCCGCGGGCCTGCTCGCTTTCACCATCTTCTTCTATGCGGTCGTCTACACGATCTGGCTGAAGCGCTCGACGGCCCAGAACATCGTCATCGGCGGGCTGGCCGGCGCGCTGCCGCCGGTGATCGGCTGGGCCGCGGCCAGCGGGACTGCGCCGCTGAACGCCTGGCTGTTGTGCTCGATCATCTTCATGTGGACGCCGCCGCACTTCTGGGCGCTCAGCCTCTACACCAGCGAGGACTACGAGAAGGCCGGCGTGCCGATGATGCCGGTGATCGCCGGCGCGGCCTCGACCCGCCGCCAGATCCTGATCTACAGCCTGCTCTTCACGCCGCTCTGCCTGGCACCGGCCTTCACCGGCCTGGGCGGGCCGATCTACCTGGCGGTGGCGGGCCTCGGCGGCCTGGTCTTCGTGCTGCTGGCAGCGCGGCTGGCGCGCAGCCGCGCTGGCGAGACCGGTGGCCAGCGCAACGACGACGGCCTCTACGACGTGCGCGCCGGCGCCAAGGACGCGCGCAACCTCTTCGCCTTCTCGATCCTCTATCTCACCTTGCTGTTCGCGACCTTGCTCGGCGAGCACCTGATGGGGGTTGCGCCCTTGAACCTGCTTTCGGAGCTGCTGAGATGAGCGATCCCGCGCACGAGAGCGAAACCGAACAGAAAGCCCGCCGCGGCCGCAATATCGCCCTGGCGCTGGGGCTGATCCTGTTCGTGATCCTGATCTTCGTCGTCACTATCGTCCGCCTGGGGGGTAACGTCGCAACCAATGTCCTCTAAACCTCCGCTTAGCCGCCAGCAGCGAAACAACCGCATCATCGGGGCCGCCTTCGGCCTGGTCTTCGTCGCCATGGTCGGCGCAGCCTATGCGGCCGTGCCGCTCTACAAGGCCTTCTGCCAGGCCACCGGCTACGACGGCACCGTGCGTCGCGCCTACAAGGCGCCCGACCAGGTGCTCGACGACAAGATCACCGTCCACTTCGACACCAACGTCCGCGACCTGCCGTGGGACTTCACCGCCGAACAGCGCTCGCAGCCGCTGAAGATCGGTGAGACCAAGGTCGCCGTCTTCAAGGTCACCAATCACTCGGACAGGTCGGTCGTCGGGCGTGCGGTGTTCAACGTCGTGCCGGAACAGGCCGCGGTCTATTTCCACAAGCTCTCGTGCTTCTGCTTCTCGGACCAGACCATCGGCCCGCGCCAGACCGTCGAGATGCCGGTGCTCTATTTCGTCGATCCGAAGTACGCCAACGACTTCGAGACCCGGAACCAGAAGGAAGTCACCCTGTCCTACACCTTCTATCCGGCCACCGACGTGAAGCCGCAGACCGCCTCGGCGGCCCAGCCGGCCAAGGTGGGGTAAGGAAGAGACCGCGGACCGGGCCGATCGGACAGGGCTGGCCGGAATGGACTGGCCGGAACGGACTGGGCGGGCGCGCCGTTGAACCGCGATCGGAGGTTCCCCGATGATCGCTACAATTCCCCTGACCCTTTCCCTCGCTCTGGCGCTCGTCTCGGGGCTCGCAGCGGCTCCTGCTCAGGTTCCGCCCGCCGCGCAGCAGGGGGCAGAGCCCGCACCCAACGCCACCACCATCTGCCGTTTCCAGACCGGCCCGCTGGCCGGCCGCACCCGCGACTTCAAGGGAATCGTCGGGTTCAAACCGTTTGCGGCGGGGGCTCCCTGCACCGACGGTAAGGACAGCGTCGGCGTCGCGGTGGCCGATCGGGCCGGCCCTTCGCCATCTGCCGCGGCCGCCGGCGCAGACGCTTCGGCGACGACCTTCCGCTGCCGCTTCACCACTGGGCCAAGGGCAGGACGAACGGCCGTGCTGCCGGCGCCGCAGGACGCGCTTCCACGACCCCGCGACGCCTGCGCCGATGGAAACGGCAGCCGCGGGACCGTCGTCCGCTAGCTTGCGGCGGTCGCCCCCAGCGGCCTCAGTGGCGTGTCTGGGAATGCTCGCCGCCCGGGCGGGCGATGTCGGTGAGCGCCTTGCCCGCGTTCGCGGAGGCGCCGTTGGTGGCCAGGTCGCTCAGCGAGACGATGCCGACCAGGCGCTTGTCGCGGCTCAGCACAGGCAAGCGGCGCACCTGCAGCTCGCCCATGTTCCGCAGCACGTCCTCGACGTCGTCGTCCTCGAAGCAGTAGCGGACCTCCTGGCTCATCACGTCGCGGATCTTGGCGTCCGGCCCCTGGCCCTCGGCGACGGCGCGCACGGCGATATCCCGATCAGTGATCACGCCGACCAGCCGGTCGTTTTCGCCCACCGGCAGCACGCCGGCGTCGCATTCGGCCATCATCTTCGCGGCGTCGCAGATGGTCTCCTGAGGATTGGCGATGGCGACGTCACGCGTCATGCATTCGTTCACACGCACTTCGACCTCCTTGTGGACTTGGAAGAAGCCCGGCCTTGGACACCACCCGCCGGCTTCGCTCCGACAACCGACGCTGGGTCGAGGCGGTTCCATCGCAGGCCGCGCCCTGTCGTCTGCCGCGGCTTCCCGGGCGCCGCCGCTCGCCTAAACGAGCCAGGAACGCACCCGATGATCGGCAGCGCCTTCTCCCCTTGTGGGAGGCGGCTGGGCAGGGCTATAGCGTCACGCGAACCGGTCTTGCGCGCGGGGTGAGTCCCGACGGGCGGCCGTGTGGATTAGTGAGGGACTAGGACCGTACGATGGCCGAAGGCGTGAAGCACGACTACCACCTGGTCAACCCGTCGCCCTGGCCCCTGGTCGGTTCGATATCGGCCACGGTGATGGCGCTGGGCGGGGTGACCTGGCTGAAGGGCATGTTCGGCCTGCCGGCGCACACTTCGTGGCTGTTCTTCGCCGGCCTCGCGGGCGTGCTGTTCACGATGATCGTCTGGTGGCGCGACGTGGTGCTGGAAGCCAACCGGGGCGACCACACCCCGGTCGTCTCCATCGGCCTGCGTTACGGGATGATCCTGTTCATCGCCTCGGAGGTGATGTTCTTCGTCGCCTGGTTCTGGATCTTCTTCGAGATGGCCCTGTTCCATCACCACCGGACGCTGTCCTCGATCGAGGAGGTGCGCGCCGCCTGGGCGACCTGGCCGCCCCATGGCGTCGAGACGGTGCCCGCCTTCCAGTTGCCGCTGGTCAACACCCTGACCTTGCTGCTCTCCGGCACCACCGTCACCTGGGCGCACCACGCGCTGCAGACCGGCGACCGGCGCGGGGCGAAGATCGGCCTCTTCCTGACCATCCTGCTCGGCGTGCTGTTCACCTCGATCCAGGCCTACGAGTATCACCACATCCTCGCGGCGAAGGAGTTCTTCTCGCCCGAGTCGGCGAACTCCGGCCTCTATGGTTCGTCGTTCTTCATGGCGACAGGGTTCCACGGCTTCCACGTGCTGATCGGAACCATCTTCCTGACCGTCTGCCTGATCCGCCTGCTCGGCGGCGGCTTCACGCCGCAGAAGCATTTCGGCTTCGAGGCGGCCGCCTGGTACTGGCACTTCGTCGACGTGGTCTGGCTGTTCCTGTTCGCCTTCATCTACGTGATCTTCGGAGGCCACGGCGGCGGCTGATGAGCACGCCCAATCCCCTGCTGTCGGGCGCGGCCGGGCGCTGCCCCAACTGCGGGGAGGGGCATCTCTTCGAGGGATTCCTGAAGGTGTCCCCGCAGTGTGAGGCTTGCGGGTTCGACCTGAAGGCCGCCGACAGCGGCGACGGCCCGGCGGTGTTCGTGATCCTGATCGCGGGCCTGATCGTGGCCTTCGGGGCGCTTTTTACGACGGTCGCCTTCAACCCCCCAATCTGGGTGACGCTGGGCGTCTGGCTCCCGATGACCCTGGTCATCGTCCTGGCGCTGCTGCGGCCCATGAAGGGGCTGATGCTCGCCGCCCAGTTCATGAACAAGGCCAGCCAGGCGCGTCATGACTGACGACCCCCAATGACTGAGAGCTGGGAGCCGCAGATCGAGCCCCGGGCCGCGAAGCCGCAGGGGCGCGGCTTCCCGATCGGCATGACGGTCGCCACGCTGATCGCGCTCGCCATCCTCGTCGGCCTCGGCGAATGGCAGCTCCAGCGCCTGAAATGGAAGGAAGGGCTGCTGGCGCATATCGCGGCGCTGCGCTCGGCGGCCGCGCGGCCGATCGAGCCGGTGCTGGACGCGCTGAGCCAGGGGCGCGACGTCGACTTCACACGCGTGACGGTAAGCTGCCCCGGCCTTGCGGCGGCGCCTTTCGTGGAGATGTACGGCATCATCCAGGGCGAGGCCGGATCCCGGCTGATCTCGGCCTGCCCGGTGTCGAGCGCGCGCTATCGCACGGTCCTGGTCGACCGTGGCTTCATCCCCGACACCGTTACCGCCCGGCCCCACGTGGACGCGGCCTCGCAGGCGCCGCTGATCGTGACCGGGGTGCTGCGCAAGCCTGAGCGCGGCAACGCCTTCACTCCGCCCAACAAGCCGAACCGCTGGTTCCTGCGCGACGCGGTCGGCATGGCGCGCCAGCTCAAGGCCTCGGCGCCCGCGCCCTATTTCCTGATGGCGGAGACGGCGACCAGTCCTGGGTTCACCGCGCTGGTCCCTGCGCCGCTGCCCACCGAAATCCCCAACCGCCACTTCGAATATGCGCTCACCTGGTTCGGCCTTGCCGGGGGCCTGGCCTGCGTCTATGTCGCCGCTCTCTTCAAGCGGATGAGGGGCTGATGCGGTACGTCTCCACCCGCGGGCAGGCGCCCGCGGTCGGGTTCGTGGATGCGGTGCTGGGCGGCCTGGCCCCGGACGGCGGCCTCTATGTGCCGCAGGCCTGGCCGCAGATCCCGCCGCAGGAGATCGCCGGCTTCGCAGGCAAGCCCTACGCCCACGTCGCCGCCCGCGTGATCGGCGCCTTCGCCGACGGCGAGATCGCGCCGGCCGACCTGAAGGACATGTGCGAAGAGGCCTACGCCAGCTTTACCCACGCCGCCGTCGTACCGCTCGTGCAGCTGCACCCCGGCGTCTTCATGGCCGAGCTGTTCCACGGACCCAGCCTG
>Ga0070681_10006245_pt1 | contig 11590 bp, 10 predicted proteins | sample KBSC83BmetaG_FD_65650 | JGI IMG/M metagenome (GOLD analysis project Ga0070681, IMG submission 65650) | Corn rhizosphere microbial communities from Kellogg Biological Station, Michigan, USA - KBS C8-3B metaG | ecosystem: Host-associated > Plants > Roots > Rhizosphere | place: USA: Michigan...
GCACTACCGTCTTCTGTCAAAACCCCCAGGCTTCACCACGCTCGCGCGCAGCTCCGCCCGGCACCAGTCGACACCAGCGCCCACACCTATCGATTGCCAATTGTTAAAGAGCAGGCTTCCTCGCGATTGCCGGATGGACCGGCGTTTGGCTTGCGGGAAGCAAAGAGGCGCGATTATACAACGGAAACCGGACCCGTCAACAGCCCCCGGGGTTCCCCCTAGGCCATCTCGCGCAGCACCGCGGCGGTCTTGGCCGCGCAGGCGTCCCAAGTGAACGTCCGCGCCCGCGACAGGCCCTTCGCGCGAAGATCGTCGGCCAGGGCACGGTCGTCGACGATCCGCGCCATCGCCTGCGCGATTGCATCCGTGTCGAGCGGATCGACGAGCAGTGCAGCGTCGCCTGCGACTTCCGGCAACGACGTCACGTTCGACGCGACGACCGGCAGTCCCGACGCGAAGGCCTCGAGCACCGGCAAGCCGAAGCCCTCGTACAGCGACGGAAACACGAATGCGGCGGCACCGCGAAAGAGCGCGCGAAGGTCGGCGTCGGGCACGCGCTCGAGCCAGCGCACGCCCTCGCCCGCGTGCGCGCGGAGCTTGGCGACGATCGGCGCCGCGCTCCAGCCCACCTTGCCGACGACGACGAGGTCGAAGCTCGCGCGCAGCGCCGGCGGCAGCAGATTGTAGGCGTCGACAATCCGCTCGACGTTCTTGCGCGGCTGCAGCGTGCCGACGAACAGCAGGTAGCCGCGCGCGAGCCCGTAGCGGTGCAGCGTGGCCGCAAGCGTCCCGGCGGACGGCGCCTCGAACCAGGCATCGGCCACGCCGAGCGGCGTCACCGCGATCCGCGATTCGGGTATGCGGTAATGCTCGACGACCTCGGCCACCGTCGCGCGCGACAGCACCAGCACGCGGTCGGCCCAGCCGAACGATTGCTTCAGCAGCAGGTTCTTGAGTCGGCGCAGGCGCGGATTCGCCCATTCGGGATGCCGCATCGGGATGGCATCGTGGATCGTCGCGCACACCGGCGTGCGCTTCAGCCGCGGCACGCGCTGGTCGGTCGCGAAATAGACGTCGGCGACCGACGCGAGCGCACGCGCGTTGCGGTGCTCGACGCCGAGCACCATCGAGCGCAACGTGTCGAGCGAATGCCGCCCGGGAAACGCGAAGCTGCCGGGTGGCGCCGCCGCCGCGGCGCGCGGGCCGACGACGGCCGGCACGACCGAAATGCCGGGCATCGCAGGCAACCGCGCGCCGAGCTCGCGCGTATAGACGCCGATGCCATCGAGGACGTCGCGTGTCAGCGGGTCGACGAGGATCGTGCAGGACAGCCCGACGCGCAGCGTCATCGCGACATCGGCGCGAGCTCGCCGGCTTCGCGTTGCACGCCGGCATTCACCGTCGCGCGTTCCCGCGCATCCAGCAGCAGGTCGAGCAGCAGGCCAACGCTGTCCTCCCACGAGATCCACGTGAATGGCTCGGCGAGCGAGCGCGGCGGATGGTCGTCACGCACGAGGAAGGCCTCCAGCGTGGCGACGATCGACCCGACGTCGAACGGGTCGAAATAAACGGCGTGCGGCCCGGCAATCTCGCGGAAGATCGGGATGTCGCTGCACAGGACAGGCAGCCGGAAGCGCAGCGCCTCGACGAGCGGCAGCCCGAAGCCTTCCGCGTACGACGGATAGACGAGCGCGCGCGAATGCTCGAGCGCATGGCGGACCTCGGCGTCGCTCGCGTCGTCGACGAGGTGGACGTCGGCGCGTCCCGCCACTGCGTCGAGCGCGCGCATGACCTCCGTCGTGCCGAAGCCGCGTCGCCCGATCAGGACGAGCCGCGCCGTCACGCCGCGCGCCTGCAGCGTCGCGACCGCCTCGATGAGCCGCGGCTGGTTCTTGCGCGGGTCGAGCCATCCGACACACAGCAGGACCGGCGTGTCGGTCGTGAACAATGCGCGCGTCGAATCGCGGATCGGCCCGTTGTCGCGGCTCGCATCCATGTCGTGGCCGAGATGAAACCACTCGATCGACTGCCCGCGCGGTCGCGTGAGCCCGGGTGTTTCCGCGATATAGCGGGCGAGATCGTCGCGCACCACCTCCGAGATCGCGCAAAGCGTATCGGCGCCGGCGATCGTGCGATCGAGCCACTCGCGGAATTGCCGCACCGGCAACGCGGGCCAGATCGCGGGATGGCGGACCGGGATGAGGTCGTAGACGACGGCGCAAACGGGCGTTCCCTGTTCGTGCAGTGCGGCGTGGAGCGCGCGATAGTCGGCGCCGAGGTGGATGTCGGCGTGCAGCAGGATGTCGCGCGCGCCGATCGGCACGCCGCCCGGCGCGGCGACCGCCAGTGCAGAAGGCCGGGCACGCAGTCGCTCGCTCGCGCCGCGCAGCAGGCGCGCAAGGCCCGGCTGGCTCGACGGTGCGGCGACGAAATTGCGCGCCGCGCCCGCAGGCATCGCCCGCGCGAGCCCGTCCATCGCCCGGCGCGCGCGGCTCGGCGGCGCCGCGCGATCCTCGACCGGCGCACCGAGCCCGCCGTCAGTGGCGAGCGTCGCGGGTCGCAACGCACTCCCGTCGAGATACACCGGCACGACGTCGTAGCCGTGCGCCGGCGCCAGCGCGCCAAGCTGCCGCACGATGGCGTTTGCCACGCGCGGAATCCCGGTGCCATGGTCGTGGCGGAACGTCGTCGTGCATTCGACGTAGATCGTCGGCGCGCGCGCATCGCTCACGACTTCGCCTCGGGATCGCGCATGCGCTCGGCGATCCAGCGGCCGGTGCGCGACAGCATCCTGCGCGTGCGCGCCGGAATGCGACGTAGGCGCGCGAGCCCGGCGCGATCGGCCTCGCGCAGCGCGATCCCGCGCACGTAGTCGTCGAACACGTTGGGCTGCACGCGGAAGTGCCGCAGGCGCTCGGCGTCCTCGCGACGCACGTAGAAGCGATTGAGGCCGTCGAACCACGCGAACACGTAGCCGTGCCGCAGCAGGAGCGGCTCCCACGTCGCGTGCGTCGCGTCCGGCCGCATCGGCGCCGTCGCCTCGACGACGACGATGCGCGGCCGATGACGGGCGAAGTCGGCGCCCGCCAGGACACCGTGCTCGCCGCCCTCGACGTCGATCTTGAGGAAGTCGATCGTACCCGGCGCGTGCGCGTCGAGCACGTCCGCGAGTGTCGTCACCGGCACTTCGATCTCGCGGCACTCGAAGCCGCGAGCGCGCATCTGTGCCGCGACGGTCGCGTCGAGCGTCGACAGTCCTACCGGCGAGAAATCGAAGAAGCGCATCGTGCCCGCTTTAGCCGCGACGGCGACGGCGAGGTTGACGTCGCGCGGGCGCTCGCGGACGAAGGGCGCGATCTGCGAGGGCAGCGGATCGATATTGATGCCGCGCCATCCGTGCTCGTAGAAGTGGCGCGTCACCGAGTCGCTGCGCGGGTCGAACGCGCCGACGTCGACGTAGAAGCCCTGCGCGACGTCCGCCAGCGCGCGCGCGAGCATGACATCCTCGAGATTCTGGGCCCAGGAGATCATCATGGCTCGCCGCCCTTGACGAAGACGAGCCCGACCGAGGTGGTCTCGTACCAGCGCACCTTCCCCGCCAGCGCGACGCGCAGATGCGGCTCCGCGCGATACGGGGGCAGGTCGATGTAACGCTCGATCGCGTCGGCGCCGAATGCGAAGTCGACCGGCGATGCCTGGTGCCCGTCGCCGCGCAGCGCCGCAACGAGCGATTCGAGGTCGGGGCGGCGGAACAGCACGGTGCTGCCGTGGTCGATCGTGCGGGTGGGCGAGGTCAGGTTGAGCTCGGTCGTGTGGACGGCGATGCCGCCCGGCCGCAGCACGTCGAGCGAGCGGCGCAGGAACGCGAGGCCTTGCTCGATGCTGCCGAGGTGCTCGCAGGCGCAGCTCGACCAGCAGAAATCGAAGCCGCGAAGATCGTCCGGGACGGCATTCATGTCGACGGTCCGATAGCGCACCCGCGCAGCGAAGTGAGCCGTATCGCAGATGCCGCGATCGTTGAGCTCGGCAACACTGGCGGCGTGCTGGTGGGTGCGCACCCAGCCCGCTTCGACAGCCGCCTCGGCGTCGACGTCGGTCGCGAGAACGTCGGCGCCCAAGCTCGCGAACAGCGCTGCGAGCGGCTCCCTTCCGACCCCGAAGCCGACACCGCGCGCACCCGGCGCCAGCGCGCCGCGCTCCTCGAGGACCTGCGCGATATAAACGAATTCCCAGAGCTTGCGATGCACGCGCAGCGGCTCCTTCAGGCGCCGGCACCACGCAGCGAACAGCGGCATGTGGAAGTGCGCCTCGCGGCAGACGCCGCTGTCGAACACCCACGGGCCACCGTCGCGATCCGGCATCCCGCCGTCGCTGCCCGCACGAAACCCGCTCGGCACCGGCGTTGCCGCTGGCGCGGTGGCGCGGCGCACGAGCGTGCCCAATGCCGTGCGCGCCCGCGCGACCGCCGTCATGACGCGACCCCCGGGCGGTAGAACTCGACGGCGGCGGCGGGATCGCCGATGAACGCGATCTGGCGCGCGTCGAGCACCATCGCGCGATCGCACAGCCGCGCGATGCTGCCGAGATCGTGGGAGACCAGCAGCGTCGTGACGCCGCGCGCGTGCAGCTCGGCGATCTTGTCGATGCATTTCTCCTGGAACGTCGCGTCGCCGACCGTCAGCGACTCGTCGATCAGCAGGACGTCGGGCTCGAGATGCACGGCGACCGCGAAGCCGAGGCGCGACACCATGCCGCTCGAATAGACGCGGATCGGCTCGTCGATGGAATCGGCGAGCTCGGCGAACTCGATGATCGCCTCCGACTTCGCCGCGACCTCGGCGCGGCGCATGCCGAGCAGCACGCCGTTGAGCACGATGTTGTCGCGCCCGGTGAGCTCCGGATGGAAGCCGGCGCCGAGCTGCAGCAGCGGCGCGACGCGCCCCGTCACCCGCACGCTGCCGGACGTGGGCCGCAGCACGCCGGCGATCAGCGCGAGGATCGTGCTCTTGCCGACGCCGTTGCGGCCGATGATGCCGACCGACTCGCCATGGCCGACGGTGAAGCTCACCTCGTGGAGCACCTCGCGCGCGACGAGGCGCATCCGGCGCATCGCCTCGCTCGGCCGCAGGATGAGGCCCTTGATGCCGCCCGCCATGTGCAGCCCCATCGAATAGGTCTTCGAGACGTTGTCGAACACGATGGCGGGCGCGTCGATCGCCGGGGCGCCCCTCCGCGCTGCGCGCTCCGGGGCCTGTTCGCGCTTGGGGCGGCCTTTCGCGCTCATGGCACGACCCTTCGCGCTACGCGCTTCGGGGCTTGTTCGCCCTCGGGGCGGCCCTTCGTGCTCACAGCGCCTCCGCGAACTTCCACTGCATCTGGCGGAACGTCAGCGCGCCGATCACGAGCGACACGACGGCGGCGATCGCGGCGGTGCCGAGCGACGACCAGTCGACGAAGCCGTCGATGAACAGGTGCCTCCACGCGACGATGAGCGGCGCGAACGGATTGGCGGCGAGGATCGGCTGGAACATCGGCGGCACCATCTTCGGCTCGAAGATGACCGGCGTCATGTAGAACAGCACGGTCATCACCAGCGTCAGGAGGCGCTCGATGTCGCGGAAGAAAACGTTGCACGACGCGATCGCGAGCGCGATGCCGAACGCGATCGAGCCCTGCAACAGCAACAGCAGCGGGATTCCGGCCAGCCACGACCAGTGCGGGCCGCCGCGGCCCATCAACCACATGATGACCGTCAGCACCGGGATGCACAGCAGGAAATGCAGCCCCTCGGTGATGATCGTCGACAGCACGACGAGGTGGCGCGGGAACGCGATCTTCTTGATCAGCGACGCGTTGGTGACGAACGAGCCCGGCGCCGACTGCAGCGAGCTCGACAGCCACTGCCACGGGAAGAGTCCGCACAGCAGGAAGACGAAATAGCCTTCGATCTTGACGTTGAGGATCGCCTTGAACGCGATCCAGTACGTCACCGCGTAGACGATCGGGTTGAGCAGCGACCACGCGTAGCCGAGGAACGTCCGCTTGTAGCGGACCTTGATCTCCTTGATGGTGAGCGTGACGACGAGGTCGCGGTAATACCCCCGCGGCGCGGCGTCATGGCTCACGGGCGACACGCCGCAGGTCGGCGTCGACCATCATCGGGATCAGCGCGTCGAGACCGGTGGCCGGCGTCCAGCCGAGCACACGCTTCGCCTTGGCGGGGTTGCCGAGCAGGACGTCGACCTCGGCCGGACGGAACAGCGCGGGATCGACGACGACGTGCGCCTCGTGATCGAGGCCGACGCAATCGAACGCGATCTTGCACATGTCGCGCACCGTCGTCGTCGTGCCCGTGGCGATGACGTAATCGTCCGCCTTGTCCTGCTGCAGCATCCGCCACATCGCGTCGACGTAGTCGCCGGCATAGCCCCAGTCGCGTCGCGCGTCGATGTTGCCGAGGCGCAGCTCCTTCTGCTTGCCGAGCTTGATCCGCGCCACGGCATCGGTAACCTTGCGCGTGACGAACTCGATGCCGCGCAGCGGCGACTCGTGGTTGAACAGGATGCCGCACGACGCGTGCAGCCCGTAGCTCTCGCGGTAGTTCACGGTGAACCAGTGCGCGGCGAGCTTGGCGACGCCGTACGGGCTGCGCGGGTAGAACGGCGTGTTCTCGTCCTGGTTCAACGCCTGCACCAGGCCGAACATCTCGCTGGTCGACGCCTGGTAGAAGCGCGCCGAAGGGGTGACGCGGCGCACCGCGTCGAGCAGGTTGAGCGTGCCGATCGCGTTGACCTGCGTCGTGTGCTGCGGCTGCGACCACGAGATGCCCACGAAGCTCTGCGCGGCGAGGTTGTAGACCTCGTCCGGCGGCGCTGCCTCGAGCGCAATGCACAGCGACTGGAGGTCGGTCATGTCGCCACGGATCAGCTCGACGGCATCGAAGATGCCGAGCTCGCGCAGCCGCCAGTCGGTCTCGGTCGCGCGGCGCGCCATCAGGCCCGTGACGGCGTAGCCCTTGTCGAGCAGCAGCTTCGACAGGTACGCCCCGTCCTGGCCGGTGACTCCCGTCACGAACGCCCGCTTTCCCATTATTCCCCGCTCCCGCGGCCGCCCACGCCAGGCGCCGATTCGACCCAGTATTATCGCATTGTCATATACATCGAGGGGCCGCCGCCCCGCGCCTCTTGCACGTTTCCTCAACCTTGCGCGTCGCGATCGTCCACGACTGGCTCGACACCTGGCGGGGCGGCGAGAACGTGCTCGCGGAAATCGCGGCGCTCTATCCGGATGCCGATCTCTTCGCGCTCGTCGACTTCCTGCCGGCCGCGGAGCGTGCGCGCCTCGGCGGCCGCCGCGCGACGACGTCGTACCTGCAGCGCCTGCCCGGCGCGCGCCGGCATTTCCGCAAGTACCTGCCGCTCTTCCCGCGCGCGATCGCATCGCTCGACGTCGGCGCGTACGACGTCGTCATCTCGATCTCGCATGCGGTCGCGAAAGGCGTGCGCATCCGCGAGGGCCAGCGGCACTTCGCGTATTGCCTGACGCCGATGCGCTACGCCTGGGACTTGCGCGACACGTATTTCCGGCGTGGCACGCCGGCCGCCTGGTTGCGCCCGCTCGCCGATCCGGTGCTCGACAGGATCCGCGACTGGGATCGCGCGAGCAACGACGGCGTCACCGAGTTCGCGGCGATCTCGGCGTTCATCGCCGAGCGCATCGCGCGCCATTACGCGCGTCCTGCGCGCGTCATTCATCCGCCGGTGGACACCGATTGGTTCACGCCGGGCGCGGCCCCGCCGTCATACGGCTTCTACCTCGCGGCCTCGCACTGGGTGCCGTACAAGCGCCTCGATGCCGTCGTCGCCGCGTTCGCGGGACTGCCCGAGCGGCGCCTCGTCGTCGCGGGCAGCGGCCCCGACGTCGCGCGCGTGCAACGCGCGGCGCCCGCCAACGTGGCATTCGCCGGCGCCGTGCCGCGCGCGAAGCTGCGCGATCTCATGCGCGATGCGCGCGCTTTCGTGTTCGCGGCGGAGGAGGATTTCGGCATCGCACCACTCGAGGCGCAAGCCTGCGGCACGCCGGTGATCGCCTATGGCCGCGGCGGCGTCACCGAGACGATCGTCGCGACCGGCGAGCATCCGACCGGCGCGTTCTTCGGCGCGCAATCGGCGGAGGCGATCGCGACCGCGGTGCGCGCGTTCGAAGCGCGCTCGGTCCCGATTGACGCGGCCGCGTGCCGCGCCAACGCCGAGCGCTTCGGCACGGCGCGGTTCCGCCGCGAGGTCGCCGACTGGACCGGCGTGCCGGCCGCACCGGCGGCCGCCGCTACGCCATAATCGCCGCCGATGGCGCGCTCGCTCTTAAAGCCTCACGCCGCGACGTTCGCGACGCTCCTGCGGCTCCTCGACCCCGCGTGCGCGGTTGTTGCGGCCGTCCTCGCCTATGCGCTGTACGAGCCGGCGACATTGTCGCCCGAGCACTACGTGGCGCTGGTCGCCGCCAGCATGATCGCGATCGGCGTCGCGTTCCCGGCATTCGGGCTCTACGACACCTATCGCGGCGCCAGCCTCGCGTCCGAGCTGCGCGACCTCTGCGTGGCATGGATCGCCATCGCCGCGCTCGTGGCGATCGCGCTGTTCGTGACCAAGACCGGCGGCCGGTTCTCGCGCGCATGGATGGCGATCTGGCTCGCGCTCGGCTTTGTCATGTCCGCGACGCTGCGCGGCGCGGTGCGCGCGACGCTGCGCCACTGGCGGCGCCAGGGACGCAACCTGCGCCACATCGTCATCGTCGGCGCCGGCGCGCTCGGCGAGCGCGTCGCGCGCGATCTCCGTCACGCGCCGTGGACCGGCCTCAACGTCGTCGGCTTCTACGACGACGATGCGTCGCTGCACGGCCGCGAGGTGGCCGGGCTGCCGGTGCTCGGCGCCGCCGAGCGGCTCGCCACCGACGCCGACGCGCGCGGCATCGACCAGGTCTGGCTCGCGCTGCCGCTGCGCGCCGAAGTGCGGATGCGCGCGATCCTCGACCTGTTGCGCAACAGCGCCGTCGAGGTGCGCTTCGTGCCGGACATCTTCGGCTTCCACCTGGTCAACCATTCGCTCACCGAGGTCGCGGGACTGCCGGTGCTGTCGCTGACGGCCACGCCGATGGCAGGGTTCGCGCGGATCGCCAAGGCGATCGAGGACCATCTCCTGGCCGCCGTGTTCCTCGTCGTCGCGCTGCCGTTCATGCTCGCGATCGCGATCGGCATCAAGCTCACGTCGCGCGGGCCGGTGTTGTACCGCCAGTCACGCGTGACGTGGAACGGCGCGCAATTCCCGATGCTCAAGTTCCGCACGATGCCCGTCGGCACCGAGGCTGCGTCCGGCGCCGTGTGGTCGCGGCACGGCGACGACCGCGCGACGGCCTTCGGAAACTTCCTGCGCCGCACGAGCCTCGACGAATTGCCGCAGCTATTCAACGTGCTGAAGGGCGAGATGTCGCTGGTCGGCCCGCGGCCCGAGCGGCCCGAGTTCGTCACGCGCTTCCGCGAGGAGATCCCGGGCTACATGCAGAAGCACCTCGTCAAGGCCGGCATCACCGGCTGGGCGCAGGTCAACGACCTGCGCGGCGACAGCGACCTCGCGCGGCGCATAGAATACGACCTCTATTACGTCGAGCACTGGTCGCTCGGCTTCGACCTGCGCATCCTCGCCCTCACGCTTTGGCACATCCTGACGAGCCGCAACGCGCATTGAGCCCGGCGCGTCCGGACGCGGCCGAGGTCGTGCCGGGGGATGCCACGAGCGGCGCCGCTGCAAGTGACGCCGGCGCGATGGTCGCCGATGCGCCGGCGCCCGCGAGCAGGTCGCGGCACGACGCACTGGTCGCCGCCGTCGCCGGCCTCGGCGCGGCGCTCGTTCTCGCGATCGTCTACCTCGCCGTCTCGATCCCCGGCGCATGGTTTCCGCGCGCGGTCGATCGCGCCTTCACGGCCACCGAGCTCAAGCTCGCCGACGGCACCGGCACGCTCGATCGCGGCACGCTCGTCGTCACCGCGCCCGGCGCGAACGACACGACGCTCGTCACGCTCGAAACCGATTTGCGCAGCGCCGACTTCCCCGGCGTGCAGTGGATCGTGCGGGGCGTTCCCGACGGCGCCGACGTGCGCATGCTGTGGAAGACCGACGTGGCGACGCGGCGCACGAACATGGCGGTCGGTGTCGTCGAGGCGGGCGCGCTCCGGACGTTCGTGCTCGCGCGCGACCCGGCGTGGCTCGGCCGCGTCACCGGCATCGCGCTCGCGATCCGCGCGCCGCTTGCCGGCCCGATCCGCATCGACGGCGTCGTCGCGCGGCCCCTCGGCGCGCTCGACATCGCGCGTGCGCGCATCGGCGAGTGGCTGCGCTTCGAGCCGATCAACGGCGCGACGATCAACACGATCGGCGGTGGCGCCGATTCGCAGGACCTGCCGCTGCCGCCGCTCGCCGCGGCGAGCGTGCTGCTCGCGGCGCTCGTGCTGCTGGCGCTGCGGCGCTTCGTACCGTCGGCTTACGGTCTCGGCGCGGCGTGCACGATCGGCGGCCTGTTCGTCGCCGCGTGGCTTCTCCTCGACGCGCGCTTCGCGCAAAACCTCGCGCGGCAAACCGAGGTCACCTACGCGAAATACGCCGGCAAGACACCGGAAGAGCGCCACCGCGCGGCCGAGGACGGCGCGCTGTACACCTTCATCGAGCACGCGCGCGCCATCATGCCGAAGTCGCCGCAGCGCGTCTTCGTCGCGTCCGACGAGCACTACTTCCGTGGCCGCGCCGCATGGCATCTCTATCCGCACAATGTGCAGTTCGCGCCGTTCCAGAACGCGATTGCGCCGCCGGCATGGATGAAGCCCGGCGACTGGCTCGTCGTCTACGACCGGCGCAACGTCCAGTACGACGCCGCGCGTCGCATGCTGCGCTGGGACGGCAATCCGCCGGTTCACGCCGAGCTGAAGCTCCTCGAGCCGCACGGCGCCGCGCTGTTCCTGATCGAATAGCGCGATGGCTATCCTCATCGTCACCGTCGCGTGGTTGTGCGTATGGATCGCCGGCACGCTTGTCGTGGCGGCGCTGCGCGGCCCGTTCGACGTGCGTGCGCCCGGCGAGGCGGCATGGACGAAAGGCGCGGGCTTCGTGGCCGGCGCATTCATCGCCACGCTGTGGATGCGCGCGCTGTCGGCGCTCGGCATCGCATTCGGTATCGCCTCGATCGGGCTGCCGATCGCCGCGCTCGCCGTGGTCGCCGCGGCGATCGTGTGGCGACGCGGAATGCCGCCGCCCGCCGCGCTCATGAGCGCGCTGCGCGAGGCGACCGGCTTGCGAATGGTGAACGGCTGGACGCGCGTCGCCTTCGCTGCGCTTCTCGCGTGGCTCGTGTTGCGCTTCGCTTTCCTGTTCGCCGACGTCGTGCTGCAGCCGCTGTACCCATGGGACGCGTGGATCCAGTGGGCGACCAAGGCGCGCGTATGGTTCGAGCTCCAACGGATGGTGCCATTCGTCGATACCGCGCAGTGGCTCGCCGGCAACGGCGCGTTCTATACCGATGCCTCGCCCGGCTACCCGGCAACGGT
>Ga0070681_10006246_pt1 | contig 11589 bp, 6 predicted proteins | sample KBSC83BmetaG_FD_65650 | JGI IMG/M metagenome (GOLD analysis project Ga0070681, IMG submission 65650) | Corn rhizosphere microbial communities from Kellogg Biological Station, Michigan, USA - KBS C8-3B metaG | ecosystem: Host-associated > Plants > Roots > Rhizosphere | place: USA: Michigan...
GTATAGGCATTGCGCGCTCGCGTCCATGCGTACGATTCCGACAGGAGACAGGGTTGCGAGCGTCTCGAACGTCGCTGCGCGCCGCTGCACTTCCGATTCGAGGCTGGCGTTGAGCTGCTGGAGGGATTCTTCGGCTGCCCGACGACGCAAGGCACTGCGCCGCGCCTCGATCAGGCTGCCGTAAGTCGCGAGCAGGGGCTGGATCTCCGCGAGAACACTGTCGTTGTATCCGCCTACACGGTTGGCGACGCCGACGACGCCAACGACTTTGTCCGACACCAGGATGGGAACGGCGATGAAGGCGGCGCCCTTCTGGGTCGCTACTTTCCCCGTCGTGATGGCTTGGTCGACGAGCGGCACATGCAGGTCCCACGGCCCGCCGGTAGCCGACTGGATCTCGAGGAATGGGCTATCGTCGGGGGCTGCGCGCACTTCCCCGATGAACCCGCTGTCGCTGCTGGTCGCAAACAGCAGCACCGACAGGATGTCCTCGATGGGCGCGCTGGCATCGGGGGAGCTGATGAATCTCTGCTGCACGCGTCGAAGCGCTTCGGCGATGGTCCTTTGGCGGGTAATCAGCGCACGTCGCTCTCTCGCTTCCGTCTCGTCGCGGAAAACGAGTACGACACCCACGATGTCGCCAGCTGCGTTGCGAATGGGCGCAGCGCTGTCGGCGATGCTGATCTCGGCGCCGCTGCGCGTAATCAACGCCGTATGATTTGCCAGCATCTGCTTCTGGCCGGTTCTCAATACGGCATCGACTGGAATGACGGCCGGCTCACGCGTCTGCTCGTTGATGATCAAAAAAACCTGCTCGATCGGCAGGCCGACCGCGTCGTTCAAGCTCCAGCCGGTGAGCTGCTCCGCCGCCGGATTCATCCTGGCGATGTGACCGGTCGCATCGGTCGCCAGCACGGCATCGCCGATCGAGTCGAGTGTCACGGCGAGGTCCTGGCGGCTCTGGGCCAGTTCCGCGGTGCGCTCCTGTACTTTCTCATCCAACCGGGCGTACGCCTCGCGCAGCGCACGCTCCATGCGGTGCTTGTAGATCGCCATCTGGATGGTGGCGTGCAGCTCCCGTTCTTCGAACGGTTTGACGAGATAGCCGAAGGGCAATACTTCGCCGGCGCGACGTAGCAGGTCGGCATCGGAGTACGCGCTCAGGAAGATCACCGGCACGTCCAGCCGCTCGCGCAGGCGCTCTGCCGTCTCGATGCCACTGAGCGTTCCGGCCAGCCGCACATCCATCAGCACGATGTCCGGAACTCTCTCCGCGATCGCATCCAACGCCTGCTCGCCCCGGGATGCCAAGCCGCACACGGCATATCCAAGAGCGCCGAGCCTGTCCTGCACCTCCATGGCGATCAGCGCTTCATCCTCCACGATGAAGACTCGCGTCCTCGGCGTTCCGTCCGTTGAGTCCAGGATGACGGCGCTCATGAGGGAACCGGACCTCGCGGGAACGAGATCGCCACCTGGGTACCTTCGCCGCGAACGATCTCTGCGGTACCTCCCAACTGCGCCGTCAGATTCCGGATCAATTGCCAGCCAAAGGAGGTGCTGTGCTCGGGGTCGAAGTCCTGCGGCAATCCCACCCCGTCGTCACTGACGTTCAAGTGCATGTGTCCGCCGGCGGCCGTGACGGAAACGTCAGCGGTTCCCGAACGCCCGTCGGGGAAGGCGTACTTGAAGACATTGGTCAGCAGCTCGCACAGGATCATTCCGCAGGGGACTGCCGACTCGATGGGAAGGGCGAACGTGTCGGCGGTGACCCGTACGCCGACGTTTCGTCCGGTCGTCAGATAGGAGCGCTGCAGGTCGCGCGCGAGCGCACGGATGTAGCTCCCGAAGTCGATGCGCGACAGATCGCGAGACTGATAGAGCTTCTCGTGCACCAGGATCATGGAGCGCAGCCGATTGCGACCTTCGGAGAACGCAGCGAGGTCCTCGGGGTCGCGCACCTTCTTGGCCTGGAAGTGCAGCAGGCTGGCGATGATCTGCAAGTTGTTCTTGACGCGGTGGTGGACCTCGCGCAGGAGAGTCTCTTTCTCGTGCAGAGAATGTCGGAGCGCCTCTTCTGCCTCCACTCGGGCCGTGATGTCCACCATGGCGCCTACCGTGCGGACGGCATGCCGCGCGGTGCCTTCGCCTTCGAAGACCGTCTGCGATCGGGTATCGACCCAATGAATGGTGCCGTCAGGGTGCAGGATCCGATGCTGGAGACTGTAGCGCCCGTCGCCACCCGGACTGTGGGCGAGGGCGATGCTCTGCGAGACCTTCTGCAAGTCATCCGGGTGAATCGCCGGCTGGAACAACTCCACGCTCACGGGGTCATCGGGGCCGATGCGCAAGTACTTGCGCAGCTCGGGAGACCAATACACGCCGTTGGTCAGGTGGTCGTGCTCGAACAGCCCGATGTTGTAGACCAGCACCACCTGCTGCAGGCGCTCTTCGCTCCAGCGCAGAGCGCGCTCTGAGTTCTTACGCTCGGTGATGTCCTGCGCGAAGGCCAGCGCATATTGCTCGTCCTTGAACGAGAAGTAGTTGGAAGTCACTTCCACGGGGATGAACGTCCCGTCCTTGCGGCGGTGACTGGACTCGAAGCGCATGGTGGCGTAGTCGCGCACCTGCTCCCAGGCTTGCGTTTGCGTCTCGAACGGGTAGCTGGGGTCGATGTCCCACGTGCCTTTGCCGAGCAGCTCCTCGCGGGTGTAGCCGAGCGAGCGGCACGCATGCTCGTTGGCGTAGATGATCCGACCCGCCGGGCTGATGGAGAAGAACGGCGTGTGACTCTTCTCGATGGCCGCATGCATGAGGCGCAACTCGCGCTCCGCCTGCTCGCGCTCGGTGATGTCCTGGACAAAGACGAAGATGAGCTCTTCGTCGTCGAAGCGCAGGTAGGTGCCGAGGATGTCGATGGGGAACAGATCCCCATCCTTGCGGCGGTGGCGGCTCTGTATCCTGACGAAACTGTTGCGCTTGGCCTGATCCCATGCGGCTTTCCAGACGGCCGGCGGGAAGTCCGGATCGAATTCCCACACGCGCCGGCCGATGAGCTCCTCGCGCTCCAGCCCCAGACTGTGGCAGGCGCTGTCGTTGGCGTAAGTCACCTCGGCCTGGCTGTTCACCCAGTAGATTGCCGTGCTGCATCTGTCGACCGACATCTGCATGAGCTCGATCTGACGCTCGGTGTGTTTGCGCGCCGTGATGTCCTGTACTGCGCCCACAGTGCGCACCGGATGGCGTGCCGCACCTTCGCTCACGAAGAACGTTTGCGCTCTCGTGGACAACCACCGCAACTCGCCATCTCGGCGGATGATTCGATATTCGACATCGAACAGCCCATCGCCGTCGACAGCGTGTGCGCGCGCTACGAATCCCTGGACCATCTCCCGGTCCTGCGGGTGGATCAGGTTCCAGGTGTTGGCAGTGGAGGTCTGGCGCGGGTTCGTCATGGTCACCGGCTCGGTTTCGCCCCAGCCGTAGATGCGACGTATTTCCGGCGACCAGTAGATGGCTCCCGTCAGGTGGTCGTGATCGAAGACACCGATATGCGAGAGGCGGACCACTTGCCGCAGCTGCTCCTCGGTCTCCCCGGCAGCGCGTTCCCGGTAGGAACGCAGGGCCAACAGGACTCCGTTGATTCCTTCGGTGTCGGGAAGGAACGTAAGCGTGTCGTCAGAGCGTCGGGTGCGACCATCGGCTCCCAGCACCCGCAACGCCTTGACGGTGATCGCGGTTCCCGGGTTTGACAGCGCCTCTGCAAGGCCCGCCTGGAAGCGAGCGGCCTCGCCGCCGTGAAGGGTTTCCCCAGCCGGCCTGCCAAGCAGCGCCTCAGGCGTCAGTCCCTGGCGGCGAACGGACGCGGCCGACCAGCGGATGACCCCCTCCGTGTCCAGGATGAGGATCCCGTCGGCCAGATTCTCGATCAGCGCCTCGGCTCGTCCGGCAGGTTCCAACACGGGTCGTTTGCACTTATTACGGATGCGGAATCTCTCGATGCACTATATAAGAACGTCAGGGACGAAAGCACATGGCACGAATCCTGGTCGTCGACGACGATTTCGCTCTCCGGCAGGCGCTGGGAGCCGTGCTGCACCGCAACGGATATGAGGTCGAGCAGGCCGAGAACGGCGCCGAAGCCCTCCAAAAGTCGCTCGGCGGGCTCTTCGATGCCGCGGTCGTCGACTATCAAATGGCCCCCTCCGATGGACTCGAATTTCTGAGCCAGTTGCGAGACATCCAGCCGCGCTGCTTGCGGTTACTGATGTCCGGTGTGCTCGATCTTCCCGTGGTGATGCATGCGATCAACCATGGCGATGTCTCACGCGTGGTACAGAAACCCTTTCGGCTCGACGCCATCGTAGGGGCGTTGGAGGAGCTGATTGCCGCGCGCAGCCGCCGTGAGGACCTCGGCAGGAGCGCGGGCGACCGCACGCTTCAGAATCAACGGCGCCAGCTCGACGAGTGCTTGAGTGGCAATCTGTTGACTCTGGCGCTGCAGCCGATCGTTGCCTCGGGAGACGGCGCGTTGCGGGGCTACGAGGGACTGCTGCGTAGCAGCCATCCTGAGCTCAACAGTGCCGCGCGCGTAATCGCCGCGGCGGAGGCGAACGATGCCATCGACCGGCTGGCCGATCGTGTTGCCCGGTGCGCGCTGCAACGCCTCGCAGCGTTGCCTGCGCACCTGACTTTATTTCTCAACATGCACCCTGCAGAGCTGCGCGATGAAGCGAGCGTACGGCGGCGCTTCGAGGCTCTGTTGCCTCATGCGCATCGCATCGTGCTGGAGATCACCGAGCGCAGTCACATCCTGCGCATGACGGGCTGGCAGAGCACGATCGACTTCCTGACACGCTCGGGATTTCGGATCGCCGTGGACGATGTGGGCGCGGGTTACAACTCGTTGTCGGTGCTGGCGGAGCTGCGGCCTGCCTTCATCAAGGTCGACATGAGCATCACTCGCAACATCGACCGGGAGGAACGGCGGCAGCGCGTCTTCGAACTGTTATCGCGCTTTGCTCGTGCGACCCAGACTCAATTGATCGCGGAAGGCATCGAGACCCAGGCGGAGGCTGCCTCGGTCATGGCGCTCGGCGCGGATCTGCTGCAGGGATTTCTCTACGGGCGCCCGCTCATCGCTGAGGCGGGTTTTGCTTGAAGAACTCGCGGTAGGCAGTCGCGAAAGCCTCGACGAAGGTGTGCGGCAGATGGTCCGCCGGCATCTCGATGAGGTTGCGATAGAAGGTCGTGAACAGGTCCCAGTATTGGGCCTTGTCGGCCGATCGGGCCTTGCCGCGACGCGCGGCGCGCTCGAAGCGCGCCTCCAGCTCGGCGGGATCCAGCCGGTCCAGGAATTCGACGAACGCGGCTCTCATGGCCTGAAGGGACGCGTTCTCATGAGTCTTGGCCTCGGCCACCGCCTCGCGGAGCCATTGCACAGCATCGACCCGACGGGTCTCGTGCTGGTGCAGAAGCTCGATCATGAGCTCATCCACCGTCCCTTGCGCGAGTGAGGGACGCGGATCGTCCGGCTCGGGCTGCGAGCTCTCTATCCGGAAGCGGTTACGCACCTCGTGGCGAACCCGCTCCAGCTCCTTGAAGCCCACCAGGGCCTCGCGAAAGAGCTGTCCGGCCAGATGCAGCATCCGCGTCTGCGCGTCTGCCGGGAGCTTGTCGCCGTCCACGCCCGCGCCTCGACAGAAAGCCTGAAGGCCGCTCTGCACATCGTAGAGGGCGGGTGCGCTGGTGCCGTTCTTGGGGTCCCGGCCCGCCGCGCGGGCGAGCCTGGCAATGCGCCGCGCGACCGCCTCCGATTCCAGGTCGATCTCGGGTGCTGCTGCGGCGGCCGTGGCGACTGCCTGGGCTGCTCCGGGACCGGCGCCACCCCTGGCCTGGATGGGGGCGGGTGCTATCGAGCCGCCGCGCACGGGCATTCCGTACGCGTCCACGGGTCTGAAGTTGTCGCTGGGAGAGCTGTCGGGGACGAGAAGCTCATCGAGATCCAGCATCGCCCCGATGTCGGTCTGAGACGTGCGGCCCAGGGTGCGGAGCGCGTGAATGCTGGTCGGAACGGCGGCTGCGTCCGTGGAAGCCGCGGGGATGGATTCGGCGGCCTCGACTGCGACGACGATCTGGTACTCGCCCACGCGAACGACGTCGCCATTCTGCACCCGATAACCGCCGGGAAAGCGCTTGGAGACCGGCTGGTCGTCGTCGTTCAGGAAAATGCCGTTCGTGCTGAGATCTTCGAGGAAAAACTGCCCGTCCCGATATTGCACGCGCCCGTGATGGGCGGACACGTACCGCATCGGATCAGGTAGCACCCAATCGTTGTCGGCCGAACGTCCGAGGGTACCCCCGTCGAAGCCGAACACGATCGTGCTGCGATCTCCCAGCAGCCGCCGATGATCGCTGACGACTCGCAGGCGAAGCGTCATTTCTTCCCCGTCAAATATCCACAAATCGAGGTCAAAGACACTCAATGCCCGCCCGGTCAGCTCCCCCGCCACGGACGGACATATAATGTCAGCGTCAAAGCTAGCAGCGACCCCCCACTATCTCCATGGCCGCCAGTCACATTTTCCGCATTCTGTTCGTGAACCAGGGCAAGGTTTACGAGGTCTACGCCCGCCGCGTAAATCACGGCGAATTGTTCGGTTTTATCGAGGTCGAGGAGCTCCTTTTCGGGGAGCGCTCGAGCGTCGTTCTCGATCCGACCGAGGAGCGCATCAAGGGCGAATTCGAGGGTGTCAAGCGCACGTTCCTGCCCCTGCATTCGGTGCTGCGCATCGATGAGGTGAAGAAGCAGGGAATGAGCAAGATCACCGCCCTGGAGGGCGGCTCGAACGTCTCGCAGTTTCCCTTGCCGGTCTATACGACACCGCCGGGCGACAAGAAGTGATGCTGCAGGTCCCAGGGGCGCCCGCGTTATCCGCTTTCCGACTCGCCAAGCTCCTCGCTCGCCTCCAGGCCCTCGAGCCCCGGGTCGAGGGATTGGACTCGCGCTTCATCCATTTCGCCGACGTCGAGCATGCGCTCAGCGCGGCCGAGTCGGGGATCCTCGAGCGTTTGCTCACCTACGGCCCGCGTATCGAGGCCGCACTGAAGGAAGGCGAGGGCGAATCGCTCATTGTCGTGCCTCGACCGGGTACGGTATCCCCCTGGTCGAGCAAGGCAACCGACATCGCGCTGGTCTGCGGACTGAGTGCAGTGCGCCGGATCGAACGCGGCATCGTGTATCGCGTGCTCGCCAGCGGGCGCCTGGGGCGTGAGCGCCTTTCGGAGATAGCGCCCGCGTTGCTGGATCGGATGACGGAGGCGGCGTTGTTCGACACGTCGCAGGCCGAGACGCTCTTCGTGCATGCACAGCCCGGTCCTCTGGGCCGTGTGTCGCTGGGCCGCGAGGCGCTCGAGCGCGCCAATATCGAGCTGGGACTGGCGTTGTCGGCTGACGAGATCGACTACCTGCTGCAGAACTTTCAGCGACTCGGGCGCGACCCGACTGACGTCGAGCTCATGATGTTCGCGCAGGCGAACTCCGAGCATTGCCGGCACAAGATTTTCAACGCGAGCTGGGTCATCGACGGGCGTGCACGGGATGAGACCTTGTTCGCGATGATTCGCTATACGCATGCGCGCAGTCCGACCGGCGTGCTCTCCGCCTATCGGGACAACGCCGCGGTGATCGAAGGCACGCGCGGAAGGCGGTACTTCCCCGATCCCGACACCAACATCTATCGCGCGGTGGAGGAGCCGATCGACATTCTGATGAAGGTCGAGACGCACAACCACCCGACGGCCATCTCGCCATTTCCCGGCGCATCCACCGGCTCGGGCGGAGAGATTCGCGATGAGGGCGCGACGGGGCGGGGCGCGAAGCCGAAGGCGGGGCTCACGGGCTTCTCGGTCTCGCACCTGAGGATTCCCGGCTTCGAGCGTCCGTGGGAGCAGGAATTCGGGCGGCCGGGGCGGATCTCTTCGGCGCTGCAGATCATGATCGAGGGACCGATCGGCGCGGCCTCTTTCAACAACGAGTTTGGCCGGCCTGCGATCCTCGGGTACTTCCGTACGTTCGAGCAGCACTCTGCGGGCGACCCGCCGGGCCGGATCCGGGGGTATCACAAGCCCATCATGATCGCGGGCGGGCTCGGTAACGTCCGTCGTCCGCATGTCGAAAAGCCTGAGGTGCCTGTTGGAGCGAAAGTGGTGGTGCTCGGTGGGCCGGCGATGCTCATCGGCCTCGGCGGTGGGGCCGCCTCGTCCGTTGGCAGTGGTGCCTCGAGCGCGGACCTCGATTTCGCCTCGGTTCAGCGCGGCAACGCGGAGATACAGCGGCGAGCGCAGGAAGTCATCGACCGGTGTTGGGAGCTCGGTGATGCCAATCCCATCGTGCTCATTCACGACGTGGGTGCAGGCGGGTTGTCCAACGCGGTGCCGGAGGCTGTAGCGCACAGTAAGCGTGGGGCCCGGATCGACCTTCGAGCGATTCCCAGTGCTGAGCCTGGCATGACGCCGCTGGAGCTGTGGTGCAACGAGGCGCAGGAGCGTTACGTGCTCTGCGTGTCGGCAAATGCGGTCTCGGTATTTGAGCGCATCGCTGCACGCGAGCGCTGCCCATTTGCGGTGATCGGCACGATCGACGACACGGGCGACCTGGTCGTCAACGATCCGTTGCTGAAGGACGAGCCCGTCGACATGCCGATCGACGTACTGCTTGGCAAGCCGCCGCGGATGGTGCGCGACGTCCGGAGCCTGAAGCCGCAGTCGCAAGGCGTGAACTACTACGCGATGGAGTTGCGGGACGCGGCGTACAGGGTGCTACGGCTTCCGACGGTGGCGGACAAGACGTTCCTGATCACAATCGGTGATCGCACGGTGGGAGGCCTCATCAGCCGTGATCAGCTCGTCGGGCGCTGGCAGGTCCCCGTCTCGGACGTAGCGGTCACACTGGCCGATCACGATGGCTACGCCGGTGAGGCGATGTCGATGGGGGAGCGCACGCCGGTTGCGGTCCTGAATGCGCCGGCGTCGGCGCGTCTCGCCGTTGGCGAAGCCGTTACCAACATGCTGGCCGCCGATATCGAGTCGCTCTCGCAGATTCGCCTGTCGGCCAACTGGATGGCCGCTTGCGGGGAGCCTGGCGAGGATGCGGCCCTTTACGAAGCGGTCCATGCGGTCGGCAAGGAGCTGTGTCCCGCGTTGGGGATTGCGATTCCCGTCGGCAAGGACTCGCTGTCGATGAAGACGACGTGGCGGGATGGCGGCCTCGACAAGAGTGTTGTGGCGCCTGTCTCGCTCATCGTGTCAGCGTTTGCTCCTGTGCAGGACGTCCGCCGGACACTGACTCCTGCGCTAGTGTCCGATTCCAAGACGTCCCTTTGGCTGATCGATCTTGGCGGTCACCGCTACCGCATGGGCGGCTCGGCTCTCATGCAGGTTTATGGGGAGATGGGGCATGAGGCTGCGGACGTCGATGATCCGCAGCGCCTGTTGCGCCTGACGGCCGCGCTGGCGGAGTTGCGCGCGGCTGGACTGATCCGGGCCTATCACGATCGCTCCGACGGTGGCTTGTTTGCCACGTTGGTGGAGATGGCCTTCGCCGGACATTGCGGACTCGAGGTGCGCTTGCCCGCGGAAGAGGGCGCTCCGATTCCGCAGCTGTTCTCGGAAGAGCTGGGCGTCGTGCTCCAGGTCAATGCGGGGGACGAGCGCCGTCTGCTGGATATTCTCACCCGGCATGGGCTCTCCGAAGCCGCGCTGCGCGTGGGGACGCCCATCAACGATCTGCGTGTGCGAATCTACGTAGGGGAATTTGTCGCACTGGACGAGTCGTGGACCGACTTGCGCGCGGCGTGGTCGGAGACATCTTGGCGCATGCGTCGTTTGCGCGACGATCCGCAGAGCGCGGATGAGGAATACGCTGCCCAGTGTGCTCCCGACGATCCTGGCCTCTCTGTAGCGCTCCCCTTCGATCCGGAAGATGACATTGCCGCTCCCTACATCTCGCGCGGTGCGCGTCCCGCGGTCGCAGTACTTCGGGAGCAGGGCGTCAATAGCCAGACGGAAACGGCGGCCGTACTCGAGCGCGCGGGGTTTGCGTCTCACGACGTGCACATGACGGACCTGTTGTCCGGCCGCGTGTCGTTGCGTGACTTCCGCGGTGTTATAGCGTGCGGTGGCTTCTCTTACGGCGACGTGTTGGGCGCCGGAGAAGGTTGGGCGAAGTCGATCCTGTTTCATCCGGCCGTTCGCGATGAGTTTCAGCAGTTCTTCGCTCGCAAGGACAGCTTCGCGCTCGGGATCTGCAACGGCTGTCAGATGTTTGCCGCACTGAAGAGCATCATTCCCGGTACGGATCACTGGCCGCGCTTTGTCACGAATCGGAGCGAGCAGTACGAGTCGCGCTTTACCCTTGTTGAAGTCCTGCGCTCGCCTTCTGTCGTGCTCGATGGGATGGCGGGGTCCGTGTTGCCGATCGCCGTCGCACACGGGGAGGGGCATGCCGAGTTCGCTTCCTCCGAAGCGGCGAAAGCGTGCGCGGAGAGCGGCTTCGTGGGCTTCAGGTATGTTCACAACGACCTGAGCGTCGCGAAGAGCTATCCGTTCAATCCCAGCGGCTCGCCTTTTGGGATCGCTGCATTGTGTAACACGGACGGTCGCGTGACGATCACGATGCCGCACCCTGAGCGCTCAGTGCGCTACGTGCAGAACTCCTGGCGTCCAGAGGGAGCGGGGGCGAACAGCGGGTGGATGCGGCTGTTCCGGAATGCGCGCCGGTTCGTCGGCTAGTGGATACCGACAATATCCTTTTGACGGAGCGCGCCTGTTTTTGGGCAAATGCGTACATGGAACTCGTGTACGCCGACTTCACTCTTATCAACCTGTTCACACGGAAAAGCGTGGCGATACGCGCGCTCGTTGATACTGGCGCAACCGACGTTCTCGTTACGCCGGAAATCGCGAAGCAGCTGGACTTCGATCTGGAGGAGGTCTCCCAGAAGACAGTTGTCATGGCGGACGGACGCCGAGTTTCCGCTCCGCGGCTCGCTCCCGTCGAGATCCGATTCGGAGATCGTCTCGTGTGTACGGAGGTTCTGGTACTCGCCGACGAGTGCCTCGTCGGAGTCATCGCCCTCGAGGCGATGGACCTCGTAGTGGATCCGAAGGGCCTGCGAGTGATCCCGAATCCAAAACACCCGGACGGGCCTTGTGCCCGCGCGTAGCGCTCAGGCGATCAAGTCGACGAGCGCATTCTTCCCGGAAGACCAGGCCGCGAGCAGCTGCGCCAGGTGCAAGCTGTTGTCGCTCGGAAACTGCTGAACCACTTCGCCGGTCTGCGAGTTCTTCACCTTGACGATGGTCAGCCCGGTGGCGCGATCGACCTGCAGCTCGATCTCTCGATTGACGCTCGACAGCTGCGCGTTCGCCTTCTTCAGGTCGGCCTGGAGCTGCTGGGCGCTGGGCTGGGCGCTGGGGTGAACGGCCCGCGGCGCCGACTGGGAGGGCGCCCTTGGCGGATTCAATGGACGAACGGCTGCGGACGCGGGTAGCGTCGCAGTCGAGCCCGGATCGCCGGAGCCTGCGGCT
>Ga0070681_10006247_pt1 | contig 11587 bp, 8 predicted proteins | sample KBSC83BmetaG_FD_65650 | JGI IMG/M metagenome (GOLD analysis project Ga0070681, IMG submission 65650) | Corn rhizosphere microbial communities from Kellogg Biological Station, Michigan, USA - KBS C8-3B metaG | ecosystem: Host-associated > Plants > Roots > Rhizosphere | place: USA: Michigan...
GCGTCGGCTTCTTCCAGCGGCGTGAGGTCCTGGCGCTGGATGTTCTCGATCAGCGCCATCGCCGGCACGGCTTCTTCGGACACCTTCTTGATCAGCGCAGGAATCTCGCTGAGCTGCGCGCGCTGGGCGGCACGCCAGCGCCGCTCGCCGGCGATCAGCTCGTAGCTGTGCTTGCCGATCTCGCGCACCACCACCGGCTGGATCAGGCCCTGCGCCTTGATCGACGCGGCCAGCTCGTCCAGCGCCTCGTCGTTCCAGTGCCGCCGCGGCTGGTACTTGCCGGGCTGGATCTGCTGGATCGGCAGGATGCGCAGTTCGCCCTCCTGGGCCAGCACCGACGGTGCGGCATCGCCGTCGCCACCGAGCAGGGCATCGAGCCCGCGTCCCAAACCACGTTTTTTTGCAGCAGCCATGCCTTATTCCTGATGATTGGCGGCCGGCGCCTTGAGCGCCGGACCGCTGTCGCCGTGCGCGGTGGTCGCCGCCAGCGGCTCGATGTCGTTGACCGGATCGACGTTATCGGCGCGTGGCAGTGCGCGTTCACGCCGGATGATTTCGCCGGCCAGGCCGATGTAGGCGATCGCGCCGCGCGAGCTGCGGTCGTACAGATGGATCGGCTGGCCGTGGCTGGGCGCCTCGGCCAGGCGCACGTTGCGCGGGATGATCGAGCGCAGCACCTTGTCGCCGAAGTGCTGGGTGAGCTGGGCGGAGACTTCGTTGCCCAGGTTGTTGCGCACGTCGTACATGGTGCGCAGCAGGCCCTCGATCTCCAGCTGGGGGTTCAGCCGGTGGCGCACCGCCTTGACCGTGTCGAGCAGGCTGGACAGGCCTTCCAGCGCGAAGTACTCGCACTGCACCGGGATCAGCACGCCGTCGGCCGCAGTCAGCGCGTTCAGCGTGAGCAGGTTCAGCGACGGCGGGCAGTCGATCAGGATGGTGTGGTAGTTCGGCGCGATCTTCGCCAGCTGTTCCTTCAGCCGGTGCTCGCGCGCCAGCGCATCCATCAGCTTCAGCTCGGCCGCGGTGAGGTCGCCATTGCCCGGCAGCAGGTCGTAATGCGCGTCGGTGGGCACGATCGCCGCGGCGATCTCCACTTCCTCCAGCAGCACCTCGCAGCCGCTCGCCTTGATGTCGCGCTTGTTCACGCCCGAGGCCATGGTGGCGTTGCCCTGCGGGTCCAGGTCGACCAGCAGCACCTTGCGCTTCGCGGCGGCCAGCGCAGCGGCGAGATTGACGGCAGTGGTGGTCTTGCCGACACCGCCCTTCTGGTTGGCGACAGCGATGATGCGGGCCATGGATGGATAGCTACCGTACGCGGGAGAGGGTGGAGCGTGGGCGACAGAAACGTCCGAGGCGAAAAGCTCTCTGCGCGAGGACAGTTTTTCGACGATTCGCCGGCCCATAGTGGTTCTATGGGCCAAGAAGCGGCGGAAAAGTGGACCGCGCAGAGGGCTTTGCAGCCCGGACGGTTTTCTGCCGTCCACGCTCCTAGTGTAATGCCTCGCCCCGCCCAGCGCTGCCCGTGCTCAGGCGCCGATCCGCGCCCCGCTGGCGGCATCGAACAGGTGCAGCCGTTCGGCCACCAGGCCCAGCGCCAGCGTGCCGCCCGGCTCGGGCAAGGTCTGCGGCGGCACCCGCGAAACCAGCGCCTGGTCGCCGTAGCGCAGGTTCAGGAAGATCTCGTTGCCGACCGGTTCGAGCACCTCCAGCCGGGCGCCGAACGCGGCCCCGCCGGCGCCCTGCGGCTGCAGGTGTTCCGGGCGGATGCCCAGCACCACCTCGCGATCGCGCCACGGCTGCCACGCCGTCGCCTGCGGCGGCGCGCCCAACGCGATGTCGCCGTGCGCGGTGGCCAGCTTCCAGCCATCGGCCTGTCTGAGCGTGCCGCGCAGCTGGTTCATCGCCGGGCTGCCGACGAAGCCGGCGACGAACAGATTGGCCGGTTTCTCGTACAGGTTCATCGGCGTGTCGATCTGCTGGATCACGCCGCCGTCCAGCACCACGATGCGCTGACCCAAGGTCATCGCCTCGATCTGGTCGTGGGTGACGTAGATCATGGTGGCCTTGAGCTGGCGATGCAGCCGCGCGATCTCCACCCGCATCGACAGGCGCAGCTTGGCGTCCAGGTTGGACAGCGGCTCGTCCAGCAAAAACACCTTGGGATCGCGTACCAGGGCCCGGCCCAGCGCCACCCGCTGGCGCTGGCCGCCGGACAGCGCGCCCGGGCGCGAAGCCAGCCGCGCCTCCAGTTCCAGCGTCTTCGCCGCCGCGGCCACGCGCTGGTCGATGTCGGCCTGCTTGTGGCCGCGCAGCTTCAGGCCGAAGCCGAGGTTCTCGGCCACCGTCATGTGCGGGTACAGCGCGTAGTTCTGGAACACCATCGCGATGTCGCGATCCTTCGGCGCCACCGCGTTGACCACGCGGCCGTCGATGCTGAGCGTGCCGGCGCTGATCGACTCCAGCCCGGCGATCATGCGCAGCAAGGTGGTCTTGCCGCAGCCGGACGGCCCCACCAGCACCAGCAGCTCGCCGTCGGCGATCTCGAAGCTGGCGTCGGCCACACCGACGTGGCCGTTGGGGTAGACCTTGCGCAACCGGTCCAGACGTACGACAGCCATGGGCATCTCCAGTGGGGGTTGGCCACGACGGCCCGTCTTCGCCGCAGCATGCGCCTGTCTGCACATTGGCGAAACATTCAGCTATTCTGCCGATGTAATCGTTTACATCAAGCACTTTGATCGCAGGAACCCTCATGACGCACCCCCGCTTCCGCTTTCCCGACGGCTTCCACTGGGGTGCCGCCACTTCGGCCTACCAGATCGAAGGCTCGCCGCTGGCCGATGGCGCCGGCCCCAGCATCTGGCAGCGCTTCGCGCATACGCCGGGCATGATGGTGAACGGCGACACCGGTGACGTCGCCTGCGATCACTACCGCCGTTACAAGGACGACGTGCAGCTGATGAAGGCGCTGGGTCTCCAGGGCTACCGCTTCAGCATCAATTGGGCGCGCGTGCTGCCCGAGGGCACCGGCCGGGTCAACCCGAAGGGGCTGGATTTCTATTCGCGGCTGGTCGACGAGCTGCTGGAAAACGGCATCGCGCCGAATGCCACGCTGTTCCACTGGGACCTGCCGGCGGCGCTCGACGATCGCGGCGGCTGGCTCAACCGCGACATCGCGCACTGGTTCGCCGAGTACGCCGAGGTGATGTTCAAGGCGCTGGACGACCGCGTGCCACGCTGGTCCACGCTCAACGAGCCGTGGGTGGTCACCGACGGCGGCTACCTGCACGGCGCGCTGGCGCCCGGCCATCGCAGCAAGTACGAGGCGCCGATTGCCGCGCACAACCTGATGCGCGCCAGCGGCGCCGGCATCCAGGCCTACCGCGCGCACGGCAAGCACGAGATCGGCGTGGTATTCAACATCGAACCGAAGTACCCGCATTCGGACCGCGCCGAGGACCTCGCCGCCACGGCCCGCGCGCACGCCTACATGAACCAGCAGTTCGCCGATCCGGCGCTGCTGGGCAGCTACCCGCCCGAGCTGAAGGAGATCTTCGGCGACGCCTGGCCGGATTTCCCGCAGGACGATTTCAAGCTGACCAAGCAGAAGGTCGACTTCGTCGGCATCAACTACTACACCCGCGCCGTGGTGAAGCACGACCCGAACCAGTACCCGCTGAAGGCCTCGCCGGTGCGCCAGCCGAACAAGACCTACACCGAGACCGGCTGGGAAGTGTTCGAGCAGGGCCTGACCGACACGCTGACCTGGTTCAAGGACCGCTACGGCGACATCCCGCTGTACATCACCGAAAACGGCTCGGCGTTCTACGACCCGCCGGTGGCCGAGAGCGGCGAACTCGCTGATCCGTTGCGCACGAACTACCTGCGCAAGCACCTCAAGGCGCTGCACCAGGCGATCACGGCCGGGGTGAACCTGAAGGGCTACTACGCCTGGTCGCTGCTGGACAACCTGGAGTGGTCACTGGGTTTCTCCAAGCGCTTCGGCCTGTACCACGTCGACTTCGCCACCCAGCAGCGCACGCCGAAGGCCACCGCGAAGCTGTACGCGCAGGTGATCGAGAGCAACGGCAGCGTGCTGGACGAGTAAAACTGCGTATCAGGCGCGGCCGAGCACCAGCAGATGGCGCTCGGCCGGCAGCCCCGGCACCACCAGCGCATGCATGCCGCGCACCGCGAAGCCGGCCGGGATGCCCGGCAGCTCGTCGTCCGGCCGCTTGCCCTTCATCGCCAGCCAAATTCCGTCCGGCGCCAGCAGGTGGCCGCCCCAGCCGAGCATGTCGGCGAGGCTGGCGAACGCACGCGCGGTGATGCAATCGAACCGGCCCTCGACGTCTTCCACCCGCGACTGCACGGCGCGCACGCCGTCGAGTTTCAGCGTGCGGATCGCCTCGCGCAGGAAACGCACCTTCTTGCCGTTGGAATCGACCAGCAGGATCTCCCGTCCCGGCGCGGCGATCGCCAGCACGATGCCGGGCAGGCCGGGGCCGGTGCCGAGGTCGGCCAGGGTCTGGCCCTGCACGTAAGGCAGGATCGCCAGCGAATCGAGCAGGTGGCGGGTGACCATCTCCGCCGGGTCGCGCACCGCGGTGAGGTTGTAGGCCGCGTTCCAGCGCTCGAGCAGGGCCTGGTAGTCGAGCAGCCGCGGCACCGCGTCGGCCGGCAACTGCAGGCCCAGGGCGGCAATGCCTTGTTCAAGCCGGGATTGCAAGGCATCACGCGTGGTCATGGGTTCGCTCGGGGAAAGGGGCGCAAAGTATCCGCGGCCCGCGCCGGCATTGCCAATGCCGCCCAAAAGAAGACCCGCCGAAGCGGGTCGAAGGCTTGCAAATCCCCTGCGGCGCGGGCGCTCTCGGACGCCCTGGCGCGAATCACGACTCAGGCCATGTCGAGCTCGACCCGGGTCACCATCATGCCGCGCTCGCGCAGCGTGCTGTTCAAGGACCGCTTCACCTTCGCGCCGAGGTCGCGGCGATCGGCGACCGGCTCGCTGCGCAGGGCTTCCTGCGCACCGCGGCGGATCAGCTGGTCGACCTGCTCGAACACCGCGTCGGCGCGCTCCGGTTCCAGCACCTGCCAGTACACCGTACCGCGCACGTCGTGCGCATCAGCCAGCGGCTCCTCGAAACGCAGGGTCTGGCCGGCCAGGTTGATCTTGTGCGCGACCCGATCCAGCACGGGCAGCACCAGATGCGTGCCCGACTGCAACACGCGCACCAGCTTGCCGTGCCGGTACAGGCTGTAGACCTGTCCAGCCGGCACGTGTCTGACCGCACTGGCAAGCAGCACGGCGGGGATCACGAGCAGCAGGGTCAGCAGAGTCATCATGGCGTGAAAAAACAGTGACTTGTCTATGGTTTCTTCAAAGCTCTTGGTAGCTTGAGGATACAGTTGCCTGAACTCACGAAGATTAACCTTCATTTAACGGCAAAACCGAATCTTTAACAACAGGCGCCAACCCACGTATGGGTGATGCCAATCACGGAATCGGCAGATCCGTTCGATGGCATGCCTGGATCGTGCCAACAAGTCCACTGCTGCACCGCCATAACGCGACTTCCGCGGATCATTGGCGCCACCACAGGGATCTTCCCGCCATTTCGGTCATGAAGGCTCTAAAACTGCGGCGGCGCAGCATACAAGCTTGCTTTACAAGCACTTTACAATGCGCCATGAAAACGTTTACGTTGCCGCGGCAATGCGGTTTTTGGGCTCTTCCCGGACACCCCCGACATGTCGGCAGCAACCATCAAAGACGTAGCGCGCGAGGCCAGGGTTTCCGTGGCCTCGGTGTCGCGTGCATTGAACGGCGGCCACGGGGTGACCGCCGAGACCAGCCGGCGCATCCATGAAGCCGCACAACGCCTGCACTACGTGCCGCACGCCGCGGCGCGCATGTTGATCACCCGCCGTACCAACACCGTCGGCGCGCTGCTGCCGGACCTGTATGGCGAGTTCTTTTCCGAGCTGATCCGCGGCATCGACCTGGCCGCGCGGGCGCGCGGCCTGCACCTGCTGGTGTCCAGCTCGCACGACGACGCCGCCGCCGCCGCCGTCGCGCTGCGCGCGATGCAAGGCCGCGTCGACGGCCTGCTGCTGATGTCGCCGCACGCCGATGCCGACTTCCTGCGGCAGAACCTGCCGCACGATTTGCCCACCGTGCTGATGAACACCCGGCTGGCCGGCAGCGACTACTGCGCGCTGTCGGTGGACAACGACGGCGGCGCCCGGCTGATGGTCGAACACCTGCTGTCGCTGGGCCACCGGCGCCTCGCGTTCATCCAGGGGCCGCCCGGCAACCGCGACGCCGGCGAGCGCGAACTCGGCTACCGCGAGGCGCTGGCCAGCCATGCGCCGGATAGCCCGACGATCATCCTGTCAGGTGATTTCAGCGAGGAATCCGGTTACCGCGCCGGTCGGCAAGTACTGGCGATGCGGCCGCGGCCGGACGCCGTGTTCGCCGCCAACGACATGATGGCGATCGGCTGCATGGCGGCGCTGCGCGAAGCCGGGGTCTGCATCCCGGAAGAAATCGCCGTCAGCGGTTTCGACGACGTGCCGATGGCGCGCTACGTGACGCCGCCGCTGACCACCATCCAGGTGCACATCGCCGAACTCGGCGGCCAGGCCATGGAACTGCTGGGCGAACAGATCGACAACCCCGGCAGCGTGCCCGCCGGCACCCGCCGCCACGTCGGCGCAGAACTGGTCGTGCGCTCGTCCAGCGGAGCGGCGATCGTTTAGCGGCACGGACACTTCGCCGATGCAGGAACGCGTCGGACTGAACCGCCTCGGGACACACCGGGCGGTTGGCGCGGAAGGATCGAGGGGATATCCGTCCACGGGCAACACCACAGCAACGCGACAGCAGAAAAAAGTCCGAACTACTTGCAACGATATACGGGAGAGGATCAGGTCATGGTCAATCAACGCACGCTACCCAGGCATATCTCACTGGCCCTCGCCGGCCTGCTGGTCACCACACTCGTGCTGCCGGGCGTGCACGCCCAGACCAGCACGGCGATCCTGCGCGGGCACGTCAGCGCGCCGCAGGGGCAGGTACCCACCGAGGTCACCGCCACCAACGTCGCCACCGGCTTCGTCAACAAGGCCAAGGTCAACGCCGACGGCAGCTACACCCTGGCCGGGCTGAGCCCCGGCAGCTACGCCATCGTGGCCAGCGGCAACGGCAGCCGAGCCAGCCAGACCGTCACCGTGCAGGTCGGCCAGTCGCTGAACCTGAACCTCGACGCCGCCGCCGCGCCCGGCGCCGTCAACGCCACCACCCTGCAGGGCGTCACGGTGAACGCGACCACGCTGGTCGAGACGCGCACCTCGGAAGTGGCCACCAACGTCACCCAGAAGCAGATCCAGACACTGCCGCAGAACGAGCGCAACTTCCTCGATTTCGCCAAGCTGGTGCCGGGCGTGGTCACCTCGCGCGACCCCAATGTGAAAACCTTCTCGTCGGGCGGTCAGTCGGCCGAGAATGTAAACGTTTTCATCGACGGCGCCAGCCTGAAGAACAACGTGCTCAAGGGCGGCATCGCCGGCCAGGACTCGACCCGCGGCAACCCGTTCTCGCAGGAGGCGGTGCAGGAATTCCGCGTGCTGACCAACAACTACAAGGCCGAGTACGAGCAGGCCGGCACCGCGATCATCACCGCGGTCACCAAGTCGGGCACGAACGAATTCCACGGCTCGCTGTACGACTACTACCAGAACCAGGGGATGATCGCGCAGAACTCGTTCGACAAGAAAAACCATGTCAAGAAGCCCGACTACAAGCGCGAGCAGCGCGGCTTCACGCTGGGCGGCCCGATCATCAAGGACGTGGCGCAGTTCTTCATCAACTACGAGGAACGCAAGGACACCGCCAACAACACGGTGCAGATCAACGACCCGCGCTTCGCCCAGTACAACGGCACCTTCTCGGCGCCGTTCAACGAGAAGACCTTCTTCGGCAAGCTGAGCTGGCAGCCGGACGAGAACAACAACGTCGACCTCAGCCTGACCACCCGGCGCGACAGCGAGCAGCTCGGCTTCGGCGGCACCACCGCCTACAGCGCGCGCAGCAACCGCAAGAACAACGTCGACGACCTGCTGCTGAAATGGCAGTCGCGCGGCGACAGCTGGATCAACGACCTGCTGCTCGACGCCGGCACCGCGAAATGGCATCCGACCTCGGCCGAATCCGGCTCGGTGCGCAGCATCTACGACCCCGGCATCGCGGTGATCGGCAGCGGCAGCGACCTGCAGGACAAGGGCCAGGACCAGCGCACGATCCGCAATGACTTCACCTGGTTCGGCCTGCCCAACCACACCATCAAGGCGGGCATCAAGTACGCCGCGTACGGCATCACCCTGGAGCAGAACAGCGCGACGGTGCCGACCTACTATTTCAGCGAAGACGCCGCCTACCCGGGTGGCTTCAATTCGCCCTACAAGGCGGTGTATTCGCCCACCGGCGCCAGCGCCAACCTGCACACCAACCAGCTTGGCCTGTACGTGCAGGACGACTGGGACATCACCGAGCGCCTGCAGCTGAACCTGGGCCTGCGCTGGGACTACGAGACCAACGCGCTGAACAAGGATTACGTGACGCCGGCGGTGCAGATCCCCACGCTCGAATACCTGGGCCTGCAGGACTACATCAGCAACGGCCACAACCGCGACGGCTACAAGGGTGCGATCCAGCCGCGTCTCGGCTTCTCGCTGGACGTCAGCAAGGACGGCGACCAGAGCACCACCATCTTCGGTGGCGCCGGCCGCTACTACGACCGCACGCCGTTCGACTGGGTCAGCCAGGAAGAGCTGCATTCGCTGGTGCCCAACTACACGTTCCTGTTCAGTCCGGGCGGGGTCACCCCGGGCACCATCGCGTGGGACCCGAGCTACCTCACTCCGGCCGGCCTCAACGGGTTGCTGGCGTCCGGTTCGCCCGGCTTCAGTTCCGAGATCGACGTGATCAACAACAAGACGAAACCGCCGCATACCGACCAGTTCAGCCTGGGCGTGCGCCAGGTGCTGGGCGACTGGACCGCGTCGCTGACCCTGGCCCGCGTGCTCGGCTATGACCAGTTCACCTGGGTGTGGAACCGTCTGCCGGAACCGGGCTTCGTACTCAACCAGATGCCCGGCAGCCCGTACGGCGTGGTACTGCACAACACCGACAAGAAGACCCAGTCCAGCAGCGTGCTGGTCAGCATCGACAAGCCGTATACCGAGGCCTCCGGCTGGGGCGTGGGCCTGGCCTACACCTACCAGCGCGCGCGCCAGCAGGGTAACGACAACTACTCGCTGGATTACGTCGATCCGGCCGGCTACCCGGCCGGGCACGTAGGCGAGAAGCAGCACCTGGTGCTCAACGGCATCGTGCGCGGCCCGTGGGACACCCGCCTGACCGGCATCTTCACCTACGGCTCCGGCCTGCCCTACGACTACTTCGCCAACGTGCCGGGTTGCGACTACAACTGCATCTTCCGCAAGAACGGCAAGTACGGGCAGAAGTACCTCAACCTCGACCTGTCGATCGCCAAGGAATTCCGCTGGGGCGAAAGCCAGGCGCTGGAGCTGCGCTTCGACGTGATGAACGTGTTCAACCGCGACGTCGACAACGGCTACATCAACAACCAGTACAACTGGGGCACCACCGACCCGAACCCCGACTTCGGCCGGGCCACCAGCGCCGATCCGAACCAGACCCGCCGCTTCCAGATCGGCGCACGCTACACGTTCTGATCCATCCGCGGCAGCCGGCACCGCCGCTTCACCCGTCCGCCCGCAGGCTGCGCGCGGACGTCTGAATGGCCATGCGAATCCGTGTGAGAGCACGGGTTCGCATGGCTGCCAACGCAAAGTACGGCAGACCCATCATGACGTTCTTCCATCGGCCCGCGTGGCTTTCCCCGCTCCTGCTCGGCCTCGCCCTGATCGTCGCGGCCCCGGCCAGCCCCGCCTGGCAGGCCCGGCCCGCACCCACCACGCAAACCAGCGCACCGGTCGTGCCGGCGCTGGTCAACGACCTCGAACGGCGCAGCTTCCGCTTCTTCTGGGACAGCGCCAACCCCGCCAACGGGCTGATCCCCGACCACTACCCCGGTGAATCCTTCTCCAGCATCGCCGCGGTCGGCTTCGGCCTGACCGCCTACGGCGTGGGCGTGGAGCGCGGCTACATCACCCGCGAACAGGCGGTCGAACGCACCCTGGCCACCCTGCGTTTCTTCGACACCGCGCCGCAGAACGACAGCGAGGACGACGCCAGCGGCTACCGCGGCTTCTTCTACCACTTCCTCGACATGCAGAGCGGCAAGCGCTTCGCGCGCTGGACCGAGTTGTCCAGCGTGGACACCACCCTGCTGCTCGGCGGCGTGCTGTTCGCGCAGTCGTACTACGACCGCGACACGCCGGCCGAACACGAGATCCGCACACTCGCCGACCGCATCTACCGCCGCGTCGAGTGGCCCTGGCTGCAGGTGCGAGCGCCGCTGGTCAGCATGGGCTGGACGCCGGAGGGCAAGTTCATCCCGCACGACTGGGAGGGCTACAACGAGGCCATGCTGTTGTACGTGCTGGCGCTGGGCTCGCCCACCCACCCGATCGGCGCCGACGCATGGCCGGCGTGGACGAGTACCTACGACCGCCACTGGGGCCAGTTCCACGGCGTGCAGCTGCTGAACTTCGGGCCGATGTTCGGCCACCAGTACAGCCACGTGTGGATCGACTTCCGCGGCATCCGCGACGCCTGGAACCGCCAGCACGACCTGGACTACTTCGAGAACAGCCGCCGCGCGGTGGTCGCCCAGCGCAACTACGCGATCGCCAACCCCGGCGGCTGGACCGGCTACGGCCCGAACGTGTGGGGGCTGAGCGCCAGCAACGGTCCCGGAGGCATCATCGTCGAGGGCCAGCGCCGGCGCGAGTTCCATGGCTATATCGCCCGCGGCGCGGGACTGGGCTGGGACGTCGACGACGGCACCATCGCGCCGACCGCGGCGGGCGGCTCGATCGCGTTCGCGCCGGAGCTGGTGATTCCCGCACTGGAGGAGATGAAGCGCCGCTATGGCAAGGACATCTACGGCGAGTACGGTTTCCTCGACGCGTTCAACCCCAGCTTCCACGTGCAGACCGAACTGCGCACCGGCAAACTGCGGCCGATGGGCTGGGTCGACAACGTGTACCTCGGCATCGACCAGGGCCCGATCGTGCTGATGATCGAGAACTGGCGCAGCGACTTCGTGTGGAACGTGATGAAGAAGAATCCGTACATCCGCAAGGGACTCGAGCGCGCCGGCTTCGAAGGCGGCTGGCTGGACGCGGGGACACCGGAAAAATGACCCGCGGTGCGCGCCCGCAGCGATCGCGGCGCGGCCCGTGGCTGGCTTGCCTCACCCTGTGCAGCGTGTTGCTGGGCAGCTGCGCGCCGGCGCCGGCGCCGGCGGGGCAGCAGCTCACGTTCTGGACCATCGGCCGCGAGGGCGAGGCGATCGTCAAGCTGCTGCCGGCGTTCGAGCGCGCGCATCCCGGCATCCGCGTGAAAGTGCAGCAGCTGCCGCTGACCGCGGCGCAC
>Ga0070681_10006251_pt1 | contig 11583 bp, 11 predicted proteins | sample KBSC83BmetaG_FD_65650 | JGI IMG/M metagenome (GOLD analysis project Ga0070681, IMG submission 65650) | Corn rhizosphere microbial communities from Kellogg Biological Station, Michigan, USA - KBS C8-3B metaG | ecosystem: Host-associated > Plants > Roots > Rhizosphere | place: USA: Michigan...
GCGGTGGTGGCGGCGGCGGCGGCGGCTCGACGTCGACGGACATGGCGCATCCGACCGCCGATCTCGCTCAGCCGGTGGGCGACATGGCGAACGCCGCTTGCGGCATGACCGGCGACGACTGCTCGTCGACGCCGTGCTGCCCCAGCTCGACCTGCATCCCCGGCTTCAACATCTGCTTCTAGCGGAAGGGCGTCGAGAGCGGCGTCCGGCGGGCTAGTCTTCGTCGGCGGCGACCGGCTCTTCGTCGGCCTCGGGCAGATCTTCGGGCTCGGTCTCGCCGCCGAAGTTCGAGCGCGGCTCGCTGCTTCCACCGCCGCTGCTGTTGCCCATGCGTCCCTGCACCAGCTTGGCGGGCTCGTCCTTCACCGGCGCGACGAACGTCTCCCACGCCGCCGCCGCCTTGAGCGCGTCGCCCAGGCTCATGCCCTTCTTGACCATCTCGTTGACGCGCGCCTTCGCCTCCGGCGTCAGCCGGCGCGCCGGCACCACCGCGGGCGCATCCTCGCCGGCGGCGTGACCCTTGCCGCGCGCGGCCGGCGCGGCGGCAGGCTTCTTGGCGACGGGCGCGGCCGGCTTGGCCGCGGCGCGGGGCGCCTCGTCCTCGTCGCCGTCGAGATCGTCCTCGAACTCGTCGTCCTCGTCGTCCTCGTGCTCGTCGCCCGCTGCGGCCTCTTCCTCGACGACGGGCGGCTTCTTCGCAGCCTTGCCGGCGGCGGCGGGCTTCTTCGGCGCCTTGGGGGCAGCGGCCTTCTTGCCTTTGCTGGGCGTCTTGGCTGGCATGGTTGCGATCTAACACATGCCGGCCAAAAAAAAACCAGCAGCTAGTTTTGCTACGATTCTCCCATGCGCCTGGCGCTGATTTTGTGCGTCGTCGCAGGCTGCGGCGGCGCCTCCTTCCCGTCGCCGCCGACGGCAAACGACCCCGACTATCCGGCGGGACCGTACGGCTACGGCCCGCGGAATACGCTGCCGGACCTCCTCTTCGCAGCCAAGGTCGTGCCCGTCGGAGGAGACGCCGCGGCGACGCCGGCGCAGATGATCTCGCTCGGCCGCCTGCGCACACCGGACGTGCGCGCGTTCGTCATCGCGGCGAGCGCCGAGTGGTGCTCCGACTGCGTCGACGATCAGCCGGCGATGATGCAGCTCGAAGCCAAGTACGGCTCACGCGGCATCGTCGCCATCGAGCTCCTCGACGAGGCCGCGCCCGGCGTCGCGCCGACGCTCGACAACCTCGATCGCTGGTCGGCTGCTTACAGCGTAAGCGGGACGATCGCGCTCGACGCCAACAAGACGTTCGAAGCCGCAGCGGGCATCACCGCGTTCCCCACCTATTTCGTCGTCTACGCGCCGCACATGAACATCGCGTACGAAACGACGACCCCGCTCGTCGCCGCGCCGCTCGATCCAGCGCTCGACTCGATCGTCGGCGCGCCCTAGCTCAGCGCGCGCACTTCAGGCTCGTCGGCACGCACTGGTGCGTCTTCACCGTGCGCGACGTCGCCGACGCCACCGCGCGGCACGAATATCCCGACGGGCAGCCGCTGTCGTCGATGCACTCGAACGTGCACGCCTTCTGCGACGACGAAATCTTGGTGCAGCGGTTCCCATCCGCTCCGCACTGCGCGTTCGTCGTGCACGCCGCGCACAGCTTGCCGGCGTCCGACATCGGGTCGTACTTGGGATTGTGATCGACCCCGTGCACCCCGTACATCGACGAGAATCCATAGCCCTGATCCTTGTCGAGCCCGCGCGTCAGCTCCGACACCTTCACCGGCACCAGCTTGCCGCTCGTCTGATTGAACAGCGCCTTCAACAGCCGCTCCGCCGACGCCTCCGTCCCCGCGTTCGAGAAGTCCGTCGTCGTGATGACGTTCAGGTTGTCGTGGCTCGCCTTCGCCGGATTGAGCCAGAACGCCTGCCCGAGGTCGTACGTGTCGCAGCCGTTGGCCAGCACGATCTGATAGCTCTTCGGCATCTCCGCCGTCGGAATCTTCGAGTCGTCCATGTCGCCTTCGAGCGTCTTGCGCCAATTGGCCAGCGCGAAGCCGTAGAGCGGCCCCGAGTGCCCCTCGAACACGATGACCTCGCGATGCGCCAAGGAGTCGCGCATGTCGGCCTCCAGGATCTTGCCGCCCGCGTCGGTGTCCGGATCGGGCCCGAGCACGTGGTTCGCCGGGTCGCCCGGATGGAAGATCCAAATCTTCACAACCACCGGCTTGCCGTTCGACTGAATCGTCTTGGTGAGCGGCCCCGACGTGCGATCGAGCGCGTCGTACGACGCCACCGGCGAGGCGAAGCCGTTGTCGACGAGGAAGTTGTACAGGTTGCGCGAGCCCTTCAGATCGTAGCGATCCCAATAGTCCCAGCCGAAGTGCACCGCGATGGTGATCTCGCCGTCGGCGAGCAGGCGATCGTACGCCAGCCACGCGTCCGTCGACGCCGTCTGCGCCGTCAGCGTCATCGCCATCGGCTCGAGCTCCGCCGCCGTCAGCTTCGACGGATCGAAGCTGTCCCACGGCGCGTCGCGATACCACTCGTGGTTGTACTCGAGCCGCGCCAGGTCGTCGTTCGACACCTTGCCGAGCTGCAGCGTGAACTTCGCCCCCACCTTCGCGATCAGGTTCTTCGCGCCCGCGACCTGCACCTTGTACGGAAACTGGAAGGTCTTGTGGTCGCTCGTCGTCAGCGTGCCGTCGTCCTCGGAGGCGAAGCGCGTCAGCGCCGCGAAGCCGCCGTACGCCTTGTTGGTGTCCTCGTCTTCCTTGTCGGTGAGGTAGGTATTCAAGAACCAGCTGATGGCGACATTCTTCAGCTGCACCAGCTGCTTGGCGCGCTTGAGCGCCGCCGCGTCCGTGAGCCCGTCCTCGACGGTGACCGTGCCGGTGCCCGCCGCCCAGTACTCGGCGGCGGCCGACGAGAAGAAGTCGTCCTCCTTGCCCGCGGGCACGATGACGTCGTCGTCGTTGTTGTCGGCGGCCCCAATCTGCGCGCCGCAACCGGCGGCGATGAGGGCCAGGGCGAGAAGCTCGATCAGCCGTTTCAGCATGACCGGGCGCCTGTAGCAAAAGGTAGGCCGATGTGCGCACAAGCAGTTTACGGTACTTATCGGCCGATCCGCGTGGCTCCTGCCGCAGCCATGGGTGCGCCAGGCACCGGCCGCGGCCTCGCACGACGGCCGCGCGCCGTGGTCCATCCAACCTCGTGTGCTAGCCTCCCGCGATGCCCGCAGCCCTCCTCGCCGTGCTGGCGCTGGCCTCGACGCTGAACGTCCCCGTCGACCGGTACGTCCTGCCCAACGGCCTCGTCGTCCTGCTCCACGAGGACCATCGCCTGCCCAACGTCGTCGTCGATCTGACCTTCCGCGTCGGCTCGAAGGACGAGAAGCCCGGCCGCACCGGCTTCGCGCACCTGTTCGAGCACCTCATGTTCATGGGCACCAAGAACGTGCCCAACGGCGCCTTCGACACCATCCTCGAAGGCGCGGGCGGCTGGGACAACGCCTCGACCAACGAGGACTACACCAACTACTTCGACACCGGCCCGTCGAACCTGCTCGAGACCTTCTTGTGGCTCGAGGCCGACCGCCTCTCGTCGCTGCCCGACGACATGACCAAGGCCAAGGTCGATCTGCAGCGCGACGTCGTCAAGAACGAGCGCCGCCAGAGCTACGAGAATCGGCCGTACGGCCGCGCCGAGCTGGTGCTGCCCGACAAGCTCTATCCGCCGTCGCATCCGTACCACCATCCGGTGATCGGCTCGCACGCCGATCTCGACGCCGCCCGCGTCGCCGACGTCAAGGCGTTCTTCCGCGAGTACTACGTGCCGTCGAACGCGGTGCTCGCCATCAGCGGCGACTTCGCGACCGCGGACGCGCGCGCGCTCATCGACAAATACTTCGCCTGGATGCCCAAGCGCCCGGTGCCGCCGCACGCGACGCCGAAGCCGGTGACGCTGGCCAAACCGGTGCGCGTGCACCTCACCGACGCCGTGCAGCTGCCGCGCGTCGAGCTGGCGTGGCACTCGCCGCCGGCGTTCGCCCCCGGCGACGCCGAGTGCGACCTCATCGCCGCGGTGCTCGGCGGCGGCCACTCGTCGCGCCTCTATCAGACGCTGGTCTACGATCAGAAGCTCGCCGAGTCGGTCGAGGTCGAGCAGCGCACCACCTTCTATGGCTCGCAGTTCGTCATCGTCGCGACCGCGCAGTCGGGCCACAGCGCCGCCGAGCTGGAGAGCGCCATCGACAAGGAGCTGGCGCGGCTCGACGCCGAGCCGCCGTCGGAGCGCGAGCTCGAGCGGGCGCGCGCGTTCGTGCAGACCAAGCTGCTGCACGACATCGAGCCGGCGGTGCAGCTCGCCGGCGCGCTCAACTGGTTCGAGCTGCGCTTCGGCGACGGGCGCGAGCTCGGCCGCCGCTACCTCGGCCGCTACGACGCCGTCACCGCGACGGAGCTGGCGGCGCGCGCGCGCGCGGTCTTGCACGCGCCGCACCTCACCGTCGTCATCGATCCGGAGGCGGCCAAATGAGGAGCGCGCTCGTTCTCGTCGCCGTCGCCGCGACGGTCGCCGCGACGGCCTACGCCGCGCCGGCGGCGAAGCCGGATCTGACCCAGCAGCCGCCGCTGCCGGCACAAGCGCCGTGGAAGGCGCCGGTGCCGTCGGTGACGACCACCGCCGCCGGGCCGCGCATCGTCGTGCTGCCGCAGCATCAGCTGCCGATGGTGCACGTGCTCGTCACCATCCCCGCCGGCAGCGCGCTCGATCCGCGCAATCGACCCGGCCTCGCCGCCGCGGTCGCCGGCATGCTGCAAGACGGCGGCGCGGGCCAGCGGAGCGCGCCCGAGATCGCGCAAGCGCTCGCCGATCTCGGCACCGAGATCGAGGAGCACGTCGACCCCGATCAGGTGCAGCTGTCGCTCACGGTGCTGTCGCGCAACCTCGACCGCGCGCTCGCGCTCGTCGACGATCTGGTGCGCCGTCCGCGCTTCGACGCTGCCGACTGGCAGCGCGCGCAGACCCGCCGCATCGACGAGATCCATCGCCGCCTCGACGAGCCGGAGCGGCTCGCCGACGACCTCTTCAACCGCGTGCTCTACGGCGATCATCCGTACGGCCATCCGTTCCTCGGCACCATCGAGTCGGTGCGCGCCATCACCGCCGGCGAGCTGCGCGAGTTCTGGGCCAAGCACTACGCGCCGGCCAACATCACCTTCATCCTCGTCGGCGACGTCGACGCCGAGGCGGTGGGCAAGCGCTTCGCCGGCGATCCGCCCGCCAAGCCCGCCGCGTGGCCCGCGCCGCCGCCGCCGCCGGTGGCGCACGGGGCGCGCGTCGTGCTCGTCGATCGTCCCGGCGCGCCGCAGTCGCAGCTGCGCGTCGGCCACCTCGGCGCCGCGCGCGTCACGCCCGACTTCGCCGCGCTTTCGGTGGTGGAGACGGTGCTCGGCGGCTCGTTCACCTCGCGCCTCAACCTCAACCTGCGCGAGAAGCACGGCTACACCTACGGCGCGCGCGCCAGCTACGATTTTCGGAGCGCGGTCGGCCCCTTCGTCGCCGCTGCCGGCGTGCGCACCGACGCCACCGCCGCCGCGCTCAAGGAGATGGTCGCCGAGATCGCCGGCATGCGCGCGCCGCTCTCTGCCGACGAGCTGAAGAAGGGGCGGCGCCTGGTCATGAACAGCATCGTCGAGGCGTTCGGCGACGGCACCGAAGCCGCCCAATATCTCGCCGATCTGGTCGCGCACCGCCTGCCGCTCGACGCCTGGTCGCTCTTGCCCGCCAAGCTGGCCGCGCTCGACGTCGCCACCGTCGGCAACGCAGCGCAACGCTACCTTCACCCCGACGATCTCACCATCCTCGTCGTCGGCGATCGCAAGGTCGTCGAGCCGTCGTTGCGCCTCCTGCCCTTCGTCAAGTCGCTCGAGATCATGACGCCGTAGGCGGCGCCGTCGGCCGCCCGCCCGTCTGCGCCAGCCGGATCTCGCCGCGGTAGCGATCGAGCTTCTCGTGCAGCTCGGCGATCTCGACCATGGCGCGCACGTTGACGCGGTAGTCGGCCTCGCTGCGCACGCGATCTTTGGCGTCCTGCCGGTTCTGGCTCATCATGATGATCGGCGCCTGCAGCGCCGCCAGCATCGACAAGATCAAGTTGAAGCCCATGAACGGCGCCGGATCGAACTTGTAGCGTCCGAACAGGTTCCACAGGATCCAGGTCGCCATCGTCAACATGAAGATGCCGATGAAGCGCCACGAGCCGCCGAACGAAGCGACCACGTCGGCGACGCGATCGCCGAGCGTGGCGCCGCCTTCGATCAATTCGTTGGGGTCCTGCACGCGCTGCTTGAGCAGCTTGTCGGCGCGGCGGATGCGCTTGGCCAGCGCCGACAAGACATCGAGCGACGCGTCCGGCTGCTTGCGTAGAAATGACACGAACTCCGGCCGCTCGAGCACCAGCGCCTCGACATCGGTGAGCGCCACCGCCGTGGTCGAGCGGTTGCCGCCGTCGAGCAGCGAGAGCTCGCCGCACAGCTCGCCCGGCTCGAGGATGTCGAGCACCAGCTTCTCGCCCGACTCGTCGAGCACGGTGAGCTCGATCCTTCCTGTACGAATGACGTAACAGATGCCGCCTTGATCGCGCTCGTGGAAGATCTGCTGGCCAGCCTTGAACGTCACTTCGTCCATGAGCTCGGCGACGGCGGCGCGCTCGCTGTCGTCCATCGGCATGAACAGCGGGATGTCCTTCAAAAACGCGGCATTGGCTGGCATGCGCGCATGCTAGCCTGGATTTAACGTTTGCGGCGCGGTGGTGTCCTATCGATCGTGGCAGCGACGGCGCCCAAGCCGACGGCAACCCCGATGGCGACGAACGACAGCGAGCCCGACGACCAGGAGCTGGTCGCGCGCTTTCGCCGCGGCGACGGCGCCGCCTTCGACGCGCTGGTGCGGCGCTATCAGCGGCCGATCTACTGGCTGGCGTTGCGCTACGTCGGCAACGACGCCGACGCCAAGGACGTGGCGCAGCGCGCGCTCGTGCAGGCGTTCTGCAAGCTGCGCGATTTGCGCGACGGCGGCTCGTTTCGCGCGTGGGTCTATCGCACGGCGGCGAACCTGTCGCTCAACCTGGTGCGCGATCGCAAGCCGCAGGCGCCGCTCGCCGACGATCTCGCGGCGCGCGAGCCGGCGGTCGAGCCGCTCATCGAAGTCGAGACGCAAAGGCGGTTGCGTCAGGCAGTGACGAAGCTGCCGCCGCAGCAGCGGCTCGTCGTCGAGCTGCGCATCTACGAAGAGCTGCCGTTCGCCGACGTCGCCGACGCGGCCGAGTGCAGCGAGGACGCGGCCAAGGTGAACTTCCATCATGCGATGAAGCGGCTGCGCGCGATCATGAACGACGAGGAGAAGGCAAAATGACCGACGACGAGCTGCAAGAGCGGCTGCGGCGGTTGGGGACCCGGCCCGACGCCGACTGGGACGCGATGGCGGCGGCGGTGCGCGACGGCTACGCGCACGCGACGGCGCGAGCGATCAAGCTGCGGCGACGTCGCTTCGCGGCGTCGGCGGGCGGCGCGCTGGCGCTGGCGGCGGCGCTGGTGCTGTGGCTGCACGGCCACGGCCATCGGCGCGCGCTGCCGGCGACGGAGGCGCCCGAGACGTTCCACGTGTTCGAAGATCTGGAGCCCGGCGAGATGCTCGAAGAGCTCACGCCCGAGCAAATCGACCGTATGGCCAAGGCGTTCAACAAAGGAGCGTGAGATGAAGCGATCGTGGACGACGGCGATGATCGTGTGCGGCGCGCTGGCGATGTCGGCGCCGGCGCTGGCGCAGCCCGACGGGCAGAAGCGCGCGCAGATCCGACAGCACATCACCGACTTCGCGATGCAGCAGATTACGCAGCAGCTCGCGCTCGACGCGACGACGGCGCAGCGCTTCCGCGCGGTGGCGGAGAAGTACGAGCCGCAGATCGCCGGGCTGCACCGCGAGATCGGCATGGCCATGCGCGAGCTCAAGGCGCAGCTGGCGGCGGCGCAGCCCGACGAGACGACGCTGTCGCACCTGAGCGACACCATCGTCAACGATCGCACCAAGGTGCAGGCGCTCGAGGCGCAGCGCACCGCCGACAACCGCAGCGTGCTGACGCCGACGCAGTTCGCCAAGCTGGTCGTCGCGTGGCCGAAGATCAACCGCCAGATCAAGCTCGAGATGTACAAGGCGATCCACGGCGGTCAGGCGCCGGCGTCCGCCGATGACATGGAATAGCGTGGTACAACCGGGCGCATGCAGCTGGTCGTCGCCAACGCCGACGAAAAGCGCGCTCGCGATCGAGTGACCTACGCGTCGTGGGGCGAGCACCTCACGGCCGAGCAATATCTCACGCGTGAAGAGCGGCTGTGCGCGCATCCGTGGGCGCGCCAGGCGATGACCTGGTGGCTGTGGCGCGACGACGACGGCGCGGTGCTGTCGTCGTGCGAGACCTATCGCATGTCGTCGGCCATCGACGGCGTGCGCGGCGAGACCTGGGCGGTCGCCAGCGTCTACACCGAGCCGGAGCTGCGGCGGCGCGGCCACGCGCGCCGCATGATGGACGCGCTGGTGGCGCGCGCGCGCGACGAGGGCGCGCAGGCGTCGACGCTGTTCAGCGACGTCGACCCCGCGATCTACGCGGCGTCGGGCTACGTGGCGCGGCCGGCGGAGGACCTGGTCTTCCCGCCGGCGCCGGGCGATCCGGCGCGCACCATCGACGGCTTCGCCGACAAGGTCGACGAGCTGGAGCCGTACGTCGACGACTTCTCGGTCTGGCCGACGACGGAGCAGCTCGACTGGCACCTCGAGCGCTCGCGCACCTACGCGGCGCTGCTCGGCCGCACGCCGCTGCCGACGATCGGCGCGCGCGCCGGCGACGGCGTCGCCTACTGGACGCCCGATGTGCGGCAGGAGCGGCTCCTCATCTTGTGGCTCGACGCCGGGCGCGCCTTCGAGGCGGAGGCGCTGGTGCAGGCGGCGCGCAACGTGGCGGCGGCGGCGCGGCTGCGCGAGGTGCGGCTGTGGGCGCAGCCGTGGCCGTTTCCGGGGCGCGCCGATCTCGGCGGCGATCGCGTGCGGCGCGTCGGCTCGGTGCCGATGATCGCGCCGCTGTCGCCGTCGGTGCGCGCCGAGATGTGGACGCAGATTCCGCGCGCCGTCTGGGTCTAGGCGGTCGCGTACTCGGCGGGCACGACGAGGCGGAGCGCGCGGGCGAGGACGTCGATGCGGACGAGCGCGGTCGCCGGCAGCTCTTCGCCGTCGAGCTGCGCGGAGAGCGGCTGGCCCGGCTGCTCTTCGAAGTCGAGCTCGATCGAGGACGCCGAGAGGCCCTCGGAGTGGCGCACGCCGACGGCGGACAGCGCTTCGGCGGCGGTGCCGCTGCCGTCGAGGTGCACGATCGCCTTCGAGACCCAGTCGCGCTTGCCGACGAAGGGGACGATCTCGAAGCGGCCGTCGTCGGGGCGCGCCGCGGGATCGAAGACCCACAGCCCGCCGTAGATGCGCGTGCCTTTGACGATGAGGTCGGTGAGGCCGCGCCACTCGTGGGTGGCGCCGTCGGCGGTGACGCGCACGTCGAACTTGCCGTCGTCGACGTAGCTGGCGAGAAAGGTGCGCAAGAGCGCGCCGGCGTAGACGAGCTGATCGCGCCACACGTCGCGCACCAGCGGAATGGCGCCGATGAGCTTGCGATCTTCGTTGCGCAGCGACAGCACGCGCGGGCTGATGCCCCAGCCGGCCGAGTCGAAGAACCAGTCGTCGCGCACGACCGCGCCGGCGTGATCGCGCGCCACCAGGTGGCCGGCGTCGAGCCGCGTCTCGCGCCCTTCGGCGACGACGCGCACGTTGCGCGCCAGCTCGACGTCACCGGCGGCGAGGCCGAAGCTCTTGCCCTGATCGTTGGCCGTCCCCGTCGGCAGCATGGCGAGCCGCACGTCGGCGGCGCGCCCCGACGCGAGGATGCCCTTGGCCACCTCGGCGAAGGTGCCGTCGCCGCCCATGTAGATGGCGGTGTCGAGCGCCGGATCGGCGGCGAGCGCGCCGGCGACGAGCTGCACGGTCGCGCCCGCCGGCGCGGTCGCGAGGAAGCGATGCGCCACGCCGGCGCCGTCGAGGAGGCGCTCCGCTTCGGCGATGCGCGCCGCGTTCTTGCCGCTCTGCGCGGTCGGATTGCCGACCAGGAGATGGCGCACGCTCACGCTCGCTCGCTCACGACGTCAGCTTAGCGTGACGGCTTCGTCGTCGGCAATCGGCCGTCGGCGAGCCGCGCGCGCAGCTCGCGCTTGTGCACCTTGCCCGACGGGCCGAGCGGCAGCGCGTCGACGAAGGCGAATTCGCGCGGCACCTTGGTCGCGGCGATGCGCGCGCGCGCGAATGCCGTCAGCGCGTCGGCGTCGGCGGTGTGGCCGCGGCGCGCCACCACCACCGCCACCACCTCCTCGCCGAAGTAGTCGTCAGGGCGCCCGACGACGGCGACGTCGGCGACATCGGGATGCGCGGCCAGCGCGGCCTCGACCTCCGACGGGTAGACGTTGTTGCCGCCGCGAATGATGAGATCTTTTTTGCGATCGACGATCCACAGCCGCCCGTCGCCGTCGAGACGGCCGACGTCGCCGGTGCGCAGCCAGCCGTCGCCGTCGACGACCTGCGCCGTCGCCGCCTCATCGTCGACGTAGCCGAGCATGCGATGCGGACCGCGCACCTCGACCTCGCCGTCGGCGGCGATGCGCACCTCGACGCCGGCGACCGGCCGCCCGACGGAGCCGATGGCGCGCGGCGCCGGCGGCGCGTCGATCGTCGAGAACGACGCTTCGGTGAGCCCGTAGCCCTGCCGCACCTCGCAGCCGAGCCGCGCCTCGGCGCGCCGGCACAAGGCGTCGGCGAGCGGCGCGCCGGCCGACAGCACCCACGCGAGCGCGCGCGGCGCCGGCCCATCGCTTTGCTCGTGGGCGCCGCACACGGCCGCGAGCATCGTCGGCACCGCCGGCCAGAAGGTCACGCCCTCGGCGTCGAGGAGCGCGAGCGCGCGCGCGGCCTCGAAGCGCGGCATCAGCACGATGCGCGCGCCGGTGGCGAGCGCCAACAGCATCACCATGCGGCAGCCGAACGAGTGCGCCAGCGGCAGCGCGCCGAGCACGACGTCGTCGGCGCCGAGCCCGACGGTGCGCGCGACGTTGCGCGTGTGCGCGACGAGCGACGCGTGCGATACCGCCGCCGCCTTGGCCACGCCGGTCGTGCCCGAAGTGAACAGGATCTGCGCCACCGCGTCGCCCGCGATCGCCGGCAGCGACGGCAGCGGCGCACCGCGCACGAGCTCGCTGGCGAGCGCGTCGTCGACCACGAGCTTGCAGCGCGCCTGCGCCACGCGCGCCGCGACCTCGGGCGGCGCCGACACCGTCGAGATCGGCACCACCGCCGCGCCGGCGAGCACGGCGCCGAGCCAGGCGGCGACGAACTCCGCCGAATTGTGCGCCATCAGCGCGACGTGATCGCCGGCGCCGACACCGCGCGCGGCCAGCGCACCCGCCGCTGCGCGCGCCCGCTCCGCCGTCTCGGCGAAGCTCCACGCGC
>Ga0070681_10006252_pt1 | contig 11582 bp, 17 predicted proteins | sample KBSC83BmetaG_FD_65650 | JGI IMG/M metagenome (GOLD analysis project Ga0070681, IMG submission 65650) | Corn rhizosphere microbial communities from Kellogg Biological Station, Michigan, USA - KBS C8-3B metaG | ecosystem: Host-associated > Plants > Roots > Rhizosphere | place: USA: Michigan...
GCGGCCCCGCGTACGTCCGCGCGTCCCGCTCGAGCGGCCAAGGGTCCACGCCCGGCAGCCCGAAGTAGACGCCTCCCTTCGCGACGAACAGCGCGGCCACGGTCGTCACCGTGTTCCCCTGATCCAGCGGCAAAGGCCGTCGTAGTCGCCAGCGTCGAACACCGGCATGTTCAGGCGCTTCGCCTCGTCGCGTTCGGCGAGCGCGCCCTTCGAGTCGGGCCAGCCCGGCACCATCATCACGGCGTCGCAGCGATTCAGCATCTCCATCGTCGCGGCCAGCCAGAACTCATCGGTCAGCGTGCCGTGAAAGAACCGCGTGTTCGCGTGTGGAATCAGCGGCGCGGCGCCAGCCTCGGCAACAGCGAGGCCGACCTCTTCGGCGCGTCGAATGTTGCGCTCAATGTGCCAGGCAGTCGGGCCGCGAAATAGGCCGGCAACATAGACGACCTTCACGCTCGCGCCTCCTCAACCGTCGTGAAGCTGGGACAGGGGATGATCGTCATGCTGCCCCCGAGAACAGCGAGCGTTGCCGCGTCGACAGGCAGGCCGGGCTGAACCAGATGCACTCAGCGTCGGTGGTTTCCTTGCCGCCGTAGGTGAGCCGGCCGCGCGACCACTCTTTCGTCGACCAGCCTGGGAGGTCGTAGTCCCCGCGATGACCGCAGAGCGCGATTCTCAGCTCGGCGTTCTCGCGCGCCCAGGCGCAGACCTCGTCGGCTACCGGCTTCGAGCCATCCGAATAGAGCTTCTCGAACGCGCGATAAGGCGGGTCGAGGAAGACGGCGGTCTCGGTGTCACCGTAGTGGTGGTTAAGGCAGCGGGACCAGTCGCCGTGGATCACGCGCACCCGTTCGAGACGAGAGGCGAGGGAGCGCATCCAGGCCTGCACCCCGGAGGCCTGCACCCCGGAGGCCTGCACCCCCATGCCGGCGCTCGACACGAAGGGTTTCTGGCCAGCGATCGCGTCGCTCGCATGCGGAATCTTGCCCAAGCTCACCGCCTGCACTCCCCTCCCCGCGTTGCCCGCATGCGGAATCTGCCCAAGCTCACCGCCTGCACTCCCCTCCCCGCGTTGCCCGCGGATCGGATCACACCAGCCCGATCCGATCCAGCAGCACTGACCCCAAAGCCACCACCCGGCGATCCGGGCATCCCCTGGCCACTCGGCGTCGGTCAGCGCCTCACGAAGCGCGGTGACGCGCGCGGGCTCGGTCAGCCAGCGATGACGTGCGAACAGGTCGATGTGCGAGACCGGGTAGTCCTGAGCATCACAGACGGCGTCGGGTTGGTACTTGAGCGCCCGCCAGAAGTTCGCGACGTAGCAGTTCTGATCGCCGATGACCTCCAGCGATGCGGCCTCTGGCGCGGCCAGCAGCACGGCCGCCGATCCGCAGAACGGCTCGATGTACTGGCGCGGGCGTCCGAGGCGATCCCACACCTCGGCGGCAACGGACGACTTGCCGCCGAACCAGGGAAATGGGGCCTTGAGTTCCGTCGTCACGGCGCCGCGACCTCGTCAGCGTCCCAGCGCCACGTCGAGTAACCCGGAGCGACCCAGGGTCCATACGCGCAGAGCGCCAGGTCCTTCGGGAACCCGGCGTCGTGCCCGACGAACTTGATTCGGGGCCGCAGGAACAGCACGAGCGCCCGCTGGTGAACGAACTTCACCCACCACTCGGTCGACACCGCCGCCGGGACGAGCATCTTCGTGCGCGCTCCGCGGGGCCCGAACTCTGCGGCCAGCTTCGCGAAGGGCGGGATGTTCCCGAATTCGGGATTGAGAAACAGCACGCCGCCGCGCTTCGACCAGTCCTGCGCGAGCGCGTCTTCGCCGTCGGGGCTGCCGGGGCCGTACCAGCCAGGCGCAACGTGATTGCTGGCGTTCGCGGCGAGGTCCCAGCGAATCGGCCCGAAGCGGCGCGCGACGGCCGCCAGGAATTCGGGCGGCGTCTGCACGGCCTGCTCGGATTTCCCCGGCTTCTGCGCCGGCATCGCTCGCGGACTCATGGCAGGACGTGCCTCGCATCGCAGTAGGACGCCGAGCCGCGCTCGTGCAGACGCGGGTCGCTCAGGTACTCCAACGCGCGTTCGATCGCGGCGCCGTCGCGCTCGTCCTCTGGCCCGAAGAACGCCCCGCCGTCGAAGATGCCGATGTCAGGGAAGCCCCACGCATCGCAGACCGCGCCCGTCTCCAGGCACGCCGCTCGAAACGCACGGTCGCCCTCATCGTCGAAGACTTCCTCGATCGTCGCCTCGTGAACCGGGATGCTCATCGCACCCACCAGGCCAGCACCGCCGCCACAGCCGCCCCCACAGCAGCGACAACGATCGCAACCTCCCTGGCAAGCCTCCTCCTACGAAGAGAGACCGGGGTGACGGTGGAGCGGCGGGAGAGGGCGGGTGTGCTGGTGGGGGTCACGCGAACCTCGCGACGATTTCGGACGGCAGCGTCCGCAAGCCGAGGCCTCCCTTGAAAGGGATGGGCTGCGGGAGCACATTTCGATCCGGGCTCGTCATCCAAGCGTGCCGGCCGACGCGATACTCGCCGAAGGCACGCTCCTGTTCCGTCAGCCGCGCGTCGGCGCCCGGCGCGATGTTGATCCAGTTCCGCCCCGGCGCATCGCTGGCGAGCATCAAGTTGCAGCCGGTGATCGTCACCAGCCCGAGGATCGACCCGCGCGGCAGTTGATCAGCGCTCGCGAACCCGAGCCCGCGAAGCACAGATCGAAACGGCTCGATCTCGCAGATGGTGCGCGCCTCGCGGTCGAAACCCTTGCTCGCATGAACGGCGACGCGCCCCCGATAGTCCGTTCCCCACGACCTCGTCTCGATCAGCTTCGCGCCCGCCACCCAAAGCGTCGCCCACGGCTGCAGCAGCGACAGGACGCGCACCTCGCCCGTCGCGCCCGCCCCTTCACGAACGGGCGCGACGGGGGTGGCTTCCCGCTCCCCTTGCGGATTCACGGCGTCTCCATTCGTTCGACCTTCACCTTCCCGACGTAGCGATGCGTGACGTAGGCGATGTCGTAGGCGTGGGACGGGTCGTCCGCGGCCAGGGTTTTCGCGTGCTCCTCCGCGCGCATGCAGGCGACGCCTTGATCGCTGGCACGGTGCTCACCGACCTCTTGGCGCGTCTCGGCGCCGGTCTCGAAGTCGGTCACCCTTAACACGAGGTAAATCGCCATCAGCTCGCCGCCTTCGCCTCGGCGACCGGCTCACCGGTGTCGACGTTGATCCGAGTCATCGGGCTCCCGCACGACTCGCAGTTGCCCGCGATGTTCGGCTGGGTACAGTCGCAGGTGAACTGCCCGTCGTAGCCTGCGCAGCGGCACTTCGGCACGCGCTGGGGGTCACAAATAAACTGGGTGTCCATCAGACCGCCTCCTTCCCGGCGCAGGGCCGGCACGTCATGTCCCCGAGTTCACGGCGGCGATTCGCGACGGCGGCGTTCAGCTCGGCGCGCGCCTTCTGAAAGGCCATGAGCGCCCTGCCGCCGTCGATCGTCGCGGCCTTGTATCGGACGCCGAGGACGCGATCGGGGTCCTCGCTGTCGACTCGCACGATGCCGCCCGACTCGCGCTGGAGCCACCAGGCGGTCATCGCGTTCTCGTAGGCCAGGATCGCCTCGCGCATGACGACGGCGCCGGGAGAGGCGTCTTCGAGACGGAATGCGGCGATCTCGATCTGGTTGGAGGCGCGCATCAGATCCCCACCGACTTCAGCGCCCAGCCGATCGCCAGCGCAATCAACGGCCACCAGACCATCGCGCTGACCGTGTCGCTGATCGTCGGCGTCTTGGTCCCGCCCCGGCTACCGGTTAGGTAGCGACCGACGAACACCAGCGCCGCACCGTGGACGATCCCGACCGGCCTCACCCCGAGCGGCACGACGAACCACCACCAGAGCGACTTCACCGCGAAGCCGTCCAGTGGCAGACAGGCGATGCAGATCGCCAGCACGGTCAGAGCGTTCCTCGACTTCTCACCCTCGGCGGCGCCCATCAGAAGCTCAGCGGCTTTCCGTCCGCGTCGACAGGCGTTGATTCATTCGCCAGGACTTCCTGCTCGGGATCCACGACGCGCCCGTCGGGCAACTCGGCGCTGATTCGCTTCTTCCGTTTGGGCGCCTGTAGGCCCTTCTTGAACCCGCGCTTCGGCGTCGAGGCTTCGTCGGCGGCCTGCTCGGCGGCAAGTCGTTCGACCTCCTGACGTTCCTGTTCGGCCTTGCTCGCGGCGGCGGCGTCGGCCCACTTCGCGGCGGCGTCTTCCTGGGCTTCGAGGTGCTCGGTCAGTTGAACGATCACACCATGGCGCGCGGTCTCTTCGTCGCCGGCCTCGGCCTCGATGCGCCGGTCGCCGTAATGCATGGACGCGGTGAAGCCGCCTTCCGCGTGCGGCGTGACCTCGATAGCCCTGCGGGCCTCGACGACCGCCGCAGAGATTCGCTCGGCCCGTTCGTTGGCGAGACGGTCGGCGCGAAGGGCCTCGGCCTCTTCGGGCGTCGAGGCTTCGCGCTGTTCGTCGGTCGTGTTGCTCGCGTCGCCGACCGGCATCGAGCCCGGCACCGGCAAGTCCATCAGCACCTGCCGCTCGTCGGGGTCCAGGTCGACGGCGCGGACTGGCGTCATCGTGTCGAGCCGCCACGTCACGCGCTGGCCGGTCTCGGGATCGGCGCGCGTCTCGACCTCGACGTCTCGGTGGATCACGCCCGCGCGAAGGACGGCGTTGCGCTCGTGGATCACACTTTTCCTCGACTTGATCGATTCGTTGAACTCCTTCGTCGCGGCTTTCTTCTCGGCCTCAACTTCTTCGAGCGCGGTCTGCGCTGCGCTCATCTCGGCCGAGATCGTGAGGCGATCGGCGTCGGTCAATGTCACGGGCAAGCGAAGTGTCCCCATCGGTCTCCTCCTCAGTCAGCGTCGGCGAATCTGGTTTCGTGCGGTGTTTCCGGTTGATGGTCGGTGAACATGTACCAGCGGCCTGTCCACCAGCCCTCGCGCTGCGCCTTCTGTCCGTTGCGCAGCTTGTCCAAATAGAACTTCACGGGGTCGTCGCCGGTCGGCTCGGCGGTCTGGTTGTGGATGATCACGATCCAGTCGGCGGCGTTCTCGAGATCGCCCGATTCCTTGAGGTCGAACATCGAAGGCCGACCGGACTTCTTCACGCCCTCGCGGTTGATCTGCGAGACCAGGATGATCGCGATCCGCAGTTCCTTCGCGAGCGACTTCAACTCCTGGCCGTACATGCCCACCTGCTGCGCGCGGCTCAGGCCGCGATCGGCGGCGCCGCGGATCAACTGCGCGAAGTCGACGACCAGCAGCGCGCTCTCTTCGGGATTGCGCGCGCGCCACTGCCGGGCCTTGGCGCAGATCTGCGGCATCGTCGTCGCGTCGTCTTCGATGAACAGTTTCGACGCGCACAGCCGGTCGGCGGCCTGGTTGATCGTGTCCCAGAGCCCGGCCGTCTGTCCGGTACGGATCAGGTGCGAGTTGATCTTCGCGGCATGGACGATCGCCCGCTCGGCGAGCTGGCGCTTCGGCATTTCTAGGTTGATCACCATGCCGGTGCCGCCGCTCAGCACGACGCCGTAGATCGGCTGCATCGCCAGGGCGGTCTTCCCGCCGCTCGTCTCGGCCGCGATGATGCCTAGGTCGCCGATCTGGATGCCGCCCATCACTGTGTCGAGGTCATCGACCCAGAAGCGGGCGATGCCGCTCACCACGCTGCCGGTCGTCTTGAAACGCATCTCGCGCCGCTCGATCTCGGCGAGCACGTCTTCGGAGATGTCCTTGAACTGCGTCAGGTCGCCTAGGCGCGCGCCGGCGTCGATGACCGCCAGCTTTCGCCGCACCTCGCCGAGCAGACCCGCCAGATCCCCGCCCTCGCCGCGCGCCGCCGCCTGCACCTCTGCGCCGAACGTCAGCAGCCGTCGCAGCGTCGCCTTCTCGTGGATGATCTTCGCGTAGTGGCGGGCGTTCTCGGCGGTCGGGACGCCGTTGTAGAGCTCGGTGAGGTAAGACGCTCCGCCGTCGAGCCGCCCCAGCATGCCGCTCGCGCGCAGCTCGTCGGCCACCACGATCGGGTCGACAGCGCGGCCGCGCTTCGCGACGGCCCGTACGGCGTCGATGATCTCGCGGTGGGTCGGCAGGAAGAAGTCATCCGTCGCGAGATCGGCCAGGTCGTCGAGGGCGGCGGCTTTGATGAACACCGACCCGAGCGCCGACTTCTCGGCTTCGATGTCATGCGGTGGTGGCGGAAGCGTCGCAGTCATCGGCGCATGTCCACGGTCGTGGGGAGGGCGGGCGCGCCGGGTTGCGCCGCGGCGACCCGCGCCTTGCCATGGACGCGCTCGCGCAACGCGGTCCATTTCGAGCACCAGGTCCCGAACGCGAACGACCCGTCGTCGAGGATCTGCTGCGACTTATCCCCAGCCGCCCCCGCCTTCGCGAGTTTGAACAGCAACTCGATCGTGGGAGCCACGTCCGCGCGCGCGGCGGGGTCGGCGTTGATGATCTCGGCCATCGTCGCGTCCTTGCCCTCGGCCACGCGCGGCACCTGCCAGGGCAGTCCTCCCACCATGCGCGATCGAACTTCGGAAAAAATCTGCCGGACCGATAAACCGGTCAGCGGTCCATTGGCACGGCCCGTGCTCTCCGGGCGCGTCTGATCCGGATCGCCGCGAAAAGGGAGAGGGAGATCTTGCTTGGACTTGCCTTGCTTTGTCTTGTCTTGGTCCGCGCCGTCCGCGGACGCTTTCGGTTTATCCGTGGCCACGTCCGCCGGACGTCCTGCGGACATTTCTGCCTCGGCAACCGCCGCCCGGAATTCGGCTTCATCCTGTCCGGCCTCAAATGCCGCCACTTCCGCCGCCGTTGGGCAATGCGGGCAAGACGCGGCGTCGCATTTCTTCTGGTTGTGCAGGCGAAACGTACGCTTGCGCGTCGCCTCGTCCTCCATGCGTTTGATCGCCCCGCCGGACCGCTTCATCCAGTTGTGAAGACGGCGGGCGGTTACGGTGCCCGATGAATCGCGCTCCTCATCGATGAAGCCAGCCCTTACTGCCGCCGCATAGAACTTCCCGTCGGCCAGCGTCCAGCCGATCGCGAACTCGATCTCGCTCGGCTCGTACCCGGTCAGATCTCCGTCCTTCTGGTACTTGCGAGCCCAGCACCAGAGCTTCGCCATATAGGCCCATGCAACTGGATGCTGGAGCGCCGAGCAGAGCCGGACGCTCTTTGGGTGATCGGGGAAGTTCTCGTCGAACTCCAGGTACATCAGGCGGCTGCCTCCATGAATACGGACCCGTCGCGCCGATAGGCTGTGTCAGCAGCTACGTGGCACGGTTTGCAAAGCGCGACGAGATTGCCAGGCGAGTTCGCGTCGTTTCGGTCGGCAAACGAGACAAATGGAATGCGGTGATGAACGTCGAGCGGGCCGGCCGTGCCGCATCCCTTGCAGACCCGATCGCGCGCGATAACGGCCGCCCGAACTCGTGGCCAATCTGGCCCGCAATACCTGGACTGCGGACCGGTCTCGCGCATGCCGCGCCGGTTGTTGGCCAGACCGTCGGCCCACGCATCTTGAATCCATGGAGGGCAGCAGACACCTACCGTTCCAGCTGCCCAGCACTTCATCCCGTGAACCAGGCCAGCTCCGACGTCGGCCGCCGACATCGCGTACACATGGACATCGGTGATCACGCGCTTCGTATCAACCTTGATGAAAAGACCGCGCACCTAAGCCGCGCCCCTCGCCGCCGCCACTTGAACCCGCCCGGCAGCCTTCCTGATCGCCCTCGACACCCACGGGTGAGGGACGTGAAACCGGCGAGCGATGGATCTGACCGAGATGCCGCGAGCCTGGAGCCTCACCCAGGCCTCAATGCGGGCGGGCGCGTGCTGGCGTGGACCGAACATCAGCGTGCGGGGCGTGATGCCGTGTTCGCGAGCTGTCGCAGCGATGACGGCGTCGGCGAGCTCGTCGGCGGTCTCACCGTGGTTGCCGGCGGCGGCGTCGAAGGTTTCGCGCAGAGCGCTGGCGATGTCCCCGCTCTGCCGGTAGGCAAGAGAGAAGGTCTCGGCGAGGGATTGCCAGTCGAGATCGGCGGGCTTCACGACACAGACCTCGGCCAACAGTCAGCGCACGCCACGATGCCCCCCCCCCGCGCGTTTCCCCGGCTCACCGCACCGGCAAAGCTGCTGCACAACGGGGCGAGACGACCAGTAGGCGCGATTCGCGACGCGCTCGCGGTGCCGCCAGGAATGCGCCAGGACACGCCTCACGCGAACGCCCTCCGCGCTTCGGCGCGCCGCTTGGCCATGACGACCGCGTGGCCACGCCACCAGTCCTGCTGGTCGGGTCCGAGTTCGTCCCAGCCGGCGTTCGTCTCGGCGATGCGTTCCGCCATCCATTCGTGGCGGCGCTCGTTCGACCAGCCGTCGAACGGTCCCTCGGCGCGCGTCCACTGCCGGTGAAGCTCGCCGCATTTCGACGTCGTGAGTCGGTCGTCTTCCTTCCGCCCCATCCCCGTTGGGAGGCCGCCCATCGGGTTCCGCTCGTGCGACGCCTCGACGTCACCGATGCAGACATGACCGGGGAAGCAGACCAGGCCGACGCACATCTGGGCGCGCGCGTACTCGAGCCGCCCGGGGTCGGAGCCTGGGCCGTCGAGGCGACGCGGCGGCTTCACCTTCAGGCGCGAGCGCTTCATGCCCGCGCGTTCCTCGCCAGCGGCGATGCGGGCGGCGCGCTTGGCGCTGATCTGGTTGAGCCCCTTCGGCTCGCGGACGCGGGGCAGCGGCTTCGGGAACATCATGGCGTCGGCTCCGTGGCCTCTGGCGCGCTCGGCACGATCTGAAGTGCGGATGCCTTCTCCGGCAGGCGACATGGCATCAGCGACGCAACCGCGCGCGCGTCAGCGAAGTCATTCAGTGACTCGACATGCAGCGCGCATAATTCCTGGTCCCCGCCCTCGGCGGCCTTGACCGTCACCAGCACATTGGCACACGGACGGTCGTCGACATCGCCGCCGCTAAGCGCGCACGCCAGTTCATAGAGATAGCGAGCATCCACGGCGAAGGTCACAGTCATCGGATCGCCGCGCCGCTGCTTCGCCGCCGCGCCGTCGACCGGCGGGAACTCCTTCTCTGGCTTCGGGCGGTCGAACGCGGCCCCGACCGCTTCGATGCGCTCGCGACAGTTAAGCTCGATCTCTCCAGGCCGATCGCCGTCCGCGCTGCGCCGGCTCCGCGCGTACTCGATCGCCGCCACCGGGATGAACCCGCTCACATCATCGGCCTCGACCTCGCACGGGATGACGATCGCGAGGTGGCCGTTGGTGGCCATCAACCGCTTCCCCGCGACGTCCAGCCAGACGTGCTCCATGTGCGGCCGGTATTGGTACGGCCCCATGACGCAGTCCTCGGGATGAAACTTCGCGTCGAACTTCATCGCCCCCACCCCGGCCGACTCGGCGCGTGGATGCCCGTCTTGACAGGGAAGCTGCTGCGCTTCATCGCGCACCGCCGTCAGCCGCCGCGCCACAAGGAGAGGCGCAGACGCAGCCATCGCTCGACATCTTCGCGACCGGCATGGGCGAGCAGGTCTCGCGGCACGCCCGAAGCGACCCCGAATCCGACCAGCACCCCGACAGCGACAGCACCGCCACCGCCAGCACGCAGGCGATGACCATCAGGATGCGGGCCCGCTTCTCTCCCGGTCGCCACCCACCGAACCCGCCCCGCGGGCTATATTCGATGTGGGTGTTTTCCCACTCCGCGTTCAATCCGGACATGTCAGATCCCTCCAAACAACGTCAGGAGACGTTGCCAACGCACGCACGTTCGAACCGACCAGTCCTGATCGCGCCGACGAAAGAGCTGGCGATATCACCCTTGATGCCGCTCGCCGCTTTCGGGCGCGATCGAGGCTGGTCGGTTCGAAAGAGCATCAAGGGTGTCCCCTTTTCGCATGCCTCAGCCTTGCCCTTCAAGCGGAAAGTGATTGCCGCGTGAAGATTTTTTCCGCGGCGCCCGGCGCGGTCCCTTTCGGCTCTCCGTCGCTGCAACGATGACGCGCGAAACCGACAGCGCGCTTTCCACTTTGGAACTGCGAAGGTAGACCTCGGTCGATGCGAGCCGACTGTGCCCCATGGCGTCCCGGATCGCCGTCGCTCGAGCGCCGTTTTCGTCGGCGGTGGTCGCGCCGGACGCGCGCAGATCGTGAGCATGGACGGTGTCATCCCCGGGCGCGGCGAGCGAATCGACACCCGCGACCTGGCAGAGCGTGCGAAACCAGTAGTTGAGAAGGCGTTTCCCGAGCTGCTTGCCGGCGCGGGCGAAGACGAACGGCGAGCGCGGGTCGACCGGCACCGCCGCGATCGCCTCCAGTGTTGCGGGCGTCAGGAAGACCGTGCGGCGCTTCTTGTTCTTGCTCTCTCGCGACCAGACTTCGATCTTGCCGTCGGGCCCGATCCGATCGCGCTGGACGTTGCGCGCCTCGCCCGGCCTCAGCATCGAGCGGTGAAGGCACAGCACATACGCTTTCAGCACGACGGCGCGCAACCCGTCGTCGTCACCATCAGCCAGGCGGCGATCGACGACATCGTCCGCCGCCGCGATCAGCCGCTCGACGTCCGCGGGCGGCAGCGCGGTCTCGCGCCTCGTCACGGTCGGCACTGACTTCGCCGGCCGTAGAGGGTTGTACTTCAGCATCTTTTCTTCGACCGACCAGTCGAACATCTCCTTCAGGCGTTCGAGCTCGCGGTTGATGTAGCTGTCCTTCGGCGGCCGACCCAGATGCGGGATGATCTCCTGCTTGCGCCGGCCGCGATAAACATTCCACACTGATGGCGTCACCTTGATCGCGGGAAGGTCGCCGAACTCGTTGACGAACCTAATCACCGTCAACCAGATCTTCTGCCAGTTGTCGCGCGCGCGGATGATGTCGAACCACTTCCAGTAGATGATCGCCACCGACGGCGCCCATGGCGGAGCCTCGTCCGTCAGCTCGGCGAGGGCCTTGGCCTGGTCGCGGGCGATTGCGGTGACCTTGTCGAGTTGGGCGCGGAGACGCGCACAGCTGACGCACCCATCGGGGTCAAGGCCGGCCGCTCCTTCGGTAGCTTCGCCCATCCCGACTCAGGCGCGGCGACGATGCGCGGGATGTACAACAACGCGCGTGCGCTTCTCTTGGCCGACCTTGTCCAACCAGGGGCGCCACGACCAGCACACGAGAGCGGTCGGGCATACTAGGGAAGCCCCTGAGGTTTCGGCATGCCATTGTTTTGACGGCCATGCGTTCAGTTGGCACCAACCAACGGTTACGCCAATGGTCGAGTTACCCGTTTCGCCCTGCACAGGAACCCCCCTTCCGTTGCAGTGATTGGCGCCATCGAAACCATCGCGCGCGGGCGGCGATGGTTTCGAAACTCAGCGCTTTGACGACTTCGGGATGGTTTGCCCGTGACGCTTTGAACGGGATCGCGAGCCGCCGTTTGCGCGGAAGGCGCGAAGGACGAGCAGGTATTCGTCACCCGGACCGTCGAGCGCGGTCAGCGTGGCAGACGCGAAGACGATGCGGGAT
>Ga0070681_10006253_pt1 | contig 11582 bp, 11 predicted proteins | sample KBSC83BmetaG_FD_65650 | JGI IMG/M metagenome (GOLD analysis project Ga0070681, IMG submission 65650) | Corn rhizosphere microbial communities from Kellogg Biological Station, Michigan, USA - KBS C8-3B metaG | ecosystem: Host-associated > Plants > Roots > Rhizosphere | place: USA: Michigan...
CGCGCCCAACGTGGGCTCAGTCGCTCTCACTCAGTCGCTCTCACTCAGTCGCTCTCACTCAGTCGCTCTCACTCAGTCGCTCTCACTCCGCTCTCATCGCGACGATTGGATCGACGAGCGTCACCCGCCGCGCCGGGAGATAGCTCGCCACCACGCTCACGGTCCCGAGCAGCGCCGCCACCGCGGCGAAGGTGAGCGGATCGTTAGGCGCGACACCGTACAGAACGCTCCCGAGAAGCCGGCTGAGCAGAAATGCACTCGGCAAGCCGATGGCGAGGCCGATGAGGGCGAGCCGCACACCCTGCCACACCACGAGACGCTGCACGCGCGCCGTGTTGGAGCCGAGGGCGAGCCGGATCCCGAACTCGCGCGTGCGCTGGGACACGCCGTAGGACATCACGCCATAGATCCCCGCGATGGCGAGTGCGAGCGCGATGGCTGCAAAAGTGCCGAGCAGACCGAGGTACAGCCGCTGGTTCGCGACCGAGCCGCGGACGACGTCGTCCATCGTCTGGATCCCGAAGACCGGCTGCGCCGAATCGATCTCGCGGATGGCGGCGACGATTGGCTTCGTCGCGCCTAACGGGTCGCCCGTGGTCCGCACGACGAGCGTCATGTTCGCGAGCGAGCCGCTCGCCTGGCCTGTCGGGATGTAGACCTCGGGCCGTGGATTCTGAGCGAGCCCGGATTGCCGCACCGTACCGACGATGCCGACGATGTCGACGGGAGGGTTGTTCGGTCCGGGCTGGCCGAAAAGGATTGATTGCCCGATCGGACTCTCGTGGGGGAAGTACTTCTTCGCGAGCTCCTCGTTGACGAGCACGACCTGCTCGGTCTTGGCGCGGTCGGCGAGGCTGACGTCGCGTCCCCGAAGGACAGGAATGCCGAGCGCCTGAAAGTATCCGGGGCTGACGACGCGGACCTCGGCAAATGGCTGTTCCGCGACGGACGCGTAGCTCTTTCCCGTGATCGTGAAATTTCCATTGCTCCCCGTCCGCTGCAGCGGCAGGAGATTGATGAAGCCCGCACTCCGGATCGCAGGCACCGACGCGAGTCGCGCGAGGAGCGGATGGTAGAACTTGTCGAGCGCTTCCTCCGCGGTCTTGTACTTGGGCGAGCCGAGAGGAAATGGGATGCGCATCGTGAGAACGTGATCCGTCACCATGCCGCTCGGCGTCGAGATCAATGCGGCAAAGGTGCGGAGCAGCAGGCCGGCCCCGGCAAGCAACACGAGCGATAGCGCGAATTGGCCGACGACGAGCGCGTTCCTGAAGGCACCGCTCGCGCGCCCACCGCTGCCCGTGCGTCCACCCGCGCGGAGGCAGTCCTGGAGATCGGCGCGCGTGGCGTGAAGCGCGGGCACGAGCCCGAACAAGATGGTCGTGACGACGACGGCGATGAAGATGAACGCGACGACGCGTCCGTCGAAGTGAATCTGCGCGCCGCGGGGGAGCGAGTTGCCGGCGCCGGCGACGATGGCGCGCACCGCGAGACGCGAGAGCGCGAATCCGAAGGTGGCGCCGAGGGCGGAGAGGAGGAGGCTCTCGACGAGGAACTGCTGGGCGATGCGACCGCGCGCCGCGCCTAACGCGGCGAGCACCGCGACCTCACGTTGGCGCGCCGCTGCCCTAGCGAGGAGGAGACTTGCTGCATTGGCGCAGGCGATGAGGAGCACGAACGCGGCGGCGCCGAGGAGGATGAGGAGCGGTTTTCGTACGTTGCCAACGATCGCCTCGGTGAGCGGCGTGAGGGCTACGCTTCGCTTCTGCTGCGCGGCGGGATAGAGCTCGGCAAGACGCGAGGCGATCTGGGTCAGCTCGGCCGTCGCGCGCTCGAGCGTCGCGCCGTCCTTGAGCCGGCCGACGACGTAGAAGGCATGACTGCCGCGCTGGGCGGGGTTCGGCGTGATCTGGAGAGGGACCCAGGCATCGATCGGCGTGTTCACTGTCGGAAAGCTGATCGGCGACGGCAGCACGCCGATGACCGTTGTTGGCGTGCCGTCGAGAACGAGATTGCGTCCGATCACCGAACGGTCGGCGTTGAAACGGCGACGCCAGAAACTCTCGCTGAGGATTGCGAGCTGCGGCCCGTTAGGCACGTCCTCGCCAACGGTGAAGGTCCGGCCGACGATGGGAGAGACGCCGAGGGTCCGAAATGCGTCCGCGTCCACCGCGGCGATCGAGAGGCGTTCCGGCTCACCGTCGCCGACGAGGTTCGCATTTCCTGGATAGCTGGAGATGATGAAGTCCAGCGACCGGCTCTGTGCCTTCCAATCGAGAACGTTCGGATACGATACCGATCCGGTGCCGGTGGTGTTTCCGGGAAGCGGGAATGTCTCCTGAACGAGGATGAGCCGATCCGGACGGGCGTACGGCAGCGGTGCGAGTAGCACGCTGTTGATGATGCTGAAGATCGCGATGTTCGGACCGATGCCGATGGCGAGCGTGAAAACGGCGACGAGCGTGAAGACCGGACTCTTGATGAGCCGGCGCACGCCATGCCGGATGTCCTGGCGCACCGTGTCGAGCCACTCCGCGCGACCAGTTCGGCGCATGCGCTCACTGTCGATCTCGATGCATTCCTCGCGGGCGCGGTCGCGATTCCCGAATTCCTTGATCGCCATGGTTCGAGCCTCCCGCGGATCGTGGCCGCGTTGGATGTAGCGGTCGATGAGTATCTGTAGATGGAACTCCATCTCGTCGTCGACGTCGGCGACCGGATCCGGTCCACCGAAGCGGGCGTAGCGTCGCCATTTCGATTCAGGCATGGCGCGCTCTCTCAGGCAGGCTGGCGGGCCGCGTCGAGCACGCGTCCCATCACGAGCGTGTACCGCCGCCAGTTCGCCGATTCGGCGCGCAGCGTGCGCCGGCCATCGCTCGTGAGGCGGTAGTACTTCGCCCGGCGATTGTTCTCCGACACACCCCACTCGGCCTCGATGAGACCGCGCGCCTCGAGGCGGTGCAGCGCGGGATAGAGCGCGGCGTCCTCGATGCGAAGCTCCGATGCGGACGCCCGGCGCAGCCAGTCGAGGATATTGTACCCGTGCATCGCGTCCCAGCTCAGCGCCTTGAGGACGAGCAGGTCGAGTGTGCCCTGGAGGAGATCGATTTCGCGGTCGGCCACGGTTCCCCACTGAACGGTTTAGTGGACGGGAGAATGGCGTCGCTCCACTAAACGGTCAAGGGGTCGGTGACGACCCGGCCAATCTGCCGGACCGCACGCACTCCACGCTCTACGTCAGGTCCGGCTGGCGACTACGTCATGCGCCCGATGAGGGGTGCGCCGCGCGATCGGCATTGTCCCCGTGTCTCGAACGACGAGGACTCCGATGCCGTTCGCCGCGACGCCCGACACCCTGGCCGGCGCTGTTCATATGCTTGCCGTCGCGACCTGCGACGAGTCTTGGCTGTGTGCCCTAACGCCGCGCGAGCAGCACGAGTATTACGGACTGCCTCACGCGGCACGACGACGGGACTGGCTCGCCGGCCGGTGCGCCGCGAAGCGCGCGATCGGCGCGCGCTGGGCGGTCCCAGCCGACCAGATCGAGCTGACACCCGTACCAGACGCCGCGCCCCGACCCTCCGTTCGCAACCGCACTGGCGGCTGGTCGCCACTTCCCGTTCGCCTAACGATCGCCCACCGCGGCGGCGTCGCCATTGCCGCGGCGTTCCCGTCGACGGCTTTCTTTGGCGTGGATCTCGAGCGCGCGGGCGAGCTCTCTGCCGTGGAGCTGCGATACTTCCTCTCTGAAAGCGAGCGCTCGCGCCACGACGGCATCGACGCGACACTGATCTGGGTTCTCAAGGAAGCAGCATGGAAGGCACTCGGGCTCGGGCCGTCCACGCCGCTGTCATCGCTGCAGCTCGTCTTCGGCGACGACCAGGGCGATCTGGTCGCCGTTAGGCACGGTGCCCGCGAGCTCCGCGCACGCGCCGGCGTCGCGCGCATCCTCACCAGTCGACCCATGATCGCCGCGCTCGTCGAAATCGCGCCGGAGGCTGCATGAGCGCGCCGGGAATCAGCGGCATTGCGTATGCCCTGCCGGCGTGCCGACGGTCATTGAGCGAGCTCGCCGCGCTCGGCCAGCTGGAGAGCGATCCCTCGCTGCTCGCGCAGTTCGGTTTCGATGGAGTCTACGTCGCCGAAGCAGAGACGCCGTACGAGCTGGCCCTGGCGGCCGCGAGCAGACTGCTGACCGAACAGCACGTCGCGGCCGAGCGCATCGACGCACTCCTCTACTGCGGCACATCGTCGCTTGCATTCGCGCCACGCGGCACCACATCCGACGCAGCTGGCCGTCTCGCGACTAGCCGACGGTTCCAGTACCCAGCCACGCGGCTGCAGTACGATCTCGGTCTCGAGCGCGCGTCGACGATCGCGCTCGATCAGCTCGCGTGTACCTCGCTCTTCGCCGCGGTGCGACTCGCCCGGGCGATGATCGCCGTCGGCGACGCGCAGAGTGTGCTCTGTGTCTCGGCCGAGTTCTTCCCGGAATGCGCCGGCCGCGAGGCGATCTTCAACTGCACCGCCGATGCGGGTTGCGCCGTACTCGTCGAGGCGGGTGCGAACCGCAACCGGATTCTCCTCTCGGCCGAGATCACGAAGGGGTACTACTGGGACGCGGACGTACTGCGCAACGAGATCGTCGCGTCCTACTTCCCGACCGCAAAGCATGTCATCGACGACACGCTGAGCCGTGCTGGGTGGTCCCCGGCCGACGTGACGTGGGTGATTCCGCACAACGTCAGCGTGCGCAGCTGGGAGATACTCCTCGGCCTCACCGGTATCCCGCGAGCGCGGCTCTGGGACCGCAACGTGGCGCGGATCGGCCACACCCTCGCGGGTGACAACTTCATCAATCTCCGCGACGCCATCGACGACGGCAGCGTCCGCGCCGGCGATCGCTTGCTCCTCTTCTCGTACGGCTACGGCGCCCATTGGACGGCGCTCGCCGTGGAGGCCTGACCATGCCCGCCAACCGATCGATTCTCGTGACGGGCGCCACGGGGCTGCTGGGACGCAGTGTGCTCCAACGTCTCCTTGTCACCGATACGCGGCTTCACGCCATTGTGCTCGTGCGCGATACCGCGCGCTGGGCGCGCGTCGCGGGCGCGTTCGGCCTTTCCGACCGCCTAACGGTCATCGAGGGCGATCTTCGATCCCCCGGGCTGGGCCTTACGAGTAAGGCGCGCGCGCTGGTTCGGCGTCGGGTCACGGCGGTCGTTCACCTCGCCGCCGACACGCGCTTCTCCAACCCGCTCACCGACGCGCGAGCCGTGAACACGAGCGGGACCGAGCATCTGCTCGCGCTCGCTGCCGAGTGCGTGTCGCCCCCGCGCTTCGCATACGTGAGTACCGCCTTCGTCGCCGGGCGTCGCACTGGTGTAATCGCCGAGGCAGTCGCATCGCCAAGCGATGGCTGGGTGAATGCGTATGAGCAGTCGAAGTGCGAGGCCGAGCGGCTCGTCTGCCGTGAGTCGGCCGACTGGATCATCCTCAGGCCTGCGACCGTCGTCTGCGATGATCGCGACGGCGCCGTAACGCAGCTGAACGCCGTGCACCGCGCGCTGCGCCTCTATCGCGCCGGTCTGGTGGCGATGATGCCCGGCGTCTGCGGGTCAAGGCTCGATGTCGTGACGACCGAATTCGTCGCCAGCGCAGTTGCGCGGTTGGCACTTCGCGACGATGCAGCGGGGAGCGTGGTACACCTCTGCGCCGGTGAGGGCGCGCTGCCGTTAGGCGAGCTCCTCGACCTCACGTACTCGTACTGGGCCCGCGATCCCGAATGGCGGCGCCGCGGCATCGCGAGACCTCCGCTCGTCGATCTCGCAACGTATGCCCTATTCGAGCGCTCGATCGAAGAGGTCGGTGATGCGTCGATCAGGCGCCTGACGCGGTCGCTGTCGCACTTCGTGCCGCAGCTCGCGTTGCCGAAGGTTTTCGATACCACCATGGCGACCGCGCTCCTCGGCGCCGGTGCACCGCCGGTGCGCGAGCTCTGGCTGCCGATGCTCGAGCGGCTGTTCCCGGCCGGTCAGGCCGCGATTGACACTCCGAGGGCGGCATGAGCACGCCCATTGATCACGCAGCGTTCGTCGCCAAGACCGTGGAATGGGTCAACCGCACGCTGGTGCCGGATGGCGTCACCATCGACGCCGATACGCCGCTCTTCGCCAACGGGCTGATCGACTCAATTCGCGTTCTCCGGCTCATCGCCTGGACGGAACACGCCCTCGACCTGCGCATCCCCGACTCGCGCATTCGCATGGACTACTTCCGGACCGTGCGCTCCATCGCCGACACCTTCGCCCCCTCGACGAGCGCGGCGGGAGGTTCCGATGTGGCGGCCTGACGAGATCGTGAATGAGCTACGAGAGCGCGGCGAGCTCTCGGAGCCCGCGCCGGGAGTCGTGGCGCTCCGTGGCGACGTCGCGCGGCTGATGCGCATCCTCGATCAGACGATCGCTACCCTGTGCACGACGGAGTCGCTTGACGAGTGGCACGTTCCTCCGACGATCGCGTTCCCCACGCTCGCTCGGGCCGACTACTTCGCATCCTTTCCGCAGTGGTTGACGCTCGTCTCGCACCTGAGCGACGACGAGGCGGCGCTGCAACACGTCGCCGAGCAGAACGAGCCGAGCGAGGGCACGGTGACGCCGCCCAAAGCGGCGCTCAATCCGGCCGTCTGCTATCACGTCTATTCGGCGCTCGCGGGCCAGATCATCGACGGACCGCGCGTCATCACCGCGCAGTCGACGTGTTGGCGGCATGAGGGCTCGCGCCACGCCGCGCTGGAGCGGCAGTGGGCGTTCACGATGCGCGAGATCGTCTTCGTCGGCGCGGCGAACGATGCTCAACGATTTCTCGAGCGCGCGAGCAGGCGCGTCATCGGTCTCGCGCGTGCGCTTGGTCTCGATCCGACCATGGCGGTGGCGACCGATCCGTTCTTCGCGCCAACCGCGCGTGGCAAGCAGCTCTTGCAGCAGCTCGAGGAGCTGAAGCGAGAGATGTTGCTCCCGCTCGGCACCAACGCGCGTGTCGCGGCGTCGTCGTTCAACCTGCACGGCGCCTTCTTCGGCCAGGCGTTCGACATCCGCCTTCCCGCGGGCATTCCCGCGACGACGGCGTGCGTGGCCTTCGGGCTCGAACGCTGGCTACTCGCCTTTCTCGTCAGGCACGGACCCGATGCAGCTGCCTGGCCGTCGGCCGACTCACTCCTGGAGCCACTACATGTCTGAGACGCTGACGCACGGCCAGCCGCTCTACGCACGGCATGCGCGCGCCGCCGAGCGAGGCGCATGGTCGATCGAGCACGACATCCGCTGGGGCGAGATCGATGCCTCGGTCGCGCTCGCGCAGCCCGAGATTCTCGCCAAGCTGCGCGACGCCGCGCTCATCGAGTCGTTCCATCCCGTCAATCTCTCGCGGCTCATTCGCTTCGCGTGGGATGACATCGACGCCGGCGTCGTCTTCTCGCTCGAGATGTACGAAGGGTTCAAGCACTTCCACGCGCTGCGCCTCTATCTCGAGGCCGTCGGCTACGAGCCGCGAATCAGCGACGACGAGCTCCGCGCGATCCGCGAACGAGCAGCACGCGACGATCTCGATCCAGCGGATCCGGTTTCGCCCCTCGTCGAGTTCATGCTGAGCGAGCATCTCGCCGCCTACTTCTTCCGCCGCCTCGGCGAACAGGCCGAGGAGCCGCAGCTTCGCACCTTGCTCGGGCTCATCGCCGCCGACGAGGTGCGGCACGCGCAGTCGGCGTCGGACCTCATCGCACAGCGGCTCGCGGGGCACCCGGAGCTCGTGCCTAACGTGCTCCGCGCCGCGGTGCAGTTTCGCCATTACGGCGTGGAGGCAGTTGGCGACGTTCCCGTGGCGATGCCTGGAGACGATGTGGCCATCCGGACATTTGCGACACGCATCGAGCGCCTCTGTGGAATGCGCATCGTCGATCACCTCAAACTGGAGCTGGAGCGATGATCATGGAGATCTCACCGCGCGAGCTCGCGCTACTCAATTTCTATCGCGCCTCGGAGCTGCACGGCGGGCTGGTGCTCGGCCGGCTCGTCGAGCACGTGCGTGATCCGGAACTGATGCTGCGTCTCACCGCGCACAGCGCCGAGGAGGTGCTGCACGCGCAACTCTGGACGGAAACTATCGTCGCAGTCGGCGGTCGGCCGAGTCCGACATCGGACACGTATCAGGCACGCTATGCCGCCGCGATCGGCGTACCGACCTCGATCGTCGAGGTGCTGACGCTGACGCAGGTCTTCGAGCGAAGCGTGTATCGGCACTTCGTCGCGCACCTGCGGCGCCCGATGACCCATCCGCGCGTGCAGGCCACGCTCCGACGAATGCTCGACGACGAGCGGGGTCATCTCTCATGGGTGAGAGAGTGGCTCGACCGCCAGACGGGTGCGCGCCGCGCCGCCGTCCCGGCTTTGATGAGCCGTTATGCGGCCGTCGACGCCACGATTCACGCGCAGCTCATGCGCGACTACCATTGGCGGGAGCTCGCATGCGCGTCCTGACAGCTAACGAGCCACAGCGTGCGCGAGTGGCCGCCGCGCGTGTCTCGCTCCCCAGCGCAGTCGACGATCGGCTGTACTTCGCCCAGGTGCGCGAGGATCCGCGCGCCGAAATCGCCGCCCTCGATCCCGGTCCGGACGACTCGCTTGTGGTGGTGGGCTCCGGCGGCTGTACTGCACTTTCGCTCGTCGCGGCGGGTGCCGGCCAGGTGACCGCCGTGGACGTCAATCGCGCGCAGAATCATCTCATCGAGCTCAAGCTCGCCGCCGTATCGGCGCTCCCGCGCGACGAGGCGCTCGCGTTCCTGGGCGCGACCGATGCACCGGCGCGCAACCGCCTCGACACCTTCTTGACGTTGCGGCCTTTGCTGACGTTGGCGGCGCGGTGGTATTGGGACGCGCGCCTCCCACTCGTCGATGCGGGCGTGCTCGGTGCGGGCGTGACGGAGCGCTTCATCCGCATGCTCGTCGGCGCGATGAGCGTCCTGGTGCACCCCCGGTCTCGCCTCGAGCGGATGCTCGCCTGCGAGTCAGTCGAGGCGCAGCGCGCGCTTTTCGAGCATGAGTGGAACACGCGCCGCTGGCGGCTCTTCTTCGCGCTCCTGCTCAACCGGTACGTCTTTCGTCGAACCTACGACGCGGCGTTTTTCGCGCACCTCGAGCAGCCGAGCTTCGCGGAGCATTTTCGCCGGTGCGCCGAGTATGCACTCACCGAGCTGCCCGTGCGCGACAACTACTTCCTGCATCACATGATCACCGGCCGCTATCCGGCCGCGGGCGCCGAGGGCGTGCCACCGTATCTCACGACGGAGGGGCACGCTGCCCTCGCCGAGCGACGCGATCGGCTCACCCTGGTCGACGGAACAATGACGGACTACCTCCGCATCCTTCCCGACGCCAGCGTCACGGGCTTCTCGCTGTCGAACATCGGCGAGTGGCTGGCGCCTGACGACGTCGACGCACTCTTCGCCGAGATCGTCCGTGTCGCAACGCCGGGCGCGAGGCTCTGCTTCCGCAATTTCGTCGGCTGGACCGAGGTGCCGCCTCGGTTCCGCGAGATCATTCGCGAAGATCGCGCGCTCGGCGAGGCGCTCACGAAGTGTGACAGGAGCGTCGTCGCGCGCCGCGTCGCCGTCTGCCGCGTCGCACGGGAGGCAGGACGATGACGCCCGCCACGCTCACCCGTCGCGCGGTGCAGGTGCGCGAGGCTAATCCCGACGACAACGACGCCCTTCGCGCCATCGCCGCCTCCTGTCCGATGGAGGGTGACATCGCCCTCGCTGTCACGCGCGAGCCGGACTTCTTCCAGCTCAATCGACTCGAGGGCGAGCGCTGGCGCGTCGGCGTGGCCGAGGTCGAGGGACGCGTCGTCGGATGCGTGATGGCTGCCGAGCGGCTGGCGTATGTGAACGGTGCAGCAGAGCAGACTCTGTACGCCGGCGATCTGAAGGTGGATCCGACGGTACGCGGCAGGGGCGTGGCCGACGCGCTGAGCGCATGGGCACGCGATGCGTTCGCCGGCATGGCGGGCGCCGAGGCCCCCATTCTCATGACCATCCTCGGTGGGAATCGGGCGATGGAGCGGCGCACCGGAGGCCGTGGCGGGATGCCGAATTTCAAGCGCTTCGCGACGATTCGTGTCTTCTCGATTCCGCTCCTCGTGCCGCGAACATTCGCGGATGCTCAACTGCGCGTCTCACCAGGCACGGCGCGCGATGTCGACGAGATGGTGGCGTTGTGGCGTCGTGTGGCGGCCGGCCGCCAGTTCGCACCGGAGCTCACAGCCGAGCGTTTCACGAGTTGGCTCGCGATTGCCCCCGGCCTCGACCTGTCTGATTACCGACTTGCCCGAGATCGCAGCGGCCGCCTCGTTGGGTTCCTCGCCTGGTGGGACCAGGCGCGCTTCAAGCAGCTGCGCGTGCTCCGCTATTCGCCGCGGCTTCGCGTCGCGCGGGCAATAGTCAATCGCGTGGCGAGCGCCACCGGCGGCGTTCCACTTCCGGAGGTCGGTGCGGTGCTTCGCTATCGCACGGCAGTGCACGTCTGCGCTCCGGAGCCCAGCGTGCTGCGCACGCTCCTGCGCGCGAGCCATCGCGAGCTGCGCCAGGCTCGTTATGCGTTCGCGACGATCGGGCTGGATCTTCGCGATCCACTCTGCACGGCGCTCGACGGCTTCTTCGCGCAGCCGACCGACGTCAATGCCCACGTCTGCACGGCGGGTGGCGACTACGCGGGACCCTCGCTCGCACAGCGGCCGCTGCACTACGAGATCGCGCTCGTATGAGAATCGTAGCGTTGGCCGACGTGATCGTACGCCGCCGCAATATCGTCGCGCTGGCCTGGATTGCCGCGTGCTTCACGCTGCTGCCGGCGGCGCGCCGGATCGAATCGCGCCTCCGCGTCGCGGCTCGCGTGGATGGAAGTGAGTCGGCGGCAGTCGACGAGCAGCTGGCGCAGCGATTTCATTCGCCGTTCGCGCACTCGGTGGTGCTCGTGGCGTCGGGAATTCCGTCGCCAGTCGACGCGCATGGCGCCGAAACCCTTCGCACGCTCGTCGATTCGTTGCGCTCCGTGCCTGGTGTCACGCGCGTCTTCTCGTACCTGGACGGTCGCGAGCCGCTCTTCGTCGGTACCGGCGATCATGGCTCGGACGCGACCCTTCTGCTCGTCGGCCTGGACGAGCGGCGCGCACCGGATCTGCTTCTCGATTCGCTGCGGCGCGCTACCACACGCATCGCCGCGGCGATGCGACGCAATCGCCCGACTGTGACACTGCGCTGGACGGGCGAGGTCGCGCTCAACACCGACCTCCGACGCGTCAGCGCGGACGGTGCTCGGCGCGCCGAGTCGCGCGCGCTGCCGTTGACGTTCGCGCTGCTGCTCGTCGCCTTCGGTGCCGTCGCAGCCGCACTGCTCCCCGTCGCAGGCGCGTTGCTTTCCATCGGCGTCACGTTAGGCGTCGCGGCGTTTGTCGCGACGCACTGGTCGCTGTCGATCCTCTTGCAGAACGTCGTCAGCATGATCGGCCTGGGACTCGGAATCGATTACTCG
>Ga0070681_10006258_pt1 | contig 11578 bp, 7 predicted proteins | sample KBSC83BmetaG_FD_65650 | JGI IMG/M metagenome (GOLD analysis project Ga0070681, IMG submission 65650) | Corn rhizosphere microbial communities from Kellogg Biological Station, Michigan, USA - KBS C8-3B metaG | ecosystem: Host-associated > Plants > Roots > Rhizosphere | place: USA: Michigan...
CGCATCTACGCCCCGGAGGAGAAACGGTGCCTGTGCCTGTTCGAGGCCGCGGGCCCGGACCTGGTCCGCAGCGTCAACGACGTCGCGCAGTTCCCGCTGGCCCGCGTCATGGCCGTGCTGAGCTCGGTGCCCGACGAGACCGGCCCGGCGCCCTGAGTCGGCGACAGTGTTTGTGTGGCGTCGCGTAGTTCGCGCGGTGGGCCTGGCGCTCTGCCTGGCCTGCGCGTCCTGTACGGCATCGGGCAATCCGCCGGCATCGTCGCCGGCGGCTAGCTCCGGGAACGCGGCGATCACGGTCGGCTCGTTCGATTTCCCGGAAAGCGTGCTGCTTGCCTACCTGTACGCCGGAGCGCTGTCCGCCAGGGGCTATCCGGCGCACGTTCTGCCTGATCTGGGCTCGCGGGAACTAGTCGATCCGGCCCTCATGACCGGCCTCGTTCAGCTGGTCCCCGAATATACCGGCTCGGCACTGGAGTTCGTCAGCCTCGGCCGGGTGCACGCCACGGCCGATGTCACGAGCACCGCCAGGACACTGGAGAGGTGGATGGGGGAGCGCGGCATCATCGTCGCGCGGCCGGCCGCGGCCCAGGACGCCAACGCGATCGTGGTGACCGCCGCGACGGCGGCCCGCTACCGGCTGCACACGGTTTCCGACCTCGCCGCGGTCGCGCCAGGGCTGATATTCGGCGGCCCGCCCGAATGCCCCGAGCGTCCGTACTGCCTGCCAGGCCTTCGCCGGACATATGGGCTGCGGTTCCGCGCGTTCATCGGGCTGGATGCCGGGGGACAGCTCACCAGGCAGGCTCTGCAGGCGGGCGACGTCAGCGCGGCGCTGCTCTTCACGACCGATCCGACCATACGGGATCAGCATCTGGTCGTCCTCGCCGACAACCGAGGCCTGCAGCCGGCGGAGAACGTGGTGCCCGTGCTCCGGCGTGCCACCGCCGAGCGGTACGGCACTAGGCTTTTGGCCGCGCTGAACGCCGTCTCCGCGCGCTTGTCCACGACGGCTCTTACGGCACTGGACGCCCAGGTGGAGCTGGACGGCCGCGCTCCGCACGCCGTGGCTGAGCGCTGGCTGCGCGACCAGGGGCTGGCCCGGCCGGTCCGGGGGCCATCGTGAGCGACGGCGCGGCGAGCCGGACGTCCGCGGCCGGCCGGGCAAAGCGCCAGCGCCGCCCGACCGGCGCGCCGCCGCCGCTGCCCCGGCGGATCTCCCGGGGCACTACCGCGTGGCTCGTGCTGGCGGCCGTCCTCGTGGCGGGCGCGTTCGTCTGGCAGCGCACCTCCTGGCTCCGGGTCGGCGACGAGGCCGGCACCTGGGTGCTACGGCGGCTGGCCGCCGTCCGGACCCCCTGGCTGACTGATCTGGCTAACTGGATCAATGACGTGGTAATGAGCTGGCATCCGGTGATCGCGGTAGCCGTGGTGCTGCTGACCATCGTCTTCCGCCGCTGGCGGCACCTGCTGGTATTCGCGGCGTGCCTATTGGTCCTGGAGATCGCTGTCGGGTTGATCTATGACACCCTGTCCCGGCCGCGGCCCTACGGCGTGCCGGTCACTGGCAGGTGGGATGGCTACTCCGCCCCCTCCCCGACGACCGTGGCGCTCACGTTCCTGCTGGCCGGCGCCGTGTTTTGCCTAGCCGTACCGGGCCGCCCGCGGGCGTGGGCGACAGCGGGGGCGGCGGCCGCCGTCGCCGCGTTCTGCCTGTCCCGGTTGTACCTGGCCGTCGATCACCCGGACAACGTCCTCCTCGGCGTGGTCCTGGGGGCGGCGGTCCCGGTCGCGGCATTCCGGTTCTTCACCCCTAACGAGCTGTTTCCCGTCGTCTATCGTCGCGGCCGGGCCGCGCACGTGGATGTGACCGGCCGGCGCGGCGCGGCGATCCGGCAGGCGGTCCGTGACCAGCTTGGGCTGACGGTCCTGGACGTCAGGCCGGTCGGCCTCGCCTCATCGGCCGGCTCAACGCCGCTGCGCCTGACGGTCCAGGGCGAACCCGACGAATACCTGTTCGCCAAGCTCTACACCCGCGGCCATGTGCGCGCTGACCGCTGGTACAAGCTGTGGCGCACCATCTTGTACGGCACCCTGGAAGACGAGCACCCGTTCTCCTCGGTGCTCCAGCTGACCCAGCACGAGGACTACGCGCTGCGGTTGCTCCGGGATTCCGGGGTTCGCACCGCGGTGCCGCACGGGGTCGTGGAGATCACCCCGGAGCAGGAGTACCTGATTGTTACCGAGTTCTTCGCCGGCGCCGTCGAGATCGGCGTGGCTGACATCGACGACCGCGTTATCGACCAGGGACTGCTGCTGATCAGGAGGCTGTGGGACGCCGGCATCGCGCATCGAGACATCAAGCCGGGAAACTTGATGGTCCGGGACGGGCAGCTGCTGCTGATCGACGTCGCCTTCGTCCAGGTCCGCCCGTCGCCATGGCGGCAGGCCGTTGACCTAGGCAACATGATGCTGGTACTGGCGGTGCGTACCGACCCAGAGCGCGTCTACCGCCATGCGCTGACTTACTTCACCCCAGACGAGCTGGCCGAGGCCCTCGCTGCCACCCGCGGGGTGGCCAGCCCGACCCAGCTGCGCGCGTTCCTCAAACGCGATCCCCGTGACCTGCTCGGCCGCTTCCGGGAACTGGCCCCGCCGCGGCGGCCGATCAGGCTGCAGCGCTGGGAGACACGGCGCGTCCTCGTCACCGCGGGCATGCTCGCCGCGGCGGCCGCGGCCATCGCTCTGGCCGGCGCCGCGTTCCGCCCGGCGGTCAACATGGGAACGGCCGCCCCGGCCTGCGGTACTGGTCACCCCATGATCCTGTCCGCGCAGGCCGTACCCTCCGCGGCGCTCCTGCCGTGCATCGCGGAACTGCCATCGGGGTGGACCGCCGCCGGTGCCGACATCAGGAACGGCCAGTCCACGTTCTGGCTGGACTCCGATCAGGCAGGCGCCCGGGCGGTCACCGTCAGCCTGGCCGCTACCTGCGTAACCGCCGGAGCCGAGCGCATCCCGTCCGACCAGGCAGGCGCGGCGCGCTTCGAACGCCCGCGGACCCTGCAGCCGCGGTTCGCGCTCGAGCGGATCTACACGTTTCCCGGCGGATGCGTCACCTACCAGTTCAGCTTCGTCCCCGGCGCCGCGCCAGTGCTCGCCATCCCAGTCGACAGCGCGGTTGCCTTCGAGCCGAGATCCCGCCTAACCGGCTACGTCCGGAATACCGAGGACCTGGCACTCTGTGGGCGCGGTGCCGCGTGCGCCCAGTAATGACCACCGCCGGCATGCCGTCCAAGATCACCCCAAGGTGGTGATTGCGGCGGTGGCCTGGCGGGCTTAGCGTGGCCTAATGGCCGACCTGGCGTCGGTGCAGGGGGTGATGCGTCTTCCTGAGCAGGCGGGCAGGCTGCGCGGTGAGCTAACCGAGTTCGTCGGGCGCCGGGCCGAGCTTGCCCGGGTCCGCGAGGCGCTGGCGGGTGCGCGGCTGGTCACGCTCACCGGGCCAGGGGGGATCGGGAAGACACGACTCGCGCAGCAGGTGGCCGCGGGGGCGGCGCGCGCGTTTCGGGACGGTGCGTCGCTGGTCGAGCTGGCGGGGTTGCGGGATCCTGGGCTGCTCGTGCCGGAGATGGTCCGGTCGCTCGGGCTGTCCGATAAGTCAGCGCGGTGGGCAATGGCGTCGCTGGCGAGCTACCTGCGGGACCGGCAGCTGCTACTGGTGATGGACGGATGTGAGCACCTGGCGGACGCATGCGCGGTGATGGCGGACGCACTGCTGCGTACCTGCCCGGGGCTGCGGATTATCGCGACGAGCCGGCATGTACTCGGCGTGGCTGGCGAGGTTACCGTGGCCGTCCCGCCAATGACCTTCCCGGCCGATAATGACCCGGCCGAACCCGGGGAACTGCTGCGGTATGAGGCGGTGCGGTTGTTCACGGCGCGAGGAGCCGCGGTACTGCCGGGGTTCACGGTGGATGCCGGCAATGCCGCGGCGGTGGCGGAGGTGTGCCGGGCACTGGACGGTATCCCGCTAGCGGTGGAACTGGCGGCGGTCCGGCTGCGGTCGCTGTCGCCAGAGCAGATCGTGTCCCGGCTGGACTCGCGGTTCCGTTTGCTGTCCGGCGGCGGCCCCGCGGGCCAACCGCATCATCGGACCCTGCAGGCCGCGCTGGAGTGGAGTTATGAGCTGCTGAGCAGTGCCGAGCAGGCCATGTGGCGGCGGATGTCGGTGTTCGCCGGGTCCTTTGACCTGGACGCCGCGGAGGCGGTCTGCGCGGTGGGCCGGACTACCGCCGGACAGACCGCTGACCTGATCGACGCGCTGGTGGCCAAGTCGATCCTGCTGCGCGAGGGACGGGGCACGGCACGGTACCGGCTGTTGGACACTATCGGCGAGTTTGGCCTGGCCAAGGTCCGCGGCAGGGGCCGCGAGCGCGATCTCCGGCGGCGGCACCGGGCCTGGTATGCGTCGCTGGCGGCGCGGCAGGAGGCGTTCGGGCCTGGCCGGGCCGGGTGGATCTCCGCACTCGACGCTGATCATGAGAACCTGCGCAGCGCCTTGCGGTTCTCCCTGTCCGAGCCTGGCGAAGCGGGCGCCGGCGCGGAGATGGCCTGTGACCTGTGGCGATACTGGGAGACTCACGGGCACCTCACCGAGGGCCGCCGCATCCTGGCCGCGCTGCTCGAGCGGCTACCCCGCAGCGTCCCGGTGCGGCGGCGGACGCTGTGGATCGCCGGGTTCCTGGCCCAGTTTCAGGGCGACATACCCACGGCCCGGGTCTTGCTCGAGACGGGGCTGTCCGCTGCCCGCGAAGCGGGCGACGTTACCGCGGAAGCGTGGGCGTCGAGCTTCCTAGGCCGGGTGCTGTACTACGACGGCGATCCCGGTCAGGGGCACGCTCTGGCCCGGACCGCGTTGCGGCTGCACCGGGAAGCCGCCAACCCAATGGGGGTAGTGCTGGCGCTGATGCAGATCGGCTACATCCATATGTGCGCCGGAGAGGCGGGGTCAGCGGCTCACTGGTTCCAGGAATGTGCCCGCACCTGCGAGAGCAGCGGCAATGTCTGGTACCACGCCTACGCTCGGTGGGGGCTCGGGGTAGCGGCGATGCTGGACGCTGATCACGAGTGCGCGGCCGAGCTAGAGCGGGCCGCGCTCGGCGCCATGCGGCATATGGACGACTCGATGGGAGTCGTGCTGTGCCTGGACGCACTGGCCTGGGCCGCCGCGGCGAGCGACGAAACAACCCGGGCAGTAACCCTGGCGGCGGCGGCCGAAGCGGCATGGGCGGCCATCCCGGCCGTGCCGGCGGCTCCTCTTCGCCGTCATCATGAGGCGGCGCTCGCCGCTGCCCGGACGGCGTCGCCGAGCGCTGAGTACCGGGCTGCTTTCACGAGAGGCGCCGCGATGACCCAGGCTGAGGCGATCGCGTTCGCCCTCGGCGAGGTGGCGCCCCGGCCGGACCGGCGCCGGGCCGACGCGAGCCTCGGACAACTGACTCACCGCGAGCAGGACGTGGCGGCACTGGTGGCCCAGGGGCTGTCCAACAGCCAGATCGCGGCCGTGCTGGTCATCTCGCCGAGGACGGTGGAGACGCACGTGCAGCACATTATGAACAAGCTCGGCTGCAGCTCCCGGGCCCAGATCGCCGCCTGGTCAGCGGGCGGCTCCTGAAAATCCGTATGCCCGTCCGGAGATCCCCTGATGACCGACGGGCTGTCCGCCGGCAATGTCGGTAAGAGGCGGTAAGGCAGGTAAGAGGCAAGCGCACAACGTTCCTGACCGGCGGCGCTACCAGGAGAATCGATGGGCAGTCTCAGAAGAATCGCGGAGATTCCGGCCGGGAGCTGGACCAAATGGCTTGTCGTGGGCTTCTGGCTGGTCGTGCTTGTCCTCGCCTTCCCGCTGTCCACCAAGCTCACCGGAGCGGAGAAGAACGACGCGAGTGCCTGGCTCCCCGGCAACGCCGAGTCGACCCAGGTCCTCAACGTACAATCGCGCTTCCAGTCGCCGAATATCTATCCAGGCGTCGTCGTCTACGTGCGTGACTCGGGCATTACCGCCGCGGACCGGGTCAAGGCGACCGCGGACGCGCGGCGGTTCGCCGGGGTGCCCGGTGCCCTGCCCGGCCAGATCGTGGGTCCGGTCAAGTCGGCTGACGGCAAGGCCCTCGCGACCATCATCCGCGTCGACGTCGGCAGCCAGGGCTGGACCGGCGCGGCCACGGCGGTCGACTCGATGCGCGCGATCACCGGCTCGAACGCGAACGGCATGGCCATTCACATCACCGGCCAGCTCGGGGTCGCGTCCGACAGCAGCCACCAATTCAGCGGCATCGACAGCACGCTGCTGTTCTCGGCGGTGGCGGTCGTCATCGTGATCTTGCTGATCACCTACCGGAGTCCGGTGCTGTGGCTGCTGCCGGTGATCTCTTCCGGGGTGGCGCTTATCGTCGCCCAAGCTGTGGTCTACCTGTTCGCCGCGCACGCTGGCCTCACCGTCAACGCGCAGAGCGCCGGCATCCTGTACGTGCTGGTCTTCGGCGCAAGTACCGACTACGCGCTGCTGATCGTGGCGCGCTACCGCGAGGAACTACGCCGCCACGACCGCCGGCACGCGGCGATGGCCGAGGCGCTGCGGCGCGCCGGCCCGGCGATCATCGCGAGCGGCACCACCGTCATACTCGCGCTGCTGACCCTGCTCGCCGCGGATCTGAACTCGACCAAGGACCTGGGGCCGGTGCTCGCGATCGGCGTCGCGGTCGGCATGCTCGTCATGCTCACCCTGCTGCCCGCCCTGATGGTGGTCTTCCCCCGGGGTATCTTCTGGCCGTATCGGCCGACCTACGGCTCGACCGAGCCCACCACCAAGGGCACGTGGGCGCGGGTCGGCTGGGGCATCGCCATTAGGCCGCGGCTGACCTGGATCATCACCGCGGTGATCCTGGGCGTCCTGGCGATCGGCCTGACCGGCCTGAAGGCCAATGGCCTGACCACCGCGCAGGGCTTCCGCGGGCACCCGGATTCGGTGACCGGCCAGGCCGTGCTCACCGAGCACTTCCCGGCAGGCGCGGGCGAGCCCGTCATCGTGATCGGCAATGCGCGCGCCGTGCTACCGCTGCGGTCCGCCTTCGCCGCCACCCCGGGGATCGCCGCGGTGACGCCGCCGGCGGTCCGGGCCGGGCACGCCTACCTGGAGGGCACGCTGACCTCGCCGCCCGACGGCCAGGCCGCGTATGCCACGGTCGACCGGGTGCGAACCGCGGTGCACGCCGTTCCCGGTGCCGACGCCAAGGTAGGCGGTTTCACCGCGATCAACCTGGACGTGCAGCGGGCGGACGCCCACGACCGCGACGTCATCATCCCGCTCATCCTCGTCGTGGTGTTCGTCATCCTGGGGCTGATATTGCGTGCGCTCGTGGCGCCCCTCATCCTGACGGCCACGGTCGTGCTCTCGTTCGCCGCCGCCCTCGGCGTCAGCGCCGTCTTCTTCAACCACGTGTTCGGGTTCGGCGGTGCGGACACCTCATTCCCGTTGCTGGTGTTCGTGTTCCTCGTCGCGCTGGGCATCGACTACAACATCTTCCTGATGACCCGGGTGCGGGAGGAGGCGATCAAGCGCGATACCCGGCACGGCGCGATCATCGGGCTCGCCGCGACCGGCGGAGTGATCACCTCGGCCGGCTTCGTGCTCGCCGGCACGTTCGCCGTGCTCGCCACGATCCCGGCGACCTTCCTGACCGAGCTCGGTTTCGCGGTCGCGTTCGGCATCCTTCTCGACACCATCGTCGTGCGGTCGGTGCTCGTCACCGCCTTGAACCTGGACATCGGCCGGTGGATGTGGTGGCCAAGTGCGCTGGCCCAAAAACCAGACCCGGCACCCAAGGAACTCAGCCGGGAGCGCGCCGCCCTAGTGCCGTTACTTCCGCGTAGCGCCGACCTGCGAGATGCGTAAGGCCCAGCTCAGGCCCATAAAGAGCGCCCCGACCGCGACTCGAACGCGGGACCTACCGCATAGGAGGCTTCGTGTATACCTGCGCGGAGCAGTGTTAACGCAGGTCTGCGGCGTATCCAGTTGTCTCTGAGTAACCGTGGATCCCTGCGGTTGACTGCACCGTCGGGCACGGAACGGGCACGTTCTCCCGATCGAGGTGGTTTAAGTTCCCGGCGAGTGTCAACTAACGCCATCTCCGGGGAGATCCACCACCCGTCCCGGTCGCCGACCTCGTCCGCTACGCCGTGCAGGCCGCCGAGGGCGAAGCGCAGGTTACCCCCCGCCCGACGGCGAGACTCCCGGCGGCTACACCCGTCGCCTCGTCACCGCCGCCGTCCTCCACCTCATCGAGCAAGGGCTACTGCTCATACTTCCCGACCTCGACCAGCGCCTCGCGCGGCTGGCGCTCGTCGACGGCTCGGCGAAGTTGGTTGATCCCCTCGATGCGAACGAGTGGCAGACAGACCTATGCGGGGCATCCTGGCTGGTCAGCGGTCAAGATCAGGGTCATGGAGGTCAGCCGAGGTCGGTGCGGTTGCTGCACTTTTCTGCTGCACCATTGGGTGGCCTTGACGCCATGGCAAACGAACATGGCCTTACCAGCCCAGGATCGTGGCAAACTCGGTCGCATGCAGCGTTTCCGCTCCTGGGACGGCACGGAACTGGCATACCGGGTGGCTGGCTCCGGGCCGCCCCTGGTGTGCATCCCCGGCGGTCCGGGCCAGGCTGTTGAGTATCTCGGGGATCTGGGCGGCCTTAGCAGTCACCGGACGCTGATCCTGCTGGACAACCGCGGCGCGGGCGCATCGCAGGCACCGCAAGATCCGGTGACCTACCGGGTCGACCGGCTTGTCCAGGACGTCGAGGCGCTGCGCGGCCACCTCGGGCTGGACCGGATGGACCTGTTCGGGCACTCAGCCAGCGGCGGGACCTGCCTGCTGTACGCGGCCGGGCACCCGCACCGGCTCGGCCATCTTGTGCTGGCCGGTCCGTCCCTTCGCGTCACTGGCATCCCTTCCGACCTGGGGGTAGATGAGGTGCTGGCCCGGCGGGCACACGAGCCCTGGTACGCCGGCGCGGTCGCCGCCTTGCGCGCCGAGGCCACATCACCGCAGGAACTAAAAAAGTACCGCTGGCTATCGGCGCCGCTGCTGTACGGGCAGTGGAACGCCGCGGCGCAGGCGCAGGCAGCCGCCGAGCCCGCACAATTCGCCCAGCCGGCTACGGACGGGTTCTACGCCGACTTCGACCCAGACCCCGCGCTGCCCGGGCGGCTCACGGCACTGATGGTACCGGTGCTGCTGGTGGCGGGTGAGTACGACATCTGGCCGACGTACACGGCCGTCCGCGCGCTGGCCGCCCTTCTCGGCAACGCCGACCTGGCGCTGCTGCCGCGAGCCGGGCACTTCCCCTGGGTGGACGACCCCGCCTCGTTCGCAGCAGTCGTGCATGAATTCCTCGCGCGCCGCCCGGCGCCATCCGGCGCTTGACACCGCTCAAGCACGGCCTTGGGCACGCTACACCGCGTACGCACGACTGCGCACGCCTGCCCGTACACGGTTGTTCAATTCGGCTTCCGCCGGCAATCGGCCCCGCACCCGTCAGGTGCGCCACCATAACCCCGTCACCGGGACGAAACCGCGAAATCCAAGCTCACAGCCACGCAGAATTCGCCAGCGCCCTAATTCACCGCTAACGCTGAATGCCGGAGGCTAACACTCAAGCGTGCCGAGCCGGTCGCTGCAGTCAATGAGATCTTGACGGTAACGACTGGCTCTTGTGTATCTCGGGCTCGGCCTAGGCGGTCAGACTCGCGTCCCACGGAGCGGCGGATTTGACACGGGGGCGGCGGCTGTACGCTTGCCCGCGATCGGGCGGCCTTCCCAGGTCGCCCGCATAAGCCCGATGGAGCCGCCGCGAGGGGTCCCCGTGTCATGTCCGCCGCGGCTCCGTGACTTCCCAGGGTTTCCGCGGCCCCGCCTTTGCCTTTCGCGCCAGCCGGCCGGCGCCAGAGGCCGGCCGGGCGGGAGCGGAGCGGGAGCGCGGCCGAGCCGTCCCGGGCCGGCGGCGCGAGCGGCCCTCGGGGCCGCCTTGAAAAACCCGTACAGGAAGTTCTCACAGGGACAATGCGGGACACAATTTTCGTTAGACGGTGTTCCTGGGTCCTATCTCTGCTCAGGGCGTTCCGGGCAAAATCGCAGAGCCCGAGACACTCGCGAGCCAAGATTCATGCGTTCAGCAAGCGCCAGCATGTCGGCTCGTTCCGTCCGCGCAACCGGCGCTTCGCCCTCGCACAGCGCATCCGCCATCTGTTCCAGCGCCAAGCCCAGCTCGCCAACGTCTATGAACTCAGCGACGAAAACCAGATCTCTGGCCGACAGCCTGTCGTCCAGCAGGACCACCAGACCCCGCAAGCGGCCGGTGATCTCGTCATACTCCGCCTGCTCCACACCATCCATGATGCCGAACAACCCGACCGCCACGCCCGCTAGCGGTAAGGATCCTGCCTTGACAGAAATAAGCTTCCTCACCAGGTCCGTCGCCCGCAGCGCCACGAGCCGTTAAACCACGCCCGCATTTGGCTGATGATTCTCACGGTCAGAGCATCAGAGCCCAATCCGCATTGGTGTCCGACTCCGGCTGATAGTTGACATGGCGGTTTCACCTGATGCTTGACACCTCCATGCTTTCCGGAGTGCCCTAGGCTACGCCGGTCCGTCACGGCGTCAACGTCGTTCGTCCTCGCGCTGCGCGCTGCGGGCGCTCCGCGTTGACTCCGCTCCGGCTCCGGCGCCGGAGGGCAGCTGTCCGGAAAGCAGCTGCAGTGCGGCTAACGGGCGGGGAATGCCTGCCGCTCACGGTCCCAGGCACGCGCCGCTCCCGCCAGGTCCGCGGTGGTTACCTCCAGTGCCACGAAATACTCGCCCGCCTGCCAGCCAGCGACATCGCGCGGCAGCCAGCCCGGCAGCGACTCATGCGAGAAACGCACCCGCATCCGCACCCAGTCACGGTCGCGGCCGTCAATGAAGAAGCTGACGTTGGGCTCGGTGAACACAGCCGCATCCCGATCCGCTGCGTCCCGGCTAACCGCATCCAGCCACGCCGACAGGCGCTCTGCCTCCCATGCCGTCAGACAGGGATCGGTGAAGCTCCAGGAGCGGCCATCAGCGGCGGTGACGTCCCCCCGGATCACCAGCCAGTTGGCGTCCCAGTCGGCATACGATTCAGCTGTGCAGTCAGCCCCTCCGGCCTCAGCCCTGCCAGCCTGACTGAACTGATAGCCGGTCGGCCGCAACTCGACCAGCGCCCCGGTGCTGGAAACCAATCTCACCGAGCCAGGATCCCGCAAGTTCATCGCCCCGGTGAACAACCCAACCCTTGAAACCGTCAAGCATCACCTGAAGCCGATCCGTCAACCATCAGTCGGATCTAGGCACCCGATCCGCATCGGTGTCAGGCTCCGCTTGATGTGTGACACGGCGAATCAAGTGGAGCTAGGCACGGGGATCACAGGATCACACCGCAAGGCAGCCGTAAGGCAAGGAAGATTCTGGCCAGGGGGCACTGCCTGGCTTGACGGTTCTCAGC
>Ga0070681_10006259_pt1 | contig 11578 bp, 11 predicted proteins | sample KBSC83BmetaG_FD_65650 | JGI IMG/M metagenome (GOLD analysis project Ga0070681, IMG submission 65650) | Corn rhizosphere microbial communities from Kellogg Biological Station, Michigan, USA - KBS C8-3B metaG | ecosystem: Host-associated > Plants > Roots > Rhizosphere | place: USA: Michigan...
GCCCCGGAGCTGATGGAACGATTGAGCAGCACTCGGGATTGGCAGGCGCGCTTCGCGATACTCGATGAAGTGCTCACGCGCAGGCTTACTCCGGCCAAAGGCTCGCCCCTCGTTGCGCATGCATGGCGACAATTGGCGGCCAGTCATGGTCGAAGTTCCATCGAAAGTCTCGCGCAGGCCACAGGCTGCAGTCGACAGTACATGGCTGACCGCTTCCGTGCCGAATTGGGCGTCACGCCCAAGACTGCCGCCCGCATCTTCCGCTTTGAGCGCGCGTGCGGCCTGATCAGCACTTTCCGGCTACCACTTGGCGACGTTGCGGCGGCTTGCGGATATGCCGACCAGGCGCACATGACGCGGGATTGGAACGCCTTCACCGGCATTTCGCCCAGGACCTGGATCGTCAACGAGCTTCCATTTCTTCAAGACTATGAACTGTCCGGCGGTGATGATGGTGGCGTCTGAGACGTCGCTGGCGTCTCTCGTAGCAACAGGCCGCACAGTCTCCACTATGAGCATCGTGTTGTGTTGCCTAGGGAGAGTGCATGAGGAAAATTACCAAGGTCGATTCCACACGGTTCTCAATCGCGATTTCTCGCGACTTATCCATGTCTCTTGTCGAGCACCAGGCCGGACCGCCTGCCCTCTGCGACGGGCTCATCGTTGCAATCGCGGACATGACTCATACTCCGCCACATGGCGGCGAGTTGCATCCGGATGGCGACGAGCTGATCTACATCATCTCTGGAAAAGTGAGAGTCATCGGGGAATCCGCACCGGGCGAGCCCTGTGAGTTTGGGCCTGGGGAAGCTTGTATAGTTTCCAAAGGCGAATGGCATCTCGTGCAGGTTCTTGAGCCGACCCGCCTGGTCGGCATTACTCCGGGGCCAAGGGGCAGTCATCGACCGGTCGAATCGAGCCAGCGCCGTTAGTGCGTACGGTCCCGACGGAACAACAGCGAGGGTGCATAGTGCAAGTAAGTTTCCACCTCGTGTTTGGCGGACAATGCGAGGCAGCGTTTCAATTTTATGAGCGGGCGCTTGGCGGCAAGATCGTCAATATTCTCACCTACGGCAATTCACCCATGGCCGAACAAGTCCCGCCGGACTGGCGTGGCAAGATTGTCCACGCGAACTTTGCAGTGGGAGCGACGGTTCTAGCGGGAGCGGACGTTCTTCCTGAGCGGTACGTAAAGCCACAAGGTTTTTACGTACTGCTGAGCGTCGATGACGCGATGGACGCGGAACGCATGTTCTCTGCCCTGGCCGAAAACGGTGAAGTACAAATGGCCATACAGAAGACCTTCTGGTCTCCATGCTTTGGCGTGCTAACGGATCAGTTCGGCATAGCGTGGGAGATTAATTGCGAGCAAGCGCCTGCCGTGGTGCAGTGCTAGCGGCCCGCCGGGGCGGCATGCGCAAGCCTGAGAACGCCCTACGGACGAAGACTCTGTCGGGTGCCCGAAAGTGTGTAACGAATGTGTAAGTGCAGAGGCCGGCGTCGTAGGGGGCTATCCAATTGTTTTGGCTAGGAAAACCTGGAGAGGATATCGGCCTGAGCAGACTTCGAAACCGCCGCACGATCATCTTCACGTCGGGAGTGTTGTCCGACCGTACCCAAGGCGATGAGGTACCACTCATCGTCAAGCACGCAAGACGAGCGATGAAAAGCTAAAAATACAGCAGTTTCGGCGCTGTCGACCTAACAGTCGCTATCCAGAGATCGAGGTGGTGCCCGAGGTCGGAGTCGAACCGACACGCTTTTAAGGGCGGCGGATTTTGAGTCCGCTGCGTCTACCAATTCCGCCACTCGGGCTGCGAGAGCCGCCAGATCTTGCGCGGCCGTGCGAAGTATATGACGGCCGGGGAGCCGCCGTCGTCCCTCGGCGGGTGCGGCAGCAGCCTTCTCGGGCGCTCGTGGCGTCGACAAGCGCTGACGCAGGGCCGTATTCTCGGCCACTACACTATGAACTTCTGCAACCAGTGCGGCGCCCGGGTCGAGCTTCGCATTCCCCCGGGCGACCATCTTCCTCGCTTCGTCTGCGGTCAATGCGGAACGATTCACTATGAGAATCCGCGGATCGTGGTCGGGTGCGTACCGGAGCACGCCGGCAGGATTCTGATCTGCAGGCGGGCGATCGAGCCCCGCCGGGGCTTCTGGACGATTCCCGCGGGGTTCCTGGAGAACAACGAGACGCTGCAGGACGGAGCGGCCCGGGAATCGCAGGAAGAAGCGCTGGCGGAGGTGAAGATCGGGTCGCTGCTCACGATCGTGAACGTGCTGCATGCGCATCAGGTGCACGTCTTCTTCCGTGCGACGCTGGAGAGACCCGAGTTCGGCGCGGGGCCGGAGAGCCTGGAGGTCAAGCTCGTCATGCCCGAGGAGATCCCGTGGAGCGAGATCGCCTTCCCCAGCACGGAATACGCGTTGCGCCGCTATCTCGAGGACCGAGCCGCAGGCCGGGAACCGCACCACATCACTACCATCGACCGCCGCCTTCCGGGACGGTGACGCAGGACGGCCCTCAGGCCGCCGCGCTCGCCGCAGGGCTGAGCAGGCGCTAGCCGCGGCGAAGTGCGCAGGGTGTTCTAAGCAGATGCCAAACTCGTCTTTGCGCGGGGCCGCCGGCCATTCGCCCATATCCGGGCCGCGTGGCAAAATGCATGACTGTCGCCGCCGGAGCTTGAAGTCGCATGACCTTTGTCGTTACCGAAAACTGCATCAAATGCAAATACATGGACTGCGTCGAGGTCTGCCCGGTCGACTGCTTTCACGAGGGCCCCAACTTCCTGGCCATCGATCCGGAGGAGTGCATCGACTGCACGCTGTGCGAGCCGGAGTGCCCGGTCGAGGCGATTTTCTCGGAAGAGGAGCTGCCCGCGGGGCAGGAGCAGTTCAAGGCCTTGAATGCCGAGCTGGCGAAGAACTGGCCGGTCATCACCGAGAAGAAAGACCCTCCCGAGGACGCCAAGGAATGGGAAGGCAAGCCCGGTAAGCTGAAGCTGCTGGAGAAGTAGCCCGCCAAGGCCGACCCGCCGCCCTCGCCTCGAGCGCGCGTACCGCGGTTGAGCCTATTTCCCCTGGCTCTCGCGCAGGTGCTGCGCCAGCAGGCCGGGGGACAGGTACCCCGTCACCAGCTCCCCGTCCGGCATCACGATCGCCGGGGTGCCGCTGAGGTTGAAATCCTTGCCCAGGGCGTACTCTTTCGCCACCGGATTGGCCGGGCAGGCTTTGGCCGGCAGAGGCTGGTCCAGTTTGGCGGCGGTGAGGGCTGCGTTGCGATCCTTCGAACACCACACCTGTTCCGCTTTGGTCCACGATTGCGTATTCGGTCCGGACCGTGGGTAGGCGATGTAGCGCACCCGGATGCCGCGGTGGTTGTAGTCGGCGATCTGGCTGTGGAGCTCCCGGCAGTAGGCGCAGTCCACATCGGTGAACACGGTGACCGTGTACTTCGGGTTGCTCGGGCCGAAGATCACCATCTCGGATTCCGGGATGCTGGCGATCAGCTTCGCGCGAACGTCACGCCGAACATCCTCTGTCAGGTTCTCTTTGCTCGCGAGCGAGAACAGATCGCCGTAGAGAGCGTACTTGCCGTCGGCCGTCACGTAGATGACGTCGGCGCCATGATTGAGTTGATACAAACCCGGGACCGGCGAAGCGTGCAGATCCTCCACGCGCGTGCCGGGAATTTTCGCAGCGATGGCCACCCGCGGGTCCACAGGAGCGGACTGCTCCGCTACTGCCGAGACGGAGGCCAGCGCCGTCACCACACCCAACAACATGCACGCACGAGTCAGCATACGAGGCAGTCTAGCAAACGTGAGTTCAGGGCGGGTGTCGTCACCCGTCGGAGACAGTCACCGGTGCGTCAGTCCTCGGGAACGCCTTTCGCGCCGCAGCGCCATCGCCCGGGGGACCGGGATCGACCCAACCGCAAGTGCCCGGACCGATCCTCAGCCGCGCGGATGATGCTGAGAATGCAGCTCTTTCATGCGCTCGCGAGCGACATGAGTGTAGATCTGCGTGGTGGACAGGTCGCTGTGCCCCAGGAGCATCTGCACGACGCGCAGGTCCGCACCGTGGTTGAGCAGGTGCGTGGCGAATGCGTGGCGCAGGGTATGGGGAGAGAGATCTTTGCTGATACCAGCCTTGCGGGCGTATCGCTTGATGATGTGCCAGAAGGCCTGGCGAGTCATGCGATCGCCGCGGCGGGTCGGGAAGAGATAGTCGGTCTGGCGCTCGAGGAGAATCTCAGCACGCGAGCCGCGCGAGAACTCGACCAACCAGCGTACGGCCTCCTCGCCCAGCGGAATCAGCCGCTCGCGGTTACCCTTGCCAAGAACGCGAATGACGCCTTGGTTGAGGTTGATCTGACCGTGGCGCAAATTGACCAGCTCGGATACACGCAAGCCCGTTGCGTACAGGACCTCGAGCATCGTCCGATCGCGGTTGCCGAGCGGATCGTTCACGGCGGGGGCGCCGAGCAGCGACTCGACCTCCTCCTCCGTCAGCGACTTGGGCAGGGAGCGCCCGATCTTGGGCATCGCGATCTGCGCGGTGGGGTCTTCGCGGATCTCACCCTCGCGGACGAGATAGCGGAAGAACCTGCGAAAACTGGAAAGCTGGCGGGCGGTGGAGCGCGGACGCGCGCCGGCATGCACTCGCCAGGCAATGAAATCCTGAAGGTCCGCGCGGCTGGTGTGCACGATGCCGACCTGCCGCTCCGTGAGCCAGCGTCCAAGTGCGGTAAGGTCCGCACGGTACGCGGCGAGCGTGTTGGAAGACAGGCCACGCTCCATCCAGACAGCATCAAGAAAACGTGACACCGCCGGATCGACGTCGGCGCTGGAGGTGGTCATGGCCAATGCAGCCTGGTTCGACAAGTCGCGTCTCACTGGAGGTCCGTGCGCGCCGCCCGGCGCGCTTCGAATGTCCGTCACTCCGACGTCCCATGATGTCGCGAACGCAGTATGGTGAGGGGGGTTGCGGCACCGGCGTGATCATCATCACACCTGTCAGGAAGCATTAACATAAAGAGAACCAGTTCACATACCGTCACGCTTGGTTCCCCGATAGAGACACCATGCCATCGTCCATGACGCCACCAAAGTCCCGCATCGGCAGGCTCCTGAGCTCGCCTTTTCGCTGCGTCTACGCGACCTACGCGATCGTGCTCTTCCTGGTCCTGGGCCTCCTGGCCCTTGGGGCGCTGCTGCTGGTTCCGGGCCTGCAGCGGCGGCGGGCGGTGGCGCGCGCGATTTCCGGCGGTTTTCTGCAGCTCGCCGGCATGCCGGTGAGAGTGATTTCGGCTGACCGGATACCGGCAACGCAGTGCGTCATCGTCTCCAACCACGCGAGTTACCTGGATGGCCCGGTGTTCACGGCCGTGTTGCCACCACGGTTCGGTTTCGTGATCAAACGCGAGATGCACGGAGTACCGCTCGCGGGACTGCTGCTGCGAAAGCTGGGGTCGGAGTTCGTTGAGCGCTTCAACCGCAATCGCGGCGCCGCGGATACTCGCCGCGTGTTGCGCAACGCGACGAACGGCAACTCGCTGGTCTTCTTTCCCGAAGGCACATTCACCCCTGAGCCTGGCCTTCTGAAATTCCATACGGGCGCGTTTGTCGCGGCCGCTCGCGCGGGATGCCCTGTAGTGCCAGCGGTAGTACGCGGCACCCGCGTGGCCCTGTCTCCCAAGCACGGCGTGCCGAGGGCCACGAGGCTCGAAGTGGAGTTTCTGGAACCGCTCATGCCGACCGGGACCTCGGGAGAGGCGGTTGCGCAGTTGCGCGATCGGGTCCGGGAGGCGATTCTGCTGCGGCTCGGGGAGCCGGACCTCACATGTTCCGACGATACTGACCGCCGACCTGATACAGCGCTCGGGTGATCTGCCCCAACGAGCACACCTTGACGCTCTCCATGAGCTCCGCGAAGACGTTGCCCCCGGCGGAAGCGACTTTCTGCAGGCGCTCCAATGCGGGGCCGGAGACTGCCCGGTTACGGGCCTGGAACGCGCGCACCGCCTGGACCTGATCCTGCTTCTCCTCCTCGGTGGAGCGAATGAGCGCGGCGTTCTTGTGCTCGTCGGCTCCGCCCCCCTCCGATAGGAAAGTGTTCACGCCCACGATGGGCAGGCTGCCGTCGTGCTTGCGGGTCTCATAGTAGAGGGACTCCTCCTGAATCTTCCCGCGCTGGTACATCGTCTCCATCGCACCCAACACGCCGCCGCGATCGGCCAGAGACTCGAACTCCTTGTACACGGCCTCCTCGACCAGATCGGTCAGGTGCTCGAGCGCGAAGGAGCCCTGCCAGGGATTCTGGTTCTTGTTGAGGCCGAGCTCCCTGTTGATGATGAGCTGAATGGCCACCGCGCGCCGGACGCTCTCTTCCGTTGGCGTCGTCAGTGCCTCGTCATAAGCATTCGTGTGCAGACTGTTGCAGTTGTCGAACAGCGCGTACAGCGCCTGCAGCGTCGTACGGATATCGTTGAACGAGATTTCCCGGGCATGCAGGCTGCGGCCGGAAGTCTGGATGTGATACTTCAACATCTGGCTGCGGGGTCCCGCGCGGTACAGCTCCCGCATCGCGCGCGCCCAAATGCGCCGCGCCACACGGCCAATCACCGCATACTCCGGATCCATGCCGTTGGAGAAAAAGAACGACAGGTTGGGCGCGAAGTCATCGATCTTCATCCCGCGCGCCAGGTAGTACTCGACGATCGTGAAGCCGTTGGCGAGCGTGAAGGCGAGCTGGGAAATCGGATTCGCCCCGGCCTCGGCGATGTGATAGCCCGAGATCGACACGGAGTAGAAATTCCTGACACGCTGCTGCGTGAAGTACTGCTGCACGTCGCCCATCATGCGCAGCGCGAATTCCGTGGAGAAGATGCAGGTGTTCTGGGCCTGATCCTCCTTGAGAATGTCGGCCTGCACGGTGCCGCGCACCGCCTGCAACGCCTCGGCCTTGATCTTTCCGTAAACCTCCGGTTCGAGCAGCTGATCGCCGGTGACGCCCAGCAGAGCCAGTCCCGATCCATCATGGCCGTTCGGCAGCTCTCCTTTGTACCGCGGCGAACCGACGCCGCGGGCCTCCTCATCGCGGTGGATGGCGGCGATCTTTTCCTGCGCGGCTGGCCAGCCCCCGATTGCCTTCAGATGCGCCTCGACGCGCTGATCGACCGCGGTGTTCATGAACATCGCGAGAATCATCGGAGCCGGACCATTGATCGTCATCGACACCGAAGTCGACGGCAGACACAAATTGAAGCCCGAGTAGAGCTTCTTCATGTCATCCAGAGTCGCGATCGAGACACCTGAGTTGCCGGTGCGGCCATAAATGTCAGGCCGGGTGTCGGGATCCTCTCCGTACAGCGTCGTCGAGTCGAAGGCTGTGGACAAACGCGCTGCGGCATGTCCGCCGGCCAGATAATGGAAGCGGCGGTTGGTACGCTCGGGAGCGCCCTCGCCGGCGAACATGCGAGTCGGGTCTTCCTCCTCGCGGCGGTACGGGTACACGCCACCCGTGTAGGGATACGCACCAGGCAGGTTCTCGGTGAGCAGGAAATGCAGGATCTCGCCCCAGTCCCTGAACTTCGGGACGGCGATCTTGGGCGTACGCAAGCGCGAGAGACTCTCCGTGTAGTTCTCGCCTGTGACCACTCGGTCGCGAACCTTGTACGAATAGGTCTCGTCGGTCGCGGATTTCGAGCGCGCGGGCCACGCCTTCAACTCGGCGATGCCCTCGCTGCCAATCTCCTCCAGCGCCTGGTTGTAGGCGGCGCGCAGGTCCCTTCTCGTGGCGTCGGCGGATTCATCCCGCAGAGCCGTTTCAGGATAGCTGTTGAGCGGCCCTGGGAGCGGCGCATCGTGCAAAGCCAACAGCGACTCGTACAGACCGAACGCCCGGCGCGCGGCCTCGACCTGCTTCTCGATCCGGTCGCGCGTTCCGCGTCCCTGTTGTGCAATCTCCGCCAGGTATCGCGTGCGCGCGCCTGGAATCAACGGCTCGCGAGAAATGATCTGCGTAGGGCCCGGATTCTCAACGGCCCACGACTCCGAGCCGATGTGCTTAGCCTCCAAAGCGGCGCACACGGCGGCGAACAGACGGTTCACTCCTGGGTCATTGAACCGGCTCGCGATCGTGGGGTACACGGGAATGTCCGAGTCGGTGAGGCGGGCGCGGTCGGGGTGATTGCGGCGCCACTGTTTACGAACGTCCCGCAGACTGTCTTCCGAACCGCGCTTCTCACTCTTGTTGAGAACGATCAGGTCCGCGAAGTCCAGCATGTCGATTTTCTCGAGCTGGCTGGCGGCGCCGTATTCGCTGGTCATCACATACAAGGACAGATCGACGAGATCGACGATCTCGGTATCCGACTGTCCGATGCCCGCGGTCTCGACGATGATCAGATCGAAGCCGGCCGCCTTATACAGACCGATGACGTCCGCGAGAACCGCCGAGGTGGCGAGATGTTGCCGGCGCGTCGCCAGGGAGCGCATGAAGATCGAATCGGAGGCAAGACTGTTCATCCGAATGCGATCGCCGAGCAGCGCGCCCCCACTGCGCCGGCGGGTCGGGTCCATGGCGACGACCGCAATCTGGCGGCCCGGGAAGTAACGCACCAGGCGCCCGAGCAGCTCGTCGGTCAGGCTCGACTTGCCGGCTCCGCCCGTTCCCGTGATGCCGATAACGGGAACCGGTTTCTTCGAGCGGGCGATGGCGCGCTGGATCTGCTGCGCCTGCGCGGACTCTTCGCCGCCCTCCTCCAGAATCGAGATGGTGCGGCCCAGCTGTCCGGGGTCCCGGGCGTTGAGAGGACCCGGCTGGTATTGCGGGCGCGTCGCTCCCCGAACGCGGGCGAAGACATCGTCGATCATCCCGTTCAGGCCAAGCTGCCGCCCGTCCTCGGGGGTGTAGATCTTCTCGACACCCCGGCGCTCGAGCGCCTCGATTTCATCGGGAGAGATGGTGCCGCCCCCGCCCACGATGACGCGGATGTGCCCGCAGCCCTGCTCCCGCAGCATGTCGACCATGTAAGCAAAGTATTCGTTGTGACCGCCCTGGTAGGAACTGACCGCCACCGCATCGGCGTCCTCCTGGATGGCGGCGCGGACGATGTCGGCGACACTGCGGTTGTGGCCCAGGTGGATGACCTCGGCGCCGTGCGACTGGAGGAGCCGCCGAATCATGTTGATCGCGGCATCATGCCCGTCGAACAATGAGGCCGCCGAGACGAACCGCAGGGGCCGGTCAGCGGTGGAGGCCGCCCGGGCGCCTGCCCGCACGCCGGCGGCGCCGGAACGAGGGGGCGCCGGCTTGACGGATTGCGCTTCGGGATGGCCGAGGGCCGCGGTGCCGCGGGTGCTGCTGGCGTTCATGGGTGGCCTGAGGTGCCTGTACTGCCGGCCTGCTTATCCTACCGGCTGGTAGGATTTGCTACTCACCAGTATGATTGAAGCGTATGGTGACGGTCAACTCGTGAAGTCAAGGGGCGGAAGATGAGCATTCGCCGGCCGCGCGCCGTGCAGTCCGGGAAGGAGCCAGCCGCGCAGGACGCGCCCTCGCCTTGGCGCGCCCGCAGGGAGCGACTGCGGGATCGGGCCGTCAAACGGGAAGCCGTGATCCGCGCCGCGGCGCGCGCGTTCAATCAGAAGGGTTATCACAACACCTCGCTCGATGACATCGCCGCGGCCCTGGACGTGACCAAGCCCACGGTCTACTACTACGTGTCCAACAAGGAAGAGCTGCTCTTTCAATGCTTTCTTGCCGGAGTCGAGCAGATCAGGGCGGCGTTCCGCGACGCGCGGCAGCTGGAGGTATGCGCGCGCGAGCGCCTCAATGCCGTGCTGCGTCACTATGCCCAGGCCGTGGCCTCCGAGTTCGGCTGGTGCATGGTCCGGACCGAGGACCTCGACTTGTCGCCCGCCATGAGCACCCATATCAAGACTTTGAAATCGGAGATCGACCAGGGCATCCGCCGGCTGATCCGTGAAGGCATCCAGGACGGCTCCATCCATCCCTGCGACCCCAAAATGGCCGCCTTCGCCATGGCCGGGGCCCTGAACTGGATCGCGCACTGGTTCCGCGAGAACCAGTCGATGACCGCGGCGCAGATCGCGGATGCGTTTGTGTCCGTCTTCGAGAACGGGCTGTTGCCGCGTGCCGCCCAGACGGGGCTGCAGCCGAATGCCAGGAGCTCACCCGCCGCGACCCTGACCGGTACGCGACGCCGCAGGGCACAGGGCGCCCGCTAGAGGTCACCATGTCGAATGTCGTCATTGTTTCCGCCAAACGCACCCCCATCGGCGCGTTTCAAGGCGCGCTCGCCCCAATGACCGCACCACAGCTCGGAAGCGTTGCCATGAAAGCCGCGGTAGCGGCGGCTGGCGTTACACCCGCGGACGTCGAAGAGGTGCTCATGGGCTGCGTACTGCCCGCCGGACTCGGCCAGGCTCCCGCGCGGCAGGCGGCGATCGGCGCCGGCATCCCTCTAGCGACACCCGCAACCACGCTCAACAAGATGTGCGGTTCCGGCCTGAAGGCCGTGATGATGGCGGCTGACCAGATCCGCGCGGGCGACACCCGCATCGCCCTCGCCGGCGGCCTGGAGTCGATGACGAACGCGCCCTATCTCCTGCCCAAGGCGCGCGGCGGCTATCGCCTGGGACACGGGGAAATTCTGGATCACATGTTCTACGACGGTCTGCAGAGTCCCTTCGACGGGAAACTCATGGGCTGCTTCGCCGATGCCACCGCCGGCAAATACGGCTTCACCCGCGCGGCGCAGGATGAGTTCGCGGCCGAGTCCGTCCGCCGCGCGCAGCAAGCCGTGGAATCAGGCGCCTTCGACGCCGAAATCGCTCCCGTCTCCGTCAGGAGCCGCAAAGGCGAAACCATCGTCGCCCGCGACGAGACGCCGGGCACCTGCGATATAGGCAAGATCCCCTCTCTCAAACCGGCCTTCGGCAAGGATGGAACGGTGACCGCGGCCAGCTCGTCATCGATTTCCGACGGCGCCGCGGCTCTCGTGCTGATGTCAGAGGACTGCGCCCGCGAGCGCGGTCTGAAGCCCATCGCGCGCGTCCTCGCGTACGCAAGCCACGCACAGGAACCCGCATGGTTCACCACCGCCCCGATCGGAGCGATTCAGAAGGTCCTGGCGAAGTTGGGATGGAAGCCCCATGACGCCGATCTCTACGAAATCAACGAGGCGTTCGCCGCCGTCACGATGGCAGCCATGAGAGACCTCGAGATCGACTGGGCTCGGGTCAACGTCGACGGTGGGGCCTGCGCAATGGGTCACCCCATTGGTGCAACCGGAGCCCGAATTCTCACTACGCTCCTTCACGCGCTTAAACGTCGCGGCGGGAAACGCGGCATCGCCTCCTTGTGCATCGGAGGAGGGGAAGCGGTCGCAATGGCGGTAGAATTGCGCCCCTGAAGCTTCACTCGAACGTCGTTAAGGGTTTCGCATGAAAATCCAGGACGCCTGCGCCGTCATCACCGGCGGTGCCTCGGGCTTGGGAAATGGCGTCGCACGCCATGTGATCGCGCGAGGCGGAAAGGCCGTCATCCT
>Ga0070681_10006260_pt1 | contig 11577 bp, 12 predicted proteins | sample KBSC83BmetaG_FD_65650 | JGI IMG/M metagenome (GOLD analysis project Ga0070681, IMG submission 65650) | Corn rhizosphere microbial communities from Kellogg Biological Station, Michigan, USA - KBS C8-3B metaG | ecosystem: Host-associated > Plants > Roots > Rhizosphere | place: USA: Michigan...
ACCTGCTCACCTCTGGGGGAGGAAAGTCTTACCTACCGGGCAGTAACGTCTGGCTGACCTGCCATTCCGCCAGGTCCGGGCTCACCCGCATCATCGGGGCATGAAAGCCCTCGTTGCCCTCGCCGCCGTCGGAGTGAGCACGGCGGTGGCCGTGTCGGTCGTCGGCCTGCCCATCACGTCGACACCGAGGGCGGCCGCCGTGGAGGCGGCCCCGGCCCCTCCGACCGAGCCCACCACCACGACCGTGACCGCGCGAGAGCCGGTCCCCCCGGCGGCGGTGGCACCGCCTCCGATGGCCCCCCTGGCCCCGGGCGCCGAGGGCGCCGACGTCCTCCGGCTCCAGGAGCGCCTCGTGCATCTCCACTACGACCCCGACACCGTGGACGGTCGCTACGGCGAGGGGACCGCCCTGGCGGTCATGGCCTTCCAGAAGGTCTCCGGCCTCGGACGGACGGGCGTGGCCGACACCGCCACCGTGGCGGCCCTGGCCAGCACCACCGACCCCGCACCGCTGATACCCGCCGGCGCGCCCACCCGGGTGGAGGTGGACATGGCCCGCCAGGTCCTCTTCGTCTGGGACAACGGGCAACTGGTCAGGATCCTCCCGGTGTCGACCGGCAGCGGAAAGCGCTACTGCGAGAACGGCAACTGCGGGGTGGCCGTCACGCCCCTCGGCGAGTTCCGGGCGGAACGCCGCATCCTGGGCCAGCACCGCAGCCCGCTCGGCGTCCTCTACAACCCGGTGTACTTCCACGAGGGATTCGCCATCCACGGCTCACCCTCGATCCCGCCCTACCCCGCCTCCCACGGCTGCGTCCGGGTGCCGATCCACTCCTCCCGCTGGATCTACGACCACATCGCCGACGGCACGCCGATCCACCTGGTCTGACGATGTGGCCATGGGCGACCGCCCTAGGCTCGAGCCGTCATGAGCCCAGGGCGGGTCGGAGTCGATGCGCGGCTGATCTTCGCCGCCCAGGCCGCTCGGGCCTTCTGCTACGGACTCGGTGCGGTGCTGCTCGGCGCGACGCTCGACCAGCGCGGCTTCTCGACCGGCGGAGCCGGAGTCTTGCTGGGAGCGGTACTGGCCGGGACGGTGCTGGCTTCCCTGGTCGTGGGCCGCTTCGGAGACACCTGGGGACGGCGCCGCTGCTACCGAACCCTCTACCTCGCCCTGGGCCTGACCGGAGTCGCCTTCGCCTACGCCGACACGCTGTGGCTCCTGGTCCCGGTCGCCCTCACCGGCGCCCTCTCGACCGAAGTCGTGGAGTCGGGCCCGTTCACGTCGCTCGAACAGACGATGCTGGCCAGCGACCTGGCCGGCCGCGCCCGGCTGCGCGGCTTCGGGACGTACAACGCGGTCGCCACCGCGGCCGGGTCCCTCGGAGCACTGGCGGCCGGCGGACTCGGTCCCTTGCGCGACGTCTGGTCGGGAGCGCCGGCCGACGAGCGGGCCTTTCTCCTGTTCGTTCCGGTGGCGCTCGCCGGGGCGGTCCTGGCCGGCCGGCTCTCCTCGGCCGTCGAAGCCGAAACTGCGCCGGATGGCCGGCGCGAACATCGCGTACTACAGAGATCCCGGCCCCAGGTCCTGCGGTTGTCCGCCCTCTTCGCCACCGACGCTTTCGGAGGCGGCTTCGTCGTCCAGTCCTTCATCGCCTACTGGCTGACCGTCCGCTTCGGCGCCACCGTCGGCAGCCTCGGCGTGGTGTTCTTCACCGTCGGCCTCCTCCAGACAGCGTCGATGCTCGCCGCGCCCCGGCTGGCCGAGCGCCACGGACTCCTCGCCACCATGGTCTTCACGCACCTGCCGTCGAACGTCCTGCTCGCCGCCCTCGCCTTCGCTCCGAACTTCGGCGTGGCCGTCGCGGTGCTCCTGGCCCGGGTGGCCCTGTCCCAGATGGACGTCCCCACCCGCCAGGCCTACGTCATGGCCCTCGTCGACCCCGCCGAACGGACCGCCGCGGCGGCCTACACCAACACCGCCCGCTACCTCGTGCGCCCGGTCGGCCCGGCGCTGGCCGGTGCCAGCCAGACGATCTCCCTGGGGGCACCCTTCCTGATCGCCGGAGTCATCAAAGGCGCCTACGACCTCGTCCTCTGGCGGTGGTTCCGAACCGTCGACGTCGACCAGTCCGGCCTTCATCCCGCCGAGGAGGACACCCCGTGAAGGCTTCGGAGCCGGTCCAGAAGCTCGCCGATGCCCACGACGGCGATGCCGACGGTCGCGTCGGAGATGCCGTAGGGGATCATCAGCCAGTCCCGGTGGAGGAGTGCGCCGCAGGAGTAGACGACGTTGGGGACGTACCCGTCGCGCTCGGATTCGTCCGGCACCATGAGCGGAGCGGACAGAGCGGCCAGCATCCGGGCGGGGTTGTCGAGGTCGAGGAGGACGGCGCCGATCGAGTAGACGCGCATCGGACCGACGCCGTGGGTGAGGACGAGCCACCCCTCCGGCGTCTCGATCGGGGAACCGCAGTTGCCGAGCTGGAGGAGTTCCCAGGCGCGTTCCGGGGACTGGATGGTGGTCGCCGACCCCCATGTCCGGCCACCGGGTGAGTAGACGACGGAGTTCCGCTCGCGGTCCCAGCGGGAGAGACCGACGTACCGGCCGGCGATGCGGCGGGGGAAGAGGGCGAGCCCCTTGTTCGTCGCCGCCGGCCCGGTGAGCTGCGTGATCCTGAACCGCCGGAAGTCGGCCGTCTCCAGCAGCTGAGGGGCGACGTGGACGCCGTCGAAAGCGGTGTAGGTGGCGTAGTACGTGACGGTACCGTCGTCGTCGGTGAAGCGGACGAACCGGGCGTCTTCCATGCCGTGGCTCTCGGAGGGGGCCACCGGCAGGATGACCCGCTCGGCGATGCTGGAATCCGGCGGGAACTCGACGTCGTAGTTGCAGAGGGCGACCGAGCGGAACTGCTCCACCGTCTCCCCCACATCGCTGTGGGTCAGGATCTGGTCTCCGAGGTCGGCCAGGGCCCGCTCGAGCTGGTCCGGGGTGAACTGGTGCGCGAGGGAATCGAGCACGAAGGCGGTGTTCTCCCCCTGGGCGCCGATCTCGGCCAGCTTTCCCCGGAACAGGTTGCGTTCGTAGAGGCCGGGAAGGTGCCGGCCCGTCTCGAGGAAGGAGCCGGGGTCGTCGACCCGGACCTCGCCCCCGTCGCCGATGACACCGGTGCGGAACCCGATGGAGGAGACGTGGCCTTCCCCGACCGCCCGCACGCTCATCACGAACCGGGCTTCGCCGGGTGCCAGCCCTGCCTGATCGGGGTGGAGGACCGCCGACGGGTTGCACAGCGCGGCCGCCTCGACCGAGTACTCGTTGGTGAAGTAGGCGCCGATCAGCAGCCGGCGCTCGGGTGACGGCGGCGGGCCGGCAAGCCGGTGGGCGACGAGTTCGAAATGATCCTCCAGTGTTGCCCGGAGCCGGCGGTGACGGCCCCCGAAGCCGGTCAGGACGTCGTCGAGAGCGGAGGCCACCTCCTCGTCGGGCAGGGCGAGGATTCGCTCGATGACGCCAGCGGCCCGGGATTGGCCGTAGCCGAGCATCTCCTGGCCGGGGAGAAACAGCCGGGCGACGACCCGGCGGGGGTCGGGACGCAGCCGGTGCGGTGTCCTCGTCACGAGGGTCGCCCCGGCGTCCGCCACCGGGGGCTCCGGCGTCACGGATGGCCAGCGCCGAGGCGGATGCCCTGCTGGAGCGTCGAGATCAGGGCGATGGTCGACTCGGCACCCTGGTTGTCGTTGCGTCCGTCCCGCTCCAGGCCGTCATAGCCGCCGCCGGTCTGCGGGTCGTACATCGGGACGTGGGAGTCGTTGTCGCCCACGAACCAGGCTACGGCCCGGTTCACCCCCGCCATGTAGCCGATGTTGCCCGTCAGGAGGAAGGCCCGGGCGCAGGCGTCGGCCATGGCGGCGGCCTCGATCGCCTGCTGATCGAACCCGGGACGGGGTTCGCCCGGTCCCCACCCTCCCACCGCGGTGAGCGACAGGTGCCCGCCGGCGGTCTCGACGTCGAGCAGCCAGTCGAGCAGTCGCAGCCCCGCGTCGGCGAGGTGGTCGTCCTCGAGGGCGGAGCCGACGGCCAGGAGGGCGTCCGGCCAGTGCGCATTGGCATAGGTCAGGCGGGGCTCGGGCCACGGCCAAGCGTCGTCGCCCCGCCCGGAGAGCGTGTCGCCGGCGGCCTTCAGGAGATCTCGCGCCGGGCCGTTGTCCGACCGTACGGAGAGCACCTCCGCCGCCCCGAGGGCGGCAAAGGCCATGGCCCGGGGAGCCGGCGACCGGCACGCCGCGCCATTCTCGAAGTGCGTGAGGGCATCGGCCCGGAGGCGGGCCGATCGACCCCGGGCGGCCGCCGTCCCCGATCCCCAGAGGGAGCGGCCCCACCAGTCGCCGAGGCCCGCCCGGTCCTCCCAGCGGCGGTCGTACCCGAGGCGGTTGTGGCTGGCGCCGTCGCCGGCCTGGGCGTGGACGAGGAAGGCGAGGCACCGCTCGGCCAGCTCGGTGAGCGCGGCCGGTGGCGACGGCTGGCGGCTGATGACGACCAGGGCCCGGGCGACGTCGTCGGTGCAGTAACCGTCCCGCCGTCGGGGCACCGCTCCCCGGGCATGTTCGAGTACCCCGGTGTCGTCGCTCAGACGGAGCAGGTGATCGAAGAGCGGTTCGGGGACGCTCACGCGACGGCGGCGTCTCTCGCTTGCACGAGCCCGACGGCGAGGGAACGGTAGCGCGCCGCCACGGCCGGCCAGAGAAGCTGCGGGGCCACGGCCGCCGCCGCCGCACCCAGGCCGGCCGCCAGCTCGGGTTCCGTCAGGACCCGCCGCAGCGCCGCCGCGATCGCCGCCGGATCGCGGTGGGGCACGATGAGTCCGACCCCTCCGGCGAGCAGCTCGACGGCGTGGGGGAATCCGGTCGCGATCACCGGCTTGCCGGCGGCCAGCGCTTCGACCAGCACGCCGGACGTGACCTGTTCGGGAGAGTCGTAGGGCAGGACCACGACATCGGCGGCGGCCACGATCCGGCCCAGGTCGGCGGTGGCGAAATAGCCGTCGTCGAACTCGACCAGATGGGCGACGCCCTGTTGCGCCGCCTGCTTCATGAGCCGGTGGCGGTAGGCCTCGCCGCATTGCTCGACGACGCGGGGATGGGTCTCGCCGACGACGCGGTAGCGGGGCTGCGGATCGAGGTCGACCAGATCCCCCAGCGCCTCGATCACCCATTCGATCCCCTTGCCCGGGCCGAGCAGGCCCCAGGTCAGGATCGTCGGCCTGGCCCCGGACGGCCCGCCGTCGGGTGCGGCAGGATCTCGCCGGCCGCCCGGGAGGCGGTTGTCGGGCGCGCCGTGGGGAATGAGCGCGACGCGGGCCGGGTCGACGGGGTAGAAGTCGAGCAGCCGCCGGCGGGCGGTCGGCGTCATGGTCACCACTGCGTCGGCGACGGCCAGCACCCGCTCGAGCACCTCCCGCTGGTGCGGTGTGGGCTCGACCAGCACGGTGTGGAGCACGACGATGACCGGGACGCTGAGCCGTTCGAGGACCTCGAGGACCTGGTCGCCGTCGGGCCCGCCGTAGATGCCGTATTCGTGCTGGACGACGACGGCGTCGAAGCCGTCGAGGATGGCGGCGGCCTCCGCTTCACCGCCCGGCGAAGTGGTCACGAGATGGTGGACCACATCGCGGCTGCCGCTGCGTTCGAGCCGGTCGAGGACCCGCACGACGCCAACCCGGCTGGCCGGCGGACGCTTGAGCTCACCCACCAGGGCGGCCGTGAAGGTCGCCAGGCCACACTCCGTCGGGGTGTAGGTGGAGAGGAATCCGTAACTCATCGGCATCGGCGCAGCAGCCTCCTGGCTGGGAAAGGCGCCGGCTCTCCCGGCGAGGTGGACAGCACAAGCGGGGTTCAGAGCGGCGGGGACCGGGCCGATGAGCGTTCGGAGCCCCCAGACCATAGCCGGTGATTTTCGAAAAAACGAAGTCTCGACCTCAGGGGGTAACAACGGTTTACAGCCGGGGCGACACGGGATTTTGGCGCCGGGATTTTTTCATTTTCGTGTACCCTGAAGAGGAAAAAGATGATGGAGGATCCATGCCGGACAAGTCACCACGAAAGCCGAGCGCCAAGAAGGTCCCGGACCGAACACTCAAGGAAAAGCGGGCCGATAAGAAGCACAAGCAGGCGGACCCCAGCCCCTTTGGCGGCCGGTCGGCAAGCAACTGACCATCTGATTCAGGCCGTTTTCAGGCCCGGTGAATTTCGGGCCGTGCGGTTCTATTTTTTGGAGCCCCTGAGGGTCATTGTTGCGAAAGGTTGGGACGGCAATACGTTTGGTAGAGGCGCGCGATCTGGCGTCGCCGGTCGGCGAGGAACTCGTCGACGCTGATGTCGAGCCACGGGAGTTCGGCGGGTGGGTTCGCCCGGCCGAGCCCGACCCGGCTGGTGATCTCGGCGACAGCCGGCTTGGCGGAGCCGTCGGACCGCCAGAGGCCGAAGGTCCGCTCGTGGTGGGCCTCGTCGAAGGGCGGCTGCCGGTGGAGGCGGGACGCGTAGTCGGCGAAGCACCACAGGAGCGCCCCGGAACAGCCGGCGGCTCGCAGACCGTCGAGGGCCCGTCCGGTGTACTCCGCGGCGCTGACCTCGTCGACGAGCCAGCTCGGACCGGTGTCCGGTGACCCCGAGGTCGGGAGTCCGAACTCCTCGAACAGGACCTCGGCGCCGCCGGCCAGCCATCTGGTGAGCAGCGCCAGGAAAGGCAGGAGCCGGTCGTCGGTGGGGCCGTCGGCCCAGCTCGTGTAGGGCGGGTATCCGTGCATGGACACCACCTCGCAGTGCTTCGCGACCTCGGCGGGCCCGATCCGGCGATCGTCTTCGAGGTCCTCCATGTGGAGCCCGACGGTGATGGGGCGTCCCGGGTCAGCTGTCCGGATGGCGGCCGTCATGCGCTCGAGCCACGCCGATCCGGCGGCCGGATCGGGCGGGACCGTGCAGTTGGAGTTCTCGTTGCCCAGGTCCCACATCCAAACGGCGGCGTGGCCGGCCAGCGCCGAGGCCACTGCGGTGGCCAGCCGCTCCTGGGCCGCACCGACAGCCGGGTCGGTGTACCAGTTCCGCAGGCCGGGAGCCGCGGCACCGTCGCGTCGCCCGGGGGTGAGGACGCGGAAGCGCCGGTCGCCGTCGTGCCCGCCGGTCGCCCATACCGGCGCCCAGTTCACGCCGCTCATGTGGCCGACGAAGAGGGTGACGATGAGCGCCGCGCCCGCCTCGGCCGCGGCGTCGGCGGCGTCGACGAGGTGCCTGAGGGCGCCGGCGTCGATGACGGCCTCGGCCGGCTGGACGTCGGCCCAACGGACGAAGATCCGCAGGCATTCGAGCCCGGCGGCCCGGGCCCGGCCGAAGTCCCGTCTCGTGATGGCCGGGTCGTAGGCCTCGAGCCAGCCCATGGCGTGCTCGGCCGGCCAGTAGTTGACCCCGAGACGGAAGACGTCCCGGTCGATGGGGACCGCGCCGTCGCGCTCGACGTCAGCGGGCACCGGCGAGCACCCGGGCATAGACGGCGAGATAGTCGTCGGTCATGCGGTCCCGGCCGAAACGGGCCGCCCGCTTCCGGATGCCCGCCCGGTCGAGTCCGAGCACGCCCGTGATCGCGGCAACCGCCTCGTCGACCGTGTCGACGAGCGCTCCGCTGCCGCCGTCCTCGACGAGTTCGGGCAGCGAACCCCGCCGGAAGGCGACGACCGGCGTGCCGCAGGCCATCGCTTCCACGACGCTGAACCCGAAGGGCTCGTCGAACCCGATGAGATGGAGGAGGGCGACCGCCCGTCCGAGCACCTCGGATCGCCGGTCGGGGCCGACCGGGCCGAGATAACGGACCCGGTCACCGTCGATGCGGGGCGCCACTTCGACCTCGAAGTAGCGCTGGTCTTGGACGATGCCGGCGATGACCAGCGGCAACCCGACGCGACGGGCCACCTCGATCGCCTCCACCGTGCCCTTGTCGGGGTGGATGCGCCCGAAGAAGAGGAGGTATCCACCGTCGCCCTTCCCCAGGGCGAAGGCGTCGGTGTCGATCCCGTGGTGGATCGTGGCCACGTAGTCGAGGCGGGGATGGCGGTCGGCGTCGCTGATGGCGACGTAGGCGCCGTGGCGGTTGTACTTCTCGTACACCGGGAGGATCGCCGGTGAGGAGAACCCGTGGATGGTGGTCAGCACCGGGGTCGCCACCAGCGCGCTGTAGGTCAGCGGCAGGAAATCAAAGCTGTTATGGATCAGGTCGAACTCGCCGGCCCGTTCGAACACCGCCGAGATGTGGAGGCACTCGGCGACTTTGGGGTCGGAACCGTCAGGATCCTCCGACCACCCCCGGGCGGCGGTTGACGACAGGCGGGCCGTGGTGGAGGAGTCGGCGGTGGCGAACAGCGTGACGTCGACGCCCCGGGCGACCAGCCCCTCGGTCAGGAGCGAAACGAACTGCTCCCAGGGCCCGTAATGGCGGGGCGGTACCCGCCACGAGATCGGCGCCAGCATGGCGATGCGCAGGCTCACCCGGTGGTGGCGGCGCGACCGGTCAGGATCGGCCCCGAGACTGCCGGGGGATCAGAGATTCGTGGCAGGCCGGGCAGAGCCACCAGCCCAGCTGAGCGACCGGATGATCACCGGGCTCCGCCGCGACGATCCGCCGGCACCGGCCGCATTGTCGCTCCCTGACCGGCGGAACGTCGGTGCTGACGTCTGGCTCGGGGGAGGAGGCCTCGGCCTCAGGCAGCTGTCCGGCCCCGCCGCGAGCGGTACAGGCCGATGCCGATGAGGACGACCGTGATGACGGCCAACGACTTGAACATGGTGACTCCCTCTGCGGCTGGCCGGCCATCGTCGATGGGCGCCTGGCCGATGCCCCCACTGTACGGCGGAACCAAATTACAGGCAATTTATTTCTAGAGATTTGCTACTATCAACCTCGTGGCCACCTGGAGCTTTTTCACGAACCACGCCCGGGTCCTCATCTGCATCAGCCGAGATCCCGGCCTCCGGCTGCGAGACCTGGCCGCGGCGCTGGGCATCACCGAACGCAGCGCCTATGCGATCGTGGATGACCTCGTCGAGGGGGGCTACGTGATCAAGGAGAAGGACGGGCGACGTAACCGCTACCGCGTACAGGCGCAACTGCCTTTGCCGGAACCCGTCACGCGGGAACGGACGATCGGTGAAGTCCTCGGCGTCCTCGTCGATGCCGACGCCCGCGGCCATCGGAAGACACCGATCAGGAAAACCGGCAGCCGATGAACACCGTCACGGCCCCGGCTGGGAAGGACACGATGAGCTCCGACCTCAATGGCACCGAAGCTGGTTGGCAGAGCGTCGCCGACGAGCTGGCTTCCGCCCTCCGGGCAACGATCCTGCGGAATCCGACCGTGACCGCCCGAGACTGGGACCAGGCTCAGGCCGCCCTCGGACGGTACGAGCGCGCCGGTGGCGAAAGGCCGGCAAATTTGCCCGGCCCTCCCGGGGGTTGAACGGACGCGGGATCCGAGCTGTTAACCTGAACGTGCACCGCCCGACCGTCGTCGGGTGAGCGTCGGCTCTCCAAGCCGACGGGCCGTTCCGGGATTTCGACACCTCTTCCCTTTCGCGGTCACGCCTCTCCGGCTGGAGCCGCGACGCCGTTCGGGACGATCCCGGGCGCATCGGAGAGGTGGCCGATCGGGTTCGTCGCCCCCGGAGCGCCAACGGGCGCCCGCAGCACTGGAGCTTGTTCTTGCCTTTCACGTTCACCGACCTCGGCGTCTCCGCCGACATCTCTTCGCGCCTGGCCGACCAGGGAATCACCGAGCCCTCCCCCATCCAGGCGGGGACGATCCCCGCCGCCCTCGACGGTCGCGACATCTGCGGCCGGGCCCCCACCGGCTCGGGCAAGACCCTGGCCTTCGGGATCCCACTGGTCGCCCGGGTATCCAGGGCGAAACCGTCCAAGCCCCGGGCGCTCATCCTGGCCCCCACCCGGGAGCTCGCCGCCCAGATCGAGCGGGTCCTCACCCCGTTGGCCGCCACCCGCCAGCGCCAGGTCGCCGCCCTCTACGGCGGCGTCGCCTTCGGCGCCCAGCTCGCCGCCCTCCGCCGTGGCGCCGACATCGTCGTCGCCACTCCCGGCCGGTTGGCCGACCTCATCGAGCGTCGCCAGGCCGACCTCAGCGACGTCGAGATCGTCGTCGTCGACGAGGCCGACCGCATGGCCGACATGGGCTTCCTCCCCGTCGTCTGCCGCCTGCTCGACCGTGTCCGCACCGACCGCCAGACCTACCTCTTCTCGGCCACCCTCGACGGTGACGTCCACGTCCTCATCAAGCGCTACCAGCGCAACCCCCTTGTCCGTGAGGTCGACACCCCCGCCGAGGAGGACCTGCGCCGGCACCTCTTCTGGAAGACCGATCGGGCCGCGCGGACCTCCGTCGCCGCCCAGATCATCATCCGGCACGACTCGACGGTCGTCTTCTGCCGGACAAAACGGGGCGCCGACCGGCTGGCCCGCCAGCTGAACCAGGCTGGGGTCTCGGCCGCCGCCATCCACGGCGACCGGTCCCAGTCCCAGCGCGAGAAGGCCCTCGCCGCCTTCTCCGGCGGACGGGTCCAGGCCCTTGTCGCCACTGACGTCGCCGCCCGGGGCATCCACGTCGACGCCGTCGGCTGCGTGCTGCACTTCGACCCGCCCGCCGACGAGAAGGCCTACGTCCACCGTTCCGGCCGGACCGGACGGGCGGGAGCCGGCGGCACGGTCCTCTCGCTCGTCCACGACGACACGGCCGGCGCCGTCAAGGCCCTCCAGCGCGCCCTCGGGTTCCCGATGCGGACCAGCGGGCCGGACCTCACCGCCCTCGGCGTCCCGACGATGGTCATCGCCCCGGCCCCGACCGGTGCCGGCGGCGTCCGACCGAAGACCGAGGACCGCAAGCCGGTGCGGGCCAAGCTGGACTGGCCGATCGGCGACGCCGTCCCCACCCCGCACCCCAAGCCCGACGGCCGGTCAACCCGCGGGTTCGGCCGACGGAAGGCCCAGGATCGCCGGTCGCGTACGGCCGAGCTCTAACAGGGTTATTTCCACACCTGGTCGAGGATGGCCTGGACGCACTGGGCGTAGGCCTCGCTGGTGGCGGTGGCTCCGGAGACGGTGTCGATCTGGGCGCTCTGGGCGTCGAGCACCTCCTGGCGGAGGATGGGTGCCGCCCGGGCGTTGATCTGGCGGGACTTGGCGGCGTGGTTCGGGGTCTGGAGGGCGATGGCGTCGACGATCCGGTGACCCTGGAAGGTCAGCCGGACCTGCACCGGACCGAAGGTCTCGTTGCCATGAGAAGCCGTGAACACCGGGCTGTCGACCGTGGTCGTCCCCGGCGCCGTGGTCGTCGTGGAGGCGGCGGTCGTCGTCGTGGTCGGATCGGGCCCGGTCGGTGGGGTGGTCGGCTGCGTCGACGTCGAAGCCGGTGCCGCCGTCGTCGGAGTGGGCCGGGTGGTCGGGGCGGGGGCAGCCGTCGGGGCGGGGCGGACCGGCGGGCGGGTGGTGGCCGTCGAGGACGACGTGGGCCGGCGGGTCGTGGCCGT
>Ga0070681_10006261_pt1 | contig 11576 bp, 12 predicted proteins | sample KBSC83BmetaG_FD_65650 | JGI IMG/M metagenome (GOLD analysis project Ga0070681, IMG submission 65650) | Corn rhizosphere microbial communities from Kellogg Biological Station, Michigan, USA - KBS C8-3B metaG | ecosystem: Host-associated > Plants > Roots > Rhizosphere | place: USA: Michigan...
CGGGCGAGCTCGGCTGCGTCAACCCGGAGTTCAAGGAGCTGCCGGCGGGATCGCCGACGTTCCGCGTGATCGCCCGGCTGTCGGACTGAGCCCCAGCAGCAGCGCGGTGCCGAGCAGCGGGCCGGCCGCGGCGAGGAAGTACGCGAGCCGCCACGACGACGCGGCGAGCGCTGCGAACGCCGGCGGCGCCGCCGCGACGACGACGCCGAGCACCGTCTGCTGGAAGCCGAGCGCCGCACCGGTCTTCCCCGAGCCCACCGTCTCGGCCGCCGCCGCGTAGCCGAGCGCGTTCCAGGCCATGCTCAGCGTCCCGGCGACGAGAAACGCGGGCACGAGCAGCCCGAGCGGCGCGTCGGTCGCCGCCGCGACCACGGCCGTCGCCATCCCGCACGCGACGCCGACGACGCGCAGCGGTCGCAGCCGGTTGCCGACGCGGTCGGAGATCCGGCCGGAGAGGATGCGCGCTCCGATCGCCAGCACGTTGATGCCGGCGAGCAGACCCGCGGCGGCGTGCGTCGAGACGTGCCGGTGCTCGTGCAGGAAGAGCACGACGAAGCCGGTGATCCCGATCTGCGAGGTGAGGAAGAGGGCGGTGCCGCACGAGAGCAGCCACAGCCGCCGGTCGCGCAGCGGCTTGCCGACGATCGTCACCGCCTCGTCGCCGGGCGCCGAGCCCCGGATGAAGACGGCCGCGAGCGCGGCGCCGGCGACACACGAGCCGCCGAGCGCGTAGAAGGCGACCCGCGTGCTGCCGGCGGAGGCGAGCACCGGCAGGAGCGCGGCGCCGGCCGCACCGCCGATCGGCACCGCGGTCTGCCGGATCCCGAGCGCGAGCCCGAGCTCCGACGCCGGGAACCAGCTCATGACGGCGCGGCCGCTCGCCGCGTTGACGCTCGCACCGAGCGCGCCCGCCGCGACGAGCGCGCCGGTGAGCCCCGGGAAGGTGGTCGTCATGGCGGCGGCCGCGAGCGCTGCGGCGGCCCCGGTCAGGCCGGCGGCGATCACCCAGCGTTCGTCGAGTCGGTCGGCGAGCAGGCCCCACGGGAGCAGCGTGAAGAGCATCCCGATCCCGACTGCGCCGAGCACGACCCCGGTCTCGCCGAGCGTCAGGCGGTAGTGCGAGCGGAGTGCCGGCGCGAGTGCCGGCAGTCCGACCGAGAGCGCGGAGAAGCTCGTCTGTGCGAGCGTCCCCGCTGCGAGGATCACCCAGCGATAGCGCGTGCCCACATCTCTCGGGTCTTGCGGATCTCGTCGGCGTCGGGGCCCTTCTTGTCCTTGCCCTCGACCTCGAGCACCGCGGGCAGCCCCTGCAGGCGCGGGTGGCCGAGGAAGACGCCGAGCCGCTCCCCGAGCAGCCCCTCGCCGATGTTCGCGTGGCGGTCGCGGTTCGATCCGAGCTCGCCCGCCGAGTCGTTCACGTGCAGCGCGCGCAGCCGCTCGATCCCGATCGCGTCGTCGAGCTCCTCCAGGAGCGCGTCGAGGGTGGCGCGGTCGGTGACGTCGACGCCCGAGACGTACAGGTGGCACGAGTCGAGGCACACCCCGAGCCGCGGATGTCGCTCGAGCCGCTCGTGGATCGTCGCGAGCTCCTCGACCGAGCGCCCGATCGTGCCGCCCGCGCCGGCGGAGTTCTCCAGCAGCAGCCACGTCGTCTCGTTGCAGAGCTCGAGCACCTGCTCGAGCGCGGGGACGACCTTCTCGAGCCCCTTGTCGAAGCCGGCGCCGAGGTGCGAGCCGACGTGCACGACGACGCCGTCCGCCCCGATCCCGCACGCCACCTCCATCGTGGTGCGCAGCGCGAGCACGGACTTCTCGTAGATCGCGTCGTCGGTCGCGGCGAAGTTGCAGAGGTAGAGCGCGTGGCAGAGAACGCCCTGCAGCCCGACCTGCTCGCGGCGCTCGCGGAACAGGTCGAGCGTCTTCGGGTCGTGGTTCGTCGGCCGCCACGTGCGCGGGCTCTGGGTGAAGACCTGCAGCGACTCGGCGCCGATCGCCTCGGCCCGGTCGACGGCGGTGTGGATCCCGCCGGCGGAGGAGAGATGCGCGCCGATGAACAACGTCAGTTCAACCATGCCTTCAGCCGGTCGGCCTCCGCGGCGACCTCGGCCTTCTGCGTCCGCGTCACCGGGGCGAGGTAGGTGATCTCGACCCGGCTGTTCCACGTCGCGGCGACGACGCCGTCGACGAGCACGGTCGCCGCGACGTCACCGTTGCGCCCGACGACGCCGCGGCGCAGTTCGTCCGTGATCACGCGGCGGCGGTCGGCGTGGGCGAGCAGCGTGTTGTCCCATTTGGGCAGGAAGCGGACGGGTGCGGGCGTGTCGGCGGCCGGGAGCGGGGCACGCGGGACGTCGTAGAGCGTTCGGCCGTCCTCGTCGCGGTACGTCGGCAGGCCGTCGAGCGCGTGCTCGAAGTCGCGCACGCGCAAGCCCGACCAGTCGGTTACGTCCGCCTTCGAGGACGGTCCGAATGCGCGCAGGTAGCGGCGGACGAGCGTCGTGCGCGCTTTGGCGCCGTCCAGCTCGGCCGGCTCGGGCACCGAGTGGTAGACCGCCTTCGGCGTCGTCGTCCAGAGCGCGCTGTCCGGCCCGTGCAGGAGGTGTGCGTGCCGGCGAACGGCTCGCACGATCCGCCGCGCGTCGATCTCCTCATGGCCGTTGGAGCGGACGTGCGCGATCGCCTCGGCCTCGGTGATCGGCGCGAGCGCGCGCATTTCGGCGAGCAGCCGTCGCGCATGTTCGAGGTGCTGCGACTGGAACCACGTCGGCATGTCGCGCAGCGCGGCGTAGAAGAGCGGATAGTCGCGCGACGTGACGAGGTGGAGCGTGCCGCGCATCACCGTCGGCTTGAGCACGTCGCCGCGGACGAGTGCGCGCTCCAGCGTCGCGCGGCGGAAGCCCTCGACCCGCGACCAGAGGCCGATGTACGGCGAGGGCGGCCACTGCGCCTGCAGGCCGGCGACCCGCTCGATCGCCGCGAGCGCGGAGATCCGCCGGCGCTCGAGCAGCAGCTGCCGCGCCAGCGTCGCCCGGTTCAGCTCGCGCAGCGTCAGTACGCGCAATGACGGAACTCCACGGCGTCGCCGGTGACGAGGGCGAACTCCGCGTACGGCATCTGCTTCCGGTCGGCGAACCGGTCGACGGCGAGGCCGACCGAGCCGGGGTTGACGTACTGCGCGTCGCCGATCCGCCTTGTCCACTGCACGTGCGTATGGCCGCCGGCGAGCAGCGTGTAGCCCTCGACCTGCCACGGCGCGTCGTCCTCGGTCTCGGGGAAGAGGATGTCCTCGAAGCTCCGGGGCGAGCCGTGGAACGCGAGCAGCCCCTCCCGTTCGTAGGTCGGGTGGAACGCGCGAATCTGTTCCAGGTGCCGCTCGTCCAGCTGCGCGAGCGACCACTCGCGCCGCGCGAGCTGCTCCTCGCTGATCTCGTCGTTCGTGTCGACCGGGATCTCGAGCAGGAAGTGGTCGGCGTTGCCGAGGATCACGGGCCAGGCGAGCTCCGCGAGCCGGTCGAGCACGGCTGCCGGCTCGTCGCCGCCCTGCGCGACGTCGCCGAGCACGATCACGTCGTCGATCCCGAACCGCGCCAGCTCGGCGAGTACCGCCTCGAAGGCGGGCAGGTTCCCGTGGATGTCCGACAGCAGGCCGTAGCGCATGCGCCACTACGCTATCCGCATGTCCGTCGTCGTCCGTATGGCCCCGAGCCCGACCGGGTTCCTGCACATCGGCAACGTGCGCACCTTCGTCTTCAACTGGCTCTACGCGCGCCACGAGGGAGGGGAGATCCGCCTGCGGATCGAGAACACCGACACTGCGCGCGAAGTGGCCGAGGCGACCGACTTCATCCAGGACTCGCTGAGCTGGCTCGGGATCGACTGGGACGGCTCGATCACGTTCCAGCTCGACCGGATGGACGATTGCCGGCGCGTCGCCGAGCAGCTCGTCGCGGAGGGGAAGGCGTACGAGGACGAGGGCGCGATCCGCTTCCGCATGCCGGACGAGGGCGTCACGGCGTGGGACGACACCGTGCGCGGCCGCGTGGAGGTGCCGAACGAGACGATCGAGGACGTCGTGCTCGTCCGGTCCGACGGCCGTCCGACCTACAACTTCGCCTCGCCGATGGAGGACGTCTGGGACGGGATCACGCACGTCGTCCGCGGCGAGGACCACATCTCGAATACGCCGAAGCAGATCCAGATCATCCGGGCGGTCGGGGCCGACGTGCCGACGTACGCGCATTGCCCGAATGTGAACGGGGCCGACGGGAAGAAGCTGTCGAAGCGGCACGGAGCGGTCGGCGTCGACGAGTTCCAGAACGCCGGATACCTACCGGCGGCGCTGCTGAACTTCCTCGCGCTGCTCGGGTGGGCGCCGGACGGGGAGACGACGATCATGTCGCGCGACGAGCTCGTCGAGCGCTTCGACCTCTCGCGCGTCTCGCCGAGCCCGGCCCAGTTCGACTACGCGAAGCTCGACTGGATGAACGGCGTCTATCTCCGTGCGTTGCCCCCGGAGGAGTTCGCGCACGCGCTCGTCCTGTGGCTCGGCGAACAGGGCTACGACTGGGACGCCGAGCGGGTGCGGAAGGCGGCGCCGCTCGTGCAGGAGAAGATCGCGCGGCTCGGCGAGTTCCCGGGCTTCGCCGGCTTCTTCTTCCAGGACGTCGAGCCGCCGTCCCTCGACGGCGATCGCGAGGTCGTCGCGGCGGCGCGTGATGCGCTGGCGGAGCTCGAGCCGTTCACGGCGGAGTCGATCGAGACGGCGCTCCGCGGGGTCCTCGAGCGGCTCGGGTTGAAGCCGCGCCAGGGGTTCCAGCCGATCCGGCTCGCGGTCACCGGGTCGAAGATCTCGCCGGGTCTCTTCGAGAGCATCGAGCTGCTGGGCCGCGATGCGGCCGTCGGCCGCCTCAGCGCGGCGAGCGCCGCATAGGCAGACGGCGCGGCGGCGCGAGTGGGTCGAGCGCGCGCTGGAAGGCCAGCCACGCCCGTCTCCTGAACTGCGTCGTCGGAACCGGGATCCCCGCCTCTTTTGCCCTCGTCGTGTCCCCCCGGGACACCACGAGATCGCTCGTGTCGTCCCTGCCCATTCTCATTATGTAAGGAGTAAACGGGCGCCGGAGGCGCGCGGGTACGGGCGGGTATAGTCCGCCGGGTCGTGACCGAGGGGGGAGCCAACGGGGTCGTCCTCGTCGTGGACGACGAGCCGGCGATCCGGTTGCTCGTGCGCGTGAACCTCGAGCTCGAGGGGTACCGCGTGCTCGAGGCGTCGTCGCTCGACGCGGCCCGTCGCGAGCTCGATTCGGGCGACGTCGGCCTCGTCCTGCTCGACATGCGGATCGGCCGCGAGCGGGGGGACACCCTGCTGGACGAGCTGCAGGCGCTCAGCATTCCCGTCGTCGTGGTCACCGGCTCGGCCGACGTGCAGGAGGCGGAGTGGGCCGGTCGCGCGAACGCCGTCCTCGGCAAGCCGTTCGCGATCGACGAGCTGCTGCGGGCCGTTCGCGCCCTCGTTCGAATCCGGTAATTTGGCCGCGTGGCGACGACGGCGACGCGCTCCGCGGCGGAGTTCGAGGAACGGCTCCAGCGGTACGTGTTCGAGCGCGCCGAGGAGGGTCGCGCCGTCCGCGTCGGCGAGAAGGAGGTGTCGGAGCAGGCGGCGATCATCGCGCGCTACGCCGATCTCTTCACGCGGGGCCAGCTGGAGGCGCTGCGCGACGAGGAGGCTGCGGCGAGCGGCGACGAGCGCGAGCGGTTGTACCGCCTGCGCAAGACGTGCGAGAGCGGCGTGATCACCGCCGAGCTCGCGGAGCGCGAGGACGCGCTCGAGAACGCGATTCTGCAGAAGCGCGTCACCTTCCGCGGCGAGGAGCTGCCGCTGCGCGCCGCGACGGCGCGGCTCGCGGTGCTCGACGCGTACGCGGATCGCGAGGAGCTCGGCGAGCTCGAGCGCGTCGCGTCCGCGGAGTTCAACGACGAGCGGCGCGGGCTGCTCGAGGCGCGCGAGGAGCTCGACGTCGACGTGAGCGGCACCGCCGATCCGGTTGCGCGCAACGAGGAGGAGAAGGGGATCTCGCTGCGCGAGCTGGAACGGGCGCTCGTGGCAGCGTCGGATGCCACAACCGGGGCGTACGGCCGCCTGCGCGACACGTGGTTCGAGAAGCTGCTCGGCCCGGACCGCGACGAGCTGCCGTCGAACGCGCACGTCCACTACGTGCGCCGGGTCTCCCCGCTCGAGTCGACCTATACGAAGGAGCGCGGGGTCGAGATCTGCATGGCGACGACGAGCGCGCTCGGCTTCGACATGGCGTCGATCCCGAACATCCACCTCGACGTCGAGGACCGGCCGCAGAAGAGCCCGCGCGCCTGCGTGATCGCGTCCAATCCTCCGGAGGTCGTGCACCTGATCACGCGTGCGCAGGGCGGGCTCTCCGACTACCAGGCGTTCCTGCACGAGGCGGGGCACGCACTCCATTACGCGGGCGTCGACCCGCGGCTCCCGTACACGTTCCGCGCGATCTCGCGCGACCACGCGCTGACGGAGATCTACTCGTACATCTTCGAAGCTGTGACACGCGAGCCCGCCTGGCACGCGCAGTACTTCGGCCTCTCGGACGCGCAGGCGGAGGAGAACGCGCAGGTCACGCTCTTCCTCGAGGCGCTGCTCTACCGGCGCTACACGGCGAAGCTCCGCTACGAGCTCGGCTTCTGGTCGGCATTCGCCGACGAGCGCGGGACGTCTCCGCGCGACTACTCGCCGCTGCTCACCGAGGCGACCGGCATCCGCTACGACGAGCGCAACTACCTCGCCGACATGGACGCGGGCTTCTACTCCGCCGACTATCTGCGCGCGTGGATCCGCAGCGCGCAGCTGCGCGCGCATCTGATCGGCGAGGTGGGCGAGGACTGGTGGCGCTCGCCGCAGACCGGCGAGCTGCTGCGCGAGCTGTTCCGCGAGGGGACGAAGCCGACGAGCGAGGAGGTCGCGGGCCGGCTCGGCTTCGACCCGCTCGACACGGCGCCGCTCGTGGCCGATCTGAACGCCGCTTAGCTCCGCTGCGTCAGCAGCGCGTGGATCTCACGCGTCAGCCTCGCGACCTCGTCGGTGAGGTCCTTGTCCTGCTGCGTGAGCGCCGTGTTGGAGTGCAGCAGGTCGACGATCGAGCGCGTCTGCTGCGCCGCCGACGTCTCGAGCGCGGTATGGCGCTCGTCGATCACGTCGGCGTGGATCTTGTCGCGGTCGGCCTGGCGGGTCTGCGCGAGCAGGATCAGCGGCGCGGCGTACGCGGCCTGCGTGGAGAAGATCAGGTTGAGCATGATCCAGGGCCGCGGGTCCCAGTGGTAGACGAAGCCGAGTGAGTTGAGGACGATCCACGCCACGACCACGAGGGTCTGGCCGATGATGTACTGGGGCGTCCCGAAGAGCCGCGCCGTCTTCTCTGCGAAGCGGCCGAACGTGTCGTCGCCGAACGCGCCGTGGCGGCGCACGCGGGTCATGGGCCGAGGCTAGAGCACGCCCCGGACGAGCTCGAGGATGCCGCGCTCCTCGTCGCCCTCCAGATCCTTGCGCAGCTGCTCGTCGAGCTCGATGCCGACGAGCAGCACGATGCCGGCGACGTAGAAGTACGTCGTGAAGAGGTAGACGGCGGTCAGCGAGCCGACCGCCGTGCGGTAGTTCGCCGCGTCGCGCACGTACCACGCGAAGATCAGCGACTGCACGATCCAGAGCACGACGACGAGCGTCGCGCCGGCCGAGGCCCACCGTTTCGATCGCCGCTCGGCGGGCGCGAACCGCACGAGCACGCCGAACGCGACGGAGAGGAGGGCGACCGTCACGAGCCAGCGCAGGATCGCGAACGGGAGGCCCCACCCGCCGTGCACCGCGTGCCGGAGCCCGAGCGTCAGCAGCACCGATCCGCCGAGCGCGCCGATCAGGACGACCGCGAGCGCGAAGGAGAGCGGGAAGCGGATCCAGAACGGCCGTTCGTCCGTCGTCCCGTAGATCTTCGAGAGCGCGCTCATGCAGGCGCGCACGACGCCGGAGACCTCCCAGACCGACAGCAGCACGGCGACGGCGATCAATCCCGACGAGCTGCTGGTGAAGACCTTCTGAACGGTTGCGTCGATGCCGCCGAACACCTCGGGAAGCACCTTGGGCACGATCTGCGGCGCGATCTGGTCGTTCCAGACGTCTTCGCCGCCGAACTCCCCGAGCAGCGCGATGCCGAGCAGGAGCAGCGCCACCGAGGCGACGAGCGCCTGCAGCGCGATCGCGGTCGCGGACGTGAGCAGCTCGTGCTCGTCGAAGAGGTCGACCCAGAGCTGCACGATCTTCTTGAAGCTCTGCCAATGCCCCGGGCGGGAACGAGCCACGGGAGCGGTGTCCCCGCGGCCGCTTGGGGATAACCGTCCGGGATGAAGCCCGGCCGCCGGAGGCTGCTCGTCCTCCTCACCGTCGTGATCGCCCTCGACTACGCGGACCGGGCGTCGGTCGGCGCGCTCGCGCCGGACCTGAAGGACGCCTTCTCGATCGGCAACACGGAGATCGGCGTGCTCGCGAGCGCGTTCAGCCTCGTCTCGGCGGCGGGCACGCTCCCGGCGGGCCTGCTCGTCGACCGCTTCAAGCGTACGGCGCTCCTTGCGGCGGCGATCGTGCTCTGGACGCTCGCGATGGGCGCCACCGGCGCCGCGCTCAGCTTCGCGATGCTCCTCGGCGCGCGCGTCTTCCTCGGCATCGTGACGGCGGTGGCACGGCCGGCGATCGCGTCGATGATCGGCGACAGCTTCCCGCTCGCACACCGCAGCCGCGCGATGTCGGTGATCGACAGCGGCGATCTCGTCGGCACGGGCGTGGCACTGCTCGCCGGGGCGCTGTTCGCGTCGTTCTTCGGCTGGCGGGGAGTGTTCTGGCTGCTCGGTGCGTGCGGAGTGGCGCTCGCGGTCGCGATGTGGCGGTTGAAAGAGCCGCGTCGCCGCGGCTCCGACGGCGCCGAGGACGACGGTGACGAGGAGGAGGGGCGGGCGGTCGTCGCCGCGGCGGCCGAGGAGGCGGAGCCCGATCCGCGGCTCGTCCTCCACAAGGATCCCGCGCGGCTCTCGTTGCCCGGGGCGGTCGGGTACGTGCTGCGGGTGCGGACGTATCTGATCGTGATCGCGAGCACGGCGCTCGGGTCGTTCTTCTTCGCCGGCGTGAAGACCTTCGGCGTCGTCTTCGGCGTGCACGCGTACGGGCTCTCGCGGTCCGGCGCGAACCTGGCGATGCTCACGGTCGGGGCGGGCGGCCTGCTCGGACTGCTCGTCGGCGGCCGTCTCGGCGACACGCTCGTGCGGCGCGGGCACGTGAACGGGCGGCTGATCGTGTCGACGGTGAGCTACGTCGTCGGCGCGCTCGCGCTCACGCCGGCGATCCTGCTCGATTCGGTGTGGACCGCGATGCCGTTCCTCGTGGTCGGGGGCGCCGCGCTCGTGGCGCCGAGCGCGCCGCTCGACGCGGTTCGGCTCGATCTCGTGCATCCGCGACTGTGGGGACGCGCGGAGGGCGTGCGCAACATCGTGCAGATCGCCGCCGAGGCGGGAGCGCCCCTGCTCTTCGGCTTCCTGTCCGACACGATCGGGCTGCGCGCGACGTTCCTGCTCACGCTCGGCGCGCTGGTCGTCGCCGCGCTGCTCCTGCTCGCCGCGCGGCGGTTCTACGCGCCGGAGGTGCTGGCGGCTGCGGAGTCGTCCTAGTGAAGGGGGCGCAGGCGAACTGTGAGCGTCGTCCCCACGTGCGCGACGACGTCGATCCGGACGACGTGCGGGACGACGAACGTCTTCGTCTTCATGAGCCACGAGCGCTTGGGGCCGCCGTTGCCGAGCAGGAAGTCGGGGCGCCGCTCGAGGAAGGGGATCTGCACCGGGCTCGCCGGTGTCTCGTGGACGAGCACGCCGGAGGTCACCGTCTTCCACGGCGATCGCTTCAGGAACGTGTCGTTGCCGACGGCCTCGCGATGCTCGATCCAGAGGTCGACGGCGCCGCGCTGGAGGACGAGCGCCTGCGGCAGCGTGCTCGGCACCTCGAGGGCGGCGAGCCGGTACGTGCCCGGCACGGTGACGTCGCGGACGACGACCGGCCAGCCCGCCTCGGCCTTCTGCAGCGCGCCGAAGTCGCCGACGCCGGAGCCCATCGCGTCGAGCTGGTTGCCGTAGGGATTGAGGACGCACGTGCTTGTGCAGTCGAGCGAGCCGGCGTGGCTCATCCCGAACGTGTGACCGAGCTCGTGCTCGAAGAGCGCCGGGCTGGACGGTAGCCCGACCGTGCCGGCGTGCACGACCTCGTTGCCGACGTCCACGAAGCGGCAGGGGGTGACGTACATCACCCGGTCGTAGCCGGCGGGAGCGAACTGCGCCGCCGCCGTCTCGCCCTGCTCGAACAGGAGACGGACGTCCGCGCAGACTGCGCGGTCGTCGTATGCGACCACCCACGGCGTCTCGGTGAAGGCCAGCTGGACGGTTCCGAGGGAGGATCGGGCAAAGAATGCCGCCGCGGGGTCGGTCAGGTTGCGGACGTCCGCCTGCGGCTGCGGCCCCCACGTCGCCTTGACGACGAGGACGCGCACCGTGGTGGTTTGTGCCGCCGCGGCGGGGGCCGTCCCGAGTGTCGAGAGCGCCGCGAGGACGACGAGCGCAGCGACGAGCCCGCGGTCTCTCATGGCGCAGACCGTACCCCGGACGGTCTCGAGCTCACGTCGTACCCCGGGCATGCGGTCGGACGTTGGCACTGCATGACTCCTCGAGCCCGGACTCTCGTCCGCTCCTGGGGGCGACAGCCCGCGCCGGGCTACGTGTGTCGCCTGCGCCTGCTCGCGGTCGGCTCGCCGTCGACGGCGCTCGCACGGCGGCTCTCGCACCCGACGAGAGAAACCCCTGCGACGAGGGGCTTCTGAAGGCGCATACGGGATTCGAACCCGTGCTACCGCCGTGAGAGGGCGGCGTCCTAGGCCACTAGACGAATGCGCCCCGAACCGGCGGTTAGTGTAGCGGCGCCCGGGAAGAACGGTGCCTGTGTTCAGGAGACTGATGGGCATCTTCCGCAGCCCGCGCGCGGCCGCCGAGAAGCAACGGGGCGACGTGCACGCGCTCGACCGCAGCGGCGATCCGCGTGGCGGCGTGCAGAGCGACGAGTACCGCCATGCCGAGCCGGTCGAGATCGTCGAGGGCAGTGCTCCTGGAAGTGGGGGCATCGCGATGAGCGGCCCGGGGGGTGCGCCGCAGGACGACTCGACGCCGGACGAGCGGCGCGAGGCCGACCGAACCTAGCGCCGCGCGAGGCGCGCCACGACCGCCAGCGCGACGACCGCCGCGGCGGCGCCGAGCACGGTCCAGGCGAGCCCGCCGCCGACCGGGGCGGCGCTGACGGCGAGCACGAGCGCGGAGGCGGCGAGCCCCGCGCCGACGAGGGCGGCGACGGCGCGGGCGCGCGCGACCAGCAGGCCGCGGTCGGCTGCGACCGGCAGCCGCTCCTCGAGCGACCAGGTCGCGAGCTCGCCGCACGCGAGCAGGCCGGCGGCGACGAGCGGCACGCCCTGGTCGAGCTCGTG
>Ga0070681_10006262_pt1 | contig 11576 bp, 10 predicted proteins | sample KBSC83BmetaG_FD_65650 | JGI IMG/M metagenome (GOLD analysis project Ga0070681, IMG submission 65650) | Corn rhizosphere microbial communities from Kellogg Biological Station, Michigan, USA - KBS C8-3B metaG | ecosystem: Host-associated > Plants > Roots > Rhizosphere | place: USA: Michigan...
GTCGCGGGCGAGCTGCCTTTGGCCGTTGACGATGGACTCCACGACCACGAGATAGGTGCCGCTCGCGACGCCCTCGCCGCGCTCGTTGACCAGCGGCCAGGGTACTGCGACTGCGAAGTCCGCCCCTGTCGCGGGATTCTCCGCCGTGCCTGGTGCGCCGGCCGCAGTGACCCCGGCGAAGACTGTTCCATCGCTCGTGAAGACCATCAAGCCGTTCATGTCGAAGATGGCGACGTGATAGTCGGTGCCCGGATCGCCGTTGAAGGCGATGCGCGCGACGCCCGAGGAGTTCCGCACCGGGTTGTTCTCGAAGAGAATACCGCGACTACTGGTGACGATGAGCACGACCGGAACTTCGATCGGAGGCGCGTTCGCCGATTGCACGGTGAGCGTACCTCGATACCGCCCGCCGAGCACACCGTTGGGAATGTCGACGGTGACCGTCGCGCGCACCGTGTCTCCGATATCCAGGGACGAGAAGCTGGGCGGGGAGATGGTGATGCGACTCGACGGGATGACGATGTTGACGGCGCTCTCCAGCCGGAGATCGGAGACGGACATCCGGACATCCGTGAGCGGTGTGTTGCCGGTGTTTACAATTCGCGCAACGCCGCTGGCGCGATCGCCAGCACGCCCGCGGATGACGAGGGAGTCGAGCTGCGCCGCGGTGTCCGCCTGGAGCAGTTGGGCGCTGGCAACCGGCACGACTTCGATCTCGATGAAGAAGACATCCAGTCGAAGCTGTTCGCCGTTGGCGTTGATCCCCGGCCGGTTCACCGAGTCAGCGATGACGACCTGACCTCGATAGAGACCGGCGGGTGTCCCCGTCGGAATGTTCACCGACACGCTCACGATGTTCTGGGCTCCGTTGTTCAACGGATTCAGGAACTCCGCGAGCACGAAGTTCGTCGATGCAATCGTGCGCGAGGGTTGCGCGACGTTGATGAAGTCTGTGACCTGCTGAATGAACAGGTTGGTGAAGTTGACGCCGGCAGTCCATCCGTCGCGATCAACATCTTGCGCATCGTTCGCGGCGTTGATCAGCACGAACTGCCCGAGGTTCGTGCCGAACCCCGGCCGACCACGGAGGTGCATCGTGTTCGCGCTGAGCGAGCCGCAGTAATCGCAGATGTCGAAGTCGCCGCCCACGACCTGTTGGGCGGAGCTGCGTCCCGGTGCCGCGGGAATGAGCGCGAATGTCAGCAGCAGCGTGCACAGCCGTGCGACGCCTACGCGCGGGCGATGGTCGGATAGTTGGAATCTCATTGAGCTCTTGCGATTACTCGGTACGGAAGGAGCACAGGCCCGCGAAGTTCTGGGTATCGGACTTTCGCGCCGCGACGAATCCAGCGTCGCCGACCACGACCGCGAAATTCTTGTTCAGCACGAAGATGTCGCGCAGCTCCGGGAACCCGAGGCCATTCTCGGACGCATTGGCAACCGCCTGACGGGTAAATGTCTGTCCGCCGTCGCGCGTAATGAGAATAATGCCCCGGCGCACGTCAGGCTGTCCGGTCACGCGGCGCACCGCCGTACCGATGATCCAACCCACGTTGGGATCGTCCGGAGCGAACCGCGCTCTGGTGAAGAGATAGAAGATGGTCGTTCCGGTCGCCGGATCCGACTGCGTTTGCGGAATGCCATTCGTGGCGCCTAACGGCGTAACGACTCCGGTTGTCGTGTTCACGCGCAGGACCGTCGACGTATCGCCGAGAAGGAACGCGTCGGTGTTGTTGATGAAGCCGACCCCGCGGAGGAGACGGGTGTTCGCTGGCAGTGTGATCGGCACGTAGGTGCGTCCGCCGTCATTGGAGCGGTACGCAACGCCGGCGGCCGAGCTCGGACCGAGGATCTGGAAGCCCACAAGCGCCGCGTTCGCTCCGTCGGGTGACAGGTCGGCCATGTTGCCGAACACCGAGCCGCCGACTGGACCAAAGCGCGCGATCGAATCCTTCTCCTGGTCGTAGCGCCATGCCGCCATCGAGCCGCGGCTGCCACCAATCACCATTTCTGGCGCGGCGCCGGTGCGCTTCCGAACCGCGAGCGAGAACATGTTGGCAGGATCTTCGGAGAATACGACCTGGAAGGTCTTGCCAGCATCGATGGACCGGAACAGCGCCGCCGCGCTGAACGTCGAGCCGCCGAAGCTCGGCGTGCCGACCATGTACAGCGTATCCGCCGATACGAGCCGAATGTCGCGGGTACTCGTTATGTCGGGAACCTTGAACAGCGCTTGGAACGAGGCGCCACCATTGTCTGTCTTGTAGACGCCACCGGTGATCGTCGAGATGTAGCCAACGTTGCGGTCGAGGAACGAGACGCCCGAGACGAAATCGTTGGTCGGGCTCGTGAGCTGTTCCCAGCTCACGTCGGAAACGGGCGGATTCTCGGTGCGCAGCTGGAAGATCACCGGCTCCGCCATCGGATTGTCGTTCTGGTCGAGAACGCCTTGTATGCGAACGCTCAACCCCGTGAGAAAGGGGAGCGCCTGCGACGGCGTGAAGACGAGTGTATCCCCACTGAACCGCAACGAGCCCGCAACCGGAAGGCCGGTGCAGGTGTTGATGACGGTGAAGTTTCCCGGATCGAGCGCCGTCGCCTGATTGACGGGCGCATTGAAGAGAACGCGGATGCTGCCTTGCCGCGAGATAACCGAATCTGCGGCGATGGCGAGCTGCGGGGTCAGCGTTACTCGTTCGAGTGCGGTTGGATCCTTATCGCAGCCCGCGAGAGTGAACGTGGCCAGACAGAGCGCGACCACGCTGCGCAGGGAAATCGAGACCCGCATCACGCTTTCCTTTGTTGTCAGTAGTGAGAGGAACCCAGCGCCCCCGGGGCGTGCAATCACTGTGCCTTGTGTGATGCTTCGCACTAAATGAAAGCTCGTTTCGTCTTCGCGCGGTGGTGCACCGCGCGATGACGATGGTGCAGAAAAGACAATGGGCGTCCGCGACGCCTCAGGACGGCGTGATCGAGCTGCAGGTGCTCGTCGAGCAGCTGCTTCCCGTCGTCTGCGGAAAGCTCTGCTGCTGCGAGCTCGTCGTCGACTTGCACGAAGACAGGCTCACGACCTCTTCGTCGGTCGTGAAATCCAGTTGGAGAACGGATGGCTTGATGTACTGACTGCGCTTCATGGGTCCCTTTCCTCAGTGGTGAGCGGGATCTCGTGACAGTTGATTCAGGCAAGTACTGGGAGCATTCGGGCGGCCGCGCGCGTCGGCGTGAGCACGTGCGCGGGAATTCCCTCGGTCACCGTGCGCGGAATTCCGCTCGGATGATATCCGAGCTCGTGCGCTCGCTGATGCGTGATCTTGCAATACATCTGCACGTAGCCCGTCGGCAGCCCCGTCAGTTGTTCGACCGTCGCCGGACAGCCGGCGCAGATGCGCGAGAACTGGCACGAGGCGCAGGGATGGCCCGCGGGGTACTTCATGGCGACCTTCCCGCCTAACGTCTCCCAGACCTCGCTGAACGGCTGTTCGAACAGGTTGCCGACGACTTTCCGCGACGTTGAGCACGTGCTCACGCCGCCGTGCACGTTGATGTGAAGCGAGGTCTTCCCTGCCCCGCACTTGTAGACCGCGTCCGTTGTCGATCCGTTGATGCGTGGCGCCGCGTAGGCGCGGAAGCTCGTAAGCTCCGGATCGATCCGCCGCTCGAGCGCGAGCGCCTCATGCGGCGCGAGCTGGAGCTGCAGCGGGCCCGTGTCACCCTTTTCCTGCGGAATGATCGAGTAGTCCGTTCGGAAGCGAATCCCACGCGCTTTCGCGAACGCCTGCATCGCCGGCAGCTCCTCGGCCGTGAGCGTCATCGCCGGACACTTCAGGTCGAAGACGATCCCGCGCTCGAGCAACAGATCGATGGCCCGCATGACGCGCTCGTACGACTTCGGGATCCCCGTTAGGCGCTCATACGATTCCGGCGTCATGCCGTACAGGCTGATCGACAACCCTTTCGGCGGCCACTGGGCGAGGAAATCCGCCCACCGCTCGCCGATGAGGTAGGCATTCGTGTTGAGGAACACCTCGAAGCCGTGCCGCTTTGCCGAGAGGTAGATCTCCTTGAACTGCTTATGGGTGAAGATCTCTCCGCCCGTGAGCAGCACCTGCTGGGTACCGGCGGCCTGAAGCTTGTCGAAGATGATCTGGGCCTGCTCGAGCGACATCACGTCTTCCCGCTCCGCGCAGGGCGCGATGTAGCAGTGGACGCATTTGAAGTTGCAGGTGGCGATGATCTCGATGTCCGCCTGCAGCGGAATGCGCTCCCGGCGCGCGCGCTCCACCATCCGCTCACGCATCACCGCCGCCGAGATCTTCGGGATCGCCGTCATTCCGCCACTCCCCGCTGGTCGACCGCGTTCAGCAGGCCGAGCTGGTCGATGAATTCCCGAACGTCCACGCGCGCCTCGTCGGACGAAATCTCGTATTCGCTCACGAGCACGTCCGCGAGCTGCTCCACCGTCGCCCACTGCGCCAGCCGCTCCCAGAGGAGGGCGCCGGTCGGCGTGAGCGCGTAGAGCGGCTCGTCGCTTCGCGCATGCAAGGCGACGAGCAGGTGCTCGCCTACCGTCAGCCGGTAGACATAGTTATCCCGACGTCGATACTCGACGGTGTCGACAGAGCCCGAGATCATCGTTGCCACCCTGTCGCAAAAACGGCGCCATCCCTTGCGCTCGCTCTATGGCTCTCGCCCTGCTGCTCCGCCGCTCAGAGCCAACGCGAATGCGGCAGGCGTCGGGCGGAAGTGAAGAACCGCGACGGGCACCCGTTCGACGATTCGCTCCAGCACCTCGAGGGTGAGCTGCACCTCCGTGGGATGCAAGCGCGGCTGAATGAGCCGAACAAACAGCTCCTTGACCGCCTGACTCCGCGTGAGCGGCTCGCAGCGATCCTCCTTCGCCTGCCGCAGCAGGTACAGAGCGCGCAATGGTGCGCCATCCGGCGACTTCCGGATCAGACTCCCGTGCCAGGGCGTTCCCCAGGCCATCGGCGAGCCGTCCCGGATGGTGAGAATTGTGCGATCGTCCGTGGGGATTCGCGCCCCCTCGGCCTCGGCAATGGATGCGATCGTCGACTTCCCGGCGCCGGAATGGCCGACGAACACGTACGAACCGTCGTCGACGATCGCAGTGCTGGCGTGGATCAGGGCACCATCGTGCCGCGCCACCAGACGGGCCACTATATATTCGAGCAGCGGGTACCCGTCTGCACGAACGGTCCGGTCCGGCATAACGGGCGCCTCGATGAGGCTACCCTGCCGAAATTTCGCGTCGAGACTCAATTGCCAGACGTCGGTGCCGAATTCGGCGCCGCCACGAAATACGATCTCCTCCGCACCATCTTCGTGCCGACGAAGATCCCAGGCCCGGTTGGCCGAATAGGTCACGGGACCAGAAGGCGGAGGGAGTGGCGCCACCTCACAATCGAGCACCAGATCTGGCGCGGTGTCGTTGGGCACGACGAATGGAACGTGCGTCTCCTCGATCGAGAATCGCGTTCCCGGTCGGGCGGGGCGAAAGGCGATCACCAGATGCCCGAATCGCAACGAGATCGCCTCGTCGTAGGTGACCTTGCTCGTGGCGAAGCCCACGCCACGTGGCAGTATGGTCATGACGGGCTCCCGGCGCTTCGACGCAGCACGGCGCGGAGTCGACGCGCGCGCCGCCTGGCGTCTCTCACGAGGTATCGAGCAAGCGCAGCCGCACCGTAGCGCGTCGTTAGGCCGAGCGGCGTCACGACGTCGTCCTGCCGGACGGCGATCGCCCGGGCGACAATCTTCTCTCGCGCGACAGGAGCGTCGTTGTGTTCGCGCGCATCACCACGCGTGATCACGACGTCGTCCTCGAGGAGCGCGACGCGGTGCAGCATCAGTCGCTGCCCGAGCGGAACGAGGACAATGTCGCCGCGTCGGACCGCGCGGCGAAGCGGCGCGACGAGAACGAGATCCGCGTGGCGCACGGTCGGATGCATGCTCGAACCCGATCCGCAGACCCAGAGCTCCCCACCGGCACGCACGGCATCGCGGATGAGTCGCGCGGCGTCAGGTGCGGAAAGCTGCAATGAGCGTTTCGGTAACACGATCCCTTTTTCCGCCGTGCTCACGGCGGTCGAATCCGGCGTCGCGGCACGCGCGATGTCGCTCACCTGATCCGTCCCAGCGGTCGAAAGCCAAGCTTGCGGACCGCCCGATGAGCGGCAGCGTTGTCCGCGTGAACGACGCAGACGGCGTGCATCACATTCGTGCCGCGCTCGCGCGCGAGCATCCATCGCGTCGCCGCCGAGTGAACGCCGCGGCCACGAAATGCGGGCTCGGTGTAGCCATCATGAAGAAAGAGCACGCGGCCGCGTGGAGTCCAGCCATTCGGGATTCCCCGCAGGCGGCTCCCGTCGCCACGAATGTACCAGGCGTGATAGACCTGCTGTCCGTCCTGCATCCCGACCACACAGCCGCTGTCGGCATTCCCGGGGAGCATCGTGTCCACGCCCGGGCCTAACGATTCGCGATGCTCTTGTATCTCTTCAGCCGTGAGCTCCCGAAACTCGACACCGGGATCGGTGCCCGGCGTTGGTGCGGCGTCGAGGTCGAAGGCGAGCACGATCCGCCGCTTTCCATCGGGCCGAGCCGCCTCGAGCCATTGGCGGACGCGCCCCGCTACGGCTCGTGAGATTCCACGAAGAAGGCCCGCTGCCGGCGAATGGGACTGGCCCGTTGCGAGCGCGGATTGCCAGAACGTGGGCGTCATATACTGCGGGGCCGAGCCATGGCGCCAATCCGTGTCGTGACAATCGCACGGAGGAGGCCGAGGCTGCCGTGCGGACGTTGCGCGACCGGTACCACCTCCCCGCCGACGTCCACCAGGTCGCAGACGCCGAGCAGCTGCGCGCGCGAAACGAGGCTCTCGCGCTTGAAATAGGCGTCCGCTCTGAGGCGCAGGCCGCCGTCGCCTGACGAGACGACGCGCTGCAGCGTGCACTGGCCGACCTCCCCCCGAACGACGACGACGTCGCCGCTGTGAATCGATCGACCCTCCGCCGAGACCACGCGCGCCAGGCCGAAGACCGGAATTGCCGGTTCCATGGCTCCGTCCGCCGGCGCGACCCAGACGGGGGCGGTGCGCAGACCCTCGCGCAACCGCGCTGTCGCTCCATCGGCGTTCAGCGGTACCACCGTGCGCGAGGCGACGCGATCCGCTGTGGCCTTGGGGTGTTCGAACACGAGGTGCCGGTATGTCCAGCGAATCGCGCGCCGCAGGAAGTACTCGGGTGCATCGCGCCAGCTCTGTCGCCAGGCGACAGGCCAGATCCGGCCGGCGACGACGCTCAACGCGGCGATCGGAGAGCTGGCGAAGGACATCAGGCGGAGCGTCCGCATCGCGTCACCGCGCGTCGCGAGTGCGCTCAGAAGATGCGAGAGCGCAGAACGTGCCGCGTCGAAGCTCCCGCGGCAGGCGTCGATGTCGCGAGCCAGCGCAATCCCCCACTCGAGATGCCGCCCAAGTCCCACCTCTCGAGCCGCGTCTACGGCGCCCTCACGATCTGCTTCCGGAAGCGTCGACCACAGCGCGTGGAAGTCCAGCGCCCACAGCACGGGCTTCTCGTTATGCTTCGCTAGATGGGTCGCAAGATACGCCGGAAGGTATCGACCGGTGTGTGCGGGAAGTTCGTGTCCGTCGACCACGACCTCGGCATACTCGACGGGAACGACCACTCGGTGCAGCAGCGGGTCGTCGAGCGCTGTCGAGTGAACCTCGAGCCGAAAGAGGTGGCCGCCAATCGTACGGTGGAAGTTCTCCTCTTCGGGTGCGACCCCGCTCGTGTGGCGCCACCCGAGCTCGCCCAGCACGCGCGCAGCCGCTGCTCGCTCGGTCACCGGGACGTACAGATCGATGTCGAGCGTTGGCCGAGCGGTAAAGTCGCCGTAGAGTCGCTGAGCGAGCGGGGCACCCTTGATCACGACCGCATTGACGCCAGCGGCAGAAAGGGCGTCGAGGCACCGAACGAGGAGCTCCAGTTGCTGCTCGACGTGCAGCCCGAGCAGCACCGCACGCCGCCGCCAATCGACGCTGATCGCGTGCGGAGCCGCGGAGCGTATGGCGCTGGCGCTCCGCTGCCAGATTACCCCGAGCAGCCGCTCCCGCTCGGCCAGGTCACAAAGCGCGCGCCAATCAGCCACCAGGTTAGAGGGTGGCTCAGCGAGTGCCAGCCGAAGCAATGTGTACAGCGATGCGGCGTCGAGTTGCGGATCGACGCGGCCTGCAGCGGTTGGTGTCATCCAGTGCGCCGACGACAGTCACAGCCGAGAGCCGGCCGCGACGACAGTTCATGGGCGGATGGACGCGTCACGCCAGCCACCCGTGAACGCTCTTTGCAGGTCCCGCGCCGCCGATCAGACGTCCGAGACTACCCCCGCGCCCGCGGGCCGCGTGTTCGCCAGCGACACCACCCGCGCCCGGGTCTTGATCGTCCGTGCCATCGCATTCCGGCTGTCCACGACGAGACTGGCGTGGTCCATGAGCATCTGATAATCGATCGCGCGATGGTTCGTCACGATCACCACGGCGTCGGCCCGTTGGAGCTCCGCGGCGGTCAACTCCACGCCCGAGCGTGAATGGCCGTCCTCGCGATAGCTCGGGATGAATGGATCGTAGAAAACGACCTCCGCGCCGTCCGCTTCGAGCAGGCGCATGACGTCGAGTGCGGGGCTCTCGCGGATGTCGTCGATGTCCGGCTTGTACGCGACGCCGACGACGAGGACGCGGCTGCCGTTCACCGGCTTTCGTTCTTCGTTGAGTGCCTGCGCGACCTTGGCGACGACGTACGCCGGCATCTGACTATTGATCTCGCTGGCGAGATCGATGAAGCGCGTCTTGTAGTTCAGCGTCCGCATCTTCCACGCGAGGTAATGCGGATCGAGCGGGATACAGTGTCCGCCGATGCCAGGCCCTGGCGTGAACTTCATGAAGCCGAACGGCTTCGTCGCGGCCGCGTCGATCACCTCCCAGACGTCGACGCCCAGCTTGTCGCAGACGATCGCCATCTCGTTGACCAACCCGATGTTCACCGAGCGGAAGGTGTTCTCGAGCAGCTTCACGAGCTCTGCGGCCTCGGTCGTCGTCACGGGTACCACGGTATCGATCACCGCCGCGTAGAGCGCCGTCGCCAGCTCCGTGCACGCCGGCGTGATGCCGCCGACGACCTTGGGAGTGTTCTTGGTGTGGTACTTTGGGTTGCCCGGGTCGACACGCTCGGGGCTGAACGCGAGGAACACGTCCTCACCCACCGTAAGGCCCAGCTTCGACAGCGCCGGCAGGAGGACCTCGCGTGTCGTTCCTGGATACGTGGTGCTCTCGAGGACGACAAGCAATCCCTTGTGCGCCGTGCGACACACGGCGTCGGCCGCGGCGATGACATAGCTCATGTCCGGATCGCGCGTTTTCACGAGCGGCGTGGGCACTGCGATGGAGATCGCGTCCGCTTCCTTCAGCCGCGATTCGTCGGTCGTCGCCTCGAAGAGGCCCTGCTTCACGAGCTTTGCGACGTCCGCGCTCGACACGTCCTGAATGTGCGAGCGGCCTTCCATCAGACTGCGGCAGACCCGCTCGCTGACGTCGTAGCCGATGACCTTGAAGCCGCCCTTGGCGAATTCCACCGCGAGGGGAAGACCGACGTAGCCAAGTCCGATGATCGCAACGGTCGCTTTGCGATCTTCAATGCGCTTCAGTAAAAGGTCCTTCATCGGTCGATCACTCGTAGAATGAGCGGACCGCATCGACGACTTCGTCGAGCTGCCCGCGGGTGAGTTCGGGATAGATCGGAAGCGACAGCACTTCGTTCGACGCGCGCTCCGACTCCGGACAGCTGCCTTCGCGATAGCCGAGGTAAGCGAAGCAGGGCTGCATGTGAAGCGGCAGCGGGTAGTAGATCGCGTTGCCGACTCCCTTCGCCTTGAGGTGCGCCTGCAGATCGTCGCGCCGCTGCGCGCGAATGGTGTATTGGTTGAAGATGGATTCGTTCTTCGGGTCGATCGTCGGCGTACAAACGTCGATGCCCGCCAACGCCTCGGAGTAGTATTTCGCGTTCTCCCGCCGCTTCGCGCTCCATTTCGCGAGGTGCGGAAGCTTTGCACTCAATACTGCAGCCTGAAGGGCGTCAAGACGGCTGTTATACCCTACCTCATCATGGAAGTACTGCTTCGCGCCACCATGGACGCGGAGCCGCCGTAAACGTGTGGCCAGCGCCTGGTCCTGGGTGACGATCATCCCTCCGTCGCCATAGCCGCCCAGATTCTTCGAGGGGAAGAAGCTGAGGGTGCCCATCGTCGCCGCCTCGCCCGCCATTCGCCACTCCCCATCGATCGCTCGACGAGCGCCGATGGACTGCGCGGCGTCCTCGATCACCGGCAGCCCCTTCGCCACGACCGCGACCTCTTCGATGGCAGCCATCTGGCCGAAGAGATCGACCGGGATGACAGCCTTCGTGCGCGGCGTGATCGCGGCGCCGACCGCTTCCGGCGAGATGTTGAACGACTCCGGCTCGATGTCCACGAACACGGGCGTCGCACCGACGTTGTGAATCGTTCCCGCCGTCGCGAAGAAGGTGAACGGCGTGGTGATGACCTCGTCGCCGCGCCCGATGTCGAGCGCACGAAGCGCGAGGAGCAGCGCGTCGGTGCCGCTGGCGCAGCCTATCGCGAACTTAGTCCTCGAGATCTCCGCGACCTGACGTTCCAGGGCCTCCACGGCGGGGCCGAGAATGAACAGCTGCGAATCGACGACGCCCATGACGGCGGAAACGACTTCATCACGGATCGCGGCATGCTGCGCTCGCAGATCCAACAGTGGGACGGGCATTTCGACTAATCAGAAGAAGGTTTTCGGGCGGGGAGAGCAAGTTCGCTGTCTCGCTGGGGAAGGTCAATGAACGCCGCCTCCCCTGACAGCTTCATCACAGACTCGTGCGGAGCGGTATTGGCACCTCGCGCCCGATCTTCGCCGACTCGTAAATGCCAAGGATCAGCTCGAGCGACTTACGGCCGGCGCGGCCATCGGTCTGCGGCTGGGCTTCGCCACGAAGCACCGCGAGCACGTTCCGATAGTAGCCCTCGTGGCCGAACCCATAGATGTTCGGCGGGTTCGTGTTCGCGCTGTCCACGAGCTTGTCGTCGTCGTCGTAGTCCGCGAACAGCCAGTGCTCGACGCGATTCACGGCGGTGCCGCCGATCTTCACCGACCCTTTCTCGCCGAGAATCGTAATTGATCCCTCGAGATTGCGCGGGTAGGTGAGCACGTTCACTTCGATCACACCGAGCGCTCCCGAGCGGAACTTGAGGAGCGCAACGCCGGAATCCTCGGCCTCGATGCGGCGCGCCTGGGTCGCGGTCTTCGCCATCACGCTTTCGACGGGCCCGACGAGCCACTGAATCAGATCGACGTAGTGGGACGCCTGATTCATGATCGCGCCGCCATCGAACTCCCAGGTACCGCGCCACGGCGCGGCATCATAGTAGTCCTGCGGTCGCTGCCAGCGCACCGTCGTGTTGGCGAGAAAGATCCGGCCGAAGCGACCCTTGTCCACTGC
>Ga0070681_10006263_pt1 | contig 11576 bp, 12 predicted proteins | sample KBSC83BmetaG_FD_65650 | JGI IMG/M metagenome (GOLD analysis project Ga0070681, IMG submission 65650) | Corn rhizosphere microbial communities from Kellogg Biological Station, Michigan, USA - KBS C8-3B metaG | ecosystem: Host-associated > Plants > Roots > Rhizosphere | place: USA: Michigan...
GGTGCCCCGTCCAATGCCTGCCAACCGAAAAATCGCCGCGCCAAAGTGCCCGGGCAGGATCCCTGCCAGCTACTGGAAAAACACGGCGGCATTTGGAAATTCTCGGAGGACAAGCTCGGCCAGAAGCAGGAAGATGGCACGCGATTCGCGACAGGCCTTCGCCAGATGCCGGCCATCGCCTGGCACCAGGGCGCACTATACATCGCCATGAACAACCGGGATCAACTCGATACCCTGTGGCCTGGCATGTTTACCGCACGGGAGAACGCCGAGCGGCCTTCCGAACCTCTTTACAGAGCGGAAGCGGGTGAGAACTTCGGCTGGCCGTATTGCTTCTTCGACTTCGAACAAAAAAAGCTTTTCGTGAACCCCGAGTATGGCGGCGATGGCAAAAAGGTTGACCGGTGCAGCGAGTTTAAGCCACCGGTTGCCAGTTTTCCGGCGCACTGGGCGCCTGTGGATCTGATGTTCTATTCAGGCGCGCAATTTCCGGAGCATTACAAGAACGGAATCTTCATCGCTTTTCACGGGTCGTGGAACCGTGCGCCGATGCCGCAGGAGGGCTATAACGTAACGTTCCAGCCGTTTGTGGATGGACGGCCGTCGGGCAATTTTGAGATTTTTGCGTCGGGCTTCGCTGGCGCAACTCCGCTCACGAATCCCGACAAGGCTGTGGCTCGCGCGGACGGAGTTGCCCAAGCGCCCGACGGATCACTCTATATCAGCGAGAGCCAGCACGGCAAAATCTGGCGCGTGATTTATCGGGGCAATAATTAACGGCAGCGGTGGCGACCGACTCGCTCGAGTTTTCGTACGCTAGGAATTCGGTAGACCGGCGAAACCATTGCCGACTGCATGTTTATCTATCAAAATGGATCTTGATGGTGCTGCCGGCATGTTATTTCTACCACATACCGAAAACGGCTGGGATGACGTCATGGCAGCTGCTGGAGTGGTTATATCCTGAGGAAAAGATCTGCCCAGGTCGAATGTGGGAAGACATCATCAATATTCCGCTGCCTGTATTGCAAACTTTCGAGGCATTTCGTGGTCACTTCCTCGCCTACCTGGAATCTCATCTGGATCGCAAACTAACGACTTTTACGATTCTCCGCAACCCGGTCGAGCGCACTATCTCTCATTATTGCCATGTTCAGCGATCGCCTGAGCATCCGTTTTATGACGATGCACGGGCGTTATCTTTAGCGGAATTCTGTGCACATCCCCGAACCCGGCATATGGTCCAAGACTATCAATCCCGTTATCTGGCGTGCCTCGGACAGAAATGTCCGCGCACGTTGGCTCGGACGATGACAAACCAGGATTTTGCTACGTATAAATTACAACTCGCGCTCGACCCTTTTCCGGATGAGTTGCCACCCGGACCCGAGCTTTACCGCGCGGCTCGCAACCGGCTTCAATCATTCGTGGCGGTGGGAATCTCTGAAAGGCTAAGAGAATCATTCCTGCTAATCGCGCGCAAACTCGGAGCGCCGAACCCGCCGGCGTTCGAGCGCCGGAACACCGCACCGAACCGGATTACAGCCATCGATAACCGTACCATGCAGATAATTTTCCAATGCACCGAGGTGGACCACGCGTTATACGCTGATGAAGTGACGCGGTTCGAGCATAGTGTGCAAGGGCTATTGGACACGGTGTGAAAGGAATGCTCCTCTTCTGGCAATGAATCAGAAGGAACACCATGCTGTCGGTTTTGCTAAGTCTACCTCGGCGAACGGGTGTTCAAACTGCGCAGGTCGGCAGATGTGCTTCATATATGTGTCCTAACACGCATTCGCGCTGCATAGTGCGTATGAACTCAGAATCAATGGGTGTTTCCGGCAGCTGAAGAACGTCCGGGCGAGCGGCCCCTTGGCCCGTATATACCTTGACACGCATATGCTCGGTGAAGTATATCAAGAGAGTGGAATCTGTGTTCGAAATCATCGCGGAGCCGAACCGCCGCGCGATATTGAGCCTCCTGGTCTCGTCGCAACAGTCGGTGGGAGAAATCGAGCGTCAACTTCGTATGCCGCAGCCGACCGTGTCAAAGCACCTGCGAGTGCTGCGCGAGGCCGGTTTCGTAGAATCCACGGTGGACGCACAGCGCCGTCTCTACCGGCTGAAACCTGAACCATTTCAGGAGGTGGATGCGTGGCTGGCTCCGTTCCGTCGGTTCTGGTCCGCTCACGTAGATGCTCTCGAACGCCACCTCGACCGCATGGATCAATCAACATTAACGAAAAGGAAGACAAGGAGAAGAAGATGACCGATCACGAGCAGTACACACCGGGTTCGGCCCGCGGGGAGCAGGGACGGAGAGACGTGGACGCTCGTTCTTGTTAGAGAACTGCGACACCCGCCGAAAAAAGTCTGGCAGGCGCTAACCGACCTGGCGCATCTGTGCGAATGGGCGCCGTTCGACGCCGATAGGAGCCTGGGTACGCCTGGAACGGTGAAGCTCACCACGGTGGGGGTGCCCGCGACGCACGCCCTCCTGGACCGCCCTGGAGGACCACCTCGATGGGCGCGCGCCGCACCAGCTCATTGAATCCGCGTGGTACTTCACCCCGCTGGACGACGCGACCGAGGCCAAGCTCTCCGCCATCGATCGCGGGGTGGCGAGCTGAGGGCGCGCCGCCTACGCGTCTCTCGAACGCCACCTCGATCACACGGATCAATCAACACCAACGAAATGGAAGACAAGGAAAAGAAGATGACCGATCGCGATCAGTACAAACCGGGTCCGGCCAGCGGCGCGGAGGTGCGGAAGCACGGAGAAAAGTGGGTGCTCATTCTCGTCAGAGAACTGCGCCACTCGCCGGAAAAAGTCTGGCAGGCGCTAACCGACCCGGCGCATCTGCGCGAGTGGGCGCCCTTCGACGTAGATGGGAGCCTGGGTACGGTTGGGACGGTGAATCTCACCTGGGTGGGAACGCAGCAGGCTTTGGAAACAACAGTGACGCGAGCCGACGCTCCCAAGGTGCTTGAGTACAACGATATCCGCTGGGAACTGGAAGCCTTTGGCGGCGGCACGCGCCTTACGCTGTGGCACAACATCGATCGCCGCTTCATCCCCATGGGTACTGCCGGGTGGCACATTGCTTTCGATGTTCTGGATCGTCTTCTCAGTGGAACTCCCATCGGCCGCATCGCTGGTGGCGACGCGATAAAGTTCGAAGGTTGGCAGCGGCTGAACGCGGAGTACGCCAAGCAGTTCGGCGTTGAAACGCCCAACTGGCCGCCTCAGGCGGCTCAAAAGTCGTGAATCGAGAGGAGGAAGAACCCTATGGAATCGACCGTGCAGAAGCCGGCCCTCGTCGCCGCTAAGACCACCCCCAATGGCAAGACCACTGTCTATTGGATCGTCACCGCGCTCTTCTGCCTGCAGATGAGCTTCACCGCCTACGCGCAACTGCGCCTGCCGCAGGTGGCGGAGGCGTTCACCCACCTCGGCTTCCCCGCCTACTTCCGGGTGGAGCTCTCGTGGGCCAAGTTCCTCGGCGTGGTGCTGATGCTTGCGCCGGTGCCGACGCGGCTCAAGGAGTGGGCCTACGCCGGCTTCGCCATCGACCTCGCCTCGGCGCTCATCGCCCACCTCGCGGTGGGCGAGGGCCCGGAGGCGTGGGGCTGGGCGGCGGCCACCGGCGTTCTCTGGGGGCTCTCGTACTTCCTCTGGCGCCGCCTGCAGGCGACGCCGGCGAGCGCCTGACCACGCACCGCCGGCGGTTTAGTCGTAGGAGTGCGAGGAGGCGGCGACGTTGGCGATGCTGAGCCGGTTGAGTCGAGAGGCCAGCGTGGGGATGTTGGTCACCAAGGCCACCCACTGCGAGAAGTCGCTCGAGTACGCCAGGCGGCGAGGATGACCACATTGTTCGCGCCCGCATTGCGCACGGCGCAAACGATTCCAAATATGCGTCGGACTCATCGGATGTTGAGGGTGTGCCGCTTGCTGGAGCTATTCCAAAAGACCCGTCATTCCGTGTCGTGCGTATCTGCGACGTCGATCAAGACCGGCTTGAGGAGGCACAGGCGTCGCTCTCAACTCCACCGGACATGTACTGCCGTTCAGCTTTAGCCGGCGAACGTCACCGCGCGCTATCCGGCGGCCGATGCGCACGCGAGCTTTCTTCCTCCTCTCCTTTTCGTGCTGAATTACGCTCCTCGCTACTAAAAGCTGTGCCGTTGACACATCCAGACCCAGAAAGACACCGCGGCGAAGGCGGCCGGTGGATGCGAGTCTCGGCAATTGAGATCCCGACGCACTCCGAGATTGCAATCCTCCTACATCTCCCCTAGCCATCGGGCGATTCTTGGCGCTCCATGTACAATGCAACCGGTTACCCAGCAGTGGTCACAACGTAGGAAAGTCTGCGATCTTCGCTTCACCGCCTGATAAGCTTCCGCCGCTGCGAACGATATTGCGTTGCAGTCTGCCTCAACGATCAATGTCGACTTAGCACCGGGCCGAGAAGATTATACAGGTCAATAGGTATGCAGTGAAGACTATCGTTGTTATAGGGTATAAAACTAACCTAAGTATGTTGACCAAGTGGAACTATTAACCATGCTATTGCCTATCCTAGAATGGTGCGAGAGTGCGCCTGTACTTGGTATCGTTTTCGACATGAGATCTAAATATGGACGCTCGTTTCTGCTTCGGTACTCGGTGCCAATTGCGCCAAATGCTACGGTCGACAAGTTCTAATAAGGGTCTGAGTTTCCGGATTCTGGCAATGTTCGGTGGGTTTGACAAAACCGTGATCCTCAGCTCGAAAGTTGGCGCTGATGAAGTCGTCCACAAACTTTTGAAGACAGTCGCCATTCGCGAAGCCATCCGGCGGTCGCTTGTACATCCGAGAAATTAGATAGCAGTAATTCTGTACCGAAATGAAGGGATTCGTGAGTCAAAAGAGGGGTTTGAACATTGGCGTTTCTCCATGCGGCCTCGATTCGCGTCGCACCACCCTGCGAATCGCGGTTTCTCTGCTTTTATTCGCCGCGCTGATCAAAGGGGGCCAAGAGAGTCAGGGATCAGAAGGAGGACTTAAAGGCTTAAGCCTGGAGCAACTCGGAAACGTCGAGGTGACCACCGCATCCAAACAGCCTGTGAAGGTCGCCCGGACTCCAGCGGCAATCTACGTGATAACTCATGAGGATATTCGACGGTCCGGCGCTACCAGTATCCCTGAGGTCCTGCGTTTGGCGCCGGGGGTTGAAGTTGCACGTATTGACGCCGTCAAATGGTCCATCGGCATACGCGGATTCGGAACCCGGCTGAGTCGTGCGGTGCTTGTGGTCATCGACGGCAGAACCGTTTACTCGCCGCTATATGCCGGCGTCTATTGGGAAGTTCAGGACACGCTGATGGAGGACGTGGACCGGATAGAAATCATCCGCGGTCCGGGCGCAACCATCTGGGGACCGAACGCGGTTAATGGCGTGATCAATATTATCACCAAGGGCTCGAAAGAGACCCACGGTGAGCTCGTCTCCGCCGGCGGTGGAAACGAGCAGCGCTTCCTCAATTTCCGGTATGGAGCCGGAAACGGAACGAACTTTAACTACCGTGTATATGGCAAGGCCTTCACACGAGGCCCCGAGTTTCATCCGGATCACCAGAATTTCGATGACTGGCAAATGGGACAGGGCGGTTTCCGGATGGACTGGGACCTGCACGAACGCGATGCGGTGACGCTGCAAGGCGACCTCTACGAGGGCTCAATCGGAGAAAGCCTTTCGGTCGCGACGGAACCCACGGTCCGACCTGCCATCATCCAGCAGGATGGCCAGCTGTCGGGAGGCAATCTGCTCGGCCGCTGGCGCCATGTTCTGAAAGACGGGTCAGATCTGCAATTGCAAACGTACTACGACCGGACTAGCCGGCATGAGGCCAACTTGGCGGAGATGCGCGACACTTTCGACGTTGACTTTCTGCATCATAAGACCCTAGCGGGGCGACATGACTTTCTGTGGGGCGCAGGGGTTCGCTTCAGCGTCGGCCGGACTCCGCCGGTGGTTCCCACCATCGTGTTCACACCGGAGAATCGAACTGATAAGCTGTACAGCGCGTTCGTGCAGGATGAGATTCAGCTGCTCGGCGAGGGGAATGGGCTGTTGCTGACGATCGGCTCCAAGTTCGTGCGAACCGACTTTTCCAGCTTCGATGCCGAGCCGTCGGTGCGGCTGTTGTGGACGCCGAGTTCCCGCCAGACTTGGTGGACGTCAGTCACCCGCGCGATACGCACGCCCTCCGACGTTGAGGAGACTCTTACAATCAGCGGATTGGTGTCAGCCAATCCGTTAACAATCATACGCCTCGAGCCAAATAGAAAGTTTCTCCCCGAAACGATGCTGGGCTACGAAGCTGGATTCCGGCGTCTTCTAGCCTCAAAACTCTACGTGGACATTACGGCCTTTCATAACCTCTACAATAACCTGGAGAGCGTTGAAAGCGCCTTGCCGCTCTTTCAGACATCCCCACCGCCACCGCAGTTTGTGATCCCACTTTCTCTAGGTAACGGGTTACATGGTTCCACCTCCGGGTTCGAGATTGCGCCGGATTGGCGGCCGGTAACCTGGTGGCGACTAGACGGCTCATATGCATATCTCCACATGGACCTTAAAACAAAACCTGGCAGCCTGGATACCGCAACGGTGCAGTCCATAGGCGGATCGAGCCCCCATCACCAGGTGGTATTCCGATCTTCATTGGATCTACCAGGAAGCCTGGAGTTTAGTCAAACCTATCGTTACGTCAGCGATCTGCCGGCGCAACTGATTGCGAGCTACGGGACAGCCGACGTCCGGCTGAGCTGGCATCGTATCCGACACTTTGAGTTCTCTTTGGTCGGGCAAAACCTGCTGCAGCCGCACCATCCGGAATATGGTGGAGACCCTGGGGCGTTGGTCGGGATCACGCGTAACGTCTACGGGGCAATTACATGGCGAAAGTGAGCCGCGCTTGGGGCCCTCTATCCCGTCAGGCTCCCCTCGCTGTTATGGTGGCGCTAATCGGCGCCTGCAACTTATCGGCGCAGGCACCTAAAATCACCGAGTATCAGGTGAAGGCTGCCTATCTGGCCAACTTTGGCAGATTCGTCGAATGGCCCAATAGCGTCGCGGTTGCCAAGAGCGAATCGTTCAACATATGTGTGCTCGGCCAAGATCCCTTTGGCGCAGATCTCGATGCCGCCGTCACAGGCGAAACCATCGGCGGCTCCCGCGTGCTGGCGAAGCGAATCTCGCGGCCGCAGGATGCGGTAGATTGCCGCATCCTCTTCATCAGTTCTTCTGAGGTTAGTCAATGGAAGGAGATTCTGACAGCTTTGAGGCCGTTAAGTATCTTAACCGTCAGCGACATGCCCCAGTTCGCACGGCGGGGCGGCATAATTCAGTTTCTCTTAGACGGGAACAGAGTGCGTTTCGATATCAACCTGGCCGCCACGGAGCGCGTCGGGCTGAATCTGAGTTCTGAACTGCTGAAATTGGCGGTCACCGTGAGCCGGAGCCCATAGCCGAGACGACCTACATGCTCAAGATTCGAGACTACTCGATAAAGAAAAAGCTGACGCTGATGAACATGCTGGTCAGCGGCGTCACTCTGCTATTAGCCTGTACGGCGTTTGGCGCTTACGAGCTGGCAACGTTTCGATCAACCATGGTGCAGAACCTGTCGATTCAAGCCCAGATCGTCGGAGCGAATAGCGCTTCCGCCTTGCTGTTCAATGATGCAAAGTCGGCCGTAAACACTCTTTCGGCATTGAAGGCTGCCCCCGCGGTTCTGTCCGGTGGCATCTATACGCTCGCGGGCGAGTCTTTCGCGATGTATCGGCGGGACACTGGAGGCCACAGCCCGCCGCTGCCTCCGATGCCGGCCGGTCAAACAGAGGAGCACTGGTTCGCCGACAAGGAACTTAAACTAATCCGCTCTATCGTGTTTCAAGGGAAGCTGATCGGCACGGTCTACATCCGGTCTGATTTGCAAGACATGAATGACCGCTTATTACGATATGCCGGTATGGTCGTGGCCGTATTATCGGTGTCCCTGATTGCGGCCTTTCTATTACTAACGACGTTCCAACGAGCCGCGACTCGACCGATCCTGCAGTTGGCGGAGACCGCGAGAATCGTTTCCCGCGAGAAAAAGTATTCCGTTCGCGCGCCGTCAACTGACAGCCATGACGAAGTGGGGCTTCTGATCGAAGCCTTTAATGAGATGCTGGTCCAAATTCAGGCGCGAGACGCGGCTCTGCAGACATCTCAGGAGGAGCTGGAGCAGCGCGTAACACAGCGTACTGCAGAACTCGATGCCATGAATAAGGAATTACAAGCATTCACGTATTCGGTGGCTCACGATCTGCGTGCTCCGTTGCGCCACATTCAAGGCTTTTCCAATCTGTTGATGGAATCGTTCGCTTCCCAACTGGAACCCGAGGCCAAGACGTTTTTGCAGCGCATCGGCGAAGGTACCCAACAAATGGGGCGCTTGATCGACGATTTATTGAGCCTGGCACGCATCGGCCGTCAGGAGCCGCGCCTTCAGGCGACCGGTCTGAATTCGCTGGTACAAGAAGTCCTGCGAGATTTGAAGACCGAAACGGAGGGCCGTGACATTCATTGGCAGGTCGGTGAGTTGCCGTTCGTTGACTGCGACCCTGGATTGATGAAGCAGGTCTTTTATAATCTGCTCTCGAACGCCGCCAAGTATTCACGTCCGCGCAAACCAGCCGTGATTGACATTGGTCAAATGTCAGTGGAAGGCCAGGTCGTGAACTTCGTACGTGACAACGGCGTCGGCTTCAATATGAAATATGCCAACAAGCTGTTTGGTGTCTTTCAGCGTCTGCACCGCAAGGAGGACTTCGAAGGAACAGGCGTGGGACTGGCCACTGTTCAACGAATCATTCATAAGCATGGCGGGCGCATCTGGGCCGAAGCCGAGATCGATAAGGGGGCTACGTTTTTCTTCAGCCTTACGTCTCAGAACGACGGACGGCAAACGGCGAATGGTCACGAGGGAGGGAAGAATGGTTACGACAAGAGAACATGAAGAGATAGGGATTCTACTGGTTGAAGACGATCCGCTAGATTTGGAGATGACCATGCGCGCTCTCCAAAGCGATCACGTGAAAAATAGCATCGAAGTGGCTCGCGACGGCGAGGAAGCCCTGGATTTTCTGTTCTGCCGGGGACCTCACAGCGGCCGCTCGCCAGAATCACAGCCAAGGTTGGTCTTACTGGATCTTAAGCTGCCAAAGATCGACGGACTGGAGGTGCTCCGTGAGATTAGATCCAGGCCGGAGACACGAACTATTCCAGTAGTCGTACTGACGTCATCCGCGGAACAGCGGGATATTATCGAGACTTACAAGCTTGGGGTTAACAGCTACATTCAGAAGCCCGTGGATTCCACGCAGTTTCGGCAGACAGTTAAGGCTGCAGGATTCTACTGGTTGGTAGTGAACCGACCACCGCTGGTTGAGGCTTAGAGCCGATGGCATGCCGGTGTGTGAGGAATTTTTTATTCGTAGTCTACTGGAGATCAAGATCCCGAAATTGGATGACCAATCGCAATTCTTAATTCTAGACGTGTGTGACGAGCGGGACTGGCGAATGGCCACCGCGTGAACGTTTTTGTCATCCAACGCTCGCCAACGAACAGGTACTATGAAATCGCCACTGCAAATCCTATCGTTGGAAGACGACTCTGCTGACGCAGAGTTGATTCTGGCGACCCTTGCCCAGGCGAACATCAAGTGTGACGCGGTTCAGGTCCAAACGGGGGAAGATTTCGTTGCTGCCCTCGAACAAGGCGGCTTCGATTTGATCTTATCGGATCACTCATTGCCAACCTTCGACGGTGTGTCGGCGCTGAAAATCGCCCTGGTACAGGCCCCCGACGTACCGTTCATTTTCGTTTCTGGTGCTATGGGTGAAGATCTCGCGATCGAGCTCATCAAAAGCGGAGCTACCGACTATGTTTTGAAAAACCGACTTTCCCGGCTCGCTCCTGCCGTCCGCCGGGCGATAGCGGAAGCGGAGGAGCGCGCTGCACGACGGGAGGCGGAACGGTTACGTTCCGAGGGTGAACAAATACTTCGCGAAAGCGAAGAACGTTTCCGAGATCTGTTTGAGCAGGCGCCGGTTGCTTATTACGACGTCGATCACAGAGCCATCATTCGAAGGTTCAACCGTGCCGGGTGTGCTCTGTTGGGGTACGACGTGAATGATTTAGTGGGTAAATATGTCTGGGAGTTCGCTGCGCCGCATTTCCGAGAAGTCAGCCGGCGGGCGACAAATGCAATGTTGAATGGTAATGAGCCCACGGCCCCGTTTGAGCTGGAGATTATCTGTAAAGATGGGTCCCCTATCCCCGTGGCAGTGCACGCGACGCTCATCCGAGACACCTTAGGCAAGATTACGGGGCTCCGTTCCGCACTGCTTGACGTCAGGCAACGCAAGGTCGCTGAAACAGCGTCCAGGAAAGCCGAGCAGTACACGCTCGAATTACTTATTAAGCGCGACCAGCTTATCGAAGCGCTGGAGTCAGCTCGCCAGGCCAATCTTGTCAAGAGTCGCTTTCTAGCTAACATGTCACATGAGCTTCGTACGCCGTTGAACGGCATCATTGGGCTCTCCGAAATCCTCTGTGACGATCTGCTGGGCGACCTGTCTCCCGACCAGAAAGAGTATATGGGAGACATTCTCGCGAGTGGGCACCATCTGCTCGATCTCGTGAACAATCTGCTCGATCTGGAGCATGTCGAGCTCGGAAAGATAGAATTATCGCCACAAGTCGTAGATGTACCGCGACTGCTGAAGGAAGTCTGCGACGTTTTGCGCACCCTCGCGGATGAAAATGCTGTAAACGTTTCTGTTACCGCCGATCCCGCTCTCACCGCAGTTACTACCGATCCCGTTCGGCTGCGACAGATTGTGTATAACTACTTATCAAACGCAATCAAATTTTCGCCAGCGGAGAGCATGGTGCGCGTGCGAGCTATTTCAGATGAGGGCAAAAGATTTCGCGTGGAGGTGGCCGATGATGGCCCCGGCATTAAGCCGGAGGAGCTTTCGTTGCTGTATAACGATTTTCATCGACTGAACGGTACCCAAAAACGCCCGGGACAAGGTGCCGGCCTCGGGCTTGCGTTGGTAAAGCGCATTGTGGAGGCGCAGGGCGGGAGTGTCGGCGTAGACAGTGTATTGGGATCGGGAAGCACCTTCTATGCAGTGCTACCAGGGAGACATCCGAGTACGGCGCCGTAAAGTTTTGTCAGCTCTGAGTTCCGCGTCGTTTGCACATGGTTTCGGATGTTGCTGCGCGCCGACGGTGACGGTTTCCGGCGTAGTCTAGAAATCGCCTGTTTTTAACTACTTGTGTTCCAAGCTAGACAATTTTGTAACCGCGAAGGCCGCAACTTTCCACACGTTTCAATAGAAAACACGCTTCCAACAAGCGCTTCATATGCAATAGCTTGGAAGCTGTTAAATTCTCTGGGATTTCGCGGAATGCCGTAATCGGGTTCGGGACTAGGTGCTCTAGCGAGAATTGCGCGGCAATAGATCTT
>Ga0070681_10006264_pt1 | contig 11575 bp, 8 predicted proteins | sample KBSC83BmetaG_FD_65650 | JGI IMG/M metagenome (GOLD analysis project Ga0070681, IMG submission 65650) | Corn rhizosphere microbial communities from Kellogg Biological Station, Michigan, USA - KBS C8-3B metaG | ecosystem: Host-associated > Plants > Roots > Rhizosphere | place: USA: Michigan...
AACGTCGGTGTTCAGAGTTTCGTGATTTGGCATGGTGCGGCTCCAGCGGCATCCCTGAGGGATGTCGCGATCGAATGTCCGAGACATGTGGGTGGACGCGCACCGCCGGCGTCGAGCGGCGGGTGCGGCTCGGTGGCGGTGCGAGGAAATCGATGTGAGGAGGCCGGGCGTGCCGATGCGGCGGCACGCCGGCAGCTCAACTCAGGGAGCCAGGCGGAGCCGTGGCGTCATAGCCGCGCGCCGCGACGCCCGAGCAGGCGGCGCCATTCCGCGACGGAACCCGATCGGCTGCGTCGAGAACGCGCGCGTGGAACGCGACCGGGTGCGCGGGATGCGCGAGATCGAGCGGCGCCAGCCATCGGCGCGTAAAGGAGGCGTCGACCGTCGACCGATGCGCGATGGAATGCAACGCCGGAGTGGCAACGACCAGAGCCGCATCGCTCGACAGCCGCGGCGTCTCGCCCGCGCGTGAGCGTGCAAGGCTCGCCGGGCCGAACAGCAGCGCGAGCCCGACGATGAGGCTGACGCCGGCGGACACGCGCTGACGACCGCGCACGCGAAGGGTACGCGTCAATTGACGCGACCTCTCCACCCACCAGCCCGTCAAGGTCGATGCCATGCGCTCGGTTACCCCGGATCCGTGTCGATGTTCCCGCCAGCGACCGCGTGCGATAGACTCTCTCGCGAACCGTCCTGGAGGCCTGGTGCCCTTCACGTACGCCCACGTCGCGATCCCCGACGCCGACATTCCCGCCGCCGTGGATCCCGTCTTTCAGCATGCGCTCGACACGTATGTTAGCGAGACCAACAAGGTGGCCTCGGTCTGGTTAGAATTCTCTGATGGGGACCTCGGGTTCCGGCCGCAGGAACGCGCGTCGTCCGTCGCTGATATCCTCAAGCACCAGCTCCTGTCCGAGCGCCGGTTCTTCGCCGAATTCCTCGGAGTGCCCGAGCCGCCGGCCGATCAGGTCTTGCCGGCCGAGCTCACGGTGGAGACGGCCATCGGGCGACACGTCGAGCTTGCGCGTCCCCGCCTCGGCTATCTCGCACAGCGCCGAGCCGACTGGTGGCTCGAGCCGGTGCCGTTCTTCGACGTGATCCGCCAGCGCGTCTGGGTCTTCTGGCGGCGCGTGCTGCACAGCGCACATCATCGGACGCAGTTGACCGTGTATCTGCGCGTGATGGGTCGCGCGGTCCCGTCGACGTATGGGCCGACGGCCGACGTCCGCTGGCTCGGCGCCGACCCGACGACGACGGTCGAAGCGGCGGGTCGGCGTTAGGCGGGCGATACGTTGGTGCAGCGCTCTAGCGGAGCGCTGCGTTTCGCATATTGTATCCCATCTCTGTTTCGGCCACCTCATGCGGGCCACACCAATGCGTGCCTTCCCTATGACGGCGTTCCGCCGCGCTACCTCCCTGCTCCTCGCCCTTCCGGTCGCCCTGATCGCGCAGCGGCAGCCCGGGCATCCGATCGGCAAAGTCACGACGGTCGGGAACCTCATCCACCTCGAGCTCGATCCTGGCGCCATCGCGCCAGAGCGCCTCTTCGACCTCGATCACCACACGCTGCGCTTCACCCCTGCGGGCAGCGGCTACCGCATTCAGACCGTGCCGCTCGTCTGGGATTCGGAGTTCGGTTCGCCGGTCGGGGGCGGAGAAGGACGCGGCGGAGCACGGCCCGCGGCGGTCGTGCTCAAGAACTTCACCTTCCCGTTCTCGGGACAGAATCGCGATACGCTCACGGTCGCGACCGGCGCGGTGACGTTCGGATCGGCATCGACCGGCGGCAACGGCCGTGCGGGCGGGCCGCCGCAGGGCAATCGCACCGGCGCGGGACTGTCTGCGCGGGCGGGTTTCCCGCTCGAACGCTATCCGACCCTCCAGACGGTCGGCCGCACGTTCATCAACTCCGTTCCCGGCATCGCGGCGTTCGTGCGCGTCGGTCTCAGCGGCCAGGCGTTCGCGAAGGAGCTGCCCGACCGCGAGGTCATCACCTGGACGCTCACCGAGGGAGCCGGCGGTATTCAAGCCTTCTCATGGACGCCGACCGTCAACCGCATCCAGGCCGTCCTGCACAAGGACGGCGTGATCGATCTCTCATATAACGATGTGAATGCGAAGGACGCCATCGTCGGCGTCTTTCCCACGGTGAAGGCGGGCGTCGAGACCGCGGTGGCCGACGTCAGCGCGCCCGAGACGCCGGAAGCGCCCGCCAATCTCGACATCAAGAAGATCTCGCTGTCGGCGATCGACGGGCTGTTTCTGCAAGCGAAGCTCGAGACGCGTGGCGCCGTGCTTCCCGAAGGCGACCCGGCGATCAACGGTGTCACCTATCGCATCGCGTTCGATCGCAGCAACCGACCAACCACGGATTTCTCGAAGGCGACCGTCGTCTGGACGATCCGTGGCTTTGCTGGCGGGCGCGGGGGCGGCGGAGGACGCGGCGGCTTCAGTCCGCGATACACCGCATCGGGCTCGGGGGTCGAACCTGAAGTCAGCGTGTCGGGGAACACGATCTCGGTCAAAGGCATCCTGCCGATCGAGCTCTCGGGCGCCAGGAACGTCATGGTTTCGGCCGATGCGGCAAACGGCACGCCGTCCTCCGTCGCCGATCGCGTCGCGGCGAAGTCCGTCGCGCTCAAAGGCATTCAGTCCCCCGAGATGGATCTCTCAACCGTGTCGGCCAAGGACGGTCCGTTCCCGGTCGCGTACGAAGGCTTCCATTGGCCGGAGATCCCGCGCGCGACGGACGTCGCATGCTCGGTCATCTCCGCGCTCGGCGACAAATTCGACTTCATCGCATCGTACTCCGACTTCCGCGTCGACAATCCGGAAGGCGGCACGCCGAGCACGGGACCGCGCGGCGGCAATGTGACGGGCATCGGGACGACGACGAACGGCCTCGAGAACTATTGCAGCAAGGGCGAGCTGCAGTGGATGTACGTCGAGCCGGTGTCGACGTCGGCCGTGCAGATCCAGGAGCGCTCGCCCGACGGGAAGATGACCGATTACAACTACGCGATGTCGCAGATCGGACACGAGCTCGGACATCGCTGGGCCGCCGACGCACGCGCCATCGTGAATGGCGAGACGATCAACCTCGGCCCCGTGCACTGGGCGACCGGCGTGCATCTTCCCGCGGCATTCCCGTACTCGAATCCGAATGAAGCGGATGCGATGGGCGGCAGCACCTGGAAGGACAACGGCGACGGCACGTACACGCAGCTCGACCGAGACTACTACTCGCCCGCGAAGGGATACTCGTGGCTCGGCCTCTATCTCATGGGCCTCGCCAAGCCCGAAGAGGTCAAGCCGTTCTTCGTGCTGCGCAATCTCCAGCGCACGGGCCAGTCGGATGCGGAAGGCCATCCGATCTACAAGGCGGACAAGGTCACTGTCACCATTCAGGACGTGATCGCGGCGATGGGTCCGCGCGAGCCTGACTTCGACCACGCGCAGAAGAAGTTCAACACGGCGATCGTCCTGATCACCATGCCGGGCAAACAGCCGACGCCCGAGCTCATCTCAGCCGCGAACAACATCGCGCAGCACTGGATCGCCTACTGGTCCAAGACCACGGGCGGCCGCTCGACGATGACGGTGAGTCCGAAGTGAACTGAACGAACGTCGAACAACGGCGGGCCGAGGGATCGGCCCGCCGTTGTTGTTTACTGCCCGAAGTACGACGAGTCTCGTATCGAGAGCGGTCGAACTACGTCGTCGCAGAGCGTCTTCTGACGGTGTGGTTGGCCTTCAAAGATCTTTTCTTGCCCTGGTTTCTTTCATTCCTACAATTGTCGCTCGACTTCACCTTCTGATTGCCCAGAGGTGTTATGCCGACGACGCACATTGCGCTCGAGACCAGCAAGCGCGTTCCCCTCCCCGGCGCCCGCGCGCTCGGCCGAGCCAATCCGAACGCGACCATCGAGGTGACGCTCAAGCTCCGGCGGAAACAAGAGCTGCCCGATCTCGACGACGCGCCGGCCCAACCCATGACCCGCGACGAGCTCGCTGCCGTACACGGAGCGTCGCAATCCGACATCGATCGCGTCAAACAGGTGTTCGCGCAGTACGACCTCACCGCCGTCAGCGCCGACGCCGCAACCAGATCCGTCGTGCTCGAGGGCTCCGTCGAAAACATGGAGAAGGCGTTCCAGGTCGGGTTGTTCAACTATGAGCATCCCACGGGCAACTATCGAGGACGCACCGGATACATCCAGATACCGACCGAGCTCGCCGGCGTCGTCCAGGGCGTGTTCGGGCTCGACGATCGGCGCGTCGCTCGCCGGCGTCGCGATGCCACGCAGAGCGCGCGTGCGGCCACGAGCGTACGCGCGCTGACGTCCGTCCCCAACTCGTGGTACAAGCCCGCCGATCTGGCGAAGCACTATCACTTTCCCCCGGGCGACGGCAGCGGGCAGACCATCGGTCTGCTCGAATTCGGCGGTGGCTTCTTCCCCGCCGACCTGAGCGCGTTCTGCAAGCTCGCGGGAACGAGCATCCCCACTGTGAAAACAGTCAGCGCCGACGGCGCGTCGACGTCGCGCAAGGATGGCGCCGAGGGTGAAGTCATGCTCGACGTCGAGGTGGTGGCCGGCGGGTGCCCCAAGGCGACGATCGTCGTGTACTTCGCGCATTGGAGCGAGCGCGGGTGGCTCTCGATCCTCGATGCCGTCGTGAAGGACAAGGCGAACGATCCGGGCGTGGTCTCGATCAGTTGGGGCGCGCCGGAAGACACCGACATCTGGAGCCGCGCTGCCATCCATCAGGTCGACGAATCCCTGAAGGAGCTCGCGCTCCTCGGCGTCACCGTGTGCGTCGCCTCGGGCGATGACGGCTCGAGTGATGCGGACATGGACGGGCACGCACACGTCGATTTCCCGACGAGCAGCCAGTACGTGCTCTCCGTCGGCGGCACGACGATTTCCAAGAAGGGCACGACGGCACCGGACATCGTGTGGTTCGAGGGCGACGGTCTGCGCAGCAGCGGTCATGGCAGCACGGGCGGCGGCGTGAGCACCGTGTTCGGCCGTCCGAGCTGGCAGACGGGCATCCATATCAAATCTGTGAATCCGGGCTCGGTCACGGGATGCATCGTTCCCGATCTCGCCGCGAACGCGGATTGGAACGCGTCGCCCTACCTGTTGGTCGTCGACAATCAAGCGGAACCGAACGGCGGAACCAGCGCCGCGGCGCCGCTCGTCGCGTCGCTCGTCGCACTGATCAATGCGCAGCGCGGCGCAGGCAAGCGCATCGGCTATCTGACGCCACTACTCTACAAACCACCCGCGGGCGGCGCTGCCGCGACGACGGTCGGCGGGTTAGGATGCACGGACGTGCAACACGGAAGCAACACGACGGCGCACGCCGGCGGATATCAGGCAACGGCCGGCTACGATGCGGTCTCCGGTTGGGGCACGTCGGACGGACTCAAGCTGCTCTCGGCGCTCGCGAGTCCCGTGACGACGACGCACCAGGCGACTCCTGGCACCACGGTGCCGACCTCCTGACGCGCTGAATCGCTGCATCCTTGCGAGCGGGCGCGACGATCACGTCGCGCCCGTTTGTTTATAGGATGCTCATCGCGCGTTTACCGCATCCCCGCGCGCGCGCCACCGACGAGCCCGACGGCCCGGCGGAAACTGGCTCTTGACAATGCGCCCGAACGCCGCAATATCTCCTATAACACTAGGAGATTAGTCCGACAGGATTTCGGCTCGCCCTCCAGCAGAACACCGCTGACCATCCGTTTGTGCACTGATACCACTAGGAGGTCTCGTGGGACCGACGTTCACCGACCGCGAGCTCGATGTGATGGCGATTCTCTGGGAGCGCGGCCCCTCCACCGTCGCGGAAGTGCGCGCGCGCCTTGCCGACGACCTGGCCCACAACACCGTCCTCACGGTGCTCACGGTCCTCGAGAGCAAGGGATACGTGTCGCACACCGAGGAAGGGAAGGCCCATCGGTTCCGTGCGCGCGTGAAACGAGATGCAGCCGGCGCGACCGCGACGTCGCGCGTCGTCGAGAAACTGTTCGGCGGCTCAACCGAACGACTACTCACCTATCTCGTCACCGAGCGAAGCGTCACGCCTGATGAATTACGACGCCTGCGCGCGCTGCTCGACGAGAAACTCCGGGAGGTCGACAAATGATCGCCGCGTGGATGCTCTATTGTTCGCTCTGCGCACTGGGGCTCGCACTCGCCGCGGTGCTCGCCGAGCGTGCGCTGCTCGCCGGGCGTGGACCGGTGCGGCTCGCGTGGGTCGGCGCCATCGCGCTCTCGCTCGTCGTACCCGCGGTCGCGTTTCGTGCCCCTGCTCAGCAAGGCGTCGTCGAACAACCCGGCGTCGAGCATGACATCGCGTCGCGCGCCGCTCTCGAGGCCCCGTCGAGCACGGCCGGGGTGGCCGTCGCTCACTCGAGTACGGCGCCGACGCTCCCTCGAGCGAGTTGGCGTGACATTGTCGCACGCGCCGACCGGCCGCTCGGCATCGCGTGGCTCGTGCTCTCCTCGCTGCTTGGCCTCTATTTCGTCACGGGCATGCTCGCGCTCACATGGATGCGCGGCCGCTGGGAGCGGTGCACGCTCTCCGGTATTCCAGTTTTCGTATCGCAGCGCACGGGACCCGCAGTCGTCGGCGCCATCGCGCCGGCCGTCGTCGTCCCTGAATGGGCCCTGTCGATGAATCCAGAGCAGCTCGCGCTCATGTTGCGCCACGAGCGTGAACATCAGCGCGCGCGCGACGGACAGCTTCTCATCGTCGCGCAGCTCGCGGCGGTGCTCATGCCATGGAACGTCGCGCTGTGGTGGCAGCTCGTGCGTCTCCGCGTTGCCATCGAGCTCGATTGCGATGCACGTGTTCTGAAGAGCACCGACGCCCGCTCGTACGGGAATCTCCTCCTCGAGGTCGCGCGTCCGCGGCAAGGCCCGCGTCTCCTCGGCGTCACGGCGTTCGCCGAGCGTGCGACGCAACTCGAGCGCCGCATCCGCGTGCTCGCGCGTTCGCGCAAAGGCTCGGCGCGGAAGGCGCGCGCGATCGCGAGCACGATCGGCGTGGGCGCATTGAGCGTCGCGTGGATCTCGCCGCATCCGTCGGCTCCGGTGCACGTGAGCACAATCGTGACGCGCGTTGCGCCACGAGGTGATTCGTCGACGCCGACGGTACCCGCCGACTCTGCGGCTCCTCGGATGGTTGGAGCAAGCGCAGTCAAGCTCCCTGCGGTCGTCGTCGCAACACGACGCTGTCCCGGGCCGGGCGTGCCCATCACATGTGCGCTCGACGGTATCGTGGATTCGGCGGACCTCGCACGCATCGAGAGCTCGCGTCTTACGGGCCCTGGCGATTCCGTCTTCAACATTCTCTTCGACGGAATCACGCTCAACGCGGGGCATGCGCACGATGCACACGATCTCTTGGATCAGCTTGCGATTCAGCAGAGCACGCAGGATCAGAAACAGGCTTCGCTTCTGAGCGCAAACCGCGCACGCAGCGCCGCGCTCCAGGCACAACGCGACACGGCCCTCCGCGCGCTGCTCGCGAACGACGCCGATCGCGCGGTGTTCGACGCGCACCTAGCGCAGCCGGCCGGCGGACGCGGTCGTTCTGGCGGCGGTGGCGGATTTGCCGGACGCGGCGGAGGCAATCCGCTGTACGTCATCGACGGCGTGCCGATCACTGGTGATTCGCTCATTCAACGCATGGGTGTTGGAGTCGTGCGCGGACGTGTCGGTGGCAGTGTCGACTTCACCGGCGCGGTGGGCGGCGGCCGTGGCGGCGGTCGCGGTGGCGCGGTTGGGTTGACTCCGAATCAGGCGGTGCTCGACTCGATATCCGCCAACATGAACACCCTGATGTCCGACCTGACCTTTCACCGACTTTTCGACGGGATCTCGCTGGCGTCGGATCAGGAGTCGGCCGCGCGATCTCTCATCGTCAGCACGCAGAATGCGATTGCCGCGGGCCGACCCAAGCTCGAGAGCGCCGTATTGAGAGTGAATCCGGTGACCGGCCTCGTCGCCATGCGCGCCGAGAGCGCGAGCGCGCTCGTCGCCCTCGCGTCGAACGACGCGGATCGTGCGACGGTGCGTTCACGAATCGTGAGCATTCAGAACCCTTGAGGCCGGGCGCCGAACGGCTGTATCACTTCAGGAGTCGTGGTTCAGCCGTTCGCGCGCACCCTTGAGGATTCGTGATCTCACCATCGCCCGTCACGCTCGAAGGCAACGGAATTCGCCTCGAGCCGCTCACCGCCGACCACGAATCATCGCTCGCGGCCGCTGCCTCCGACGGAGCTCTTTGGGAGCTGTGGTACACGTCGGTTCCGAAGCCATCCGAGGTCGCGCGCTACATCGCCGACGCGCTCGCGGGCCAGGCCGCGGGGCATATGCTCCCGTGGGTCGTCCGCGAGCTCGCGCGAGGCGACATCATCGGTACCACCCGCTATCACGACATCGTTGCGCCGATCGATCGCGTGGAGATCGGTTGGACATGGTACGCCGCGAGCTGGCAGCGCAGCCACGTCAACACAGCCGCGAAGCTGCTTCTGTTCACGCACGCCTTCGAGTCCCTTGGCTGCAAGGTCGTCGGGCTTCGCACCGACAACTTCAACTTTCGCTCACAGCGAGCGATCGAAGCGCTCGGCGCCAAGCGTGACGGCGTGCTTCGTCATCACACGGCTCGGCGCGATGGCACCGTCCGCGACAGCGTGATGTTCAGCATTCTCTCGAACGAGTGGCCAGACGTGAAGCGACATCTGGAGCTTCGGCTCGCACGCGGTGGCCGCGGAGCCGGCTGAGCTCGGGCTCGACGCAGCTCGGGGCTTGACTCGGCGAATGAGCCGAGCGTAGCCTCGGCGTGGGCTGCACGTGCGCACGAACGAAGCATGAAGAGGTTCTCGCAAGGCTTTCGAGAATTCTCCATCCTTACGTCGCGGAACAAGGCCTCGGCTACGTATGTCACCCGCGTTCCGTCATGCAGTTCGAGGAGTCGGAGGTCGAGCCCGACCTCATGGTACGCGCACCGATGCCACCGACGGCGCGTGGATGGCGCGATGCGCCGACTCCGTCCTCGTCGTCGAGGTTCTTTCCGACTCCACACGCCGGCGTGATCTGGGCGCGAAGCGCGAGCTGTATCTGGACGCCGGAGTCACTGGGTACTGGATAATCGATTGCGAGCGGCGAACCGTGCGAGTCGTGACGAAAGGCGCCGCGGATCGCGTGATCGATGAGGAGCTGAGCTGGGCGCCGAAGCCGGGCCGCCCGCCGCTGGGTTTCTCCGTCGAGCGGCTCTTCATCAACGAATGACCGTCGAGTGGCCCCGAGGGACGTCTCGGGCCACTCGACGGTCGCGGCGGCTTTAGCGTTCTTTCATTGGCGCCATCACCGCAACGTCGCCCGGCTCGACCTTCACGACGCGCAGCACCGCAATCTGCTTCTGGCCCCCCGCGTCGAGCACGACGCGATAGTCGCCCGTCTCGACAGACTGATTCCCTCGACCGCCAAAGCCGCCCCCGCCCCCGCCGCGGCCGCCGCGCCCAGGGTTGGTGCGCTCCTCGGCGAGCTGTCGCGCCTGCGCGGTTGGACTGCCCGATGAATCGGGCGGCGCCATCGATTCCGCCGGACGCGGATTGAAGCCTGACGGATAGCCGGGGACGTTGACCGGTTCCGATGGCGCCCCGCCGCGACCGCCGCCGAACCCACCGCGTCCCGCACCGCGTCCGGCGACGACCTGGTCGCCCGTGGGCACCAGATTCCACGACACGTGATTGAGTCCGACATCGTTCGTGCCGTTGAGCCGAGCGATCGTGTCGCCCGCCGCGTCGACGATCATGACGCGAACCGGCGTCGACGACTTCACCGCAAGACGATAGGTGATCTCGGCGCCACTCGGCCCGCCGTCGCTCTTCCACGGCCGTTGCGCGCGCGTCTCCGAGCCGGGCAGCATCTGCCCATACTCGAAGCCGGGCGCGGGCGTGAAGAGGTGCGTGCCCTGTGCGAGCACACCCGCATTCATCTGCTGGAGCGGCGCGACGTCGAGGATCTGCACCGCGCGCCCGTGCGTTGCCGCGATGAGCTCGTGGTCACGCGGATGGATCTTCAGGTCGTAGACGGGAACCGTCGGGAGATTCGCCTTCAGGGGGAACCACGTCTGGCCTTTGTTCAACGATGCGAATACACCCGTCTCCGTGCCGACATAGAGCAGATTCGGATTGACGAGATCCTCGCGAATCACGTAGACGGTGCCCGGCCGGTCCGTCGGCAGGTTCGACGCGATCGAGTGGAACGTCTTACCGAAGTCCGTCGACATGAACACGTACGGCTTGAAGTCATTGCGTCGATGATTGTCGAGCGCGACGTAGATCGTTGCCGAGTCGTGATGCGACGGCTCGACGCCGGAGATGTGCGTCATGGCGGGCACGCCGGCGTAGCGATCGCTCAGGTCTTCCCACTTCGCGCCATCGTTTCGCGTGAGCCACACCTTGCCGTCGTCCGTGCCGACGAGCAGAAGCCCCGGGCGAATCGTCGACTCCGTCATCACCGTGATCGTCGCGTTCTCCTCCGCTCCGGTTGCGTCGCGCGTGATGCCGCCGGACGCGTCGGACGCCGCATTCCCTTCGTCGTCGTATCCGCCCGACACTCGCACCCACGTGGGATCGTGCGCCGTGAGATCCGGTGAGATCGCCACCGGATTGCTGCCCTTCTTCACGGATTTGAAAACCTTCTCGGCACCCGAATAGAAGACGTTTGGATCGTGAGCCGAGACGAAGAATGGCGTGTTCCAGTTCCAGCGCAGTGCGACGTTGGGATCCGCCATGTCGCGTTTCATGCGCGCACGGATCTCGTTGATCTGCTGCTGTTGTTCGGCAGACAGTGCGCCGCCCTCGCCCTTGATCTGCGCGATCTGCGCGCCATAGGTCGCGATGTTCACCGTGCGCGGCTTGATGCTCGCGACCTCTCCCGTGCCGAGGTTGCGACGGGTCATGTTGCCGCCCTGCGATTCGTAGTAGACGATGTTCGGGTCGAGGGGATCCTGCGCGGTGTAGAGGCCGTCGGCCGCGTTGACGGCAAACCAATCCGTCATCTGCAACTGACCGTTGCGGCGACGGCTCCATCCGCACGACGAGCCGTTGTCCTGCAATCCACCGCAGACACGATACGGCACCTGATAGTCGTAGCTGACGACGTAGAACTGGCCCATCGCCATGTTGTTCATGGAGTCGTAGGTGCCGCCGCGGTCCCAGGTCTGGAAGATCCCCGCGTCGCCGCCGATGATGTAATGCTCGGGATCGTTGGGATCGATCCACATCGCGTGATAGTCCTCGTGGTTGCCGACCATTCCGGCACGCCACGAGTAGCCGCCGTCATCAGAGAATGCGAAATCGACCGCCATGCGGTAGACGCGGTCGGGATTTTTCGGATCGACGCGAATCTGCGAGAAGTAGAACGGCCGGTTGTCGATCGTCGACATCCACTTCCAGGTGCGTCCCGCGTCGCTCGAGCGATACAGGCCGCTGAGCAGCCGCTGCGGCTTGGCGCCGCGCACCGAGTCCGCCTCGACCATCACATAGACGATG
>Ga0070681_10006268_pt1 | contig 11569 bp, 11 predicted proteins | sample KBSC83BmetaG_FD_65650 | JGI IMG/M metagenome (GOLD analysis project Ga0070681, IMG submission 65650) | Corn rhizosphere microbial communities from Kellogg Biological Station, Michigan, USA - KBS C8-3B metaG | ecosystem: Host-associated > Plants > Roots > Rhizosphere | place: USA: Michigan...
AGGCGCTCCCATGCCCCCACGTCGCGCAGGAACGCGCGCGTGCCCGGGCTTACCGCGAGAATGCGCGGGTCGTAGGCCTCGGCGGCCGGCGCCGGGCGCCGCGGCGCGGCTTCGAGGACCTGCACCTCGCAGCCCGTGCAGGCGCAGGCGAAAGCCATTCCGACGGGGCCGCCGCCTGCGACCACCACGCGATCGGTCACGACGCCGCCCCGTAGATCATGCGATCGGCGATCGCGCGCCGCGCTCCGGGGACGAGGTCGAGGGCCGCGAGGGCGAGCCCGCGCCCCCAGGTGGGAATGCGCCGCGCGTCGGCGAAGGCGCCGACCAGGAAGTCGGTGAAGAGCACGCCGCGGGTGGCGTCGCGCCGTCGCGCCTCGCGGTAGGCGGCGAGCATCGCGCGCTCGCCCAGCGCGTCCCTCGGCGTGGCGCGCAACAGCGATGCAAGCGCCGCGGCGTCGCGCAACCCCAGGTTGAGTCCCTGGCCCGCGATGGGATGCAGCGCCTGCGCGGCGTTGCCGACGATCACGGTGCGCAACGCCACGGGCGTGTTCACGGTGCGCAGCTTGAGCGGGAAGGACGAGCGGCCGGCGATCGACTCGAAGCGGCCCGCGCGGTCGCCGAACGCCTCCTGCAGCCCGGCGAGGAACGCGGCATCGTCGCGCGCGAGGAGCTCCGCCGCGTTGCCCGGGTGCGCGGTCCAGACCAGCGCGTAGTGGTCGGCGACGGGCAGGAGGGCGAGCGGCCCCTGCGGCGTGAAGCGCTCGTAGGCGCGCCCGGCCGGGGGCCGATCGCTGCGCACCGTGCCGACGATCGCCTGCTGGCCGTAGTCCTTCTCGGTGAACGCGATGCCGGGGATGCGCGCGGCGCTCGCCCCGCCGTCGGCGATCACGACCAGGCGCGCGGCGACCTCTTCGCCCGAGGCGAGCGCGAGCGTCGCGTGCTCGGGCTCGAGGCGGAGCGACTCGCACGCGGCCCCGTAGCGGACCGGCACGCCGGCCGCGGCGAGGCGCGCATTCAACGCGGCATCGAGCTCGCCATACGAGAGGGTGTAGCCCAGGGCGGGCAGGCCCTGCTCGGCGGCTTCGAGCAGCGCGCGGCCCGGGCCGCCGCGCTGCGAGATGTGGATCGAGGTGATCGGGGTCGTGCGCTCGGCGGGCCACGCCTGCGCCTCGCCGAGGATCTCGCGGCTGCCGTGCGAGAGCGCGAGGATGCGGGTCTGCGTGGAAGGCCCGGGGCGCGCCTCGAAGATCGCGATCGCGAGGCCGCATTCGCCCGCGAGCGCCGCGGCCGTGGCGCCCACCGGACCGCCGCCGACGATGGCGACGTCGAGCACGGCTAGCGGTCGAGGACCGCCGCCTCCACGTCCTTCACGCGCTTCGGGCAATCGGCGGTGAGGATCTCGCGGCCCTTGGCGGTCACCAGCACGTCGTCCTCGATGCGCACGCCGATGTTCCAGAACGCCTTGGGCACGTTCTGCGCGGGACGGATGTAGAGCCCGGGCTCGACGGTGAGCACCATGCCGGGCTTCAACTTGCGCCACTTGCCCTTCTGCATGTAGTCGCCCGCGTCGTGCACGTCCAGCCCCAGCCAGTGGCCGGTGCGGTGCATGTAGAACTGCTTGTACGACTCGTCGGCGAGCACCGACTCGACGCTGCCCTTGCAGAGCTTGAAGCCGATGAGGCCCTCCACCAGCACGCGCGTGGCGGCGTCGTGGTAGTCGATGAAGTCGGCGCCCGGCTTCACGGCCCTGATGCCCGCTTCCTGCGAGGCCAGCACGAGCTCGTAGACGTCGCGCTGCACGGCCGAGAAGCGGCCGGCGATCGGGAAGGTGCGCGTGATGTCCGAGGCGTAGCTGTCCAGCTCGCAGCCCGCGTCGATGAGCAGCAGCTCGCCCTTGTGCAGCTCCGCGCTGTTCTCGCGGTAGTGCAGCACGCAGGCGTTGGCGCCCGCGGCGACGATGGATCCGTAGGCGGGAGCGCGCGCGCCCTCCTTGTAGAACTCGTGCAGCAGCTCGGCCTCGACCTGGTACTCGCGCATCCCGGGGGCGGCGGTGCGCATGGCCCGCGCGTGGGCGGCGCTCGAGATGGCCGCGGCGCGCCGCATCACGGCGAGCTCGCTCTCGTCCTTCACGACGCGCATGTCGCTCAGCGCGGCGCGCACGTCGCGGATCTGCGCCGGCGCGGTGACGCCGGTGCGCACCTTGGCGCGCACGGCGTTCAGCCAGTTCGCGACGCGCGTATCCCACGCGGCATCCGAGCCCACCGGCGTGTGCACCACGTCGCGGTTGGCGAGGATCTCCGGCATGCGCTGGTCCAGCTCGCCGTAGGGATGCGCCTCGTCGAAGCCGAAGTGCTCGCGCGCCTGCTCGGGGCCGTGGCGGTAGCCGTCCCAGATCTCGCGCTCGAGGTTCTTCTCGCGGCAGAAGAGGATGGAGCGCGGCCGCGCTCCCAGCACCATCACCAGCACCGCCTCGGGCTCGCGGAACCCGGTGAGGTAGTAGAAGCCGCTGTCCCAGCGATAGTCGTAGTGGGTGTCGGCATTGCGCGTGCGCTCGGGCGCGGTAGGCAGGATCACGACGCCGTCGCCCAGCGATTTCGCGAGCCGCGCGCGGCGCGCCCTGAACGGCTTCACCTGCAGGGGATTTTCGAGTCTCATGTCGTGATTTTACTCTTTGGCGCGGGGGCATGCGCCCGCATCATCGCGGCCAGCTCGAGCTCGCCGGAAGCCTCCAGCCGCCCGGCCACGCCCGGGATCTCCACCGGCCGGTTCTGCGAGAGCTTGAACTTGCCCTCGACCCGGGCGACCTCGATCTCGAAGCCGACGATCATCCCCAGCATCGAGGACACGTAGGCCGCCGGCTGCGCGGAAAGCTTCCATGGCGGCCGGTTGCCGGCCTCGTACTGCGCCGAAAGCTCGCTCACCACCTCGTGCAGCTCGGCCTCTTCCGTGAGGCGGGCGCTTCCGTGCGCGTGCACCACCGCGTAGTTCCAGGTCGGCACCGAGGGATGCGTCACGTACCACGTGGGCGACACGTAGGCGTGCGGCCCGTGGAAGATTGCGGTGACGTGCTTCGCGCCTTCGAGCCTCTCCCACTGCCCGTTGGCGCGCGCGAGGTGGCCGCGCAGGCGGATCGATTCGCCGTCGAGGTCCACCAGCAGCGGCACGTGGCTCACGTCCAGGCCCGCGTCGCCCACGGACACCAGGGTCGCGAAGGCGTGCGCGCGCATGAACTCCACGAGCCGCTCGCGATCCTCGACGCGGAAATGCGGTGGTACGTAGATCGTCATCCCGAGATCCTCTTGTCCAGCGCGGCGAGCTGCTCCGCGGTCCCCACGTTGTCCCACGGCCCCCGGTAGTGCTCCCCGGTGACGCGGCCCGCGTCGGCGAAGCGGTACGCCCAGGGGAAAAGCTTCATCCAGGTGCCGGGCACCACCGCGCGGAAGAGCGACGGGTGGAAGACGCCGATGTTGCTGTAGGTGAGGCGCGGCCCGTCGCGCACGATGCGCCCGTCCCGCACGCCCATGTCGTCGCCCCGCGCGTGCCAGGGCGGATTGTCCACCAGAACCCAGTGCGCCGCACTCGTTCCGGGATCGCATGCGATGGATTCGACGCGCGCATGCAGGGTCGAGTAGTCGAAGTCGGTGTGGATGTCGCCGCTCACGACGACGAAGGGCGCATCGTCCATGAGCGTGAGGGCCTTCGCGATGCCGCCCGCGGTCTCGAGCGCGGGCGACTCGGCCGAGTAGCGGATGCGCGCCCCGAAGCGCGCGCCGTCGCCCAGCGCCGCCTCGATCATCGCGCCCAGGTGCGAATGGTTCACCACCAGGTCCGCGAAGCCCGCCCGCGCGAGCTTGTCGACCTGCCATTCGATGAGCGCTCGCCCGCCCGCGTGCACGAGCGGCTTGGGGATGCGGTCGGTGAGCGGGCGCAGGCGCTCGCCCCGGCCGGCCGCGAGGATGATCGCGCTCGCCATGTCAGGAGGTGCAGCGCGCCTCGGGACGCCTGCCCTCGGCCTCGTCCAGCACGCGCCCGAGCGCCGCCAGCTCGCCGTAGCGGCCCACCGCATGGCGCACGTAGCCCACGAAGCGCGGCGTGTCCTCGAGATAGTCGCGCTTGCCGTCGCGGTAGTTGAGGCGCGCGAAGATGCCGAGCACCTTCAGGTGGCGCTGCAGGCCCATCCACTCCACGTCGCGCCAGAACTCGGCGAAGTCCGCGCGCACCGGCAGCCCCGCGCGGCGCGCCTTCTCCCAGTAGCGGATGGTGCCGTCCAGCACGCGCTCCTCGGGCCATGAGAGGAAAGCGTCGCGGAACAGGCACGCGACGTCGTAGGTGACGGGGCCGTGCACCGCGTCCTGGAAATCGAGGATGCCCGGGTTGGGCTCGGCGACCATGAGGTTCCTCGGCATGTAGTCGCGGTGCACGTACACGCGCGGCTGCGCGAGGTTGTTGGCGAGGATCGCGGCGAAGACGCCGTCCAGCGCGGCGCGCAGCCGCGGCGTGATCTCCACGCCCAGGTGGCGCGCGAGATACCACTCGGGGAAGAGCTCGAGCTCGCGCCGGAGGAGCCGCTCGTCGTACTCGGGGAGCACCCCGGGCTTCGTCGCCGCCTGCCAGCGCACGAGGGCGGTGGTCGCGTCGCCGAAGAGACGCTCCACGTCATGGCCCTCGGTGAGCGCCGCGAGGTAGGAGCGCCTCCCGAGGTCGGTCACCAGCAGGAATCCTTGCGCGAGATCGTGGCCGAGGACCTCCGGGGCATTCAGCCCCGCGTCGCGCAGCAGCTTCGCCACCTGCACGAAGGGCCGCGAATCCTCGCGCTGCGGCGGCGCATCCATGGCGATCAGCGTGCGCCCCGGCAGGAAGACGCGGAAATAGCGCCGGAAGCTCGCGTCGGCCGAGGCGGGCTCGAGGCGGAAATCGGCGCTGTCCAGCACCGTGCGCAGCCACGCGTCCAGGGCGCGGATTCGGTCGTCCATCGGGGCGAGCGGGGCGGGGATTTGCGTGTATCCTTCGACGAATTCATTCTAGCATCGACCCCGAAGCTCACTTGAGGCCGAGAAGCACCCGGACGCTCGCGTTCGCGCTCGCCTGCGCGATGGCTCCCGCGCTTGCCGCCGCGCAGTTGCCCGACGACGTGCGGCTCAAGCTCGAGCGGCAGCTTCACCTCGCCCCCACGCGGCCCGAGCGCGACACCGCGAAGTTCCTCGAGGCCGACCGCGTCGAGGCGCAGCAGGGCCAGAAGGTCACGGCCAGCGGCAGCGTGGTCCTGCGCCAGCGCGGCGCCGTGATCCGCGCCGACCGCGTCGACTACGACGGCGAGGAGCAGCTCGCGGTGGCGCGCGGCAACGTGAAGCTCGAGCGCTACGGAGACACGGCGAGCGGGCCGCTGCTCACCTACCACCTGGACGACGGCACCGGCGAGATGACCGCCCCGGTGTTCGAGTTCCCCAGGACGCCCGAGCGGCGCACCGCGTCGCGCGGGGTCGCCGCGCGCGCCGACCTCGAGGCCGAGCAGAAGAGCAAGCTCTACGGCGCGGAGTACACCTCGTGCCCGGCGCCGCGCGACGACTGGTTCCTGCGCGTGCACGAGCTCGACGTCGACAGCTCGCGCAACATCGGCACCGCGTACAGCTCCACGCTCTACTTCCTGCACGTGCCGATCCTCTACATGCCGTACGCGACCTTCCCGCTCGACAACAAGCGCAAGTCCGGCTTCCTCTCGCCCACCTTCGGCACGTCGGGCAAGAGCGGCTTCGAGGCGTCGCTGCCGTACTACTGGAACATCGCGGAGAACATGGACGCGACGTTCACGCCGAAGGTATTCACCAAGCGCGGCATCCAGCTGGGCGAGGAATTCCGCTACCTCGCGCCCAAGCTCTCGGGCGAGATCGACGCCGAGTTCCTGCCGCGCGACCGCATCGCGCAGGACAACCGCTGGTTCGCCGGCATCAAGCACCAGCAGCAGCTTCCGTGGCGCGGCTGGAGCGCGGCGGTGAACGCGCAGGAAGTCTCCGACGACAACTATTTCCGCGACCTGTCGACCAAGATCGCGCTCACCTCGCAGACCAACCTGCCGCACGACGCGGTGGTGGCCTACAACGACGAGACGTGGTCGTTCTCCACGCGGGCCCTCACCTACCAGACGCTGCAGGACCCCACCGGGGCGCCGGTCCCGATCCCCTACCGCATCCTGCCGCAGGTGCTGCTCGCGGGGAACCGGCAGATCGCGAACGGGATCGACTGGTCGCTCATCGCGCAGGCCTCCAACTTCGAGCACCCGTCGCTCGTGAACGGGCAGCGCTTCAACCTCTACCCGTCGGTCTCGCTGCCGATCCGGCGCAGCTATGGCTACGTCACGCCCAAGGCCGGGTACTACTACTGGACCTACAAGCTGGGCGACAACGCGCAGGGCGAGTCGGACGGGCCGATCGGGCTGCCGATCGCGAGCGTGGACGCGGGCCTCTACTTCGACCGCCCCGTCGCGTGGGGAAACCGGGCCTTCGAGCAGACGCTCGAGCCGCGCGTCTACTACCTCTACATCCCGTTCCGCGACCAGAGCCGGCTCCCCAACTTCACCAGCGCCGAGAAGGACTTCAACTTCACGACCATCTTCACCGAGAACCGCTTCGTGGGCGGCGACCGCGTGGGCGACGCGAACCAGATCACGCTCGGGCTCACCTCGCGCATGATCGAGTCGGTCACGGGGCTCGAGCGGCTCACCGCGTCCCTGGGGCAGGTCTACTACCTCACCTCGCCCAAGGTGAGCCTCTCGGACACCGTGAACGCCAACAAGAACTCCGACATCCTCGCGGCCGTCACGAGCCAGATGTCGCCGTCGGTCACGCTCGGCGCCGGGGTGCAGTACACGCCGAACCTCAACCGCTCGGAGAAGTTCACGCTCGAGGCGCACTACAACCCCGTGCCGGGCAGCGTGATCAACGCCGCCTACCGCTTCGCGCGCGGCACCCCGGACCCGCGCGCCGATCCGTCGGTGCAGGCCGGCATCAAGCAGGTGGACATCTCCACCCAGTGGCCCATCACGCACGAGATCCAGGCGCTCGCGCGCTGGAACTGGAGCACGCAGGACAGGAAGCTCCTCGAAGGGCTCGCGGGCTTCGAGTACAATGCGGGCTGCTGGCAGGTGCGCGCGGTGGCCCATCGCTTCATCACCGCCGCGCAGCAGTATTCGACCTCATTCCAGATCCAGCTCGAGCTGACCGGCCTCTCGAGGATCGGGATCAATCCGCTGGAGACGCTCCGGCAGAACATCGCCGGGTACCGCCGTTCGGACGAGATTCTTCCATGATCCACGCTTCGCCCATCCGCATCCTCGCCGCCGCGTTCCTCGCGGCCGCGCTTCCCGCCCTCGCGCAATCGAGCGCCCCGGCGCCCGCCGCCGCCGCGCGGCTGGACACGCGCCTTTCCGCGACGCCCTCGCGCATCGTGCCGGTCGACCGCATCGTGGCGGTGGTGAACGACGACGTGATCACGCAGAACGACCTGAACGAGCGCGTGGGCCTCGTGGTGCGCCAGCTCCAGCGCCAGGGCGGCGAGCTGCCGCCCTCGGACGCGCTCGCGCGCCAGATCCTCGAGCGCATGATCAACGACCGCGTGCAGCTGCAGCTCGCCAAGGACAACGGCGTGAAGGTCGACGAGCCCACGCTCGACAAGACCATCGAGCGCATCGCGCAGGAGAACGGCCTCGCGGTGGCCGACTTCCGCGCCGCGCTCGAGAAGGACGGCATCCGCTACCCGCGCTTCCGCGACGACATCCGCAACGAGATCACCATCGCGCGGCTGCGCGAGCACGACGTGGACAACACGGTCGTGGTGACCGACGCCGAGGTGGAGACCGAGCTCGCCCGCGAGGCGCGCGAGGCGAGCGGCGACACCGAATACCATCTCAACCACATCCTCGTGACGGTGCCCGCGCAGGCTTCCCCCGAGCAGATCGACGCGCGGCGCCGGCGCGCGGTCGAGGCGCTGACGCAGCTGCGCGGCGGCGCCAACTTCGCCAAGGTCGCCGCGCAATATTCCGACGCGCCCGACGCGCTGCAGGGCGGCGACCTCGGCTGGCGGCCCTCGGGGCGGCTGCCCAGCATCTTCCTCGACGTGCTGAAGCGCATGCAGCCGGGCGACGTGAGCGACCTCATGCGCAGCCCCAACGGCTTCCACATCGTGCGCCTCGCCGAGAAGCGCGCGCGCGCCTCGCCCACCGGCATCCAGCAGACGCACGCACGCCACATCCTGCTGCGCGCGCGCGAGGGCCTCTCGGAGTCGGAGGCGCGCGACAAGCTCGCGAAGCTGCGCGAGCGCATCGTGGGCGGCGCGGACTTCGCCGATCTCGCAAAGCAGAATTCCGAGGACTCGAGCGCTTCCAAGGGCGGCGACCTGGGCTGGGTCGCGCCCGGCGACACCGTGCCCGAGTTCGAGAAGGTGATGGACGCGCTCAAGCCCGGCGAGGTGAGCCAGCCGTTCCAGACGCCGTTCGGCTGGCACCTGGTGCAGGTGATCGAGCGCCGCTCCGAAGAGCTCTCGGAGGACCGCAAGAAGATCGCGGCCCGCCAGGCGATCCGCGCGCGCAAGGCCGACGAGGCCTACCAGGACTGGCTGCGCCAGCAGCGCGACCGCGCGTTCGTCGAGAACCGCTACGACGAGCGCTGAGGCGCCCCGGCGCGCGCGCCCGTGCCCGATCCCACGCCCCTCGTCGCGCTGACCGCCGGTGAGCCCGCCGGCATCGGGCCGGACCTGTGCGCGATGCTGGCCGCGCGCGGCTTTCCCGGCCGCCTCGTGATCCTGGGCGACCGGGCCGTCATCACCGAGCGCGCGAAGGGCCGCGGCCTCGCCTTCGACGTCCCCGCCTATCGCGACCGCGCCTCCGCGCCGCCCGTCTCGCTCCTCTCGATCGCCACGGGCGCGCCCGTCACGGCGGGGCGCCTCGACCCCGCCAACGCGCGCCATGTCCTGGACCTTCTCGACCGCGCGCTGGAAGGCTGCGTGTCCGGCGAGTTCGACGCGATGGTCACGGCGCCGGTGCAGAAGAGCGTGCTGAACGACGCGGGCATCGCGTTCACCGGCCACACCGAGTACCTCGCCGAGGGCACCGGCACGCCGCGCGTCGTGATGCTGCTTGTCGGGGGCGGCCTGCGCGTGGCGCTTGCCACCACCCACCTCCCGCTCGCCGCCGTGCCCGGAGCCATCACCGCTCCCCTCCTGCTCGCCGTGATGCGCATCCTCGACCACGACCTGAAGCACCGCTTCGGCATCGCGAGCCCGCGCATCCTCGTCGCGGGCCTGAATCCCCACGCGGGCGAATCGGGCTACCTGGGGCGCGAGGAGATCGACGTGATCGCCCCGGCCATCGAGGCCGCGCGGCGCGAGGGGCTGGGCGTGAGCGGCCCATGGCCCGCGGACACGCTCTTCACGCCGCGCATGCTGGAGGGGGCGGATGCGGCCCTCGCCATGTTCCACGACCAGGGGCTGCCGGTGCTCAAGCACGCCGCCTTCGGCTCCGCCGTCAACGTGACCCTCGGCCTTCCGATCATCCGCACGTCCGTCGACCACGGCACCGCGCTCGACCTGGCGGGCCGCGGCGCGATCGACGCGGGCAGCCTCGAGCAGGCGATCGCCCTCGCCTTCGAGATGGCGGCCCGGGGCCGCTAGGGGCCCGCGTGCTCCCCCGCGCGCGCAAGCGCTTCGGCCAGCACTTCCTCACCGATCGGCATTACCTCGGCCGCATCGTCGCCGCGATCGACCCGCAGCCGGACGACGCGATGGTGGAGATCGGCCCGGGGACGGGGCTCCTCACCGACGAGCTCGCGCACCGCGTGAAGCGCCTGCACGTGGTGGAGATCGATCGCGATCTCGCCGCGGGGCTGCGCGCGCGCCTTGCCGCCGACCGCGTCGCGATCCACGCGGCCGACGCCCTCGATTTCGACTTCTCCGCCCTCCCCGCCCCGCTGCGGGTGGTGGGCAACCTGCCCTACAACGTCTCCACGCCCCTCCTCTTCCGGGTGGCGGAGATCGCCGACCGCGTCGCCGACTGCGTATTCCTGCTGCAAAGGGAGGTGGTGCAGCGCATGGTGGCCGCGCCCGCCACGCCCGACTACGGACGGCTCTCCGTGATGCTCCAGTACCGGTTCGCGATGGCCAAGGCGCTCGACGTGCCCCCGGGCGCCTTCACGCCGCCGCCCAAGGTCGACTCCGCCGTGGTGCGCATGCGCCCGCTCGGCGCCGATCGTCCGCGCGCCCGCGACGAGCCGCTCTTCGCGGCGATCGTGGCCGCCGGCTTCTCCCAGCGGCGCAAGACGCTGCGCAACGCCGCCCGGGGCCAGGTGCCCGAGGCGGCCTACGCGCGCGCGGGCATCGACCCGGGCCGGCGCGGCGAGACCCTGTCGGTCGCCGAGTTCATCGCGCTCGCCGATGCGGCGGGGTCCGCCGGATGAACTCGCTGTCAAGCCCTCGTGTCCTAGGCAACTAGCCAGTACAATCGATCGCTTTCAGCGCATGCGACGATGAAGAACGCCAAGCCCTTCCCGGTCCCCGTCCGCACCTACTACCGGTGCGACAAATGCCCCGCCTATTGCTGCACGTACACCGAAATCGAGGTGACGGCGCGCGACATCGAGCGGCTCGCCAAGCGCTTCGAGCTCTCCTATGCCCAGGCCGAGGAGCGCTTCACCAAGCCCGACGCCAAGGGCAAGGTGCGCATGCTGCGGCACCGCAAGGACAAGATCTTCGACTCGGCGTGCATGTTCCTGGACCAGGAAAAGCGCCGCTGCACGGTCTACGAGGCGCGCCCCGGGGTCTGCCGCAAGTATCCCGACAGCACCCGGTGCGGGTACTACGAGTTCCTCAAGTTCGAGCGCGAGCAGCAGGGCGAGGACGACCTGGTCGCCCTCACCTGAGTTCACCCCGGCGCAGGCCGGGGCCTAATTTCCCCACCTGAGTTCACCCCGGCGCAGGCCGGGGCCTAATTTCCCCACCTGAGTTCACCCCGGCGTAGGCCGGGGCCTAATTTCCCGCGGTGCATTGGCCCCCGGCCTGTGCCGGGGTGACGGTCAGCGCCGCTCGATGAACTCGATCTTGTAGCCGTCGGGATCCTCGACGAAGGCGATCACCGTGGTGCCGTGCTTCATCGGCCCCGCGGGACGGGACACCTTCCCGCCTTTCGCCTTCACCGCCTCGCACGCCCCGGCCGCGTCCGGCACCGACACCGCGAGGTGGCCGAACCCGTTCCCGAGCTCGTAGGACTTGGTATCCCAGTTGTTGGTGAGCTCGATCACCGTGTGATCGGCCTCGTCGCCGTAGCCCACGAAGGCCAGGGTGAAGCGCCCGTCGGGGTAGTCCTTGCGGCGCAGCACCTTCATCCCCAGCACGTCGGTGTAGAAGCGGATCGAGCGATCGAGATCGCCCACGCGAATCATGGTGTGCAGCAGCCGCATGGCAGCCTCCTTGCGCTAGAAAGCCCGATAGAGATGGTCCGTGGCGAAGAGCTCGGCGCGCAGCCGCCGGTAGTCCGGGCACTGGCGCTCGACCTCGGCCCAGAACGCGGCCGAATGGTTCATCTGCC
>Ga0070681_10006269_pt1 | contig 11567 bp, 5 predicted proteins | sample KBSC83BmetaG_FD_65650 | JGI IMG/M metagenome (GOLD analysis project Ga0070681, IMG submission 65650) | Corn rhizosphere microbial communities from Kellogg Biological Station, Michigan, USA - KBS C8-3B metaG | ecosystem: Host-associated > Plants > Roots > Rhizosphere | place: USA: Michigan...
CACATGCGGGTCGGCGGCTGCGCCGGCCTCGGCGCCAAGTATCTGTCGCGTGAGGACTCGGCGGTGGTGGGAATCTTCGGCGCGGGGGGCATGGCGCGCACCTACCTGCTCGCGTTCAGTGAAGTACGCAAGCTCCGCGAAGTGAAAGTATTCAGCCCGACGCGAACAAATCGCGCAGCCTACGCCCGTGAGATGGGCGAGAAGCTCGGCGTCAAAGTTACGCCGGTGGAAAAGAGCGAAGACGCCGTGCGCAGCTGCGATATCGTCGCCACTTGCACGGACTCAATCCAGGTGGTGGTGAACGACCCGGCCTGGATCGCGCCGGGAATGCATCTCACCTGTGTCAAATCGAACGAATGGAATCCGGCGATCCTGCGCCGCGCCGACCTGGTCGTCAAGATGGGCCGCGCGACCAAAAACCTCGACGAAGGCCAGATGCGCATCGGCGGCGAAGCCTCGGTAGTCGCCGGCAACGCCGAAGAGATCAAACGAATCGCCAATCCGAAAGTCGATATTTTCTCCCAGGATTTTCCGCTGCTCACCGACGTCATGTCGGGCAAGCTCAAAGGCCGCACCGATAGAAATCAGATCACCTTCTTCGCCAACAGCGGCACTCAGGGATTGCAGTTCGCGTCCACCGCGGGCTATGTGGTGCGCGAGGCCAAACGCCGCGGCCTGGGCCAGGAAATTCCCACCAATTGGTTTTTGCAGGATATTCGAGACTGACGAGCACGCGCTATATCAGGTCGGCACCCCGCATCTGGATCGAGCGATTGCGGTCGACGGAAACGGCTATCGATTCGGCCCAACTGGCAGCCGTTCTCGTCTCGGCAGATTTGGAATACTCCGCGCAGCGCTCGGACCCGCTGCGACAATTTGTCCAGGTGCAGAAGATCGGGAAGAGGCCATTTCGATTTTCTTGAAATAGTCCAGGGCAAGTTCTACCGTGGCACTTCCTTTTGTGAAGACGACTTTCTTGTCCGCAATCTCCGAAAGTGTAAATCCCTCGAAGTCATCGCCGACTTTCATGCGCAGCGATATGGGGCTTCTCGCCTGATTAGGCGTGCCCCGGCTTGAATCGCCAGGATCGTGTAGAATTGCCGTTCGATTTTGGGGAAATATAATCGTTCCGACAAGAACCATGTTCTGGACCCTCTGAAAGGCCTGCGCACTGGCTTCCGAATCACGACTCGCGCCTGCACCCCGTTCCGGATCGAAGAGATTCTTGTTGATGATCATTTCTGTGCTTGGGGTTGGCAATGTGGTCCTAGCTCGGCCCACGGGTGCATCAGCACTCTGCGCACGGGAGAGAGGCATTGGTGGCGCCAAATCTACCGGTTCCAATTGCCAAAACTTATAGATCTGCCATCCCACCAGTACGATACTAATAGACAGGAAAACAGTGAATAGCGCTTCGCGGCTAGGAATGTTTATTTGCCCTCTCCTGGTTGTTCCTATAGGCAGAACCGTTACCCCTTCATTTGGTAGCGTGCTAAAGTTTCTCTAGCACGGCTTGACCGAGAGTGATGGTTCGGGTTGACCCAGGGGCGTCCCAATCGGCCGTTACTGTAAGCACCTGAGTCACTGTAGAATCGACACTTGCACTCCCCTGCGCAATGTTTGTGCCCCAGGTGGTTGCGTGAAAGACGGCGGTACCGAGTTGGGCATTGGTCGCGCCATCAGCCGCAAGGACAAAGGTAATGGGGCCTTTGCCATTCATAATGCCGCTCCCGCTCTCATTTAAAAAATCCATCGAGCCGATCGTTGTTCCACCAAATTTAAATCTCAAGACACAGTCTGAGCCGTTGGGCACATCGAAGTCGGTAATCTGTATCGTCAGCCGAAGCACATTATTGGTCCCCAGAGTACCGCCCGGAACCGAAAACGAGTAGAGAGCTGTCTCCGCCGAAGTGCTGACCACGGTGGTATTTGCCGTCACCTTGTTGATCGCTGTCGTAGCGCCGCTGCCGGGAAGGTTTGTCAATTGTGAACCGTCGCCGCGGAACCCAGTCGCGTTGACGGTTCCGCTTACATCCAATGTATAACCAGGGCTGGTCGTACCCACCCCTACCCGGCCCGTTGAGGGCTGCACCGTCAGGGGGGAGCTTTGAGCCCAAGTTTCCCGCGGGTAGAAGAACACCATTCCTAAAATCGCAATAGCGATTGCAGCCATCCATAAATCCATATCCGTTTTCACGCTCTTATTTTCTGCTAGATGCGTTAAGCTCATAGCCCCTCCCTGTAGTAAGATTCCAAAGCGCGCCGGAATGTTTATCCTAACGAAGCGTGGCTTTTACGATATCGACCAATATTGCCTTGATGTCGGCGGACACGGTCAAGCCGTTGATTCGTGCGATCAGATCATTATTCCGCTCGTCGGCGAAGGCCTTGGTTAGCTCATCCTTCGGCCGAAGTACGATTGCACCGGAAGCATCTCGCCGATACTTTTTTACATTCTCACCCTCGGGTATCAGAGCCGCAGGAAAATCCATGTGGTCGAAGTACCGAGTGTCGTACTGGAGATTTTTATCACCCGCATCTACGACATTCCCGGTAGCCTTTTCGATCACGATACGCTGCTGGGCAATGGCCGCGGCCGGGAATAGACCACTACCAACTAAAACGACGATGGCTCCCACAATTCCTGCAATGATCCACTGGGCTTGGGCAGCCTTTTCCTCCCGTACTCTTTTACAAGCGCCGCGATCGATCATCATCGTGAGTCTCCTTTTTGTTGCTAGTTGGTTTTAATGGCGGTCAAAGCGCTCAGTCCAGGTTGATGCTTCGCGTATTCTCCGTAGCACCGTCAATGATTGTTGAGATATCAAAGCCGGACCCCAAATGCTCCCACACAAATGCTCCCACAGTTCACTCGCTGTCAGCTCTTGTTTCTTTCCTCGACATTCTGTGCGATACGGGATTTACCACTCTTTGCAAGGATGAATCGAAAAATAACAATTGATATTACTGGCATCAAAACGAGAGCCAACTCCTCAAAAAAATTCTGACCAGGTGAGTCGAGCCATCTATGAATGAAAAAACTACTAACAATCCAAATTACGATGAGCGATAAGAGATAAAAACCACCGCATTTCAATCGGTCTCGTACTACGCTTCGACGTGCCACGAAAATTATGAGCAGGAGGACGAGCTGAAAGGCAAGGATTGCACCAGTTATGAAAAAAACAGCAGGATCTCCACACGCAAAAGCAGACTCAGGTGCCAGAAAGACAAGTAGAGCAAGTACTAAACCAATCATGGCTAATAGGACTGGCAATTCATGTTTTGGGTTCATTGACAGTTCTTTCTTCGCATGTTTTATTGCGCTCTGAATGGTGCAAAGAGATCACCGGCTGGCAATGTTCCATTCCGATACCATCGATACGCACGTTCCGTAATTCTAAAAAGCGCGCTATTATCTCCTGGATAAAGTCGCTCTGGCCATACGTGTGACAACTCCTGAGGCAAACTTTCTAAACCCGTCCAGACTTGGAAGCCAATATGACTAGGTGAAGTCGAATCCTGCAATGTGTGCAGCCCGAGTCCGAACTCGAATAAGGACCGATTCATATCCCCCTCGGCGCGATAGAACCATGCTAGTTCGAACTTCCCGCGAACAAAATCATTTGCTAACTGGGACGCGTCTACAACCAGTTGATCGGAATTCCTCATTGCATGTAAGTAAGACCATTGACCCCTTTGATATTGTGTGCTGTCGATCAAATCGTTTGCTGAATTGATTATCCCGATTTGTTGGGGCGTTAGGTCTCCGAACCGACCTATCGCGCGCCGGGTAGCTTCTTGATGGACACGGTAGTCACCACCGAAGCGAATTTGGGATCCCCAAGCATAATCATTTCCAGGTTCTGTCGTTCCCCCGGCCACACTCGCGGCTGTGCTCCCAAGCAACTGGCTAGCTATTTGTGCTCCGTTTCCTTTTGCAAAGCCCAAACCGCCTTGAGTAACATATACCGCTCCCATGGGATTACCGGAAAGCATCATCGCTACACCGCCGAAGATAGTAAATCCTGCATTCACTTTCTTCGGTATTTTCGACAAAAGAAAGCCCCATGGATCGGTGGCAGCAGTGAGTTTGGCCGCAATGCTCGCTTTGAAGATGAGCGAGAAAATAAGCCCGAAGAAGTGTCCGCTGGGATCGACGTACTTCTGCGGGTTGTTGATCGTGTAGCTGTAGCGATTGAGGTTTTGCGGGTTGGCCGGTTCCTGGACAAAGGTGTCGGGCGAGACAAACCGCGCCAGGTCGGGGTCGTAGTAGCGGGCGCCGTAGTAGTACAGGCCGGACTCGGCGTCGAGTTCCTTGCCGTTGAACCGTCTCGTCTTTTCCGCGTTTCCTTCGGACCGGCTCACTTTGCCCCACGGGTCATATTCATCGAGCTGAACGATGCCGGCGAACATGTCCGTGATAAGGTTAACTCCTCCCTGATGATCGTTATGATAAAAGCGGATGTCGCCGCCGATTTTGGCTGCAAGCGTCTCGTTGCCCACTCGGATATATTTCTTGACGATACTCCCTTCGATCTCGTAGCCGGCGAACGGGAAATAGGTCGTACTGCCGGAGGCGGTCTTTTTGATCCTCGTACCCGTGTGGTCGTAGACGCTGCCGACGCTGCCACCGGGCGCGCTCAGATCCTGTAAACGGTTTTCCACGTTCCAAATGAAACTCCGCCCCGCGCCGCTAAGCGTATTTCCGTTGGCGTCGTATGTGTACGTACGGCCGTCGGAGGTGGCAGCCACCGCAGACGGATGGATTGCGCCGGTGCAATTTTGAGGAGCCGCCGGTTGAGTAGGGTGGTTGCAATAGTAAAAGAGGACATTGGCTTTGCTCAGAACGTTGCCGATGGGGTCGTAGGCGTAGTTGTGGGTGACTTCCGCGAGCGACGGACCGAAGTTGCCAGTTGCCTGGGTGAGGCGGTTGAGATCGTCGTAGGCGAATTCCCGGCTGCCCGTCCAGAGCATATCGGTGACCGTATTGACGTTACCGCCATTATCGTACGTGTAATTAAGATCCTGGTAGACGCTAGTGCTGCCGGCGCCCGTGTGAATATAGCCCAGGGTCGCTTGAAATTGATAGCCGCTCGGCGATCCGGCAGATGTCGAAAGGAGATAATCGCCGGTCGTCGAGTTGAAATGGCGATAGAGAGCGGTCAATCCGGAGCCGCCAATCGTATGGATATAACCGAGAACGCCATCGCTTGAGAAACCCGATGGCGCATCACTCACGATCGAGTAATAATAGTGATTCGTGGCCGAGTTCACAAACCTGTAAAGCGGTGTAGTACCCGCATTTGCGGCTTGATCGATATAGCCGGTTGTTCCGTCCGACGTGTACCCGTCCGGAGCCGGCCCCGGGGCCAAATAAAGATGGGCCGTATGGTTCGCGGCTGGAGGAGTGCTAGTCCATAGGTACGCGGATGGCGCGCCGGAGAGCCCCTGCAGGAGCAGACCGTTGCTTTGAATGAAAGGCGCACTGGAGCTGGGAACGTCGGGTGCAGCGGTGGCCAAGTAGCCGACCGGGCTCCCGTTGACATCAAGACTCAAGCCCCATCCAGAGCATCCGCCGGACAGAAGATAGCAGGTACTCCGATATACAGGCACGGTGCCGACGCCGCCCGAGGTGGAGAGGTAGCCAATCGCGCCACCCACTCCCGACTCGAGCAGGCTGTCGCCGCCGACGCAGGTCCCGGAGCCGTTGGCCACGCAGACGCCGCCGCGATAGAGACTCACAAAGCTCCCGGGCGAGGTTGTCCACGAGCGCACCCAACTCGTAAGCGCGTTCACATTATGCGTGCCGCCGTTGAAGGTAGTGAGGCGGTGAGTGAGCCGATAACTCGGCGTCGCATCCGTATCGTCGTAGGTAAAACCGCTTGTAATGCCATTCGCGTAAACCACGGCAGTCCGCTGTGCGCGAGCGTTGTAGCTGATCGAATTGACGTAGCCGGGCACCGAGCCGAGCCAGCCCGCGCTATTATACATATAGGTGATCGTGTCCGAGTCGGGAAAGGTTTCGCTTTTGACCCGATTCAGAGCGTCATATATCTGAGTCAACTCGTAGTTCTGGCCGTCGATAACCCGCCGCGTCTGAGTGGTTCGGCCGAGCGCATCATAGGCAAGAATTCGGCTCTCTGCGTTCGTGACTTTGTCCAATATTTTGGTGACTCGGCCTTTGGAGAAGGGAACGGCAGGGTCGTCATAAGTCCACTCGAAAAGATTGGCGACGGTCAAGAGACAATTCTGCGTCTGGCCTTGCTTTTTAAGGACTGACCGCCCGAGCGCGTCGTACTGAAAGCAGAGCGTTTGATTCTTCGCGTCGGTCTGGCTATCGAGATCGCCGGCCCTGGTGTAAGTGTAGCTCCAAGTTCCCATATTGGGGTCTTGCATCGATGTTTTTCGACCGCCGACGTCGTAATTCATCGTTGTCACGTGGTTGAGCTGGTTGGTGACGGTCTTCAGCGCCCCTGCGGCGTCGTAAGTGTAGTTTGTCGTGTAGGTCTGAGAGGCGTTCTTTTCCTGAACCTGAGAGAGCCGTCCATGAGCGTCGAGCAGGTTGATCTTTACTTTGCCCCGCTCATCCGTGATCGTGACCTGTCCCGGAGCGTATAGTTTGGTTACGCTGGTCCCGTCTGCGTGCAGCACCTGGGTATCCCGACCGCGCGCGTCGTAGGTAATCGTTTCCCATTTCAAAGCCTCGCTTGCGAATCGCGGCGTCGATTTCTGGACGACAAGACCTCTGGAATCGTAAACTGTTTGACTTAGAATCGGAGACCCGGTAGGCCCATCGCTCGACGTCAAGTCAACCCGGCCAAAACCGTCGAAATAGTGCTCTGTCTTTAGCACTCCAGACTGGCCGTGCTCCACGGTTTTTGAGATTACGACACGCTGAGCGTCGACTGTCCCCCACTGGAGATAGGAGTAAGATTCCGTTCCATTCGGCGAACCCTGCTGGTAGTCAATGTGGTTGGTGACTTTTTTGGGTCGGCCGAATTCATCGTACTCGAATCGCGTCACCGCCAGGTTGGGATCGGTCTTGGTTTTGATCCCGCCGTGCTCAGGAAAGTACTCGTAGGTCGTTTCGAAGTTCGGGCTGGAAAGATTGCTGCAGGCCCGCACGGAAGTGGGATAGGTCCGGTTCGTAGTGTCGAACGCGGTTGTGGTTGTGCAGTTTCGCGGGTCCGTGGCCGTGGTTCGATTGCCGAAGGCATCGTAGTCATAGAGAAAGACCGCATTGCTTGCGCTCCCCGGCGCGTTGTTGTTCGGATCGAGCCTAATCTCCTCCTTTGTCACCAGCCCAAAACTTCCCAGCGTTCCGTGGCTGCTATTATTCCCGTCATAGAAGAGCCATTTCTGACGTTGAACCACGCCCCCGGCTCCAGTTCCTTGCCGCAAGATCTGCGTTTTTGGCTTAAACAGCCAATTCGTCCCGTCTGTCGCCCATTCGGTTTCTTCCTCGTATTCGTCCCCCGAGGAATTCACGATGCCTTCGTGAACCGTAATCCGCAAATTGCCATAGTTGTCGTAGGTAAAGTTCTTGCCTGTTAATCGGCCGCTTGCCTGTCCGTCCAGCTCTTCGGTTTCAATGCGATTGAGCAAGACGCGTTTCACCCCGTGATTGGAGTTGGGGAAAGAAGGATCGCTGACAGCGTAGGTATTCACGATGTCAACGACAAAATCTCCGTTCGCTTTCTTGGTTTCTTGATTGCTCGCTAATCCGGTGAGCGGAAAGAGCTGATTGGAGTAAACGATGTTTGTTGCCTGGGCCGACGTGTCAAACGTCTCCATGACCCTGTAGCCAAGCCAGCCGCGGCCCAGCAAATTGATTTTTGCCCCACGGTACGAATACGCATACGGATATGTGTTATCCGAATCGCTGACCGTCAGGTTGGAGACGACATAGGTCGCCACTTGGATGTCGATGTTCGGATAACTGCCAAGGTACTGCGCCTGGTCTTCTTTTGCGTAGACTGAAGCGTCCGTAATCGATTTGTATGTGATATCGTTTTTCCCCTGAAATGGATTTGTTACCCGTGTCATCAGATCGGGGTAGGGACCGTCTGAGAGATAAGTGTATAACACTCCTCCCGCGGACGATGCCCAATCCGATTTGCCGTAGCCTTTGTAGTCCGCGGCCCACACTTTATCAGCGGTGAATTGAGAGTTGACGAAATCGTAGGGGACTTTCTCGTATCGACCGTCTCCCAGAGAAAAATAAGTGTAGAGAATACCGTTTTCTCTCGACGCTAGATCGGATTTGCCGTCGCCGTTGTAGTCGACGGCCCAGACATAGTTCGCTTCGAAATTGGAGTTAGGAAAGTCGAAATCGGCCTTTTTGTAATTGCCATCGCCCTTTGAAAAATAGGTGTAAAGGATGCCTCCTTCTGCCGTAGCCAAATCGGTTTTGCCGTCTCCGTTAAAATCGCCTGCCCAGACATGACCGGGGGTAAAGTTACCGTTCGGATAATCGAATCCGGTCTCCGGAATCTTTCTATAGGTGCCGTCGCCGCTTGAAAGATACGTGTACAATTTGCCGTTTTCCGCCGTGGCTAGATCCGTGCGTCCGTCGCCATCATAGTCACCTGGCCACACGTAACCAGGTGAGAAATTCCCGTTCGGGTAATCATATCCTCCGGAAGGCAGCTCCGTATAGGTTCCGTCACCGTTCGAGAAATATGTGTATAATTTACCATTTTCCGTTGTGGCCAAATCAATCCGGCCATCACCGTTGTAATCTCCGGTCCATACGTAACCGATCGTAAAATTGCCATTGGGATAGTTGTAACCGAGCGATTGCGCCAGGGTGTATGTTCCATTGAATCCATTGCAATTTGAAAGATAGGTATAGAGTTTTCCTGATTCCGCTGTTGCTAAATCTGTGCACCCGTCCCCGTTGTAGTCGCCGGGCCAAACATGGGGCGCATTAAACTTTCCGTTGGGATAGTCGAATGGTGTCTGCAGGCTGTATGTACCGTTGCCATTTGAGAGGTAGGTGTACAGGTGACCATCCGCAGCGGTCGCCAAGTCCATTTTCCCATCGCCGTTGTAATCGCCGATCCATACGTAGTTAGACGAAAAATTCCCGTTGGGATAATTGAACGAAACGGGTGTGTAACTCCCGCTCCCTCCTTCTTGCCAGTCAAAGACATGCGCAGGCATGCAACTTGCCCCAGAGCATTCCTGGATGCTTTTCAGTCGGCTGCGTTTGGTCGATGTCCCATACTCGTATTGCAATGCGTAGTCACGTATCGGTGTTTCGTCGAGGTAAGTCGTCACATGGGTGATGAGCTCGTTTGTTTTGACCAGGGACCCTCCCACATACATGGGCCAGACATCCGTTCGGGAGACTGCGGTGAAGCGTACTGAACGGTGGGCGGTCAAGCCGCTGGCGTTAGAGGTATAGTCAATCCGGGCCGGCCGGTAGTATCCTTCCGCTCGAATATTCTCGTAGGTGATCGTGAGGTAATTGCCTTTTCTGTCGCTCAGCTTGTTTAGCGCCCAGACACGAACGACGTTTTTGTTAAGATTCTCGGCAAGAATAGCCGACGAGGTCGAGTTACCGAACTCCATCGTTATGCCGTCTTTGGTTTGCGCGATAAAATACTGAGGACCGTCTCCCGTCACACCGTAGGAGACTATCCGGACAAATTTATCTACTTCGGTGTGATACTCGGTACCGTTCGCGCCATAGGTGCCGGGCCCGCCATTAACGTTGCCGACCGCCATCAGGCGAGCGCCGTCCATGCAAAAACGATCGTTCGCATCCAAGTTGATCCCGCCCACGATCCCATCCTGGGCAATAGTCTTTGCGCACCGATCAATCACTGGAAGCCCGCTAATCGACCATCCCATACCGAGCAGACCGTTTCCCCCTTGACTACTGTAGGCAAACGCGAGATTGGGTTGGACGCCATTCGTTCCAGGCGGCGCGATAATGGGAATGGTGTATGTAGCGGCGCCGTTGTTATCGACTTTAACGAAACCCGGCTGGCGTCCATCGAGGCCTGGGATTTTTCCATCGGCGAAAGCGGATTGTGGGTATTCCGAGATCCCGAACAATGTGGTCCAGAACATCAGACAAAGTGACGCACGGTATAATAGTTTACTTGCACCACTCTCTGGGGTCAGAAACCTTGCGTTCATTAAGCCCCTCCGCACGCTTGCAAAATCACCGTTGGTATCGCCACGGAATTGGACCGATTCTATTCTTCTCAAGGGCCTCACTGTTTGGTCTGACGCGCAAATAGAGAAATTCACGCTTCACATTAACGGAGGCTTCTACACCTCAGTTAATCTTTTTGTCCAATATAATTTTGTTATGAGCTCATACCGTCTTGTTATGAGTTTGGGACTAAACGAAGACTGCGGTGGTACACGGGCGCAAAATTGTGTATTTACTCTAGACCGGAAGACAACGGGACTAAGCGCTCTTATATGCATAGCAGTGATCACATTGTGGACAGGACTGTATACGCTGTGCACATGCATTCTGCCTTAACCGCGAAGTAACTGACGCGCAGGTTTTGACATATCACGCGGTTAACAAGTTGGGCGCGCTCAATGTGTGTTGGTATAGCCCGTGCGTTCAGGTAAGCCGTGTTTGCGGAACGTTGGGGAGTTTGAACCGACGAGTTATTGCTTCGTGGAGAGGAATCGGGGATGGATCTCGATATGGATCGCGTTCGTTTGTTCATTGCGGCTGCTCGGCATCTAAACGTGTCTCGCGCTGCCCGCGAGCGTAACATTAGTCAGCCTGCGGCGACCCGCCATCTCAAAATTTTGCAACGAGATCTGGGGGCAATGCTTTACGCGAAGACGGGCCACGGAATTGTCTTAACGGATGTGGGAAGGACCTTTTATAAAGATGCCCTTGTGGCCTTATCAAATGTCGAAGAAGTACTAAAGAAGTACGGAAAGCAAAACCTTGCAACCCTCACGATTGCCGCCAGTCACCGACCGTCGAAATATCTCCCACCGGTAATATCTGAATTCGGAAAAAGGCATCCCCAGGTTATCGTGTCCGTTAAGACTCACAGCAGTGCCGACATTGAAAAACTCTTGCTGAACGGCGGGATCGATCTCGCGATCGTGACAAACCCGGCGGTCTCCGAATCCTCGTTTGTCAGCGATGCATACTGCCGAGAACCACTCATGGCGTTCGTTGCCGCTAATCATCCACTGGCACAAATAAAAACAATGAAGCCCTTAGTTACTGGACCTATTCCGGTTATCTTAAAGCCGAGAGGCGAGGGCGAAAACCTCACAGAAGCGCAGCTGAAAGCGCTTACGAAGCGAGGATTTCAATTCAGAATTGTGGCGCAGTGCGATTCTCCCGCGATGGTAAAAGGGCTGGTGCGTTGCGGAATGGGGGTAGGTTTTTTGTATTATGACTCGATCAAGCGAGGGATCGAGAGCGGCTCTTTTAAGATTATTGAGTTTCCGGGAATGAAGCTCGTGGGAGAAAATCGAATTGTCTATCCCAAAGACAAGCCGTTATCTCCACTGGTGAAGGAGTTTCTCAGTCTTTTACGCGCTGCGCTAGAAAAGCCTGTCCTTGC
>Ga0070681_10006272_pt1 | contig 11563 bp, 12 predicted proteins | sample KBSC83BmetaG_FD_65650 | JGI IMG/M metagenome (GOLD analysis project Ga0070681, IMG submission 65650) | Corn rhizosphere microbial communities from Kellogg Biological Station, Michigan, USA - KBS C8-3B metaG | ecosystem: Host-associated > Plants > Roots > Rhizosphere | place: USA: Michigan...
CGGCGGCGTCGGCGGCATTAGCTGCGTCGGCGGCGTCAGCGGCGTTGGCGGCGTCAGCGCAGGCGTGATCGTCCAGGAGGGCCTCAGCGGCTCGGTTGCAGCCGGAGCCTGTGGCGCAGGTTCCGAGGCGGGGCTGGCGCGCGCGACCGGCGGCGGCTCCTCCACCTCCCGACGCAGCCGCGCAACGATTTTGCTCAACGAGCCGAGCGCATCCTCGGTCCGGCTGAGCCTCTGGCGGAGGAACCAGACCTCCGCGAGCGCGAGCCCAAGGCCCGCGCCCAGCAACGCATCGAGTCCACTGCGTTCATCCGAGAGAGCGAATCCCAGGAGGGCCCCGAGAACCGCCAGCACGAACCGCATAAATGGCTTCCCCGCACAGCTCAAGCTGCAACCACCAGCTTATCAGGGTACGGGCGCGTTGGAACGCGGCTGACGGCCATGCGTTACTGCCCAGTCGGGGATCGCGCAAGCCACGCGGGAATTCCCGGCGCAGGAGCCCACGCACGTGGTGGCGGACAGGATTCATCTGGGTTGTGGCACCGACATCCTGCCGGGATGGATCAATGTCGACGGGGCGGAGATTCCCGGAGTCGATGTGATCCACGACCTGACCGTGTTCCCGTGGCCCTTCGAGTCCAATCGCTTTCACGAAGTGCGCATGGTTCACGTCCTCGAGCACCTTCCCGACACGGTTCGGACCTTGGAGGAGATCCATCGGATCTGCGCGCCAGCGGCACAGGTGATCGTGCACGTACCGTACTGGAACTCACGCGACATGATGACGGACCCGACGCACAAGCGGTCATTCAGCGAGTATTCGTTCGACTACTTCGATCCAAGCAGACCCTACTGCAAGGAACGGCCCTACTACTCCACGGCTCGCTTCCAGGTGGAGAACAAGGACTACTTCGTGAAGCTCGGCTCCTACAAGAAGGTGAGCGCGCCCTGGGCAAAGACAGTGCTGGAGATCGGTGCCCGCCATTTCTGCGGAGTCATCTGGGCGATGGAGGTATCCTTGCGTGCGTTAAAGGACACAAGCGTCGTCGCGTGATCATCATCAGAGCCGTCAAGGCGAATATCACCCAGCTCACGGTCGATGCGATCGTGAACGCTGCCAACTCCAGTTTGCTGGGCGGCGGCGGTGTCGACGGCGCAATCCACGACGCCGCCGGACCTGAGTTGCTGGCAGCTTGCCGCAAACTTCACGGATGCAACACGGGCGATGCGAAGCTCACCCCGGGTTTCAAGCTACCCGCAAAATATGTGATCCACACCGTCGGGCCTGTCTGGTACGGCGGAGCGCGCAACGAGCGACAGCAGCTCGCCTCCTGCTATCGCCGCTCGCTGGAGGTTGGTGCGGAGCGCGGTGTCGCTTCGATCGCTTTCCCCAGCATCAGCACCGGCGCGTACGGTTTCCCGCCAGGGCTTGCAGCACCGATTGCGATCTCGACCGTGAAAGGCTCGGTCGAAGGGCAATCGGCACTGCGCGAGGTCATCTTCTGCAACTACTCGCACGGGGACTACGACCGCTACTGCGAGCTGTTGGGGCAGTCGCCCTAGGGCATGGAATTTCGGCCTAGAATTTCCCGTTCTGAAAGTCCTGAAACGCCTGCATCAATTCCTGCTGGGTGTTCATCACGAACGGGCCGTACTTGGCCACCGGCTCACGAAGCGGACGACCGGCGACCAGGATCGCGCGGGCGCCGCCCTCGGCCCCGGCCGTGATCCCTTCTATTCTCACCTCGGTTCCTTCGCCCAGCACCGCCAGCTCTTGAGCCTTCACCGGCTGGGTACCAACACGCACGCTACCTTCGAACACGTACAGGAAGGCCGAATGCCCGTCGGGCAGAAGATGCGTAAAAGCAGCCCCGGGAGCCACCTCGACATCCAGATAAGTCGGGTCCGTCGCAGGCTGGGAGATCGGTCCCTGTGTGCCGTCCACGCGACCCGCGATAACCTTCACGTGCACCCCTTCACTCGGGCCGGTGGTCGGAATGCGGTCTGGGCCGAACTCCTGATAGCGGGGCGCCGTCATTTTTTCGCGCGCAGGCAAATTGAGCCACAGCTGGAAGCCGCGCATGCGGCCCTCCTCCTGCTCCGGCATCTCCGAATGGATGAGTCCGCGGCCGGCCGTCATCCATTGCACGCTTCCAGGAACGAGCACGCCCTCGTTGCCGTGATTGTCGCGGTGACGCATGCGGCCATCGAGCATGTACGTAACGGTCTCGAAGCCGCGATGAGGGTGATCCGGAAAGCCCGCGATGTAGTCCTCGCGACGATCCGTACCGAACTCGTCCAGCATGAGGAAAGGATCCAGATCAGGCAGCTGCGGCTGGCCGATGACGCGTGTGAGCTTGACGCCGGCCCCGTCCGAGGTGGGCATGCCGCGCACGATGCGCTCAACTCTCCGCGCTACCTGCTTCATCGCCGTATTCATCGCATTGACCTCATTTTGTCTAAGCCGCCTGTCGCGCAGAGCCCTCGATCACGGCCAGCGCGGAGGCGATTCCCGTGCGTCGGTGTTCCGGCGAAAGCGCCAGGCCCTCAGCACGTACGAACGTGACAGAGTCGATTCCGAGGAAGCCGAACAGGAACTTCAGGTACGACTCCGCGAACTCACCCGGCGCGTCCGGCGCATACACGCCTCCGCGCGAGATGCCGACGATAACCTGCTTCCCACCCGCCAGTCCCTTCGGGCCCGATTCCGTGTAGCGGAACGTCTCGCCCGCCACCGTAACTCGGTCGATCCAAGCCTTTAATTGGGACGGAATCGAAAAGTTGTACATCGGCGCCCCGATGACGATCACGTCCGCATCCAGAAAATCCTGGAGGACCGCAGCGTTGCGGCCACTCTCGTCCGTGACTGTGAAGTGCGGGAGGGCCTCGGCCGCGAGGTCGAGATACTTCACCTGGAGGCCAGGATGCCGGTCGCGCCAGCGGGCGACGATCTCACCGGTCAGCTTCCGGCTGGCCGAGGTCTCGCCGAGGATGCTCGAGTCGATGTGGAGGAGTTTCATGGCCTAGAAGGTAATCCATAGAACGATGATTGATAATCGGGCTCCAGCGGAACATATTGTTCTATATTTGGATTCAATGGAGGCATTCGGGTGCAGCCGCTCGAGGAGTTCTACTACTTCGCCCAGGTTGTCGAGCACGGCGGGTATGCCAAGGCCGCACGGGCGCTGGCTATCCCCAAATCCCGCCTGTCGCGGCACGTGGCTGCGCTGGAGGCGAGGCTCAACGTCCGCTTGCTCCAGCGATCGACACGACGATTCGCAGTTACAGAGGTCGGCCACGATGTGCACCGCCACGCAATGGCGATGCTCGCGGAGGCAGACGCCGCGCTACAGGTGGTCGAGTTTGCGCGAGCCGAGCCCCGCGGCGTGGTGCGCGTCAGCTGTCCCGTCGCAATGGCGCAATGGATCCTTTCCGGAATTCTTCCCGAGTTCCTCGAGCGGTACCGGGAAGTTCGCATCCAGATGCACGTCAGCAATCGCCGAGTCGACGTGTTGAACGAAGGCTTCGACGTCGCGCTCCGAGTGCGGACACATCCCAGCGGTGAGGACGGTCTGGTGATGCGCAGTTTCGGAGAGAGCGCCGAGCTGTTGGTTGCCAGTCCTGAGTACCTGGATCGCGTGGGACGTCCGGACGAACCCGCACAGCTCGCGCAACTCGACACGCTGGCCTTCGACTCCGAAGCCGACCGTCAGACGTGGGAGTTGCGCGGTCCCGACGATCGGATCGCTCGAGTCGAAGTGGCCCCTCGACTGATTTGCCACGACTTCGTCGTGCTGCGCGCCGCCGTACTCGCCGGCTCAGGCGTCGTCAGGCTGCCCGAAAGCGCCGTGCGCTCCGATCTGACGGAGGGCAAGCTGGAGCAAGTGCTGCCGCAGTGGCGCACGCCCCTCGGGATCTCGCACCTCGTCTTTCCGACGCGGCGCGGACTGCTCCCCGCCGTGCGGGCCTTCATCGACTTCCTGGCCGCGAAGGTGCCTGCCGCTATCTGACCGTCAACGCGGCCTTCTGCCGGATGTCCTCGCTGGAGGCCCCGATCTGCACTTCATAACGACCCGCATCGACAACGTAGGCTTTCTGCTGCGGATCGTAGCGAGTCGCATCGCGGCTGGGCGTCAGCGTGAACGAGACCTCCTGCTCCTGCCCTGGAGTCAGAGTGACACGCCGGAACCCACGCAACTCCTTTCGCGGCCGCGGATAGCGGCTATCGGGCGGCTTCACATACAGCTGCACGACCTCATCGCCCACGCGAGGACCGACATTCTTGACGCGAACCGATGCCTGCACAGTACCGTCGCGCGCTACGTTCGCGCGATCGAGCGACAAGTGGGAGTACTGGAATCGCGTGTACGACAGGCCGTAACCGAATGGGTAGAGCGGCTCGCCCTCGAAGTAGCGATAGGTCCTTCCCTTCATGCTGTAGTCGTCGAAGGCCGGCAGCTTCTCCGACGCTTTGTAGAACGTCACGGGAAGACGACCCGCCGGATTGAAGTCTCCGAACAGCACGTCCGCGACCGCGCTGCCCCCGCGCTGGCCCGGATACCAAGCCACCAGGATCGCGGGTATATGAGCCTTCGCCCAGTCGACGGCCAGCGCCGAGCCCGTGGTGAGTACCAGAACGACAGGCTTGCCGAGAGACTGCAGCGCCTCCAGCAACTTCTCCTGAGGGCCCGGCAGGCGCAGATCCGTACGATCCCCGCCCGCGAAACCGGGATAGGTGACCTGCATCTGCTCGCCTTCGACATCGGCTGTCAGTCCTCCCACGAAAATGATGACGTCGGACTTGCGTGCTACATCGAGCGCTTCTTCGAATAGTGGCTTGAATCCCGGAAGCTTCCACGCCAGACGCACTTCTGCATCGCGCGTTTCCTGGAAGTACTCGAGGCGGATGTTGTGGGCTTTACCTGCCTCGAGATCGAGCGACACGCTCTTGCTCTGGAGGCGCGGAGTCGTATGCCATTCGTCCAGCATCAGGCGGTCATCGAGGTACAGACGGAAACCGTCGTCCGCACCGACTTGCAGCTCGTAGCGGCCCGAGACAGGAGGCACCACCTGCCCGCTCCAGCGGACACAGAAGTACTCCGGCCCGATCGATCGCCCCGGGTTGAGCTCGCCGCGCTTCACCAGATCCTCGGTCGGTGAGACACGGTCCCACCGGAAGGCCACGCGAGGATCCACGCGTATCAGGCTCGGCTCTCCGGTGAACTCGCGACCGCGAAAGTACTCTCCCTTGAGACCCTGCTCGGAGCTGCCGGCGGCCGGCCGCAGATACGTCGGCTCGATGACGGGCACACCACGCGGATCTTCCCGCCCCTCGACCAGATCTGCGCCGCGTGCATAGGAGACTTTGGTGTTGGGATCGACGGCCTGCCGAACGCCGTTCAGCACGGTCACCGGCGCAGCGGGTGTTCCGTAGTAGTTGGCGAGGAGTGACATGATCTCGTCGGCCGTCGGGCCGATCACGGCGATCGAGCGCAAGTTGCGCGACAGCGGCAGCGTATTGTGCTCATTCTTCAGCAGCACGATCGAGGATTGGGCAGCCCGGCGCGCCAGGCGGTCGTGCTCCGGAGATTGATTGACCGAGTAGGGAATCTGCCTCCACCGAACGCGCTCCGGCGGATCGAGCATGCCGAGCCGGAACCGGGCCAGCATCAGGCGCCGCGCCGCGATGTCGACCTCGGACTCGCTCACCAACCCCTGACGCACGGCTCCGACCAGCGCCGCATAGGTCTTGCCGCAATCGAGGTCGAGGCCGCTGCGTAACGCGAGCGCGGAGGCTTCCTCGGCGGTGGCCACGATCTTGTGCTGGCGAAAGATGTCCTCGACCGCGTCGCAATCGGACACCACGTAACCCTTGAAACCCCACTCCTTGCGCAAAATTTCTTCCAGCAAGCGCGGGCTCGCGGACGCGGACTCGCCGTTGACGCGGTTGTAGGCACCCATCACCGACGCGACATGACCCTGTTCGACGAGCGCCCGGAACGCCGGCAGATAGGTCTCGTGCAGATCGATCTCGGAAGGATGAACGTCGAAATGGTGACGCTCCGGCTCCGGCCCGCTATGCACCGCGTAGTGCTTGGCTGTGGCAACGAGCTTGAGATATCGCGGGTCATCGCCCTGCATGCCCTTCACGAACTCCACACCGATGCTGGCCGTCAGGTACGGATCCTCACCGTAGGTTTCCTGACCGCGTCCCCAGCGCGGATCTCTAAAAATGTTGATGTTGGGAGACCAGAAGGTGAGCCCCTGATAGCGCGCATGCTGGTCGTGCCGGAAGGCTTCCTCATGCTTGGCGCGCGCTTCATCGCTGATGGCCGTCGCCTCTTCCGCCATGAGCTTCGGGTCGAACGTGGCGGCCAGTCCGATCGCCTGCGGGAACACGGTTGCAGGACCTCCGCGAGCGACTCCGTGCAGAGCCTCATTCCACCATTCATAAGGTTTCACATCGAGTCGCGGGATGCCGGGCGCATCGTTCTGCAACTGCGACACCTTCTCTTCGAGCGTCATTCGCGACACGAGATCGGCGGCGCGCTCCTCGAAGCTGCGCGCGGGATCCCGATAGATCTCACCGCCGCTCGCGGCTGGACCGCGCGGCTCCCCTTGGTCATTTCGGTCGCCGGGGCCGCTCTGGCTGCCTGGGTCGCCCTGGCCCCAAACCAACCCGCCGCCCACTGCCAGGAGCGCCCCCAAAGCAGCGCTTCGCACCCTCCACCGCCGGACATCGGTCGCAGAATTCACAGTTCCCCGATCCCTTTTTCTGAGCCCCAGACAGCGTATGCTACTGTAAGCCGTTGACGCGGTGCCTCCTGCTGAGGCTGGGAACGATCGTATGGGCAATAGCCTTCGCGTGCTCGCAGTGGCATTCCTCGGGATCGGGGCGCTCTGCACGCGTGCCGACGCTGCCAACGTCGGAGTCGGAACCCTCGGCGGACCTACGCCCGAGGTGCTGACACCGGCGTCGCCAACAATTCCACCGGCGGCGACTCCTGACCCAGCGGGCGCTCCAACCGCGGCACCCGAAGAGGGGCTCTCCGAGGTCGTCATCGAAGCGCCGGAGCCGGTGTACGTGGCTCCCACGCTGAGAGACAGAATCGGACGCATCTGGGCTCCCGTGCGGATCAATGGCAAAGGACCGTTCCGTCTCGTTCTCGACACGGGCGCGAGCCATTCGGCAATCGTCTCGCGCGTGGCCAACCGAATCGACGATGCCAGCGTGCAGACGGTGAGCGTCATGCTGCACGGAGTCACCGGCTCGGCAATCGTGCCGGCTCTGAAGGTGCGCAGCATGGAAGTGGGCGACATGCTCATCGAGCCGACGACGCTCCCGATCGTCGCTGACGCCTTCGGCGGCGCCGAGGGCGTGCTGGGGCGTGAAGGCCTCATGGACAAGCGGATCTTTGCCGACTTTGGCCACGACAAGCTCACCATCGCGCGCTCGCACGGCCAGCGCGCACCCCACGGCTACAAGGTCGTGCACCTGACGATCACCCCTGCCGGGCTACTAGCCGCCGACGTGCGCATCGGAGGCGTCAGGACTCGCGCAATCATCGATACAGGTGGGCAACAGACCGTCGGCAACAACGCATTGCTGGAAGCATTGATGCGGCGCGCGCCGAGAGATGCGCTCGACGAGCAGATCATCGGCGTGACTCTCGACCAGCAGATCGGCAAGTACATCCGCGTGCCGCCGATCACGCTTGGAGACTTGCGCCTGAACAACGTACATGTGGCCTTCGGTGACATGGCGCTGTTCGAACACTGGAAGTATGACCGCGACCCCACCCTGCTGATCGGCATGGACGTGCTGGGGCTCTTCGACCAGCTCATCATCGACTACAAGATGAAAGAGATGCAGATCCGCCTGCCGGCATCGAGCAGGGAAGGGATTGAGCTGCGCTCAGACCCTGCGAGCGGGATCAGCCGGGGAAGCTAGCTCCCTAGATACGGCGTCAGGTCGTACTTCGCGAGCTCGTCGATGCGCTCCACGGTGACATCGGCGGGCGGATGCCTCGCGATCTCGTTGACATCGAGCGCATAGTGTCCCTGGCGGGGAAACACCGTCGTCAGCTTCTGGCCCCAGACTCTTTTCATGGCTGCCAGAATCCGCAGCTTGTCGTCCACCATCACGTAATGTCGCGATGGATAACGTCGCGCGACGGAGTCGAGCATCTCTTCCTTGTGAAGGTAGATGAGAACGCGCCCGTCGACAGCGTCCCAGATTCCCGAGCGTTGGACTTTGTGCGGCTGAAAGACGACGTCGCCGTCCGAGAGCACGACCGTTGGACCCCAGCGGCCGCAATTCGCCACCGCCTCCAGGGCATGCGGATAGAGACGCGCCGCGAAGGGATAATCGATGAGAAACGACGACATCCGCAGTAGCTGAGGATCGTCCAGATTCTCCAGCCGATACCGCTGCAGCGCACCCAGGTAGTCCGCGTACCCCAGCTCCACTCGCAAGGTCTCGAAGATGGCCCAATAGCGATCGCGGCTCGCCCGCCCGACCTCGCTCTCGAGATGATCGCTGAGATCCTCCTGCACGCGATCGTTGTCGAGCAGCGTGTTGTCCACGTCGAACAGAATGGTGAGGTCGGCCATCATGTCGTGGCCAGCGTATCACGGGCCGGAGACTCGGGACGGTGCTAAGATCCGCGGCAATCCCGGTGATCGCGATTTCAGCATGCCTCCTATTACGGCTAGTGCCACGCTCAAGGAAGACGCGCCGACCGTTTTCATCACCGGCGCCAATCGCGGCATCGGTCTGGAGCTCGCCCGGCAATACGCCACGCGAGGGTGGAATGTCATCGCCACTTCACGTCATCCGGTCGGCCACGGCGGACTCGCAGCGGTACAGGCGCTTGCCGCCGATCACTCACAGCTTCGCGTCGAACGGCTCGATGTCACCGATACGGCGATGATCCGCGGTGTCGCAGCGAAATATCGCGACCAGCCTATCGATGTTCTGATCAACAACGCGGCGAACGTGGAGACGACGTTCGCCGCGGACATTGCCCACGCCAATCAGACTTACGACGAGATCGACTTCGACGCCGCGCGGCGTGATTTCGATGTCAACAGTCTCGGCCCTATGCGCGTGGCACAGGCGTTCATGCCGAACGTCGAGCGGTCGAAGCAGAAGAAGGTCGTCAACGTCACCTCGTACGGCGGCTCCTTCGGGCAACCGCTTCCCGGAGCTCATGCCATGAACTATGGCGCGAGCAAGGCGGCGCTCAACAAGTACTCGGTGTTGCTTTCGATCGCGATGAAGCCCAAAGGGGTCATCGTGGCGTTGGTTCAGCCGATCTTCGTGGCCAGCAAGACGGATCTTGCGAACATGACCGGCGCGGCCCCACTCGAGCAGGAAGTCGCCAAGCTCATCCAGACGATTGAGCGGATGACGATGGACAGCGCCGGCAAGATCACCAATTTCCAGACCGGGAAAACGGACCCGTTCTGATTGGCAGCGCGACCGCCGATCAGCGCGCCGCGCGGTCACCGCCCACGCAGTGCCCCGCGCGCCGCGCCGTGCGCTACTGCGAGCTGTACCCGCGTGCGTTCATGCACGCGATCATAGCGCGCCGATAGTCGTCGGCGTTACCAGTCGAGCTGCTCACTGTCGGGTCGAAACCCGTCTGCGAACGCGCCCAGGTGTGGCACTCATAGCGGTCGTTCGACTGCTGCTCGTCCGTCTGGCCGTTCTGGGGGTACGCGTACACATCCGACGCATTGGCAGGCTGGTTGTTGCTGTCGTCCGTGGATCCTGCCGTTCCGTCCACCGGAGGCGGATCCGTCACGGTGTAGCCGTTCTGATCCGGGTTCCAGGTGTAGTAGACGTTGTTGGCGTAGTAGTACGGGATGCCGCCCCAGTAGTAGGTGGCATAGATCGCCGGCAAGACCGGGAGGAACAGCGGGAAGCCCCAGCCATAGTAGGCACGCGGCCAGAAGGCCCCGTGCCAGTAGCCGCCGCCCCAGTTATAGCCATGGTAGCCGCCGTGGGCCCAGCCAGCCCGGCCGTAGCCCGGTCCGGGCCTGCCGTACCCGGGGCGCCCATAGCCGCCGCGACCTGCAACATAGCCGTGAGTCCCGCCTACGTAGGTGCCGTGGGTGGCCACGCTCGCATGGTTGCTAAAGCCCGGCCGTGGCGCGTAGCCCACGTGAGCACCGGAGCGCGCCGCGAAACCGCCGGCGTAATGCGCGCCGGGCGCCGCCGGCGCACGAGGCGCGAAACGACCGCCCCCGGCGGCGAAACGCGCCCCTCCGCCTGCATAGTGAGGGGCTCCACCCCCCGCAAAGTGCGGGGCTCCCCGGGCGCCCCCAAAGGAGCCTCCTCCGAAGGAATGGCCGCCGCCGGCGAAGTGTCCACCGCCTCCGCCGCCGGAGTAGTGTCCACCGCCCCCGCCGCCGTGACCGCCGCCCCCATGGCCATCCGCGAAAGCCGGCCCGCCGGCGAGCGTGGCTGCCGCCAGGGCCACGAGGACCCCGAAACGGCGCTTGCTGGCTAGTCCAATCATGTTCGCTCTCCAAATTCCCCCGCGCTCAAAACGCAGCGCGGCACTGAAGATTAGACGCCTCACCCAGGAGTGCGTTCAAGCACGGAGCGCTCCCGGAGGGCCTTCAGCAAATATATATTTCCTCGGTCAACGCGCGGTCCGCCGCAACGTTTACTGGCCGCCGCGCCGTAGGCGCGGCGGCCAGGTTAGGAGGGTGCGAATCAACCCTGCCTTAAGAAGCTTTGGGCGCGCCCTGAGTCGTCGTTCTCAGATACCGCCGCCGCTCGTTCCATTGGTGGCGCGCATGCAGTTTTTCAGACTGGTTGGTCGATTCGGGCGGTAGCGCCTGCAGTGTCCGCAGCGCTGCCGCGTGGGCGATCGTGACTGCGGGATCGGCCTGCAACAGCGCTCGATAGTGATCCAGGAACGCCTGCTCGGACGGAGCCCCAGTTCCAGACAGCAACTCCCGGGCATGAGCGCCGATCGCCGCCGTCTCACTGGCGGGCAGATGGTTGGCGTACGCGAGCGCGTGGTCGATATCGGCGATCAGCCGATATAGCGGTTGCAGCCACTCCCACTCCGGACTGGTCGTGATCTGGCGCAACCGCTCGAGCGGCGAAGCCGGCGGGGCGAAGCGCCGCTCAGCTTCGAGCACCGCGCCCAACACAGCCTGCAGCGCCGTGCTGCTCTCGCGCAGGTCTGCCAGCCAGGGATGTTCTGTGCCCATACACGCCTTTTGCCGGAGGAGTCACGGAACCTGAGGCTAGACTCGACCGTATAACACAGCGCCCATTCCTGCCGCGCCTGCGGCCCACCTCACTGAAAGGCCCGCCAACATGACCGTGACCTTCTCCGCCGGTCCGGTGATCGCGCTGATCGCCGGCATACTGATCCTCATCATGCCTCGGCTGCTCAACTATATTGTTGCAATCTATCTGATCGTCATTGGATTGCTGGGATTGTTCGGCGGACACGGTCACCTGATCTAGATCGCCGTCGGATCTAGGGGACGGCCGGCGCACCGGGAGGCGCCACGGCCGCGGCGATCGTACCGCTCACGG